>Ga0163199_1002058_pt1 | contig 12426 bp, 9 predicted proteins | sample PL_2010_150m_FD_113537 | JGI IMG/M metagenome (GOLD analysis project Ga0163199, IMG submission 113537) | Freshwater microbial communities from Powell Lake, British Columbia, Canada to study Microbial Dark Matter (Phase II) - PL_2010_150m | ecosystem: Environmental > Aquatic > Freshwater > Lake ... | reverse complement strand
GCGATGGCGGCAATGGTGGCAATGGCACCAGCTATGGCGGCAATGGTGGCGCAGGCGGGGTGGGCGGTGCCGGCGGTGCGGGCGGTGCGGGCGGAGCGGGCGGCAGCATCGCACTCAGTTCGACCAATGGCGGCATCCTGTTTGCTGAAAGTTACAGCCACCTCGAAGCCATGGCCGGCGGCGGCGGCGGAGGCGGTTGGGGCGGCAACGGCGGTAGCGGTGGTAACTACGGTTGGGGTCCTTCATCCTCAGGAACCGATGGTGCCGGCGCTGCGGGTGGTGATGGCGGCGCGGGCGGCAACGGCAGCACGCAGGGCGGTAGCATCACGCTGACCGCCAGCGGAACTTCTGGCCAGATCAAGGTGCTTTCCGGAGCCGCCTATGGCTCCGCCATCAGCGTCAGTGTCGCCGGCGGCAATGGCGGCGATGGTGGCGAGGGTGGCGAGGACGGCAGTTACACAACAAGCATGCCGACTGTGGCCGGCACCGGCGGCAAGGGCGGCACCGGCGCCACCGGCGGCAGCATCAAGCTGAGCGCCGCCAGCTACGGCGGCATTGTGCTGGGTTATGGCATGAGCCTGAACGCCAGTGGCGGCCAGGGCGGCTGGGGCGGAACGGGCGGCTACAGCTACGGCAGCCAGGCCGGTAACGGCGGCCAGGGCGGCACCGGCGGCGGCGGCGGCAGCATCCTGCTGGAAGTCGTCGGGGCCAACGGCAGCATCGCCTTTAATGGCGCCAACCTGTCTGCCTATGGTGGCGCCGGCGGCTCGGGCGGCGACGGCGGCTTCAGCTACTACGGCTATACCGGCAACGCCGGCAACGGTGGCACTGGCGGCACCGGCGGCGGCGGCGGCAGTATCGCCCTCGAAGCCAAGGGAAGCAGCGGCAGTATCGCCTTTAATGGCGCCAACCTGTTGGCTGCCGAAGGCGGCGCTGGCGGTGACGGCGGCGAAGGCGGCTATGCTTACTACAATAGCAACGGCAATGGCGGTGGCGGAGGCATGGGCGGCAAGGGCGGTGGCGGCGGTAGCATTATGCTGACGGCCGCGGGCGGTGTCAGCGTCCTGAGTTATGGCGGAAGCGTCCAGCTCAGTGCCAATGGAGGCGCCGGCGGCACCGGCGGCGGATACGGCTACCACTACGGAGATTCGTGGATGAACGGCGCTGCCGGCCAAGGCGGCATAGGCGGTAACGGCGGCAGCGTGTATGTGAGCGCAGGCAGCATCATCGCTGACGGCCCGCTCACCATTTTCGCCAAGGGCGGCGCCCGGGGTAATCTGGGCAATGACGGTGGCGAAGGCTTCGGCAGTATGGCGGGCGCCATCGCCAATGCCGGCGGCACGGCCGGTGCCGGCGGCTATGTCGGACTGGACACGGCGGGCAACATTGCGCTCGCCAGCCTTCAGATCGACGTCAGCGGCGGTAGCGGCGACTACCCCGACTCCAACTGGCTCGGTGCCGGCGACGGCGTCTCAGGCGACATCGGGGGTAAGGGCGTTGCCGGCATTGGTGGCGGCGCCGGCGGGGATGTGATCATCCGCTCGGCGACCGGCACCATCGGCATCGCGAGCGGCAGCATCCTGGCCAACGGCGGGCAGGGCAGCATGGGTGGCATGGGTGGATACGGCTACACCACCGGTGGTGCGGGCGGCAAGGGTGGCGTGGGCGGCGCAGGCGGCCTGATTTCCATTGTGGCAAATGCAACTACTGGCACCATTACTTTGGGCAGCGTTGGGGCGATTGCAAATGGTGGCATGGGCGGCACGGGTGGCCAGGGCGGATACAGTAACTACGGCGGTGGCGTCGGTGGCAATGCCGGCGCAGGCGGTGCCGGCGGCGGAATCGAGTTCCGTGCCGGCGGGAATATCAATCTCGGCACCGGTTATGTCGGTGCCAGTCTGGCCTCGGCCGGCGACTACGGGAGCGGTGGCGGGACCTACTATAACGAGAGCCGTGGTGCTGACGGTTTGGCCGGCGCGGATGGCGGCGGTGGCATCATCCAGATTAACAGCACCAACGGTGCGGTGACCATGGCGGGCTCCCCGCTGACGTCCTACGGCGGCACGATTTCGCTCTACCAGGGCGCCAGTCTCGTTAACTTGGGTTACGGGGGGCAGCCGGGTTATGGGGGGCAGCCGGCGTATGACGTGGGCTATGACGGGACAGGGGAAGTCTTCGTCGCCTCCGGCGGCAACATCAGTTTAGTCGGCGCGGCTCCCTTCCTGGGTTCGCCGGGCAGCATCACGCTGACGGCGAAAGGCACTCTTGATCTAGGCGGGGAATTGACGCCTCCGGGTCCGATGAGCCTTTTCGCCGGCCGGCTGAACATCAACGCCGGTTCTTCGATCGCGTCTGACTACGACGTAATCCTGGGCGGGCCGGTGATCAACATCGATTCGACGGTATCCGGGGCCAACGTCTTCCTCGGCGGCGGCAACCTGAACCTGAACGCTACGGGGGCAGTATCAACCCCCGGCCAGCTTGAATTCCTGCTGGGCAACATTTTTGCGAACGGCGGAAACCTCGTCGCAAGCAGTCCGGATAGCAACATCACCGGCATTGTCGCGGGCAGCATCGCGCTATACAACGGGGCCTTTTTCCAGGCCGGCAACGACATCAGGCTAACTTTGAAGGGGGCGAGTTCGACGCTATCACTGACCAAGGGCGAGAGCGGGGGCGCCTACCTTCTGGCTGATTACGTTGCTCCAATACCGAACAGTATCTGGCTTTATTTTCCGGGCCGTACCAGCGCTGGCGTGATGATCGACGGGGTCGAAACGATCAAGTCGGTTCCCGGCGCTAGCGGTATGTTCGTGACTGACCGCGATACGCCAGCGATCCTGGGGGCGGGGCTGCATCTCGCCTACGCACCGGTCACTACTTCAATAGACCCCTGTGTCACCAACCCGCTGCTATGCAAGCTGCCGGACGTGAAGCCTCCAGAAACTCCGCCAAAGACCGACCCATCCAAACCACTGCTTGATCAGGACCATACGGTAGGCGGCACGGAAGACACCTTCGGCGGTGAAGAGGGGAAGGACGAGAATGACCAGAAATCGGACCAAGCCAAGGACGAGAAAAAAGATGAAAAGCCAGCCGCCAAAAAAGTTGCCCAGTGTTCCACCTCCTAAGCCGGAAACCGGCGTAATTCGGGCGCTACTCGTCGCCCTGGCCGTTGGCCTGGTCTGGGCCCCGGTCGCACAGGCGGCCACGGCGGGCCGGATAACCCACCTGTCGGGCACTCTCTCGGCCAAGCGGGCCGACGGCACCAGCAAGCTGCTCTCGGTCAAGTCCGACGTACTGGAAGGCGACACCCTCAGCACCGAAGCCGAAACCTACGCCCGCATCAAGTTCGGCGATGGCGGAGAAGTGGTATTGCGCCCCGGCACCCAGCTGAAGATCGAGAACTATTCCTACAACGCCGCCAAGCCCGAAAGCGACAACATCCTCATGAGCATGTTCAAGGGTGGCCTGCGGGCGGTGACGGGGTTGATCGGCAAGCGCAACCGGGACAAGGTCAGCTTCCAGACCGAGACCGCCACCATCGGCATCCGCGGCACCCACTTTGGCGCTCTGCTGTGCCAGAACGACTGCGGCGGCGTACCCACCACCGGCGGCCAGCCTCCGGCGAACGGCTTGCATGTCGACGTCACCACCGGCGCGATCATCATGAGCAACCGCGCGGGCACGGTGCAAATCAACGCCGGGCAGTTCGGCTTCGCTGCCAACGCCGCCACCGCACCAGTCCCGGTGCCGCCGCAACAGGGCATCCAGGTCACCATGCCCAACTCGATCGCGGCGAACAAGGGCGCTGGCAAGGGCATCGGCAAGCGCGACGATACCGAGTGCACGATGTGACCTGCCCCCGAAGGGGAATCCCAGGTCGGCAGAGTCCCCGCGTGCGAAGCACCGTTCCGGGTCCGCAGAGCGCCTGCCCCCGAAGGGGAATCCCGGGTCCGCAAAACGCCTGCAGTATCGCCGGCGCCGACTCTTAAGGAATGCAGCGCTTTCATTTCATCTCCGGTCTGCCCCGTTCGGGGTCGACCCTGCTTTCCGCGATCCTGAGCCAGAACCCGCGCTTTCACGCCGGCGTCAGCAGTCCGCTGGCGGCCTTCTTCGCCTCTCTGGTAGCCCAGGTCAGCGTTGGCAGCGAATGGTCGGCGCAGGTGAGCATCGCCCAGCGCCGCCGCCTGTTGCATGGCCTTTTCGAGTCCTACTATTCGGATCTACCGGCGCAAAAGCAGGTGGTGTTCGACACCAACCGGTCATGGACCGCGCGCCTGCCGGCGCTGCTGGACTTGTTCCCGGAGGCGCGGGTGATCGCTTGCGTGCGCAATGTGGCCTGGGTGATGGACAGCATCGAGCGCCTTTACCGCAAGAATCCGTACGAGAACACCGCCCTGTTCGGCAACGACGCCGAACGCAGCACCGTGTTCACCCGCACCGAAACGCTGGCGCAGCGCAACCGGCTGGTGGGCCTGGCCTATTCCGGCCTCAAGGAAGCCTATTACGCCGAGCAGGGGCGGGCGATGCTGGTGGTCGACTACGACTTGCTGGTGCAGCGGCCGGCCCACGTGATTCCGCTGATTTACCAGTTTCTCGGCGAGGACGCATTTCCGCACGACTACGACAACCTGCAGTTCGATACGCCCGACTACGATGAAGGTCTGGGTCTGGCCGGACTGCACAAGGTGCGGCGCAAAGTCAGCCCTGAGCCGCGCGAGACCATACTGCCGCCCGATCTTTTCGAGCAGTACGCCAAACTCTCATTCTGGTACGACACGGCCAGCAGCCGTTGCAACGTGCTTATGGTTCGCCCGTAGAGGGGACGTTCCGCCTCTGCGCTGCTACTTTTGCTTGGGCAGGCGCCCCATCAGATAAAACTCGTCATTCGGCCGCATCCCCGTCATGTTGGCCATGCGATTGGACAAGCCGAAAAACGCCGCCACGGCGCCGATGTCCCAGATGTCTTCGTCATTGAAGCCATGCTCGTGCAGGGTGACGAAATCGGTATCGTTGACCGCGCCGGAATCGAGTGCGACCTTCATGGCGAAATCGAGCATGGCTTTCTGGCGCGGGGTGATATCGGCCTTGCGGTAGTTGACCGCAACCTGATCGGCGACCAGCGGATTCTTCGCCCGAATGCGCAGGATGGCGCCGTGGGCCACCACGCAGTACTGGCAGCCATTGGCGTTCGATGTGACGACCACGATCATTTCGCGCTCGGCTTTGGAGAGGCCGCTATCTTTTTCCATCAGCGCATCGTGGAAGGCGAAAAAGGCGCGCCATTCGGCGGGACGATGCGCCAGGGCGAGGAATACGTTGGGGACGAAGCCGGATTTCTCCTGTACCTCGAGGATGCGGGCGCGGATGTCTTCCGGCAGATCTACCAGTTTCGGCACGGGGTAGCGGCTGATCGATGGCGTGGTCATGATGTTCTCGCTAAAATGGTTGTGGTGTCGGTGTATTTTATGTCCACGTCCCTCCGGGCGGGGACGGTATCCCAGGATACGGGTTCCCCGACCCAAGGAGATTTGCATGACCACGTCCTCGCGGAGAGCCACAAGGAAGTCCGACGATCAGGCGCAGTTCGAAGACATGAGGATGGCGTTGGCCCGGGCCGGCAGCAAATCGCAGATCCATGTCTATCCGGACGCACCGCATGCCTTCCACGCCGACTACCGGCCGAGCTACCGCAAGGATGCGGCAGAGGATGGCTGGAAGAATGTTGGAGTGGTTGCGGAAGAATGGTGTCTGACGCTGTGAGCGATGCCGCATCGAGCCCGGACTCCCGGGAGCACTGGCGCAGTTTCGCGGGGCAGTTTGCCTTGCTCGGCTCGCCGCTGCGCCCTTGCGCGGATGACGTCCGCATCATGGAAGAGATGATTGCTGATGAGCCGGAGATATTCGGCGTGGCGGCAAAAAAGCGGGCGTGGCTGCTCGGAGTGACCCCGGAAATCGCCACGCTTCGCTGGCCGCTAGGGGTCGAGCTCATTGCAGTCGAACGGATCCGGGAAATGATCAATTCGATCTGGCCCGGCGACACCGACAATCGGCGGGCAATATGTGCGGACTGGCTGGTTGCACCTTTCCCTGATCGCAGCCTCGATCTCGCGATCGGAGATGGCTGCCTGACAGCGGTCGGCTTTCCCGATGAGTTGTCACGCCTGGTCGCCTCGGTGCATCGCTGCCTGCGTTGCGACGGCTACCTGATGCTGCGATTGTTTTGCCGACCCGATATTGCCGAAACACCGGATGCGGTCATCGCGGCATTGCAGTCGGGTGCGATCGGCAGTTTTCACGCCTTCAAGTGGCGCCTTGCGATGGCGGTGCAAGGCATCGCCGATGCGCCCGATGTTGCGGTCGACGCGGTGTGGCACATATGGAACGCAGCACGGATCGATGCGCGTGAGCTGGCCGAGGCCCATGGCTGGACGTTGGCGCAGGTCGGAACCATCGGGTTTTATCGCGGCTCACCGGCGCGCTACAACTTCATGCGCTTTGACGACACGATCCGGCATCTGCAGCATGCGGGCTTCGATTTGGTGGCGACACGCACCGGCAGCTACGAACTCGCCGGGTGTTGTCCCCACGTGCTGCTGCGAAAACGGCAGGGAGCTTCGGGCGCTAGCGCGTCGTGAGTTCCGGCCTGCAAACCGAGCTGGTGTGGCCGCCGATGCAGTCGCGTCTGCCGGGAGTGGCCTGGCCTGCGGTGCCGGGTCAGCAGGGATTGTTGCTGGCAGCGCTGCTGACGCAGTTGGAACAATCGCAATGGTGGCCTGCGGCCGCTATCGAGCAGGCGCAGATGCGTCAGCTGGGGGTGTTGATCGAACATGCGCGAACTCATTCCCGGTTTCACGCGGAGCGGCTTGCGCAGTTTCGGCCGGATCAGGTCCGGGGCTTGCGGGAATGCCTGTCGGCAATTCCGTTGATGCGCCGTGCCGATCTGCAATCACGCCGTGCCGACATCGATTGCGCTTGGTTGCCGCCGGAACACGGCGAGCTGTCGTTGGCGCAAAGCACCGGGTCGACCGGCGAGCCGGTCAGCGTGAGGCGCAGCGGACTCAACGGCCTGATCTGGATGGCGATGACCCTTCGCGAGCACTTGTGGCAGCGGCGGGATTTTTCGCAATCGCTTGCAGTCGTCAGGGCGCAACTGGCCGAAGAGGACAAGGCGCGAAGTGGTGTCTCGTGGACGGATTGGGGGCCGCCGGTCAGCCATCTGTTCGCCTCGGGGCCTTCCCACGGCATGAACCTGCAAACCGATATCCGGCGCCAGGTCGAGTGGCTGCGGCAGATCAGGCCAGCCTATCTGCTCACCTATCCGAACAATCTCTCGGCGCTGCTCGATCTGGCCGAGGTCGATCCCGATCACCTGGCTGGCCTGGGTCGCCTGATTCAGGTGCGCACCATCGGCGAGACGCTGCATGACTCCTTGCGCGAGCGCTGCCGGGACGTGCTCGGGGTCGGCGTCGCCGACTTGTACAGCACGCAGGAGGTCGGCGTGATCGCCATCGAATGTCCGCGGGGCGGCGGTTATCACGTGATGGCGGAAGGAGTCGTGATCGAGTTGCTGCGCGATGACGACCAGCCCTGCGCTGCCGGAGAAACGGGACGCATCATAGTTACCGACCTGCACAATTTTGCGACGCCGCTGATTCGCTACGATCTGGGCGATCTGGTCGTGGCCGACGGTCCTTGCGCCTGCGGCCGGGGCCTGCCGAAGATACGGCGGATTCTTGGGCGCCAGCGCAACCTGCTGCGGATACCGGATGGCCGGCGCTACTGGCCTCTGGTTGGCGCCTTCGGCTATCGCGAGATTGCGCCGGTGCGTCAGTACCAGATCGTCCAACGCAGCCTCGAACGCGTTACCTTGCGGCTGGCCGTGGAGAGGCCGCTGAGCGTGGTCGAGGAGGGGGCGCTGGCTGAAATACTCGTCGAATTTCTCGGTCACCGCTTCGCCGTGGATTTCGAATACTGCACGCCCGTCATTCCACGTGGTCCCGGCGGCAAGTTCGAAGATTTTGTCTGCGAGATCAAGGACGCCGCCTGATGGAGATGCCGCCTAGAGTCAAGGACTTCTTGTGCAAGAGTCGGCGGTGGCGATACGGCGGAACGAGCCTGGTCGAAGGCACCCGGTTCCAACTGCCGGCCTGGATTACCGGCAGACAGTAATCAGGTCGGCTTAGAAAGGGACTTTCCACTACGCCATGAAAGTATTGTCCGCGCGATTTCTGGCCGGGCCGAACGTTCATCACCGCGATTCGATGCTGGTGTTGTCGTGCGATCTCGAGGGGGCGGTTCAATCGCCAGGGTCTGCAGTCCACCCCGGCGCCGGGTGGCCGGCAGGGCGGGTGCCCATGTTTCTGCGTTCGCTGGGGGAAGCCTGGCAGGAGGCGACGCAGGCTCCGCGAACTCTCGCGGACGCCATGTTGTACGTGGCACTGGTGCTGCAGCGAAACCTGTGTGTCAGGCCGGCGTCGTTCGGCACGCTTCTCGGCACATCGGGCAGCATAATAAATGTGGCGATACAGTGCGAGATCCCGGACGTAGGAATGGCCGCCTGGCAAGTGGCAGTGACAAGCGCGGCTCTGTTCCTCGGGTCACACCCTGAACCCGAACGGCAAGGCGGGTTGATCAGGGACACTGCGGACCTTTACAGCCAGTTCATCGACCTGGCCCACTCGGTGAGCCTGGACCAGCTTACCCTCGCGCTGCTTCGCGCCGCCGATCAACGCGACATTCCATGGATTCGCCTCGGCTATCCGCACCTCTTGGTTCAACTTGGTCATGGAGTGCAGGGGCGCCGTCTGCATGAAACCATGCTTGAGACCACCAGCTATTTTGCTGTCAGGCTCACCACTAACAAGGCTGCAACCCATCAGTTGCTGCAGCGCCTGGCATTTCCCCAGCCCGTCCAGCACATGGCCCATAACGCTGAGCAAGCGTTAGAGGCGGCGCGGGTGATCGGCTATCCGGTCGTCGTCAAGCCCTGCCATGGAGGGAAAGGGCAGGGTGTCAGTGTCGGCCTCAACGCGCCTGAGCAAGTTCGCGAGGCATACCTCGTTGCCGTGCAAGATGGCGATAGTGTCGTGGTCGAATCTCTCGTGGCGGGAGATGATCACCGGCTGCTGGTGGTAGGCGGGCGATTGATTGCGGCTGCGCGCCGGCTGCCGGCTTTTGTCGTTGGCGACGGTCGATCGACTGTCGCCGAACTGGTTGCCGAGCTTAACTGCGATCCTCGTCGCGGGCATGGGTACCAGAAACTGATGGAGATTGTCGAGATCGACCGGGAGACGATAGATGTTCTCGCCAGGCAGGGGTTGGCGGCAACCTCGGTCCTGCCGGAACGCCGGCGCGCCCTGCTGCGCCGGACCGCAAACGTTTCGCGCGGAGGGACCGCCGAGGACGTAACCGATATCATGCATCCCGACAACGTTCGATTGGCGGAGGATGTGGCGCGAGTCGTAGGGCTCGACGTGGCGGGCATAGATTTCCTGACGGTGGATATCCGGCGCTCCTGGCGCGAAATCGGGGGCGGCATTATCGAGGTCAACGCGAACCCGGGTCTCCGCCCGCACTGGATCGACAACCCGATGCAACGGGATGTGGTGGGTCCGATCCTAGATCTTCTGGTGCGCCAGTCGGCACCGATGCGAGTACCCACCGTCGCCGTCACCGGCAGCATAGGCAAGACCACGACGTGCCGGATGGTGGCCCATATTCTTGCCGCTACGGGCAAGCGGGTTGCCCTCTCGACGACGCAGGGCAGCTATATCGGCAATTGCCAACAGCATAGTGGCGACCACGCCGGGGGTGCCGCCGCCAAAAGTCTCCTGCTGCACCCGGACGTTGACGCCGGCGTCTTCGAAATGGCCCGCGGCGGACTGATAAAGGCCGGCATGGTGGTCGATCGTTTCGACGTGGGGGCCGTTCTCAACGTGCTGGACAACCATTTGGGACTGGACGGCATTCATAGCCGCGAAGGCATGGCGCGGGTCAAGCGCATCATTGCCGAGAACTCTTGCGAGCTTGTGGTCCTCAACGCGGATGACCCGCTGTGCCTGGCCATGCGTGAGCATGCGCGCAGCCGCCGGGTTTGCCTGTTCAGCCGGAATCCGGACAACCTGGACGTGGCTGCGCATCGAACAGCGGGCGGCTGCTCGGTGAGCATTGCCGGGGAAGGTCCGGGGGCACGCATCAGTTTGGCGGAAGGCATGGTGGAGGTCGGCGCGCTGGATATCCGCGACATACCTGCAACCCTGGGCGGCGTGGCGATCGGCAAGGCGGTCAATGCCGCGTTTGCACTTGCCATCGCGCATGGTCTGGGTATTGCCTTTGAAACAAGCGCTGTCGCCTTGCGCGGCTTTGCGTCCACGGCGGAGACGAATCCGGGGCGACTCAACCTCTACGCGGACCAGCCCTTCACCTTTCTTCTGGACTGGTCCGATGGCCCGGAGGCGACCGCAGAACTGGCGGCGGTTGCCTTGAATCTCCCGGTCGACGGCAGGCGTCTGCTGGTGTTGACAGCTGTTGGAAATCGACCCGATGATTTCATCGTGGCTTCCGCAAGGGCGGTCGCCGGGCATTTCGATCGCTACATCTGCTCGAACTTCACCGACCTTCGGGGCCGCGAAGGGGGTGATGTTCCTGCCTTATTGCAGGCAGGGTTGATGCAGGGTGGCGTGGCCGCCGGAGATATTCGATGCGTCGCGGATCTTGGTCAGGCGCTGGATGAAGTCGCGGCCGATTGCTGCAAGGATGACCTGCTTGTCGTTGCGAGCTATGCTACGGACTTCGTTGCCCGCCGCATTCTGTCGCACGGAGCTCGAGCCGGCGAGATGTCCTCGCCGTGAGCTTCCCCGCATCGCCGTGGCGCTCGCGTAGCCAAAGCCCGTTGACCCTGTTGCGATGGCAGGGTGGCCGAGTGCAATTGGTACGCTTGCGCTTCGGCCCGTGGCAGAATGCTCGTATCTCATAGCCGTGTTCGCTCCGATGGAGCCACTGATAATCAATCTTGCCCCCACCGGTTTGGTGCCGACGCGTGCTCACTCGCCCCATGTGCCCTTGACTGCAGAGGAAGTGGCGGCGGATTGCCAGCGTTGCTGGGCCGCCGGGGCCAGCATGCTGCATCTCCATGCCCGGGCTGTCGACGGATCGCCGAGCTGTGACCGCGCGGTGTTTGGCGAGTTGGTGGCTGCAGTCAGACAGCGCGTGCCGGATGCGATCATCATTACCACGACCAGCGGGCGCCGCGCCCCCGAGGTCGAACAGCGAGCCGCCAGCCTGACCCTGGAAGGCGAGCAGAAACCGGACATGGCCAGCCTTACCTTGAGCTCGTTGAATTTCAATTCCGAGGCCAGCATAAGCTCGCCGCAAACGGTGATGCGGCTTGCCGCAATCATGAAGGAGCAAGGCATTCGGCCGGAACTCGAGGTGTTTGATCTGGGCATGGTGAATTTTGCGAAGATATTGATCGACAAGGGGCTGATCGAGCCGCCTTTCTATTTCAACATTCTGCTGGGCAACCCTGCCTCGGCTCAGGCTAGCCTGCTTCATCTGGGAACCTTGGTGGCTGATCTGCCGCCGCAGTCGGTCTGGTCTGTTGCGGGTATCGGCCGGTATCAGGCGCGTGCCAACGCCCTGGGTGTCGTTGTCGGCGATGGTGTGCGCACCGGGCTGGAGGACAACCTCTGGCTGGACGACGAGCGCACCCTTCTTGCGACGAACCTGCATCTCGTTGAGCGCATTGCCGCCCAGGCGGCGGCATTGGGCAGATCGCTGGCCAGCGCGGATCAGGTTCGCCGCCGGCTTGGCCTCGCGCCGCGACAATGACGGCTGCCCGTCGACTGGTCATCTTTGGCGCCAGCAATATCGTTTCCGATATCTTTGACTGCGCGCTGGCCAACGGCCTGCTTCCCGCTACTGTGGTGCTGCACTTGCCCGAATCCGCTGCTGAGCGGAACATTCCCCTGGCGGCACGCATTGCGGCGCTGAAAGGACTGTGCGAGCCACCGCAAGTAGTCACGCTGGATGATTTTCAGCCCGGTGCCGGAGAACTTTACCTGCTCGGCCCGACCACGCCGACCCGCGCCAATCTGGCGGCAGAACTCGAAAGGCGCTTTGGTCTTCGCTACCACACGCTGGTCCATCCCACGGCCTACGTGTCGCCCCTGGCGCGACTCGGGCAGGGCGTCTTTGTCGGCGCCAACAGCGTGATCGGCCCCGGCGCCCGCCTCGGCGACCATGTCTTCGTCAATCGGGGCGTCACCATCGGCCACGATACGCAGATCGGGTCTTATTCGCGCATTCAGCCGGGCGCCAATCTGGGGGGGCTGTCGCGAATCGGCAGTGGCGTCACGATCGCGATTGGCGCGACCTTGCTGGAAAGGCTGGTCATCGGCAACGGTGCATTTGTCGGCGCCG
>Ga0163199_1002057_pt1 | contig 12427 bp, 10 predicted proteins | sample PL_2010_150m_FD_113537 | JGI IMG/M metagenome (GOLD analysis project Ga0163199, IMG submission 113537) | Freshwater microbial communities from Powell Lake, British Columbia, Canada to study Microbial Dark Matter (Phase II) - PL_2010_150m | ecosystem: Environmental > Aquatic > Freshwater > Lake ... | reverse complement strand
GGCCTGAAGGCGGAAATTGAACGGGCGGCGCGTGACAGTGCACTGACGCGCAATCTGCGAATTGTCGAGGGGCAGTCTCACACGCCTCTGGCCGCCTGTGACGTCACCCTCATCGCCAGCGGCACCGCTACGCTGGAGGCGGCCCTGTTCAAGCGCCCGATGGTGATTGCCTACCATATGGCGTGGTGGTCATGGCAAATCATGCGGCGCAAAAGACTGCAGCCCTGGGTGGGCTTGCCCAATATCCTGTGTGAGGATTTTGTCGTGCCGGAATTGCTGCAGGAGGCGGCCACGCCACAGGCGTTGTCCGATGCAGTGTTGGCGTGGCTGGATGCCCCGCAGAAGGTTGTCCAACTACAGCAACGGTTCTTGCAGTTGCATCAGCAACTCCAGCGCAACACCCCCGAACTGGCTACCCATGCGATCGAGCAAGTACTTCAAAGCTGAACAAGCCTGCCTGAATTGGGACATTCCCGGTCTCGTGGCAGGCGTTGACGAGGCCGGTCGAGGCCCGCTGGCGGGGCCGGTGGTGGCTGCAGCCGTGATTCTGGACGACTGTCAACTGATCAAGGGATTGGCCGATTCCAAGACCCTGACTGCCTTGCGTCGTGAAAAACTGTTTGATGAAATTCGTGCCAAGGCGCTGTGCTGTTCGATCGCCGAGGCGAGTGTGGAGGAAATCGAACAACTCAATATCCTGCAGGCAACCCTGCTGGCCATGCGTCGTGCGGTCGACGGTTTGCGTCTCAAGCCGGTGAAGGTGCTGGTGGATGGCAATCGGCTGCCGCTGCTCGATGTGATGGGAGAGGCGATTGTCAAAGGTGACAGTCTGGTGCCTGCCATTTCGGCGGCATCGATCCTGGCCAAGGTACAGCGTGATCGCTGGTGTGTCGAGTACGACCGGCAGTTCCCTCAGTACGGTTTTGCAAAGCACAAAGGCTATGGAACCGCCGAGCATCTCGAGGCGTTGCGCCTGCACGGGGCCTGTCCGCAGCATCGCAAGACCTTCCGACCGGTAGCCGAGGCCATGCGATGAGCCAGGCGCCATTTCTACTCATCAGTTCGCGTGACAACGCTTTTCTAAAAGATCTGCGGCGCTTGTCGCAGGACAGCACGGCCTACCGTAAACAGGGTAGATTCTGGGTCGAGGGTGAACACTTGTGTGCTGCCGCGCTGGCACGCAGAGCCAAGCCAGTCGTCGCCATTTTTTCAGAGTCCTTCTGGCCCGTTGCGCCGTCGGCATGGACCCGGGCAGCCAACAAGAACATCGTCATAGCCGACACCCTGTTCGCAGATATTGGTGTTCTGGACTCGCCTGCCAGCGTCGGTTTTGTGTTTGAACTGCCGCCGCCCAGGGCTGTGCAGCCAAAGGTCGCTTCCGTCATTCTGGATCGGGTTCAGGACGCCGGCAATGTGGGTTCCATTTTGCGCAGTGCCTCGGCTTTTGGTTTCACACAAATCATTGCCCTCAAAGGCACGGCTGCGTTGTGGAGCCCGAAGGTCCTGCGTGCGGGTATGGGCGCACATTGGGGCTTGCAGCTGATCGAAGGGGCAGAGCTTGCTCAGGTGTTGCAATTGACGGTGCCCATTGTCGTCACCAGTTCACATCAGGGTGAGTACCTGCATCAGGCACAGCATGGCAATGCTTTGCCCATGCCCTGTGCCTGGGCGCTCGGGCACGAAGGGCAGGGCGTTGACGCCGAACTTGAAGCGATGGCAAGTCTGAAAATTCGCATTGCCCAGCCTGGTGGCGAAGAGTCGCTCAACGTTGCCGCAGCGGCGGCTATCTGCTTGCATGCCAGTGCGAGCCAGCACCTGTCCCCGGCCGTGCCTCGGCTATAATGGGGCGCTTCACCGCACGCTGTACGCCCAGAGCCTTCTCAAGCCAAATCCCTCAATATTGCAAGCCAAGAGTCAAGGCTTGAGCACGTTTGGGCGTACCCGAAAACCCATCCGGAGAACCCAGTGCTTTTGTCTTTACAGGGAACCTTCCCCCCCGCCATTCTGGCGCTAGCAGACGGCACGGTGTTTGTTGGAAATTCCATAGGAGCCGCTGGCTCCACCGTTGGCGAGCTTGTGTTCAACACCGCCATGACTGGTTACCAGGAAATTCTGACGGACCCGAGTTACTGTCAGCAAATCGTGACCTTGACCTACCCGCACATAGGTAACTATGGCATCAACCTGCAGGACGTCGAAGCTGCCAGGGTGCACGCCGCCGGTTTGATCATCCGGGACCTGCCCCTGGTGGCATCCAATTTTCGTTCCAGCATGACCCTTTCAGCGTACCTGGTCCAGCAGAACACGGTTGCGATGGCCAATCTTGACACACGGCAGCTGACGCGCCATCTGCGTACCCACGGCGCGCAGAATGGCTGTATTCTGACTTTGTCCGGTGAGCAAACTATTACGCAGTCTGCTGTTGACCGTGCACTGGCGCTGGCAAAAGCCGCCCCCAGCATGGCCGGAACCGATTTGGCGAGAGTGGTCTCAACCAAAACGGCTTACCAGTGGGCACAGACAGAATGGCAGTTGGCTCATCCACAAGCTCAGGGCAGAGCTGGCTTTGGCAACCAGACCGACAGCAGGTTCCATGTGGTGGCCTTGGATTTTGGCGTCAAGTTCAATATCCTGCGCATGCTGGCCGAGCGTGCATGCCGGGTCACGGTGCTACCAGCACAGAGCAGCGTGGCGCAAGTACTTGCCCATAAGCCGGACGGCATCTTCCTGAGTAACGGGCCGGGAGATCCACAGCCGTGCGACTACGCCATCGCCGCCGCCGCCGAATTGATAGAAGCCGGCATTCCGACCTTCGGTATCTGTCTGGGTCACCAGATCATGGCGCTAGCCAGTGGCGCCAGGACCTTCAAGATGAAATTTGGTCACCACGGCGCGAACCATCCGGTCAAGGACCTCGATAGCGGGCGGGTCAGCATCACCAGTCAGAACCATGGATTTGCGGTCGATGAGAAGACTTTGCCGGCCAATCTGCGCGCGACCCACGTCAGTCTGTTTGACGGCACGCTGCAGGGACTGGAACGTACGGACCGGCCGGCCTTTTGCTTTCAAGGGCATCCGGAAGCCTCGCCAGGACCGCACGATATTGCCTATCTGTTTGATCGCTTCACTGCGCTAATGGACAAGGCACAGGAGAAGAAGAATGCCTAAGCGCACAGACATCAAGTCGATCCTCATCATTGGTGCCGGACCGATCATCATTGGTCAGGCCTGCGAGTTCGATTATTCCGGCGTGCAGGCCTGTAAGGCGCTGCGTGAAGAGGGCTACAAGGTCATTTTGATCAACAGCAACCCGGCCACCATCATGACCGATCCGGCGACGGCGGATGTGACCTACATCGAGCCGATTACCTGGCAGACTGTCGAGAAGATCATTGTCAAGGAGCGTCCTGACGCCATTTTGCCGACCATGGGTGGGCAGACCGCCCTCAATTGCGCGCTGGACCTGTGGCATCAGGGGGTGTTGGAGAAATACCAGGTTGAACTGATCGGCGCCAGCCCGCAGGCCATCGACAAGGCCGAAGATCGTTTGAAGTTCAAGGATGCCATGACCAGTATCGGTCTCGCGTCAGCCCGATCAGGCATCGCGCACTCGATGCAGGAGGCCTGGACCGTCCAGAAGACGGTCGGATTTCCGACCGTGATTCGACCCAGCTTTACGCTTGGGGGCACCGGCGGTGGCATCGCCTATAACGCCGAAGAGTTCGAAGTGATCTGCAAGCGTGGTCTGGAGGCTTCGCCGACCAACGAATTGCTGATCGAAGAATCTCTTTTGGGCTGGAAAGAATTCGAGATGGAGGTGGTGCGCGACAAGGCAGACAACTGCATCATCATCTGCTCGATCGAAAATCTCGACCCGATGGGTGTGCACACAGGCGACTCGATCACGGTGGCACCAGCCCAGACGCTGAGCGACAAGGAATACCAGATTCTGCGCAACGCCAGTCTGGCCGTGCTGCGCGAAATCGGCGTCGACACCGGTGGCTCCAATGTACAGTTCGCCATCAACCCGGACGATGGCCGCATGGTGGTCATCGAGATGAATCCGCGCGTCTCGCGCTCGTCCGCTCTGGCCTCCAAAGCCACCGGGTTTCCGATCGCCAAGGTGGCTGCCAAACTTGCTGTGGGTTATACGCTGGATGAGTTGCGCAACGAGATCACAGGCGGTGCCACCCCGGCGAGTTTTGAGCCGAGTATCGACTACGTGGTTACCAAGATTCCGCGCTTCGCCTTTGAAAAGTTCCCGGCAGCCGATAGTCGGCTGACCACCCAGATGAAGTCGGTGGGTGAGGTCATGGCGATCGGTCGCACCTTCCAGGAATCGTTTCAGAAAGCGCTGCGTGGCCTGGAAGTCGGTGTTGACGGCATGAACGAGAAGACTCAGGACCGTGAGTTGCTGGAGAAGGAACTGGGCGAGCCGGGACCGGACCGGATCTGGTACGTCGGCGACGCATTCGCCGCTGGTTGGAGTGTTGACGAAGTGTTTGCACTGACACGGATCGACCGCTGGTTCCTCGTCCAGATCGAGCAGATTGTCAAGATTGAACTCGAAATTGAACGCTTGCCGGTGCCCGAAGGCGGCAGCGCTCTGGACGGCATCGATGCGGCAACGCTGCGTGCCTTGAAGCAGAAAGGCTTTTCTGATCGGCGCCTGGCACGTCAGTTCAAAACCACGGACACTGCCATTCGGGAAAAACGCCGTGCTCTGGGTGTGCGCCCGGTTTACAAGCGGGTTGACACCTGCGCCGCCGAGTTTGCCACCAATACGGCCTATATGTACTCGACCTACGAGGCCGAGGGAGCCGAATGTGAAGCGGCGCCAACCGACAGAAAGAAGATCATGGTGCTCGGCGGTGGTCCGAACCGGATTGGCCAGGGCATCGAGTTTGACTACTGCTGCGTGCATGCGGCGCTGGCGCTGCGCGAGGACGGCTACGAGACCATCATGGTCAATTGCAACCCGGAGACCGTGTCGACCGACTACGACACTTCCGATCGACTGTATTTCGAGCCGCTCACACTCGAAGATGTGCTTGAGATCGTCGACAAGGAAAAGCCCTTGGGCGTGATCGTGCAGTACGGTGGTCAGACGCCATTGAAACTCGCGCTCGACCTGGAAGCCAATGGCGTCCCCATCATCGGGACGTCACCGGACATGATTGACGCGGCAGAAGACCGTGAGCGTTTTCAGAAGCTGCTTCATACCCTGGGCCTGCGCCAGCCGTCCAATGCAACGGCGCGGACGGAGCCGGAGGCACTCGAAAAGGCGGCGGCCCTTGGCTACCCGCTGGTGGTCCGTCCCAGCTATGTGCTGGGCGGTCGCGCCATGGAGATCGTGCATGAGCAGCGCGACCTGGAGCGCTATATGCGTGAAGCTGTCAAGGTCAGCCACGACTCGCCCGTGCTGCTCGACCGATTTCTCAACGATGCCATCGAGTGTGATGTGGACTGCTTGCGTGATGCCGGATCGTCAACTGAAGCGGGGCGCACCTTCATTGGTGGCGTCATGGAACACATCGAACAGGCCGGTGTGCACAGTGGGGACTCGGCCTGCTCACTGCCTCCCTATAGCCTGTCTGGCGCAACCGTGGCGGAGATCAAGCGTCAGACCGCTGCGATGGCCTGTGCCCTCAATGTGGTCGGCTTGATGAACGTGCAGTTCGCGATCCAGAACATCGACGGCAAGGACGTGATTTACGTGCTCGAGGTGAATCCGCGCGCTTCGCGTACCGTTCCATTTGTATCGAAAGCCACAGGCATTCAACTGGCCAAAGTGGCCGCGCGTTGCATGGTGGGGCAGTCTCTGGCATCGCAGGGAATCGGCACCGAGGTGACGCCACCGTATTTCAGTGTCAAGGAAGCAGTCTTTCCCTTCGTCAAATTCCCCGGTGTCGACACCATTCTCGGACCGGAGATGAAGTCGACAGGTGAGGTCATGGGTGTGGGAAAGACTTTTGGGGAAGCGTTTGTCAAGTCCCAGATTGGAGCTGGCACCAAATTGCCCCGGCCTTCAGCAATCCCGGGTGAGTCATCCGGTAAGGTATTCCTATCGGTGAAAGGGACCGACAAGCCACGTGCCATCGAGGTGGCTCGTGCCTTGTCCTTGATGGGCTTTGCGGTGCTGGCAACCAAAGGTACGGCGGCTTCCATCAACGCTGCGGGTGTCAGCTGCACCAGCGTGAACAAGGTGACCGAGGGGCGCCCGCATATTGTGGACATGATCAAGAACAACGAAATTGTGATGGTCATTCACACTGTGGAAGAGCGGCGCAACGCCATTGCCGACTCCCGACAGATTCGCACCTCCGCCTTGCTGGCACGCGTTACGACGTTTACCACGATCGCCGGCGCAGAAGCTGCCGTGCAGGGTATGCCGCATGTGGATCACCTGGACGTGATCTCGGTGCAGGATATGCACGCGCAACTGGCAGCAGGTTGATTTTTAACTGACATTCACGGCATAATCCGCACTTACCGCCGGACGGCAACGTTCGGCGGTTTCCTTTTGTGCAATCCATGACGGAGCAGCCAGTGGCTACCATACCTATTACCAAACGCGGTGCTGAAAAGCTCAAGACCGAGTTGCAGAGACTCAAGACGGTTGATCGGCCATGGGTTATCAATGCGATTGCCGAGGCGCGTGCGCAGGGCGATTTGAGTGAAAACGCCGAATACGAGGTCGCCAAGGACCGTCAGGGTTTCATCGAAGGCCGGATCCAGGAGGTGGAGGGCAAACTGTCTGCCAGTCAGATCATTGACCCTTCCGAACTCAACGCCGGCGGACGCGTTGTCTTTGGTGCCACTGTGACCCTGGAAGATGAAGCCTCAGGAACGAAGGTGACTTACCAGATCGTTGGTGAAGATGAGGCCGACATCAAACTCGGGTTGATCAACATTGGCAGCCCGATTGCCCGTGCCTTGATCGGCAAGGAAGAGGGCGATAGCGTGGAAGTGCAGGCGCCGGGCGGCGCCAGGCACTATGAGGTGGTGGCGGTCAGCTACGTTTGATTCGATGACGCGTCTTGTACTTTGGGTCACCGCACTGTGGTGGAGCAGTCTGGGACTGATCGGCTTCCTGGTGGTTCCGCTGCTGTTTGCCCGCTTGCCCACACCAGCCATGGCAGGCAATATGGCTGGCGCCTTGTTTCAGGCTCAAACCTGGATTTCTCTGCTGTGCGGCCTCGTGCTCCTGCTCAGCGCGCGGTCCACGCGGCCGACGCCGCCCGCGCTGCGTTCGTCCACTGTCTTCATGTTCATCACGGCTGGCATGCTGTTGGCCTTTTTGTCCGAATTTGCGGTTGCACCGCGCATCCTAGCGCGCGAGAATTTGCGCCTATGGCACGGCATTGGCAGCGCCATGTTTGCGCTGCAGTTCCTGTTCGTCTCGCTTGTATTCTGGAAGGTGACGTCGCCAGCGTCGATCGAGTGAGAGGGCTGGAGTTCAGGTCTGACTGCGTTTCTTGATGCTGACTTGCTTGGGTTTGGAGCGTTTGACCTGGCCACCTGCGGTCAGGCGCTGATTGCCCAGAACACGCAGTGTCTTGACCTCCGGGCGCTGGCCGCCGCGCGTGCTGTACTTGAGTACCTTGAAGTCACGCGGACCGGGCATGCGGTCGGCGTCCAGCGTCTTTTCACGCTCCGGCACAGGCCGCCAGAGCACCAGCAGTTTGCCAATATGCTGAATCGGTGCCGCGTTCAATTCGTCGGTCAGCGTCTGAAACATGGCCTCGCGCGCCGAACGGTCATCGGCAAAGACGCGCACCTTGATCAGGCCGTGCGCGTTCAGGGCGGCGTCGGTTTCCTTTTTTACGGCGGCGCTCAGCCCATCGGCACCGACCATGACAACGGGGTCCAGGTGATGCGCTTGCGCACGGTGCTCTTTGCGTTGGGCGGGGGTCAATTGAATTTGCGGCATGGCGCTATTATCGGTTACGAAGGTCAAAATGAAAGACAAAGTCAAAAGCGGTAAAGTCAACCGGGCGTGGATCAATGACCATGTCAACGATCCGTATGTCAAGCTGGCCAAATTGGAAGGTTACCGGGCGCGTGCTGCCTACAAGCTCAAGGAGATTGATGAATCGCTGGGTCTGATCAAGCCGGGTCAGTTGGTGGTTGATCTGGGCTCGACCCCCGGTGCCTGGAGTCAGTATGTGCGGCGCAAGATGTCGCCCAAAACGGCTGTGGGTGGCGGCGCCGCAGTCGGGGAACTCAATGGCTGCATCATCGCGCTGGACATCCTGCCGATGGAACCGGTAGAGGGTGTGGCTTTCGTGTTGGGGGATTTTCGGGAGCCGGAGGTGTTGCAACGCCTGGCCAGCGAAATGCGGGGTCGACTGGCTGATGTGGTGGTGTCCGACATGGCACCCAATCTGTCTGGTATTGCCTCGGCCGATGCTGCGCGTATCGAAAATCTGGTTGAACTGGCGCTGGAATTTGCGCAGACCCACATGAAGGCACGCGGAACCCTGGTTGCCAAGGTCTTCCACGGCGATGCGTACGAAGTACTTGTCAAGCGCTTTCGGGAGATTTTTGTGACCGTCAAACGCATCAAGCCGAAGGCCTCACGCGACAAGTCTTCTGAAACCTTTCTGGTCGGTGTCGGCTTGAAAGCAGCCTGAAGGTCGGACGGCACCCGACTAAAACCCGGTAAACGCCACTGGGCGTCTTGAAACGCCTAAAATGGTGCCCAACTGTGCTTTGTCTATCTGTTTGCGTCCTTATTGGAGCCTCGCTTGAATAATCAGTGGTTCTCGAAAATTGCCGTCTGGCTCGTCATTGCGCTTGTGCTATTTACCGTTTTCAAACAGTTTGAAACCCGTGGCCCGGCTGGTGCCGGCAATCTGGGCTACTCCGACTTTCTGGAGGAGGTCAGGGGCAAGCGGATCAAGAGCGCCGTTATCCAGGAAGGACAGGGCGGTACCGAAATCATCGCTGTCACCACCGATGATCGCAAGGTCCGGACCACCGCCACTTACCTTGATCGTGGTCTGGTCGGTGACCTGATCGCCAATGGCGTCAAGTTTGACGTCAAGGCGCGCGAAGAGGGCTCGCTCCTCATGACGCTTCTGGTGAGTTGGGGTCCGATGCTCTTGCTGATCGGTGTCTGGATCTATTTCATGCGCCAGATGCAGGGCGGCGGCAAGGGCGGTGCCTTCAGCTTTGGCAAGAGCAAGGCGCGCATGCTCGATGAAAATACCAATCAGGTGACTTTCGCCGATGTGGCTGGTTGCGACGAAGCCAAAGAAGAAGTCAAGGAGGTGGTCGATTTCCTGAAGGATCCGGCCAAGTTCCAGAAGCTCGGCGGCCGCATTCCGCGCGGCCTCTTGCTGGTAGGGCCACCGGGGACCGGCAAAACCCTGCTCGCCAAAGGGATTGCGGGTGAAGCCAAGGTACCTTTCTTCAGCATCAGCGGATCAGACTTTGTGGAAATGTTTGTTGGCGTCGGCGCAGCGCGTGTGCGTGACATGTTTGACAACGCCAAGAAAAATGCACCCTGCATCATCTTTATCGACGAAATTGATGCCGTTGGGCGTCAGCGCGGCGCTGGCCTGGGCGGTGGAAATGACGAGCGAGAGCAGACGCTCAATCAGATGCTGGTTGAGATGGATGGCTTCGAGACCAATGTCGGAGTGATCGTGGTGGCGGCCACCAATCGTCCAGACATTCTTGATGCAGCCCTGCTGCGCCCGGGGCGTTTTGACAGGCAGGTCTATGTGACCTTGCCCGATATCCGCGGCCGCGAGCAGATTCTCAATGTGCACATGCGCAAAGTACCGTTGGGTCAGGATGTCATCCCGGGAGTGATCGCACGCGGTACACCCGGCATGTCAGGAGCTGATCTGGCCAACCTGTGCAATGAGGCGGCACTGATGGCAGCGCGGCGCAGTGCGCGTACCGTGGAAATGCAGGATTTTGAAAAGGCCAAAGACAAGATCCTGATGGGCCCGGAGCGCAAGAGCATGGTGATGCCCGAGAGCGAGCGCAAGAACACGGCCTATCACGAGTCCGGGCATGCGCTGATTGGCAAGATGCTATCCAAGTGCGACCCGGTCCACAAAGTAACGATTATTCCGCGCGGCCGCGCCCTGGGAGTGACCATGAGCCTGCCGGCGCAGGACCGCTACAGCTACGACAGCGAATACATGCTGCATCAGATCAGCATGCTGTTTGGCGGTCGCATCGCGGAAGAGGTTTTCATGCACCAGATGACCACCGGCGCCAGCAACGATTTTGAGCGCGCCACTCACATTGCGCGTGACATGGTGACACGCTACGGCATGACCGACGCGCTGGGACCGATGGTTTACGCAGACAACGAGGGCGAGGTGTTTCTGGGGCGCTCGGTGACCAAGACCACCAACATGAGCGAGGAAACCATGCAGAAGGTGGATGCCGAGGTGCGCCGCATCATTGACCAACAGTACAGCCAGGCGCGCAGACTGATTGAAGACAATCAGGACAAGATGCATGCCATGGCCAAGGCCTTGCTGGAATGGGAAACCATTGACAGCGATCAGATCGAAGACATCATGGCAGGCAAGGAGCCGCGCCCCCCCAAGGACTGGACGCCACGCATACCTGCCGCCGGTGGCGACGGCAGTGGCGGTGGCACACCCGCTGTCAAGCCCGACGCAGCACCCACGGCAGCCTAGCGGGCAATACCTTCGACGGTAGCGGGGCAGAGCTGCCCCGTTCTTTTTCATGAAATGGCAGACCTCAAAATTCCTGCTTGACCTGACGACGCCCAGGGTCATGGGCATTGTCAACGTGACGCCAGACTCTTTCTCGGACGGTGGCTGTCACGCCGACGTTAATTCAGCGTTGCGGCATTGTGAAAAGCTTCTCAGGGACGGTGCGGACATCCTGGACATTGGCGCCGAGTCGACCCGACCCGGCGCGGCCGCCGTAACGGTAGATGAAGAACTGGCGCGTCTGGTGCCGGTGCTGCGCGAAGCCATTCGTCTGGGAGTACCGGTATCGGTAGACAGCTACAAGCCTGACGTGATGCAGGTGGCGCTTGACCTCGGTGTTGACATCATCAACGACGTCTGGGCCTTGCGCTGGCGTGACGCAGCGGCTGATTCGCTGACTGCAACACAGGTTGTTGCGCGCCATCCTGCTTGCGGCATTTGTCTGATGCACATGCACGGGGAGCCTTCGACCATGCAGTTGCTTCCGATGCAAGGAGATGCTGTTGCGCAGGCGAGACTTTTCCTGCAGAAGGCTGCCGGCGAGTTGCATCGGGCGGGTGTCGAGAAGAACCGTATCGTCATCGATCCAGGCATAGGCTTTGGCAAGTCCGCTGCGCAGAACTTTGCGCTGCTAGCCAGACAAGCAGAGTTGCTAGGCAGCGACTATCCCTTGTTGGTTGGATGGTCGCGCAAGTCCTCGCTGGGGGCGCTGGTGGGCACTGCAAGCGGGAGTGAGCCTGAGCAAAGGTTGGTCGTCAGTGTCACCGCAGCCGTGCTGGCGGTGGAGCGTGGCGCTTCGATCGTGCGGGTCCACGACGTGCTGGAAACCGTGCAAGCGCTCAAAGTACTGGGCGCTATAAGATAGGTCGCTGACGGTCGCTATGATTTGATCGCAAGGGAAACAAATGAGCAGAAGATATTTTGGTACGGATGGGATTCGCGGGACGGTTGGGCAAGCGCCGATCACACCGGATTTTGTGCTTCGCCTGGCCCACGCGGTCGGTCGGGTGTTGAAGCGTTCCGAAGATCGTCCTACCGTTCTGATCGGCAAGGACACGCGGATTTCTGGCTACATGCTCGAAAGTGCGCTGGAGAGCGGCTTTAATTCGGCCGGTGTCGATGTGGTGCTGCTTGGGCCCTTGCCTACACCCGGTGTCGCTTACCTGACCCGCGCGCAGCGCGCCTCACTCGGCGTGGTCATCAGCGCCAGCCACAATCCATTTGCCGACAACGGAATCAAGTTCTTCAGCGCCCAGGGGACCAAACTCTCCGATGGTTGGGAGTCCGACGTTGAGGCGACACTGGAGGAAGCGCCAGTCTGGGCCGACTCTGCCAGTCTGGGCAAGACACGCCGACTCAATGACGCGGCTGGGCGCTATATTGAATTCTGCAAGAGCACATTTGCTCATGACCTGAGCCTGCGTGGTGTAAAGCTCGTGGTCGACGCAGCGCATGGCGCTGCCTACCACATTGCGCCCATGGTGTTTCACGAGTTGGGGGCAGAAGTGGTGGCCATTGGTTGCACGCCTGACGGATTGAATATCAACCACGAGGTCGGTGCGACTCATCCGCAAGCACTGGTCAAGGCCGTCAAGGAGAATGGCGCGCAGTTTGGCGTTGCACTCGATGGTGACGCCGACCGCTTGCAACTGGTTGATGGCAACGGGCGTCTGTTCAATGGCGACGAAATACTTTACCTGATGGTCAAGGAGCGACTT
>Ga0163199_1002055_pt1 | contig 12441 bp, 9 predicted proteins | sample PL_2010_150m_FD_113537 | JGI IMG/M metagenome (GOLD analysis project Ga0163199, IMG submission 113537) | Freshwater microbial communities from Powell Lake, British Columbia, Canada to study Microbial Dark Matter (Phase II) - PL_2010_150m | ecosystem: Environmental > Aquatic > Freshwater > Lake ... | reverse complement strand
GCGACGTTCGACCGCATCCTGCGCGCGCTGACCCTGGCAGTGGGGAGCCTCGCCGCGATCAGCCTCGCTGTGGCCGGGATCCTGATCATGAACGTAATGCTGATCGCCGTGACGCAGCGGCGGCGCGAAATCGGACTGTTGAAGGCGCTCGGCGCCACCGGGCGGCAGATCCGGCTGGTTTTCTTCACCGAGGCGGCGCTGCTGGCGTTGGGCGGCGCCGCGTGCGGGCTTGCCGCGGGCGAACTGGGCCGCTACCTCGTCGTGCAGATGTACCCGGCGATTCCGTTCCAGGCACCCTGGTGGGCACTGTTGGCGGCGCCGGCAACTGCGCTGGTCACTGCGGTGCTGTTCACCGTGGCACCGGCGCGGCGCGCGGCCCTGCTCGATCCGGTGCAGGCGCTGTCGCGCCGCTAAGAGTCGCTCTGCTTATGCGCTACGCCGATTTCATCAGCTTCACCTACACTTCCCTCAGGGCGCAGCGGCTGCGCACCGGGCTCACCGCGCTCGGCATCGCAGTTGGCATTGCCTCGGTCATCCTGCTCACCTCCATCGGCGAGGGGCTGCACCGCTTCGTCATCGCGGAATTCACCCAGTTCGGCACCAACATCATCAGCGTCACGCCGGGACGCATCCAGACGCACGGCGCGTCACTGGGTTCGGTCAATACGGCGCGGCCGCTCAGCATCGACGACGCCCTGGCACTGCGCCGCGCGCCCTATGTGCAGCTTTCCGACCCGGTGGTGCAGGGGAACGCCGAAGTCGTATTCGAGGGCAAGAGCCGCCGTGTCACGCTCTACGGTGTCGGGTCCGAGTTTGCCGAGGCGCTGCGCATGCGCGTCGCCAGCGGCGAATTCCTGCCGCCCGACGATCCGCGCAGCGCGCGCGCCCTGGTCGTGCTCGGATCCAAGGTGGCGCGCGAGTTGTTCGGCAGCGCCAACCCCCTGGGCAGCCGCATTCGCGCCGGCAGCGAACGTTACCGGGTCATCGGCGTCATGCAATCGAAGGGCCAGGTGCTGGGCTTCGACCTGGACGACACGGTGTTCATACCAGTCGGGCGGGCGCTGGAGATGTTCAATCGCGAGAGTTTGCAGGAAATCCACATCGTCTACGAGCCGACCGCGCCGGTGGCGGAAGTGGAGGCGGGCATCAAGCGCATCCTGATCGCGCGCCACGGTGCGGAGGACTTCACCGTCACGCCGCAGCAGAAGATGCTGGAAGTATTCGGCACTGTGCTCGATGCGATCACCTTTGCGGTCGCCGCCATCGGCGGCATTTCGCTGGTAGTCGGCGGCGTGGGCATCCTCACCATTCTCACCATCGCCGTCGCGGAACGAACTTCGGAGATCGGCCTGCTGCGCGCCGTGGGGGCGACGCGGCGCGGCATCCTGCTGCTATTCCTGGGTGAGGCGGCATTGCTGGCCGTGCTGGGCGGCACAGCCGGTCTGGCGCTGGGTTGGGTCACCGCGCTCGCGATGCATCTGGTGCTGCCTGCATTGCCGGTGCATACGCTCTGGAGCTATGCGGTGCTGGCGGAGTTGGTGGCCTTGGCCGTCGGCCTGGCAGCCGGCGTGCTGCCGGCACGGCGCGCGGCGCACCTGGACCCGCTCGAGGCGCTGCGCAGCGAATAGGTGCCGCGTCGTTGCCGCTGCCGGTAGAATTGCCACCAGACCGATAGGACCGGAAATAATGACAAGCTCTGCGCACGCGCTGGTGTCCGTATTGCACGACCACGGAATCGATCGGGTATTCCTGGTTCCGGGTGAAAGCTACCTTGGCATCATGGATGCCTTGTGCGACTTTCCCGGCATCGACGTAGTGACCTGCCGCCATGAATCCGGCGCCGGATTCATGGCCGTGGCCGACGCGAGGCTCAGCGGACGGCCCGGGATCGCCCTGGTGAGCCGGGGTCCCGGCGCGACCAACGCGTCGATCGCCGTGCATACGGCGCAGCAGGACGCGATACCCATGATCCTGATCGTGGGACAGGTGCCGCGCGCGGATTTGCGCCGCGAGGCATTCCAGGAAATCGACTATCGGCGCATGTTCGGTACGATCGCAAAATGGGTGTTCGAGGCGACCGATCCCGGCCAGCTGGCCGAGGCGGCGTTCAAGGCGATGCGCATTGCCACTTCGGGCACGCCGGGGCCGGTGGTGCTGGTGATCCCGGAGGACCTGCAGCAGCAAGTCGTAGCGCAACCCCGATGGACCGCGCGCGCGCGCGCGGCCACCCGGCCCGATGCGCCGACGGTGCGCGAGTTGCTGCGGCGAATCGAGGCGGCAGAGCGTCCCCTGATCGTCGCAGGCGGTGCCTTCGAGGCGCCCGGCGGGCGCGAGGCGCTCGCCGCGCTGGCCGAAGCCTGGCAGATTCCCGTTGCGCTGTCGTTCCGGCGCCACGATCTGTTCTCCAACCAGCACCCGCTTTTCGTCGGCGAACTAGGACTGGCGAATTCGCAGGCGCAGATCGACGCGTTTCGCGAAAGCGACCTGCTGCTCGCGCTCGGCACGCGTTTTGGCGATGTCACCAGCCAGGGTTACCGTTTTCCGGATTTGCCTTGTCCGGCGCAAACGTTCGTGCATGCCTATCCGGATGATCACATGGTCGGACTGCACTTCGCGGCAGATTTCGGATTGGTGTGCGATCCCGTCGAGCTTGCGCGCGCGCTCACGCCGGCGGCGCAAGCCAAAGCTGCAACGCCCGTATCTGCCTGGATCCGGCGGCTCCAGGAAATCCATGCCGCCCACGCAGCCTGGCCGCAGCGCCATGCCGAGGACGGAATCGATTTCGCCCAGGTGGTGAAGGCGGTGCGCGCGCAGGCGAGCGCCGATGCCATCGTGTGCGTGGATGCGGGAACCTTCGCCGCCCCGGTCTATCGCCATTTCGGTTTCGTGCCGCCGCAGCGGCTGATGTCGCCGTTATCGGGCAGCATGGGCTATGGCACGCCTTCCGCGATCGCTGCGCAGCTGCGCTTTCCGCAACGGCAGGTCATCTGCATGGTCGGCGACGGCGGCTTCATGATGACCGGCAACGAAATGATCGCCGCGGTGGAGCGCAGGCTGCCGATTTTGTTCATCCTGGCAAACAACGCCAGCTACGCGTCGATTCGCATCCAGCAGGAACTGCATTATCCGGGGCGCACCATCGGTACCGATCTTTACAATCCCGATTTCGCGCAAATCGCGCGCGCTTTCGGCATGCCTGCGCAGCGCATTGAACGCCCCGACGAAGTGGCAGGCGCCATCGCCGGCGGTCTTGCCGGAGACGGTCCGCATTTCATCGAAGTCAAGGCGAGCCTGGCGGTCACGCTGCCACGCGCACGCAGACCCTAGCGGCCAAACAGACCGCGCAGTGCCTTCACGCCTTCCTGCACCGCTTCTGCGGGGTTGGGAACCTGCGGCTTGTCGGCCTGCGCTGGCGGGCTCTCAGACTGCGGTGCTGGTTTGGCCTCGGGCTCTGCGCCGCGCGCTGCAGCCGGGGGCCTGCCGCGGCGCGTGCCGCGGCCTTCGCTTTCCGAGAGCATGGCCGTGGCGGTGGATTTCAGGCGCAGCTTCACGGCCCATTCCTGTTCCCACACCTGCTTCGGATCCTTGGGCCGCGGTGGATGCACCAGATTCAGCTCGTTGCCGTAGGCGATGAAATTGAGCATTGCCGCGTCGCCCTTGAACACGCCGGCGGGAACGCTGCATTCGGTGGTCTGCGGCGGCATGACCACTTTGTCGCGGATCAGGCGCTCGACTTCGGCGGGCGGAATGTAGTCCATGAGCACCTGGCCCATTTCCTGTACTTCGCTCGACGACCAGGTCACAAGATCGTTGCGATCGTCACCCTGGCCCATGGCCGTGGCGAAGTAGCCGATTGCCGTGGGGATGGTCTTCCACTTTACTGCGTACGCGCCCCCCGCGGTCTTGCGCACCGGATCGAAAGCGACTGCGTCCATGAAATCATGCCGCTCACCGACGGCGAAGCGGATTTCGGGAGAGTAGTTGCCGGAAACCGTGTGCTCGCCCTGCAGAGAACCTGCGGCGGGAATCGCGTGCGCGTTCTCCTGGTTGGGCCAGGTGCCGTAGCTGCGGTTGCGGCCGGGCGCAGGGCCGCGCGGCCGGGAGATGGCATGGCTGCGGAACGCGCGCGCGGCGTCCTGGGCGTTGAGGCTGGCAAAATCGATGATCACCGGCTGCCCAGGGCGCACGCTCTCGCCGCAACCCCAGTAGATCAGCATCCTGCCCTTGGGGCGTTCGTACTGCGGCTCTTCGTCGCGCTCGCGCGCGGGTGCGCGCTCGATGTGCGGGCTCAGCAACGGCAGGCTCTGGCCCATGGAAAGCCCAGGCGGAATCGCATGCGCAGCACGAGGCTCGCCGCTAGCCTGCCGCGACGAGCCAAGGTCGAGTTTCATCCGCTTGCCTCCCTGCATTCCGGGCGGCATGAACCCGCCCATGCCCGGCGGAATCTCCATCCCCATTCCGCCGGCGGTTTCCACGCTCATCCAGTACACCGCGATCGGCGGCCGGACCTGCTGCGTCTGCGCCAGCAGGGGTAGGGGGAGAATCGCAGCCACGGCCGTGGCGACAAGGCGGTATTTCATGGGGCATCCTTTCGTTGTCAATATCGGGATTATGCACTTCGCGAACACTACCGCACACTGGCAGCTTGGGCCGGTTTGGAATGAGTCTACTTTAATCAAAGGCATTTCCGCGGACACCATCCGCTGGCCGACGCACAGTCTATCTTCGCGTTCGCAGACAATTTTACGGGAATTCACACGCACTTTGACCTGCATCAAATTGGCGGTTTGACTTGGCGTTACATTGGCTCACCCTTTTGCTGATTTCCTCCCATCCTTCTGGGCAAAAGGGATCTTTCGGACACTCGATAATCTACTTTCGAGTGTCCGTTTTCTTTTCTGGTGCCGCCAATTTTTCCGTCCCTAACGGCCGCACGTGACACCTTGATTTTCATCAACATTGGCGGTCTGACTCAGCGCTATGGTGAATATACGGCGCGGTGATAGGAAGGTGGATCGCCGAGCGCCGGCGAGGCCAATAAAAGGAACTTCCATGAGCTACAAGACCATCCTGGTACATATCGACCCCGGCAAGCGCTGCGCGACACGCGTGGAAGTCGCGATCCGCCTCGCGCAAAAGCACAACGCGCACCTGGTCGCCCTGCATGCATCTGCGCCCTTCGAGCCGCCGGGCTATGTGCTTGCGGAAATGGGGCCGGCGATCATCGAGGTGCAGAAGCACGCGACCGCGGCCGAACTCGCGCGCACCGAGAGCGAATTCGTCAAACAGACGTCTGCCGCGGGGCTCAGGAGCGCCGAATGGCGTACGGCCGTCGACGATCCGGTCGACGCCATGACGCTGCACGCGCGCTATGCGGATCTTGTGGTGATTGGCCAGGGAGAGATATCGGACGGATCCAACATTGCTGCAGATTTCCCCGCGAGACTGGTACTCGCGGCCGGCCGGCCCGTGCTGATCCTGCCATGCGTCGGTAAGTTTGCGACTTTGGGCAAACGCGTCCTTGTCGCCTGGAATGCGAGCCGCGAGGCGACGCGGGCAGTCACCGACGCGATTCCCCTTCTGCAGCTTGCGGAAACGGTCCACGTAATGGCCGTCAACCCGAGTCCAGGCGAGCATGGCAAGGTGCCAGGCGCTGATATCGGCCTTTATCTTGCACGCCACGGTGTGCGCGTGGACGTGAAGACGGATCACGGCGCCGAAATTGATGTCGGCAACGAACTGTTGTCGCGCGCGGCAGACCTCGACGCCGATCTGATTGTCATGGGTGGATACGGACATTCGCGGTTGAAAGAGTGGGTTCTGGGCGGCGCGACGCGCACCATCCTGGAATCGATGACCGCGCCGGTGCTCATGTCGCACTAGCAGGCCGGCGATTTGCCCGGGCAGTTACCCGGTGTTGGGCTGCGCCACGGTCTGCGCGGAGACGGCGCGGAATCGGGCGCAATTATGGCTTCGGTCTATCGCGCGGCCTGCGTCCTGTGAGAAGATTGCGGCATGTGGCGCGCCGATTGAGTACTTGTCGGTCGCTAACTCAATTCAGGGATAATCCGGTTTCGGCCAATTTCTAGAGGCGCCATCATGACTACCAAAAAGTACATCTACGCGTTCGAAGAGGGCGATGGCAAGAACAAGATACTGCTGGGTGGAAAGGGCGCCGGTCTGTGCGAGATGACGCAGATCGGGCTGAACGTGCCGCCGGGTTTCACCGTGAGTACCGAGGCCTGTCTCGCCTATCTCGAATCGACCAAGTTGCCGGACGGTTTGATGGATGACTTGCGGGCGCACATGACAGCACTGGAGAAGAAGACCGGCAAGGGCTTCGGCAGTGCCAAGAATCCGCTGCTGGTTTCGGTGCGCTCCGGATCGGCGATCTCCATGCCGGGCATGATGGACACCATACTCAACCTGGGACTGAACGAGACCTCACTTCAAGGCTTGGTCAAGCAGACCGCAAACCCGCGCTTCGGCTATGACGCCTACCGCCGCTTTATCCAGCTGTTCGGGAAGATCGCGCTGGGCATAGACGACGAGCAATTCGACAGCAAGATGACGGAGCTGAAACGCAGGCACGGCGCGCGCCTGGATCTGGATCTCACCGCGGAGCACCTGAAAGAACTCGCCGGAGAATTTCTGGAAATCGTCAAACGCCATACCGGCAAACCGTTTCCGCAGGACCCGTACGAACAGCTTGAAATTTCCGTAGGAGCAGTATTCCGCTCATGGATGGGCAAGCGCGCAGTCGACTACCGCAAACAATTCAAGATCACCAAGGACAAAGCCAACGGCACGGCGGTCAGCGTGTGCACCATGGTCTTCGGCAATATGGGCAGCGATTCCGGAACAGGCGTCGGGTTCACACGCAACCCCGGCACCGGCGAGAACGTGATTTATGGCGAATACCTGACCAATGCACAGGGCGAGGACGTGGTGGCGGGCATCCGCACCCCCAAGCCGATTGCCGAGATGGAACAGGAAATGCCGGAGATTTACCGCCAGCTGGTCGAATTGCACAACCGGCTGGAATCGCATTATCACGAGGTTCAGGACTTCGAGTTCACCATAGAAAAAGGCACGCTGTATTGCCTGCAGACCCGCAATGGCAAAATGAATGCCCGCGGTATGGTGCGCAGCTCGGTGGAAATGTTCAAGGAAGGGCTGATTTCGAAGGAGCGCGCGTTGCTGCGTGTCGAGCCATCGATGTTGGAGCAGCTGCTGGTACCGCAGCTTTCTCCGAATTTCCACGGCCGGTCATTGGCGCAAGGCCTGCCGGCATCGCCCGGCGCAGCTTCCGGCAGGATTGTATTCGACGCCAACACGGCCGAAGCGCGCGGCAACGCGGGCGAAAAGGTGATACTGGTACGCGAAGAAACCAAGCCGGAGGACATCCACGGATTTTTCCGCGCGCAGGGTATCCTGACCAGCCGCGGCGGCAAGACCTCGCATGCCGCGGTGGTCGCGCGCGGCATGGGCAAACCCTGCGTTTCAGGCTGCGAGCAGATTGTGATCGACGACAAGGCGCGCAGCGCCGTGATCGGCGAGACCACCCTGCACGAAGGCGATGTGATTACCATCGACGGCGGCACGGGCCATGTGTATGCGGGTGAGGTGCCCACGGTAGAGGCCGAATTCTCCGAAGAAATGGCGACGCTGCTCGCATGGGCTGATGAAGCGGCCACGCTGAAAGTCATGGCCAATGCGGACACGCCCGAGGACGCGACGCGCGCGCGGGAATTCGGCGCCAAGGGAATCGGCCTGGTGCGCACCGAGCGCATGTTCAACAGCACCGATCGCCTGCCGATCATGCAGGAAATGATCCTGGCCGAGACGGTGGAGCAACGCCAGGCCGCGCTGGACCGGCTGCTGCCGATACAGCGTTCGGATTTCAAGGGGATATTCAAGGCGATGAAGGGCCTGCCGGTGACCATCCGGCTGCTCGATCCGCCCATGCACGAGTTCCTTCCCACCGCGGCGCAGTTGGAGCTGGAGATCGCAAACCTGCATCACCTGAGCGACACGATCAAGGGACTGGAAGAGTTGCCGGATACGATGAAGCTGCTCAATCCCAAGCTCTACCAGCAATATGCCGACGGCCTGACCAAGCTGATGGGCGGCCTGCATGTATTCAAGGAGTCGCATCTGGAAGAAGATGTGATCCACAAGAAGGAAGCGATCCTCAGGAAAGTCCGTGCCCTGGCCGAGGTCAATCCGATGTTGGGACACCGCGGCGTGAGGCTGGGCATCACCTATCCCGAAATCTATTCCATGCAAATTAAGGCGATCCTCGAAGCCGCGGCGCTGTGCGCGCGCGAGGGAATAGAAATCTATCCGGAAATCATGGTGCCGCAGGTTGCAACCGTCGAAGAGCTGATGCGCATCCACGGCATGGTGCAGCGCATCCACAAAGTCGTGGAACTGACCCATGGCATCAACGTGAAATTCAAGTTCGGCTCCATGCTCGAGGTGGTGCGCGGTTGCCTGCGCGCGGGCCGCATGGCGCAAGACGCGGAATTCTTCTCTTTTGGGACCAACGACCTGACACAGGCCACGTTCTCGTTCAGCCGCGAGGACGCGGAAAACAAGTTTCTACCGGCCTACAACGAGACCGGCATCCTGCAGGACAATCCATTTGAGGTACTGGACATCAAGGGCGTCGGTCAGCTGATGAAAATGGCGGTCGAGAGCGGCCGCCAGACCCGTCCGGAACTCAAGGTTGGCATCTGTGGCGAGCACGGCGGCGATCCCGCTTCGATCCATTTTTGCCACAGTATCGCGATCGATTATGTGTCCTGCTCCGGACCGCGCGTGCCCATCGCGCGCCTCGCGGCGGCGCAGGCCAAGCTGCTGGAGAAGAGTTACAAAGGGCTGGACTGATCGGTCGAATCCGGCGAAGCATGGCCTGGTTCGTCTACCTGATCGAGTGCAGGGACGGGAGCATCTACACCGGCATCGCCATCGACGTTGATGCGCGCTACGCCGCGCATCGGGACGGAAAGGGCGCGCGCTATACCCGATCGCACCCGCCGCGGCGCCTGCTTGCGGCAATCGCATACCCCGATCGCTCTGCGGCGTCCAAGGCCGAATACCAGATCAAGCGCCTGTCCCCGGGCGAAAAGCGCGAACTGGGCCGCCGGAATAAGGCGCGATGAGCGCGCGCTGAGTACGACCGCAACCATGCTGCATATATCCAATATCGTGGCGATTCCGGCAAGAGAAATCGAGATCAGCGCGATCCGCGCGCAGGGCGCGGGCGGGCAGAACGTGAACAAGGTTTCCAGCGCGATCCATCTGCGCTTCGACATCGTCGCCTCATCGCTTCCGGCGCTGTACAAGGAACGCCTGCTGCGGCTGAATGATCAACGCATCACCAAGGAAGGGGTGGTCGTGATCAAGGCGCAGCAGCATCGCAGTCAGGAAATGAACAAGGACGAGGCGCTGCAGCGGCTGCAGGAACTGGTTCGCAGCGTCGCTGTTTCGCGGAAAGCACGCAAACCCACCCGGCCAACGCGCAGTTCACAAAGGAAGCGCCTCGACAGCAAGACCCGGCGCGGCGCGGTGAAGCTGACGCGGGCGAAGGTCAGCGACTGATCCCTTCGGCTCGTTTGACGCAGATCAATAGCGCTTGGCAAGCCTCACGGTAAATGGTCAAATACATCAGCCTTTTCGCTCAGCCGCATATACGCTGAGAATCACTCTCGTCAAGAGGTGGGCCAATGAACATGGAAGAAAACGTACAAATCCGTGATCTGGATGTCTACGCCGTTTCCGACGAAGGCAATGAAGAGCTGAAAGGAGGGTCGACGACCCTCCCGCAGGCCGCGCTCGAGCTGATGGTGCTGCTCGATGGCAAGTCGAGCATTGCGGAAATTGGACAGAAGACCAAGGTGCTCTCGGCTGAGGAAATCCGGCAGACGGCGAAAACGCTGCTGCAAGGGGGCTACATCAAACCGGCTACCCTGGAGCAGGAGTTGAATATCGACTTCAGCTATTTCTTCACCGACAAGCCCGCTGCAGAACCGTCGCCGGAGGCGGCGGAGCGGGCGCGCGGCGAGGCCGACAAGGGCACGGCTGCGCTGAAGCTGAACGGTTATTACGTCAGCATCGCGCGCAAATCCGCCAAGAGAATCGAACCGGCGAGCGGTCCGAACTACATGGTTCTGGTGGTTGAGGACGACCCCGAGTTGCAGCGGGCGCTGAAGTTTTTATTGACCATGGAAAAATACCTTTCGCGACTCGCGTCCAACCGCAATGAGATCCTCGAGGCGCTGCGCCTGCCGCTGCCCGACCTGGTGCTGCTCGACGTGGGGCTGCCCGACACCAACGGCTTCGATGTTCTGGCGCGCATGCGCGCACATCCGCAGCTCAAGTCCATTCCGGTGATCATGCTTACCGGCAACGCGCAACGCGAGGACGTGATGCGCGGCCTGGCCGGTGGTGCTGATGGTTACATTACCAAGCCGTTCGATCGGGATGTCCTGCTTACCGGCATACGCTCGGTGCTCGGACTGGGCTAGCCGGCGCACCTGGGAATGCGAAGCGGGGTGGATCACAGATGAACTGTCGCCGCATCGGCGGGCTTGGGGCACTTGTCACGTCGCTCGCTCTGGGGATTTCCGCGGCGCGGGCGGCCACCGATGCGGAGCGGGGCAATGTCCTCTATGAGACGCGCTGCAACGCCTGCCATGCGAGCAGCGTGCACAATCGCGAGGCGCGCAAGGCAAAATCCTTCGCCGCACTGCGCGCACAGGTACTGCGCTGGAGCGCCCAGGCGGGCGGAACCTGGACCGCGGGCGAGATCGATGATGTGACGCTGTATCTTAACCGGCGTTATTACCGCTTTCCGTGTCCGCTGGACATGTGCAAGGCCGATCAGGCCTTGCTCGTGCGCTGAGCGGCGCCACGCCGGCGCAGACGACGAATCCGGCACGGGTGGACGGCGCCGTCCGGAACGGCGAAAATCGGCGTCCTGTCAGACATTCCTCAAGGTAGGCATATGGCCGAAATCACCGGCGGTGAGGCGTTTGTGCGCATGCTGCAGTTGCACGGCGTCAGGCACATCTTCGGTCTGTGCGGCGACACCTCGCTGCCGTTTTACGATGCGCTGTACCGGCTGGATCACGGTATGCAGCACGTGCTCACCCGCGACGAGCGTTCCGCCGCCTATATGGCCGATGGCTATGCGCGCGTGTCCGGCCGCGTGGGGGTATGCGAAGGACCGAGCGGCGGAGGCGCCACCTACATCCTTCCCGGCGTAGCCGAAGCGAACGAATCTTCGGTTCCGCTGCTTTGCTTTACCTCGGACATATCGGTATCGGCGCGCGGAAGGTATGCGCTGACGGAACTCGACCAGCAGGCCCTGTTCCGGCCCCTGACGAAATGGAATACGGTGCTGGATGCGGGAGCCGACATCCCGCGGGTACTGCGCAATGCGTTCAAGCAGATGACCAGCGGCAGGCCGGGCGCGGTGCATATCGGTCTTCCCTACGATGTGCAAAGGCAGCCGGTCGACGAAGCCGACATCTGGGGAGACGCGAGCCTGAATCAATGCCCGGCGCGGCGCGCCTGTGCCGATCGTGCGGCAATTGGAGAAGCAGCGAGGCTGTTGATTGCGGCGGAGCGTCCGCTGTTCATCGTCGGTGGCGGTGTGGTGATATCGGGGGCAGAGCAGGAACTGATCGCCTGCGCTGAACGTCTGGGGGCCGTGGTCGCGACCACAATCAGCGGGCAAGGCAGCATCGGCGATGACCATGCACTCGCGCTGGGTGTCGTCGGCTCCAACGGCGGCACACTGCCCACGCGTGCCGTGGTGCAGGCCGCGGACCTGATCGTATTCGTAAGTTGCCGCGCCGGTTCGGTCACTACTGAACGCTGGCGCTACCCCGCGCCGGGCGCGGTTACGGTGATTCAGCTCGATGTCGATCCGGCGGTGATCGGCGCGAATTACCCGGTGGCTGTGGGGCTGGCGGGCGATGCCAAGCTGACGCTTGCCGCCTTGCGCGACGAACTGGACAGCGCAGGGGGGCGCCCGCGCGCCTGGGGCGCTGCAGCAGTGGCGGCGGCGAAGCGGGAAAAGTTTTCGGCCTTTCGCGTTCTGGCGGAATCAAACGAGCGGCCGATCCGGCCGGAGCGCGTGGTCGCCGAACTCAATCGCGTGCTGACGGGCGATGCGGTCGTGGTCGCCGATCCGGGCACTCCCTGCCCGTATTTTTCCGCCTATTACAAAAATCCCGGAACCGGGCGGCATTTCATCAGCAACCGGGCACACGGCGCGCTGGGCTATTCGATGGCCGCCGCTGTCGGCGCGCATTTCGGCCGCCCTGGCGCCAAGATTGTAGCGATCATGGGTGACGGCAGCTTCGGCTTCACCGTGGGCGAGCTTGAGACCATCTGCCGGCTTAAGATTCCCGTCGCCATGGTGGTGAT
>Ga0163199_1002054_pt1 | contig 12448 bp, 14 predicted proteins | sample PL_2010_150m_FD_113537 | JGI IMG/M metagenome (GOLD analysis project Ga0163199, IMG submission 113537) | Freshwater microbial communities from Powell Lake, British Columbia, Canada to study Microbial Dark Matter (Phase II) - PL_2010_150m | ecosystem: Environmental > Aquatic > Freshwater > Lake ... | reverse complement strand
GGTGGAGCAGGTGGGAGTCTTTACCCCCAAGATGGTGCAGCGGGGGAGGCTTGGTACCGGCGAGGTGGGCTTTATCACCGCGGGCATCAAGGAAATCGATGGCGCCCCGGTGGGGGACACCATCACGCTGGACCACCGCCGCGCCGCGTGCGCCCTGCCGGGGTTCGCCCAGGTGCGGCCGCGGGTGTTCGCGGGCCTGTATCCGGTGGAATCGGAGCACTACGAAGGGCTGCGCGAGGCCCTGCGGAAGCTGCGCTTGAACGATGCCGCCCTGCACTTCGAACCGGAGGTTTCCCAGGCCCTGGGCTTTGGCTTTCGCTGCGGCTTCCTCGGTATGCTGCACATGGAGATCGTCCAAGAACGCCTGGAACGGGAGTATGACCTCAATCTGATCACCACCGCCCCTACTGTGGTATACGAGGTGGAGAAGGCGGACGGCACGGTAGTCCAGATCGAGAACCCGGCGGATCTCCCCGAACCCAGCGCCTTGCGCGAGGTGCGCGAGCCCATTATCGAGGCCCACATCCTCACCCCCCAGACCTATCTGGGGGCCGTGATGGGTCTGTGTGTCGAGAAGCGCGGGGTGCAGAAGCACATGCAGTATCTGGGCGGCCAGGTGCAGTTGGCCTACGAGCTGCCCATGAACGAGGTGGTGCTGGACTTTTTTGACCGCCTCAAGTCTATCAGTCGTGGGTACGCCTCCTTCGAATACGAATTCAAGCGCTTCCAGGCGGCGGATCTGGTGAAGCTGGACCTGCTGATCAACGGCGACAAGGTGGACGCCCTATCGGTGATCGTGCATCGCGCCCAGGCCGCCTATCGCGGTCACGACCTAGCGGTGCGTATGAAGGAACTGATCCCGCGGCAGATGTTCGAAGTGGCGATCCAGGCGGCGGTTGGTAGCAAAATCCTCTCCCGCACCACGGTGAAGGCTCTGCGCAAGGACGTGCTGGCCAAGTGCTATGGCGGCGATGTGTCGCGCAAGCGCAAACTGCTGGAAAAGCAAAAGGCAGGCAAACGGCGCATGAAGCAGGTGGGCCGGGTAGAGATTCCCCAAGAGGCTTTCCTTGCCGTACTCCAGGTAGGCAAGGATAATTGACCAAATTCCCTTTGATGTGAGCCATCATGCATTTCGATTTCCCTATGTTTCTCGTATTGGCCAGTGCAGTCACCGGCCTGATCTGGCTGACAGATGCCCTGCTCTTCGCCCCGCGGCAACGTCGTCAGACCACCGCCAAAGAGCCCCTACTGGTCGAGTATTCCCGCTCCTTTTTTCCGGTGATCTTGGTGGTCCTGCTGCTGCGATCATTCTTGGTGGAACCCTTCCGCATCCCTTCTGGATCCATGATGCCGACCCTGTTGGTCGGGGATTTCATTTTGGTGAGCAAATACGCCTATGGCCTGCGGTTGCCGGTACTGAATCGCAAGGTCATAGAGATTGGCGAGCCCCAGCGGGGTGACGTGGTAGTGTTCCGCTATCCCCAGGATCCGAGCGTGGATTATATCAAGCGAGTAGTCGGCGTCCCGGGGGATCGCATTGGCTATCGCGACAAACGGCTGTATGTGAATGGCGAGGCCATGTCACAGACCCCCGTCGGCGTGTATACCGGGATTGGCGCTGGGGTGCGGGAGACCGGCTCGTTTCGTACCCTGGAAAATCTCACGGGGGTTGAGCATTCTATTTTGACTCATCCCCTCACGCCGGACTTCACCCCCATGTGCCGGTTCCTGGCCGATGGTCCTATCGTGGTCCCGCCGGGGCACTACTTCGCCATGGGCGACAACCGGGACAACAGCAACGACGGTCGTTGCTGGGGCTTAGTGCCGGAGGAGAATCTGGTAGGCAAGGCCTTTGCGATCTGGATGAACTGGGACAGCTCGCTCAGTGGCTTCCCGATCGCTTGGGAACGACTCGGTAAATTGATTCATTGAGGGCATACTGTGATGCAGATTCATTCGAGACAAACAGGAATTACCTTTATCAGCCTGTTGCTGTTACTGATAATGTTGGGTTTTTTCGCACTCCTGGCGCTGCGGCTCGGCCCCCTGTATCTGGAGAACTACACCATCCGATCAGCGCTACAGGGGCTTAAACAGGACCCTGAATTGGCCCAAAAAGGCCCTGAAGCGATCCGCAGCGCGCTTGAAAAACGCCTGTATATCAATGAGATACGCAGGTTTGATACAGCGGAGGAGAAGCAGGACATTCAGGTCCGGCGAGAGGGTGAGCAATTTAAGGTCTCCGTCGACTATGAAGTGCGGGAGCACATAGTCGCCAATGTGGACGCAGTGGTCTCATTCTCCAATTCCGTGGGGTTGTCGGCCCGTTGAGAGCCCCCGCAGAGCGTCTGGCCCAACGGCTGGGTTACCGGTTTGTCCGGCCTGAGCTGCTGGACCAGGCCCTGAGCCACCGCAGCGCCGGTCTGCCCAACAACGAACGGCTAGAGTTCCTCGGCGATGCCCTACTGGGTTTCTGCATTGCCGAGGCCCTGTATTTCCGCTATGAGCAGGCGGACGAAGGCCGCCTGAGCCGCTTGCGCGCCGGGCTGGTCAAGAAGGAGAGCCTGGCCGAGCTGGCCCGGGGGTTGGGGTTGGGCGACTATCTGAGCCTAGGGGCCGGAGAGCTGCGCAGTGGCGGCCATGCCCGCGATTCCATCCTCGCGGACGCCATGGAGGCGGTGCTGGCGGCGGTATACCTGGATGGGGGCGGGGAGGCGGCGCAGCAATTGGTGTTGCGCCTATATGAAGAACGGCTTCAGGAGATCGCCCCGGAGCAGGCGCTCAAGGATCCCAAGACCCGCCTACAGGAACTGCTCCAGGCGCGCCGCTACGCCTTGCCGGAGTACGACATCTTGGAGGTGCAGGGCAGCCAACACGACCAGTCGTTCCGGGTATCCTGCCGGGTGGCGGAGTGCTCCGCCGTTACCGAGGGCAATGGCAGCAGCCGCCGCCGGGCCGAGCAGGAGGCGGCGCAACTCATGTTGGAGTGGCTCGCCGCCCCCAGCGAGCATTAAAGCGGTGGTGGGAGCGGCTTCCAGCCGCGACGTACCGAGCCGAACAGCAGGCGGCGCAACTCATGTTGGAGTGGCACGCCGCCTCCAGTGCGCATTAAAGCGGTGGGAGCGGCTTCCAGCCGCGACGTACCCCGATTCCATCCCAAGGCCCATCCCCATGACCCCGATCCATCATTGCGGCCACGTCGCCATCGTAGGCCGCCCCAATGTAGGCAAGTCCACCCTCTTCAACCGCTTGGTGGGGCAAAAGCTCGCCATCACCTCCCACAAGCCCCAGACCACACGGCATCGCATCCTCGGCATCAAGACCCGCTCGGACGGGCAGATCCTGTTCGTGGACACCCCAGGCATGCATCGGCGGGGGGAGGGCGCCCTGAACCGCTGCCTAAACCGTACCGCCCGCGCCGCATTGCGGGACGTGGATCTGGTGCTGTGGGTGGTAGAGGCAGGGGCCTGGAGACAAGAGGACGCCGCGGTATTGGAAACGCTGGAGGGACTGCGCGCACCCTGCATCGCGGCGGTCAACAAGATTGATCGCCTGACCGATAAGAACCCGCTCTTACCCTATCTCGACGCCCTGTCCCGGCGCCGGGCGCTGCACGCCCTAGTGCCCATATCGGCTCGCCACGGGGAACAGCTTGAGGTCCTGGAGCAGGAGATACTGACAGCGTTGCCAATAGGGGAGGCGGTATTCCCGGAGGACCAACTGAGTGACCGTCCCCAGAGCTTCTTCGCAGCGGAGTTGCTGCGCGAGCAGTTGACCCGCCGCTACGCCCAGGAGCTACCCTACCAGGTATCGGTGGAAATCGAACGTTTCCAGGAAGAGGGCCGCCTGTATCGCATCCATGCCCTAATCTGGGTCGAGCGTCCGCCCCAAAAGGCCATCATCATCGGTCGCGATGGCGCGGCCCTCAAGGGCGTGGCCCAGGCGGCGCGCCTAGAGATGGAGCGATTTTTCGGCTGCAAGGTGTACCTGGAGGTATGGGTCAAGGTGAAGGAGAGCTGGACCAGTAACGAGGGGGCACTCGCACGTTTGGGCTATTGGGAATAATAGGCCCCGCAGTCCCCCTGCGGTCACCTTCGTCGCAGGAATAGGAGAGCGAATGCGAAGGCCCCGACCAGGGCGGAATAAACGACCACTTTAAGGGGAGCGCCGAGCCACTTGGCGGGTAGGCCACCGAGGGCTGCCCCGACCCCCCCGCTGGCAAACCCCCGCAACAGCCGACACAAGGCACAGTCATAGGGATCGTTGTCGTTCGACATATTCAGGCACCCTCCACCAGTCGCCGTACACAGGCCAGATAGGCCTGCTCATCGGGCATACGCCCGGCACGCTGCGCCTCCCATAGGCTCAGGCCCAGGCACTCCATCAGTTGATGTTCCGCAGCGTGGACATCGCCCAATCGCCCTACCAACCGCTGGTACAGGTCGCGGATCCCCTGCGGACGGCTAGTGCCCACTTGCTCTCGCAAACTGATGTGCAACCCCATGTGCAGGAAGGGATTGCTCTGCCCACCTTCGGATCCGAAGTCCCGCTGAAGCGCCGCGGCATCCGCTATCAGCAGGGAATGGTACTCGGGATGCTGTTGCACGACCTCGGCAACCAACCGTTCCAGGGGTTCCAAAGGTTCATGGTTACAGAATTTGCGCCAGGCATCAACGAAGATGCGGCGCATCTGAATACGGTCGGAACCGAACATGGGCGGACCAAGGCCTAAGCGATTAGAAGACAATAATAGCCGATGAGGCGGGCCAGTGCCCTATGCCAAGACCTTCTCTGGATATTCACATAGATCCAAGAGTAGGCAGCGCGGGCACTTGGGTGCCCGGGCCGTACACACATAGCGCCCGTGCAGGATCAGCCAGTGGTGGGCATCCTGGTGGAACGCCTTCGGTACCCGCCGCAGCAACCCCTGCTCCACGGCCAAAGGGGTCTTGCCTGGGGCCAAGCCGGTACGGTTGGCCATCCGAAAGATGTGGGTATCAACCGCCAGGGTAGGGGCACCGAAGGCCGTGTTGAGCACCACATTGGCGGTCTTGCGCCCTACCCCCGGCAGGGCCTCTAGGGCATCGCGCTCCGCAGGCACCGCCCCGCCGTGCCGCTCCACTAGGATACGGCAGGTGGCAATGATATGGCGAGCCTTGCCGTTGAACAACCCGAGGGTCTTGATATAGCCCTTGAGCCTCTCTTCGCCGAGGGCCAGGAGTTGTTGGGGGGTATTAGCCACCGGGAATAACTCCGCTGTGGCCTTATTGACCCCCTTGTCGGTGGCCTGGGCGGACAGGATCACCGCCACCAGTAACTCGAATGGGGTCGCGTACTGGAGTTCCGTGGTGGGTCGCGGATTGGCGGCGCGCAAGCGCTCGAAAATGGCCTGGCATTTAGCTCGATTCATGGTGGGGCAAGGGCAAGCGCCGTCGCCGCGATGCGTCGATAGGCCGCCGCCAGACGGTCGGCCCAGACGGCAACGCCCACCGGGGTGCGTAGCCCGTCCTGACGAATCTCGATCATGACGCTGGGCAACCCACGGCCATCGCCGTGTACTGGAACCGTATAGTCCATTCCTGCCTCGATGGAGTAGGGCTGGTTGTCTCCAAGGGTGAGCTGTCCCTCCTGGGCCAGCGCCCCGAGCAACAGCGCGGCGAGGCGCCGATCACGTCCGTGGGAGATCCCCACATGCCAGGGACGCGCCTGGCCGTTCAGGATCGGCGTGAAACTGTGGATGCTCAACAGCAGGGTCGGGCGCTGGGAGCGGCCATTGAGCAGGTCATCTATGGCCTGATGGTAGGGGCGAAACAGGGCCTCGATGCGGGCCTCCCGTGCTGGTGGAGTGAGCCCCTGATTGCCCGGGATGAGGACATCGGCACTCCGCTCGGGCATGGAGCTGGGGCTGGAAAGCGGCCGATTACAGTCGATGACGAGCCGGGAATAGCCGCTCAACACCAAGGGGGCATTGAGCTGAGCGGAGAGGCGGCGTGCCACCTCGGCCGCCCCCGGATCCCAGCCAATATGGTCGGCCAACTGGAGAGCATCCAGACCGAGGTCGCCAAGCCGTTGGGGCACCCGATTGGATGCGTGATCGCACACCAACACAACGCCACTGCCGCCATCAATATTGACCCGCTCAACAGTGGGGGGCTCATCGGCCCCCAGCAGGGGCAACCCAACCCGACGGGACTGGCTAAAGGCCATCCGGATCCACCCCCAGGGCCCGGAGCGCGGCAGCCAATCTTTGGATCCGTTTCTCGGCCTCGGCGGCCTGCATTTGGACCTCTGCGGTTTCCGCCTGGGCGGCGGCGGCCTGCATCTGGGCCTCGGCGGCTTGCATCTGAACCTCGGCGGTTTGCGCCTGGGCCTCTGCGGCTTGCATCTGAGCCTCGGCGGTTTGCGCCTGGGCCTCTGCGGTTTGTGTCTGGGCGACGGCGGCCCGCATCCGGGCCTCGGCGGTCTGCTCCTCCGGTGTGGCGATCCACCCCTCCGCATCATACCAGCGCATCCATAGGCCTTGGATGCCCTGATAGGCCCCAGACCACAGGCCCACCCCAAGCCCCAGCTCGCCGATCCAAAATCGATTTTCGCTCAAAGCAATGGGGCGATAACGCCCGCCTTTGAGCGCGAAGACCCGCAACTCATTGGTGTATCGGCTGTAGACGAAATAGTAGGGGATACCCAGGATCTGCTCATAGACGGTCCATTTCGACGGCGGCCCCCGCTTACCCCGAGGGGCCTGGCCGAGATCCTCGTCCTCCGTGCCTGGGGAAAGCAATTCCACCACCACCAAGGGCGCCACCTTTTCCTGCCAGATGACATAACTCAGGCGCAAATCCCGCTGTTGATAGAGCCGATCAACCCCAGGCACCGCGAACCAATCCGGGCGCTTATGCCAACCGGGATGCTGGAGGTCATAGTAGAGATTCAGGTCCGTCGCCACGAAGACCCGATCCGGGGCATGGCCTGGGGGGCAAAAGGTCTCCCGCAAAAGCTGCGGTTGGATGTCATGAAATTCATCGGGCAAACCGGATTCCTCCGGGTCTTCGCTGGGGAGGTCGTACATGGTGGGCAGCGTTCCCTTCGCTACCTGTGGGGAGGGTGGCCAGGTGGATAAGGGACGTGCAATTTCAGCCATAGACAACCCCCTATGGCGCCGATGCGCCCGTTACCTCATCCGTCCATACCTTGAAGCCCTTCAGTACATTTGGCCCGAAGGCGTTGCTGATCGGCACATCCGCCGCGTCCCGGCCCTGGGCGATCAACACGCGCCCGATCCTCGGGATGTTGTTACGCGGATCGAAGGTATGCCAGCGGCCACCCAGGTAGGCCTCGAACCAGGCGGAAAAGTCCATGGGATCCGGGGTGAGGGGGATCCCGATGTCGCCCAGGTACCCCGTGCAGTAGCGCGCCGGGATATTCATGCAGCGACAGAAGGCGATCGCTAGGTGGGTGTAGTCGCGGCACACGCCCGTGCGCTCATGGAAGGCCTCTAGGGCTGTCTTGGTCGCCCGGGCGTGCTTATAACCAAAGGTGATATGCCCATGCACGAAATCACAAATCGCCTTGACCCGCGGCCATCCGAGGGGCGTATGCCCAAACAGGGCCCAGGCCGTCTCGGAGAGACGATCAGTCTCGCAGTAGCGGCTCCCGAGCAGAAACACCAGGGTCTCCGCCGGCAGGGCCTCTACCGCATGCTGCGGGGCGCCGGCGGTGATCGTATCCGGTAGACCGCTATCGTTGATAAGCGCTGTAGTGGAAATGCGGATCTCGCCCTCGGGGGCGACGATACGGCTGCACCAGTTGCCGAAACCATCCCGATAGGCGGTGATTGGGATCGGCGGACGGGTGACGATGTGGTCCGGAATGACGAGATCGGAGACGCGAGTGAAATGGGTATTCAGCGTCAGGATCATGGGCGTCGGCTGCGGACACTCGTAGGTGAGTTCATATCCAATTCGAATCTGCATCATAAACCGCCTGTTTGGCAACCCAACATGATTGGTTAAAGGCCATCCGGACCCACGCCAAGGGCGCGGAGCGCGGCGGCCAATGAGAATTTCTGACACCTATCCGGCGAATTTGTAGCCAAAGCCCTTCACGGTTACGATCAACTGCGGATCCGTGGATTCCCCTTCGATCTTCGATCGCAATAGGTGGATATATTGCTTTACGTCCGAGGTATCGGCGCGGTTCTCCGCGGGCCATACCTGCTCAATGATCTCCTGATGGCCGAACACCCGTCCGGGAGAGGCCACCAGCAAGCGCAGCAGGTGATACTCCCGCGGCGAAAGTTTGACCTCCTTGCCGTGCAGCAACACCGTTTTAGATCGGTCGTCGATCTGTATCGGGCCGACCTCCAGGCAGGCGCCCTCCTCCGCGGATCGCACCCGCCGCAGCACCGCTTCTACCCGTGCCTCCAACTCACTCAGGTCAAAGGGCTTGCGCAGGTAGTCATCGGCCCCCAACACCAGTCCGCGTACCGCATCGTCCACTCCGTCCAGGGCCGAGATGATGATGACCGGGGTATCCCGCTTGCGCCGCACCTTTTCCAGCACCTCCCAGCCGTTTAGCCGCGGCATACGGATATCGAGCAACACCAGATCGGGGGCCTCGCGCTCCAAGGCCTCCATGGTGCCGATGCCATCAGATGCCCCGATGACTTCGTAGCCCTTGCCCCGAAAAAATACCGAAAGCAGTTGCAGGGTGTCCTGCTCGTCTTCCGCAATAAGAACCTTCATAGCGATCTTCGCACCGTCGCTGGGTCTATTTTAGGTTGAAGAGAGAGTATACATGGAGTCGCACAAAACGCCCTGCTCCACACGTCCCGGAAGCTGGACAAACCGCGCACCTTGCTGCGATCCTTGCGCGAGTATGGCCATTGGCCGCGCCCGCAGGGGCGTCCCGGGGGAGATGACATGAATACGCAGCACACGTTCGTTGTTGGCGGCAGCGCCGACGCCGTAGTCCGACAAACCGGCCCCATGAGTAATCGTCACGGTATGATCGCCGGTGCTACCGGGACTGGCAAGACGGTGACCTTGCAGGTCCTCGCCGAGGGCTTCTCGCGCATGGGCGTACCCGTATTCGCGGCGGATATCAAGGGCGACCTCTCGGGTTTGGCGCTGGCCGGGCGTCCCCACCCGAAGATTACCGAGCGGTTGGCGCGGCTCTCTCTCCCTAACTATCAACCCCGCCCCTGCCCGGTACTGCTGTGGGACATCTATGGTGAGACCGGTCATCCTGTGCGCACCACCCTCTCGGAGATGGGACCGCTCTTGCTCGCTCGCCTACTGGAGTTGAGCGAGACCCAAGAAGGGGTGCTGTATGCCGCCTTCCGCATTGCCGACGACCAGGGCCTGCTGATGCTGGATCTCAAGGATCTGCGCGCCATGCTGAATTGGATGAAGGACAATGCCCGAACCCTGCAAGGGACCTATGGTAACCTCGCCGCAGCCAGTATTGGCGCCATCCAGCGGCGCTTGTTGGTGCTGGAGGAGCAAGGCGGCGAGCGCTTCTTCGGCGAGCCGACCCTGCGACTCGATGATCTGATGCAGGTGGAGGCATCCGGAAACGGCGTCATCAGCCTACTGGATGCCACTCGGCTGGTGGCCCAGGCACCCCGCGTCTACACCGCCTTTCTGCTGTGGCTGCTGGCGGAGCTGCTCGAACAGTTGCCGGAGCAAGGCGATGCGGAACGCCCGCGCATGGTATTCTTTTTCGATGAGGCGCACTTGCTGTTCGACCGCGCGCCCAGGGTATTGCTGGACAAGATCGAACAGGTCGTGCGCCTGATCCGCTCCAAGGGAGTCGGGATCTATTTTATCAGTCAGAACCCCATGGATATCCCGGACACTGTGCTCGGGCAACTGGGGCTCAAAGTACAACACGCCCTGCGCGCCTTCACCCCGAAGGATCGCAAGGCGGTCAAGATGGTGGCGGAGAACTTCCGCCAAAGCCCCGGCCTGGACACCGAGCAGGCCATCACCGACCTGGGAATCGGCGAGGCCCTGGTCTCCACCCTGGATGGATCCGGCGCCCCGACCCCGGTGCAGCGCGTCCTGATCTGCCCCCCGGAGTCACGAATCGGCCCCTTGAACGAGGCCGAGCGGCGCGAGTTGCTACAAAGCTCGCCACTGCGGGGGCGTTATGAGCAAACCCTCGATCGGGAATCCGCTTTCGAGATCCTCAAGGCCCGGGCCGACACCGCACAACCGGCTCAGCCCCCTGCCCGTAGCAGTCGCCGTTCGTCTCCGGGAGAGGCCCTGATAACAAGCGCCGCCCGCGCCATCGGCAGCCAATTGGGACGCCAAATCATCCGGGGCATCTTGGGCTCCCTATTCGGATCACGACGCTGAGTGAGTACCGCTAGGAGATGCTTTGGTAATACAAATTCTGCGGATGCTGGGCCTCGGCAAAAAAGTACCAACGTTCCGCCAAGAGTCCCAGGTACTGCACCAGAAAGGCGGCCAAGGGAAGCGTAGGGGATCGCAAGGTATAGGCTAGAGCGATTAGCACGATTGGCAACAGGAACGTCGCCAGCACGAACCCTCCGCGCACCACGGTCAGGGTGGTGGGGTTCTTGCCGTGGAAGAACTCGCGGGTATTAAAGGAACCCCCCATGGCCCCTTGGGCCTTCTGTTGCAGGGTCCGGTGACGCACCCCGATGGCGCTTTGTAGGGTGACCTTGCGCTTGATGTGGGCGTTGCGGAATAGGCTCGCGGCGCGGCTTAGCAGCCCCAACAAGGTGGCGATGACCGCCCAGGTACCGTAAAAACCCACCAGGTGCCCGTCCTGGTAAGCGGCCTGGGCCGCCGCCAGCATGAAGCCGGAAGCCAGCCCCAGGAAGGTATAGTTGGCCACGGTCAATGGGGAATGCCACTCTTGTAGAAAACGCACACCGGCATAGATCATGGCGGTGCAGACGTACAGGGTGAAGGCCGCCAGGGCGCCCAGGGCGCCGATGATCAGGGTGGCGTCCACCGGGATGGCGTCGCCTACCCAGAACAGGGGCTTGGTGAAGCCCAGGAAATGGGCCACCCCGTACAGCAGCACCAACCCCATCACCAGGGGCAGCAAGATCACCTCTCGGGACAACCAGGAACTGCGCCAGCGACTGGCCGAGCGCCAGGCCCGTTCTGGGTGCCCCAGGTGGAAGAAGGACGCCACCAGGCCGGCGACCAGTAGTGCCAAGGCCAGGGCGCTGCCCAGGGCGTAGTAGACGTTGGATTGGGTCGGCAGTAGATTGGCTAGGGCGTAGACCTGGCCGGTATATAGGGCCAGGAATAGGCCCTGACCGGCGCCGATTAGGGTGGTGAGAAAAATGACCGAAAAGGCGGGATGCATCGTTAGCGGCTCCAATCAATCGTATTTATGACACCAAGTTTCCGAGGCCCTGGCATTCAGGCCCCTCCCCCCAACGGGGGGAGGTTGGGAGGGGGGGTAAACGCTTACCTGGCATCGCATGACGAAGCTACCAGGCCACGTCGTCCAGGGATTCCTCGCCGGTGTAGTCGGTCAGGTGTTCCTTGCGCAGGGGGTTGTCCGCCCGTTGCAGCTCGTCGACGTGGATGTGGACCCGGGTCTTGCGCCGAGGCAGATACTGATTGGCGGGTTGAGTACCCCATTCCGGCTGCAACTGATAGCCGCCGCGCTCGCGGATGGCGATGGACGCCTCGGAGTTCGGGTCGTGTATGTCGCCGAAGAGGCGTGCGCTGGTGGGACAGGCCAGCACGCACACCGGCTTGCGTCGATCCTCCGGCAAGTTCCGGTCGTAGATGCGGTCCACGCATAGGGTGCATTTCTTCATCACCCGCAGTTTTTGATCCAACTCCCGAGCGCCGTAAGGACAGGCCCAGGAGCAATATTTACAGCCGATGCACTTGTCGTAGTCCACCAGCACGATGCCGTCCTCGGGCCGCTTGTAGCTGGCGCCGGTGGGACACACCGGGACACAGGGCGGTTCCTCGCAGTGCAGGCAGCTCTTGGGGAAATGTATCGTCTCGGTGTCGGGGTAAGTCCCCACCTCGAAGGTCTGCACCCGGTTGAAGAAGGTGCCGCTGGGATCCTCGTGGTAGGGGTTCTGGTCGGTCAGGGGACCGGCCCAACCCGAGGTGTTCCACTGCTTGCAGGAGGTCACGCAGGCGTGACAGCCGACGCAGACATTGAGGTCGATGACCAAGGCCAATTGGGTCATGAGGCAAACCTTATCGTTTTAATCCATCGTAACTGGGCAGTTCCGAGCCAATTAGTCCGAACGGATGCGGAATTTCCCAGCAATATATTCTTGCCAGCGCCCCCGCTTGGGCTCCTGCCCCGGCACCCGTTTCTGGGGTTTGAACTGGGGGAAGCTCTGCTTGGGTTCATCCGGGCCCGCCTTGGTTACCCGCACCCGCACATCAAACCAGGCCGCCTGGCCGGTAATGGGATCGGAATTGGATAAGTG
>Ga0163199_1002053_pt1 | contig 12452 bp, 13 predicted proteins | sample PL_2010_150m_FD_113537 | JGI IMG/M metagenome (GOLD analysis project Ga0163199, IMG submission 113537) | Freshwater microbial communities from Powell Lake, British Columbia, Canada to study Microbial Dark Matter (Phase II) - PL_2010_150m | ecosystem: Environmental > Aquatic > Freshwater > Lake ... | reverse complement strand
GTCCCATCATGCATCCGCCATGCGGCCCTTGAGGGCGAACAGCCCCTGCGGCCGCTTCTGGATGAAAATGATGATGAAGGCAAGGATGGCGATTTTTGCCAGCACCGCGCCCGACCAGCCTTCGAGAAACTTGTTCGCCATGCCGAGGCCGAGCGCGGCATACACCGTGCCGGCGAGCTGGCCGACACCGCCCAGCACCACCACCATGAACGAATCGACGATGTAAGTCTGCCCGAGATCGGGGCCGACGTTGCCGATCTGCGACAGCGCGCAGCCGGCCAGCCCGGCGATGCCCGAACCGAGGCCGAATGCAAGCGTATCCACGCGCGCCGTCGGCACGCCGACGCAACTCGCCATGCCGCGGTTCTGCGTCACCGCGCGCACGAACAGCCCGAGGCGCGTGCGCGCAAGCAGCACCCACACCAGCAGCAACACCGCAAGCGCGAAGCCGATGATAACCACGCGATTCCACGGCAACAGCACGTTGGCGATGATTTCCACGCCGCCCGACATCCACACCGGGTTTTCCACCTGCACGTTCTGCGCGCCGAACAGGGTGCGCACGGTCTGGATCAGGATCAGGCTGATGCCCCAGGTGGCGAGCAGGGTTTCCAGCGGCCGGCCGTAGAGATAGCGGATCACGCTGCGCTCCAGCGCCATCCCCACAATGGCCGAGGCGAAGAAGGCAACGGGAACGGCGGCGAGCAGATACCAGTCGAACAGCGCCGGCGCCTGCGCCCGGAACAGGTTCTGCACCAGATAGGTGCCATAGGCGCCGACCATGATCAATTCGCCGTGCGCCATGTTGATCACGCCCATCAGGCCGTAGGTGATGGCGAGGCCGAGCGCGGCCAGCAGCAGGATCGAACCGAGGCTGATGCCGGTGAATATCTGGCTGAAGCGCTCGGCGCTGGAGAGCTGCGACTGGACCGCCTTCAGCGTATCCTGCGCTTCGGCGCGGACCGCCGCGTCGGGCTCGGCGTAGACGTCCCCCTTCTTTTCCAGAAGTGCGAGCAGCAGCATTTTGGTGTTCGGATTGTCGCTTTGCGCCAATGCCTTGACTGCCGCAAGTCGCACCGCGGCGTCGGCGCTTTTCAGCTGCAGGCCCGCCTGCACCAGCGTGAGCGACTGCCTGATCTGGGGATCCGTCTCGCGCGCGAGCGCGGCGCCGATCAGCGGCAGCATTTCCTCGCGCGCACCGTCTTCAAGCGCCTTTACCGCGGTGAGCCGTGCCGCACGGTCGGGCGAACTGAGCTTGAGCGCGCTGCGCGCGCCTTCCAGCGTGCCGCGCAGGCGGTTGTTGACCAGTGCATCGTCCAGGTTTTCCGGCAGCGGCTCGACCTTCTCGCCGGTGGCTGCGTCGACGGCGTGCCGGTCTTTCACGATGAGAACGCGCTTGCCGCCGGCGACCTGCACCTCGCCATCGAGCAGTGACTGAAAGTAGGCCTCGACTCCGCTATCGCCCGATGCCACCAGTTTTGCAACCGCGGCAATGCGCTCGTCGCTTTCACCCGCGGCAACCGCCAGCACCAGATCGGCGGGCAGCGCCCATGCCGGAAGTGCGCAGGCAAGCAGGGAGGCGAGGCTCAGGGCCAGCGCGTATTTCTTCAGGAGCATGGAGCCTCGAAAGTTAAAAAAGGGCCACGGCATCGCCGTGGCCCGTTGGCTTGAATCTACTTCTTGACCGGCTCGTCCTTCTTGCCCTTGTTCTCGGGAATGAACGGACTCCACGGCTGGGCCTTGACCGGGCCCGGCGTCTTCCACACCACGTTGAACTGGCCGTCGGCCTTGACCTCGCCGATGAACACCGACTTATGCAGGTGATGGTTCTTCTCGTCCATCTTCGAGGTAATGCCCGAGGGCGCCTTGAACGTCTGGCCCGCCATCGCCGCAATCACCTTGTCGACGTCGGTCGATTTGGCCTTTTCCACCGCCTGCTTCCACATGTGGATGCCGATCCATGCGGCTTCCATCGGGTCGTTGGTCAGCGGCTTGTCCGCGCCCGGCAGTTTCTTCGCCTTGGCGTAGGCGGCCCATTCTTTCTTCCATTCGTCGTTGGCCGGGTTCTTCAGCGACATGAAGTAGTTCCATGCGGCGAGGTGGCCGACCAGCGGTTTGGTATCCACGCCGCGCAGCTCCTCTTCACCCACCGAGAATGCCACCACCGGCACGTCTGTCGCCTTCAAGCCGGCGTTGCCCAGTTCCTTGTAGAACGGGACGTTCGAATCACCGTTGATGGTGGACACGACCGCAGTCTTGCCGCCTGCTGAAAACTTTTTGATGTCGGCGACGATGGTCTGATAGTCGGCGTGGCCGAACGGCGTGTACTTCTCGTCGATGTCCTTGTCCTGTATGCCCTTGGAATGCAGGAAGGCGCGCAGGATCTTGTTGGTGGTGCGCGGATAGACGTAGTCGGTGCCGAGCAGCACGAAGCGCTTGGCGCCGCCGCCTTCCTTGGACAGCAGGTACTCGACTGCGGGGATCGCCTGCTGGTTAGGCGCGGCGCCGGTGTAGAACACGTTCTTCGACAGCTCTTCACCTTCGTACTGCACCGGGTAGAACAGGAGACCGTTCAACTCCTCGAACACCGGCAGCACCGATTTACGCGATACCGAAGTCCAGCAGCCGAACACCACCGCGACCTTGTCCTGCGACAGCAGCTGGCGCGCTTTTTCCGCGAACAGCGGCCAGTTCGAGGCCGGATCGACCACCACCGGCTCGAGTTTCTTGCCCAGAACACCGCCCTTGGCATTGATGGCGTCGATCGCCATCAGGGTGACGTCTTTCAACACGGTTTCGCTGATCGCCATGGTGCCCGAGAGCGAATGCAGGATTCCGACCTTGATGGTGTCCGCGGCCAGGGCGTAGCTGCCCGGAACCAGGGACGCCGCGGTGACCACCGCGCCGGCCGCAATACTCTTTACAAAACTTCGACGTTCCATATCTGCTTCTCCAAAAGAAAAAAATCGATCAATGACTCAGGCTGCCTGAGCCCGCACTGCGTTGGTCAGGACATGATGGTCATTAGCACGGGCTGTGCCAGGCGGCGGAAACCGGCCGTCGCTGCCGGTTAACTGGCTGTTTACAAAGCGGACGGGAATTGCGCGCGACGCCGCGCAGCCGGTCTGGCTGGAACGGTCCTCGCGTGCCTGACCGCTATTGGTGCGCCAATTCGAGCGCCTGCACCAAACGGTGGCATGAAGCGCCGGCACCCTGCTACGGCGTGACGCAGCCAAGGGAAAACTAGCGCGAAAATACCGCCCGCAGCCTTCGCCAGAGAACGCCTAGCCCGCGCCAGATCCTGGGCAGCAGCCATAGCGCAAGCAACAGAAACAGCGCCAGGCCGAATAGAAAGGCCAGCGGATGCACAAACGCCGCCCACAGTCCGCCCAGCAGCAGCGCTTCCTCGGTGAATGAGGCGGTCCAGTTGGAAAACGGTTCGGGCGAAGTATTGATGAGGGCGCGGCTGCCGGCTTTGGTGAAGTGCGCCGCGCTGGCGAGCGTGCCGCCGAGGATAGCCGCGGCCAACACCAGCGCGGGATCCTGGTTGTCCAGCGCAAGCGCCGCCAGCACTGCGCCTGCGGGGATGCGGATGAACGTATGCGCCGCGTCCCACAGCGTGTCGATGCCCGGCACCTTGTCGGCGAAGAATTCGATGAAGAACATGAAGCCGGAAGCGGCGATTACGGCCGGATGCGTCAGCGGCTCCAGGCCGGACGGCAGCTCGACGTAACCCAGGCGCGCCATCAGGCCGGCGAGAAACAGCACCGCGTACAAGCGGATGCCGCTACCCCAGGCGAGACCCGCAGCGAGCGCGACCGATTGAAGCGTATCCATCCGCCTATTGTAGCTGCACGATGGCACGGCCTAGAATGCGGCCATGAATCCGCAACGCGCCGTCACATCGCTCGTCGGCCTGGTCCTGCTCGCGGGCTGCGCTGGCACGACGGTCGGTGTGCGCACCAGCGCTGCGCCCTCGATGCGCGGCAGCGCACCGGTTGTCGGGACGTCCTACAATTCGGCCGCGATCCATGCCGAGTTGAGCCCCAACGCTTATTTCGGCCTGCTTTTCTTCGGCGCTTTCGCGGCCGGCGTCGAGGATAAGTCCCGGCTCCGCGGCCCGTCCTGGCGCGATCCGCCGCAACTCGCCGAGGATCGGACAGTAGTCGAGCGCGATTGCAGTTTGCCGATGGAAGCACCCAGCGCCAACCTGCGCTGCAAGTAGGCTGGATCGAATCAGGCGCGGCGCGGTTGGCAGCGACGCGCGACGCGCGCGGCTGAGTCCTGTCGGCTGATGATAGACTCGGGGCGCCGTCAAGTTTGCCCCATAAACCCGAAAACAAGAAAGGGCCTGTCGCCACTATGCTACGCAGCACCAAAATCGTCGCCACCCTCGGTCCCGCGTCAAACGATCCCAATACGCTCGAGCGCATGATCCTCGCGGGCGTGGACGTGGTGCGCCTGAATTTCTCGCACGGCACGGCGGAGGATCACCTGCAGCGCGCCGAGGTGGTGCGCGAGCTGTGCCGCAAGACCGGCCGCACCGTGGGCATCATGGGCGACCTGCAGGGCCCGAAAATCCGCGTCGGCAAGTTCAAGGACGGCAAGGTCACGCTCAAGCCCGGCGACGCGTTCATCCTCGATGCCGACTGCGAGCTCGGCGACGAGCGGCGCGCCGGCCTGGACTACAAGGAACTGCCGCGCGATGTGAGCGCGGGCGATGTGCTGCTGCTCGACGACGGCCGCATCGAATTCGAAGTGGAGCGGGTCCTCGGCAATGAAGTCCACTGCCGCGTGGTCCATGGCGGCGTGTTGTCGAACAACAAGGGCATCAACCGCCGCGGCGGCGGTCTGACCGCGCCGGCGCTCACCAGCAAGGACATGCAGGACATCCGCACCGCCGCCTTGATCAAGGTCGATTTCCTGGCCGTGTCCTTTCCCAAGTCGAGCGCCGACATGTACATGGCGCGCCAGCTGCTGCGCGCCGCCGGCGGCGAAGCCTTCCTGATCGCCAAGATCGAGCGCGCCGAAGCGGTCGAGCCGGGTGCGCTGGAGGACATCATGTCGGCCTGCGACGGCATCATGGTGGCGCGCGGTGATCTCGCCGTCGAAGTGGGCGACGCCTCGGTGCCGGCGCTGCAAAAACGCATGATCCGCCTGGCGCGCGAGCACAACAAGCTCACCATCACCGCGACGCAGATGATGGAATCCATGGTGGCGAGTCCGGTGCCCACCCGCGCCGAGGTGTCCGACGTCGCCAACGCGGTGCTCGACGGCACCGACGCGGTGATGCTCTCGGCCGAGACCGCGAGCGGCCAGTATCCGGTGCAGACGGTGTTGTCGATGAGCCGCATTTGTGTCGAAGCCGAAAACTCGGCGCCGGTCACGCTCGATCGCGAATTCCTCGACCGGGTATTTACCCGCGTCGATCAGTCGATCGCGATGGCGGCGCTGTTCACCGCGTTCCACCTGAAAGTCAAAGCCATCGCGTCGCTGACCGAATCCGGATCGACGGCGCTGTGGATGTCGCGGCTGAACTGCGGCGTACCGATTTACGCGCTGACCACGCGCACCGCCACACGCTACCGCTGCGCGCTGCTGCGCGACACCTATCCGCTGATGGTGAACTACGCCGGTGACGATCGCGAGGAACTGCTGGAGGAGGCGGAAACCACGCTGCTGCGCGCCGGCGTGGTGGACAAAGGCGACCTGATCGTGCTTACCATCGGCGAACCCCTGGGCAAATCCGGCGGCACCAATACGATGAAGATAGTCAAGGTGGGCGAAAATCGCCGCGCATGATCGAAGACGGCAGCCGAACCGTGATGCGGATTCCCGGCGCAAGTCTCCGGTAGAATAGAGCCTGTTCCGCGCCGCCCTGGCGCGAAGGACCGGCGGTTGCGCCTCCGGCCTCTTTTCAAGCTAGTTCAAGGAGTAGTTATCATGCCTATCGTTTCCATGCGCCAGCTGCTGGATCACGCGGCCGAGAACGGCTACGGTCTGCCCGCTTTCAACGTCAACAACCTGGAACAAGTGCAGGCCATCATGGAGGCCGCCAGCGAAACCGACAGCCCGGTGATCATGCAAGCCTCGGCCGGGGCGCGCAAATATGCCGGCGAAACCTTTCTCAAACATCTGATCCAGGCGGCGATCGAAACCTATCCGAAAGTGCCGATCGTGATGCACCAGGATCACGGCCAGTCGCCGGCAGTGTGCGAGTCGGCGATGAAACTCGGATTTTCCAGCGTGATGATGGACGGCAGCCTGCGCGACGACGGCAAGACCGTCGCCGACTACGACTACAACGTCGAGGTGACGCGCAAAGTGGTCGCCGCTGCGCACAGAATCGGCGTCACCGTCGAGGGCGAGCTCGGCTGCCTCGGTTCGCTCGAGACCATGCAGGGCGACAAGGAAGACGGCCACGGCGCCGAAGGCAAGATGACGCGCGAAATGCTGCTGACCGACCCGGACCAGGCGGCGGACTTCGTCAAGAAAACCCAGCTCGACGCCCTGGCGATCGCCATCGGCACTTCGCACGGCGCCTACAAGTTCACGCGCAAGCCCACCGGCGACATCCTCGCCATCGAACGCATCAAACAGATCAACAAGCGCATTCCCAACACGCACCTGGTGATGCACGGCTCCTCGTCGGTGCCGCAGGATCTGCTCGCGATCATCCGCGCCAACGGCGGCGAAATGAAGGAGACCTACGGCGTGCCGGTGGAGGAGATCCAGGAAGGGATCAAGCACGGCGTGCGCAAAATCAACATCGACACCGACATACGTCTGGCGATGACCGCGGCGATCCGCAAATACATGAACGAGAACAAGAGCGCGTTCGACCCGCGCGATTTTCTCAAACCGGCGCGCGCCGCGGCCAAGGCGTTGTGCAAGCAGCGCTACGAGCAGTTCGGCTGCGCCGGCATGGCATCGAAGATCAGGCCGATGGTGCTCGAGACCATGGCGCGGCGCTATGAAAAGGGCGAACTGGCTCAGGTGATCAAATGAAGGGACGCGTGAGCGCGGTAGGCATCGTCATGGGCAGCACCTCCGACTGGGAGGTGATGAAGGAAGCGGCGCAGCAGCTGAAGGACTTCGGCGTCACCTACGAAGCCAGGGCTTTGTCCGCGCACCGCACGCCGGCCGAGTTGACGGCGTGGATGGAAGACATGGAAAAGCGCGGCTGCAAGACGTTCATCGCCGGCGCGGGCGCCGCCGCGCACCTCGCAGGCGTGGTCGCGGCGCAGACGCTGCTGCCGGTGCTGGGCGTGCCCACGCCATCGAAATACCTCAAGGGCCTCGATTCGCTGCTGTCCATGGTGCAGATGCCCAAGGGCATTCCGGTTGCGACCTTCGCCATCGGCGAGGCCGGCGCCGCCAATGCAGGTTTGTTCGCGGTGGCCATGCTCGCGCTCGGCGACCCGGCCCTGGCAAAGCGCCTTAAAGCGTTTCGCGCCAAACAGGCCGATGCGGTCAAGCGGGCGAAGCTGCCCGAACTGTGACAGCTCATGACTGCGGCGCACTCCGCGCCCGCCGGCTCCTGCGAATCCACCTTTCCGAAATTTCCCTGCTGAGAAACTAGCGATGACCACCGTACTGCAAACCTCCATCGACAGCCTGCCCTTCCTGCACCGCGGCAAGGTGCGCGACATCTACGCCGTGGGCGAGGACAAACTGCTGGTGATCCAGACCGACCGCCTGCCGGCGTTCGACGTGATTCTCGACGACCCGATCCCGGGCAAGGGCGAAGTGCTGACCGCCATGTCCAATTTCTGGTTCGGCAAGCTCGGCCACCTCCTGCCCAACCACATGACCGGCATCGATCCGGAATCGGTGGTGAAGGGCGACGCCGAGCGCGCGCAGGTGCGCGGCCGCGCCATGGTGGTGACCAAATTCAAGCCGCTGTCGATCGAGGCGATCGTGCGCGGCTACATCATCGGCTCGGGCTGGAAGGACTACCAGAAGACCGGCGCCCTGTGCGGCATCGCGCTGCCGGCGGGAATGAAAGAGGCGGAGAAACTGCCGCAGACATTGTTCACGCCCTCGACCAAGGCGCCGGCGGGCCAGCACGACGAAAATATTTCCTTCGCCGAGGCCGAACAGCGCGTCGGCAAAGAGGTCGCGCGCCAGGTGCGCGATGCATCGATCTCGCTCTATACCCACGCGGCGGAATACGCGGCGGCGCGCGGCATCATCATTGCCGACACCAAGTTCGAGTTCGGCACCGACGCCGCCGGCAGGGTCTACTTGATCGACGAGATCCTGACCTCGGACTCCTCGCGCTTCTGGCCGATGGCCGAATACAAGACCGGCATGAGTCCGCCCTCGTTCGACAAGCAGTTCGTGCGCGACTGGCTGGAAAAGCAGCCGTGGAACAAGAAGGCGCCGGCGCCGCGCCTGCCGGCCGACATCATTGCCAAGACCGCGGAAAAATATCGCGAAGCGCTGCGGCTGCTCACCTCCTGACGATTTCCTCTCTCCCGAGGGAGAGGGCCAGGGTTAGGACGGGGCGCCGGCGCAGCCCCCTCGCCCCGACCCTCTCCCCCGAAGGGGGCGAGGGAGCTAGAATCAGCGATGCCTCCCTCTTCGAACCAGTCCGAAATAGCGCGCGCCGCGGCGATTCTGCGCGCGGGCGGCCTCGCGGCGTTTCCCACCGAAACGGTCTATGGCCTGGGCGCCGATGCGTCCAATCCCGAGGCGGTGGCGAAAATTTTCGCCGCCAAGGGGCGGCCGCAGGACCATCCGCTGATCGTGCATCTTGCCGATGCGGCATCGTTGCCGCAGTGGGCGGAAAAAATCCCGCCCGCCGCACACAAGCTGGCCGCGGCGTTCTGGCCCGGCCCGCTCACATTGATCCTGAAGTGCGCACCCGGCGTTCCCGCCTGCGTCACCGGCGGGCAGGACACGGTGGGCGTGCGCATTCCCGGGCATCCGCTGGCGCTGGAATTGCTCAAAGCCTTTGCCGGACACTCAGGCGGACGCAGCTACAGCGGCGTCGCTGCGCCTTCGGCGAACAAGTTCGGCCGCATCAGCCCGACCTCGGCCGCGCACGTGCGCGCCGACTTCGGCGATGCGCTGGACCTGGTGCTCGACGGCGGCGAGTGCGCCGTCGGCATCGAATCGAGCATCGTCGATTTGTCGCGCGGACGCGCGGTGCTGCTGCGCCCGGGACAGATCACACCGGCGCAGATCGCCGCGGTGCTAGGTGTCGAGGTGGAGTCACACGACGCCGCAGCGCCGCGCGTGCCGGGCGCGCTCGACAGCCATTACGCGCCGCACACGCCGCTGTATCTGGTTTCCGCCGCCGAGCTGCCGGCGCGGATGGCGGGACTGCGCGGACAAAAACTCGCGGTGCTGGCGCGCGCCGAAGCGCCTTCCGGTTTAAAAGATGTTTTCTGGCAGGCCGCGCCGCGCGCGGTCGAAGGCTATGCGCACGAACTCTACGCCAGCCTGCGCCGCCTCGATGCGCTGGGCTGTGCCGAAATCCTGGTGGAGGCGCCGCCGGCGGTGCCCGAATGGCAGGGCGTGAACGACCGGCTCATGCGCGCGTCGTCGGGCTGAAACATACATCCCCTCTCCCCGCACGCGGGGCGAGGGTTGGGGTGAGGGGCGCGTGCGGGGAGATGCGTCTTCCCCCTCTCCCCCGGAACCGGGGGAGAGGGTTGGGGTGAGGGGGCGAAGGTATGCGAAACCGCTACGAAGTTACGCAATACTCACTAGGCGCCGCCAACCAACCAGTCGAGTAGCCGCAACAGTCTCTCGAACCGGGAGAATTACTTTGCCGCCTGCGCGCCCTCGACCTTCCGATCGAGAAGTCGCGAAAAGTTGTCCAGCGAAATCAGGTGGGCGTAGATGCGGCCCATCACGCCTTTCTTGATCAGGTTCTTGTGCTGGCTCGCGTTGAGAAACTCCAGTTTCTTTTCATCCACGCGGTACATGCCGGTCAGATTCATCGCATCACCCGTCTTCGGCTGTGCCTGCATCGCGAACGGCTCGAGCAGCGCATAGTCGGAAAGAATGGCGGACATCTCGCGGCTGCGCTCGAGGTCGGCCTCGAACTCCTCCAGCAGCTTTTCGATCGGCTGCCACTTCGGCAGCGCCTTGCCCTCGGCATTGAACATCAGTTCGCCTTTGGTGTTGATGAAATCCTTTTCGACGCAGATCAGGCGGTCCGCCTGTTCCACATTGTCCAGATTCACCCGCGCCATGCAAAACGGGTAGCGCCGCACATACGCCGGCAGGTACACGTTCTTGTCCCAGGCGCCTTTCGCCAGGAACAGATTCTCGCCGGTGCCCAGCCCCAACACCGCCACCGGCGCGTAGGTCTGTCCCTCGTCGCCGGTGGTAAACACCAGGGGGTAGTCGCGGCAGGCAACGGAAAACTCGGTGTAGCTGATGGGGATCGCGTTGAGCTGGGTGCAAAACTCGGGCACGGTGCCGGGCGCGGGCAGCTTGACCTTGTTGTTCTTGTACAGCGGCACGATTTCCTTGTAGCCGAAAGGCGGATTGATCTGCATGTGGGCTCCGGGAGGCGTTGAATATTGATCAAAGCGACATCATATTGCAGTTTCGATTTTGTAACTGATTGGACGCAATGTTCGATTATCCGATTGGCGGGCGGCGTGGTTTCATGGAGAACGGAGCACCTGCCCCCAAAACTGCCCCCAAACCATGGCCGGATTTCAATCGCTTCGATCACGCCGCTACAGATACAAATGGCCGGAGAGGCACGTCCCGCCTGGCTTTCCGGACTTTTTCCGACTCATGCGGACAGCGTGGTGGCGGCGTACAGTTTACTACCAAACCTCGCGCTGTTAGCGGTAGCCAAGCCGTACCAGATGCAGAATGCACGGGATTTTGACCCTTGAGTCTTCACTAAAAATCATCAGACCAAATCTCCCTGTTCTTGTTCTGCCAGGGCGGCCCTGCCGCCCACTTACCCTGCGACCTTTGCCGACAGGAACAACAACAGCGGGTTGTCCGGAGATGCCGAGAATCCGAAGCGCCGGTAGTAGACCGCCGCCTGCTCGTCAATGGCATCGACGAACAGGCCTATGCCGCCGGCTTCCTTATATATTCGCCTCGCCCGGCCAAGAGCATCGATCAGCAGCAGCTTGCCCAGGCCTTTATCCTGAAATTGCCTGTCGACGGCCAGACGGCCCAAACGCACACCCGGAATGCGGCGCGGCAGTTTCTTGCGCCAGGCCTGCGGCATGTGGCGGTTCTCGAGTTCGGCGAGGGTCAATGCGTAGTAGCCACAGATACGATCCGGCATTTCCCCGGCGGTCGCGACGAAGGTTTTTGACAGGCCCTTGTCCTGATGCTGACGCGCAACCAGCCGCAACCAGTCGTTCAGTTCCTGGCGGCCGCAGTCGAACCCATCCCGGTCATGGTTTCCAGTTAAAGGAAGTACCTGCATCGTCTCGCTTGGCCTTCTGGTAGAGCTTCATGGCGGCCTTCAACCTGGCATTGGGCTTCCCCGGGTTTTCCATCAGATCAAGCAGCCAACTCCAATCGCGGGGCGATAGACGTATGACATCTTCCCGCTCGATAATGGCTTGGGCTTCCTTCAACGCCGACTGCACCAGAAACTGATTGACCGTGGCACCGCTCAATTCGGCGGCGCGGCACAACGTTACATAGACATCACGCGGCACGCGAGCGCCGATGCGGTCTTGCTTGGCAATAGCCGATCCCATCATCTGCTCCTGCATTCAATCGAATGCCCAGTGTATCACTGTCGCCAAAATGGCGCCAACGCGTTCAATGGCACCACAATCAGATATCGATTGGCTTCCAGGTCGAACAGGGCGTTCATGCTGGCGTCATCTACCGGCAGCAGCAGCTCGACCAAGGCAGGGTGGCCGGGATCAACGCGCTGGCTGCGGCCGAAGGTGGTGACAGGGTGCGGGTCTGCAAGATGCTGAAGCTGGCGCGCCTTGCGCCGGAGATCGCAGAGGACATCGCGCGTTGCCGGCAGCCAGTCGGGCTGTCGCTGGAGTTCTTCCCGCGCAATCCGCTTCCCGACGACTGGGATGAACAGCGCCGGCTGATTGCGGCGTGGGCCAATTGACCGTAACGCCGGTTTTGCGTCGCTTTCGCCATGCACTGTGTGGTGCAAACCATCGCCCCGAAACCCGCATGGTTGCCAGGGATGGTGCGTAGGACGACCTGCGCACAAACAGAGAATAGAGAGAGATTCTGGCGCCCGGGGTGGCCAAATTGGCATGAAAATGGATGCGCCGAAATACGCATCGGCTGCAAAACCCCGCCAACCGTGGGCCTTCGCGGGGCGTGACGGCGGCTGGAGAGCGGTTGGACTTGGTGAAATGGTGGAGTGGAGGAGGATCGAACTCCCGACCTCCGCATTGCGAACGCGGCGCTCTCCCAGCTGAGCTACCACCCCGTGAAGGTGCGAATTTTAGCCCTATTCCGCAGCGACGACAATGCGC
>Ga0163199_1002052_pt1 | contig 12464 bp, 12 predicted proteins | sample PL_2010_150m_FD_113537 | JGI IMG/M metagenome (GOLD analysis project Ga0163199, IMG submission 113537) | Freshwater microbial communities from Powell Lake, British Columbia, Canada to study Microbial Dark Matter (Phase II) - PL_2010_150m | ecosystem: Environmental > Aquatic > Freshwater > Lake ... | reverse complement strand
CGAAAATCGACGGGAACATGTCAGGGCTAGTGGCATTCTCTTCGGCAACAGTCCTGGTAAGCGCTCCCTTTGCAACCGCAAAGCTCGTCGCGTCAACAAAGTTACCCAAAATCCTCTGGTTGAGGAACGGAACAAACAGGATAACCAAAAAGGCAAGCACGACGAACGCCAGCGGCACCCAAACCCGCTGTTTTTCCTCGACAACGCCCACGCGCGACAACACGTACTGCTGGTAGAGCCACAGGACGGCAAAAGACGCAAAAGAGGCCGCCATAACCAACAGGTAACTAGGAATGTAAGTCAACGAACCCTGGTACGAGTTAAGCAGCAATACCGCCACTGCCGCAAAAGCGAGAATTATGCCCTCATTAATAACGCCGTCCGAGTCAAGCTCGCGGTTGCGGAACTCTAAAAGCGCGATAAGCCCGCCGGAAACCCCCAACAAGAGTAACGGCCATATTGCCTGCGCGCTGGAAAGCACGGACAAGGCCGCAGCAAAGCCAGTCAGCACTGCAAACCGCCTGTCACGATGCTGCAAGTACAAGGCATACGCTGCAAAAACGAATATTGCGGCAAAAATTCCGAAGGGCTGCATTTCGCTTACTCCAGCAGCCAGCTTCTTTACAAGCTGTGGCATTAGCGCGAAAACCGCGGCGGCAAACAAGCCAGTAAGTTCGCCAAAAAGCTCTTTGAAAAGCAAGTACGCCAGAAAAACCATGAACACTGCGACCAAGGGGGGATAAAGCTGTGACATTGCAACAACAAGCTCTTTGGTGATTGCAAGCCCTCCCAACGCGTTAACCGCGTGCACCCAGCCAACTGTCACGTAATGCACTAGAGGATACATGTGCAAGTCGCGGCCAATCGGCCAGTAAACTTCAAACGAATGGAACGGCACGCTGCCCTGCGTGGCAAGCATCTCGCTAATGTGGTCGTAAAAAATCGGGTCAAACTCGAAAAAGTTGAACGCCGCGCCAGTCGAATACCGGATGTAGAATGCAAGAACTGCAAGCAAAAGCAATGCGAGAACCGCGCCGTATTTTGGTATGGCCTTAGCGTAAGGCAGGCTGGAGAACTCTGAAATCTCAGATTTTGCGCGCGATTCAAACACGTCAAACGAAAGCATTCCTCTCAACCATAGAGCCCCGATTGCCAGTGCCCACAAAATTAGCGAGTTAAGAATAACAAGCTGAAAGCCGTATGAAGCCCCGAAAGCAAGGTATTCGATGAAAGAAAGCAACGGCGCGAAAGTAAGGCCAAAAATTGCGCCCAAAACGGCTTTTGACAACACGCCAAAAGGCTTGCCCCGGAAAAAAGCGAACGAAACAAGCACGCCTGGCAGCACGCCGAAAGCGGCAACAAACAAGGCTGGAAGAATAAAGTTTGAAAGCATTGACTACCACCCAAAAACTCGCTTTGCCGCCTCTTTCTTTCTTCCCACCAAATGCGGCAAGCACGACACGCGCCCTATTGGCGCGCGCCAGTCTAAAGTTATTATAAGGTTGGGCGAAGCAATTAATAAACCAGATTATTTTGCCAGTAACAAACAAAGGCGAAAACAAATGTTCGGCCTCAGAGTAGACCTCGATTCTGCGTACGGAACGGCGCGAGGCCTGCCCAACCTGCTCGAAATCCTCTCCAACCACGGCGCAAACGCATCAATTTTCGTTCCAATGGGCGGCGAGACTGGATTAATTGAACTGCTAAAAACGTCAAGCTTGTTTTCCAACAAGGCCAAAAACAAAAGTGGCGAATACGACTCGGCGCAAACCGGCAATTCTACAACCCCTTTGCCCGCAGGCTATTCACTGCCCCTAGCCGAAAAAGTGCGCATTGCGCTTGCGCCAAAAAACTATGCCGAAGAAAACGCCAATCTCCTAGCGCTTGCCCAAAGCAAGGGATGCCTTATCGGCTGCCACGGCTGGAAACACCGCGAGTGGACGCGCAGCCTGCCAACCCTCGACGTGGCAGAAACTTTCGACAAGATGGAAAAAAAATACGCACAGCTTTTCGGCCGCACGCCAACCGCCTTCGCCGCGCCGGGCTTCAAGTGGGACTTGCGAGCCCTGGCCCAGCTCGACAAACGCGCCTACGCTTGCGCTGGAGACTTGGCAGGGGAAACACCCTTCAGGCCGATAATTGGAGAGACCACATTCAAGTGCGTGCAAGCCCCGGTCAACATAAGGGCGGCCGATTCCAAGCCAATAATTGAATCGCTTGCGATTCAGGGCGCCAGCGATGAGAAAATAGTGCAAACCGCGTGCGACAGTATCGCGCAAAAAATGGGGCGGCACGGCTACGCTTGCATGTACGCCCACGACTATTTCGAGTGCACGGTAAAGCCGAAGGTCTTGGAACAAATCGTTGCGTTTGTCGAAAAGCAGGGCTACGGCTTTGCCACAATCGAACAGGCAGCGCAAGGCTGCAGGAATTTTGTGAACGTAAAAGCGCCCTTGCAATAATGAACGACACTGCTAAGAAAAAGGCAAACAAAATGGACCGAAAAATAATATTCGTGCTTGCAGTTGCGGCCTTCCTCGCGCTAGCCGCCTACAACTTTGTTTTTCTCTATCCCTTGTCGCCCGATTCCCCGACTGCCGACCAGCTTGCAGCCAACCCGGGCTACTACGAAGGAAAAACCATCACGCTACTCTACGTAATAGCGCAGCAAAGCACGCCGCAAAACAAGTCTTTCACAGTAAGCGAGGCTGCTGGAAAAGCGCAAGTGAAAGTCAACTATGCCGATTTGCCCAACTATGCTGCAAGCCAAGGCCAAATTCTTGCAGTGACCGGCGTGTCTAGACTGCAAACGCTCGGCGCGCTGCAGGCAACCAAGATTCACTATTACGACAACGTCTGGTGGCGGCCCGCAATATCACTGCTCGGCCTTCTGGCATTGGCGTTCATAGCGTGGAAGGAAAAGCCGTGGGCGAAACAAAAATGAAAAAACGCAACCTTTAACTAGGCCATAAAACTAAAACCACTAGTTGGACATGGACGTCAAAAGGCGTTATTCTGAAGCCTATTGGAAGACCGGCTTAGTTCTGGCAGTCTTCATCGTTGGCAATCTTCTTCTTTACTCTTTTACCAGAAAGATAACGCTCGGATTGGTTTTCCCTTTTGACTGGCTCGTAGCCCTAGCTTTGCTCATAATCTCGGTAAAAATCTGGAAACCGCGGGTGGAAAGCTTTAACGCAAAATACCCCGGATGCGTGGAAGCTTTTGACTACGGGACGTCGAAAGTTTATGGGAAAACGGTATTACTAACAATAACAGGAGACGGTCTTTGTATGTACTACCCGAAAGAAGACACTGAAAAACTGATTAAACTGACATCCATCAAGAGCAAGGAAGTGAAAGACTTCGGCATCCTGCAAGGCGGAAACCCGGGCTACAAGAAGCTGTTTATTCAAACCGATAAGGACCAAATTGTTCTTTCAATCAAAAGAAAAGACATCGACCATATACTGAACAAGCTTTAGCGTAAACAAACCCCTTCGGCACTCTCTTTTTTGAAAACTCCTTTTCTAGTTTACGCCTAGCTACCAACTGATGCCCAACTATGCTGCAAGCCAAGGCCAAGTTCTTGCGGTGACTGGAGTGTCAAGGCTTCAGACTCAAGGCGCTCTGCAGGCAACCAAAATACACTATTACGACAACGTCTGGTGGCGGCCCGCAATATCACTGCTCGGCCTCGTGGCTTTGGCGTTCATAGCGTGGAAGGAAAAGCCGTTGGAGAAAAATAAAACTAGGCCGTGACTTAGTTTATCCGCACGCAAACCAAGGGCTTGCAGGCGATTGCTTGCCCGTCTTGGTAGCGGGAAGGCATTAAAGGATTCAACAAACCGCATTCGCCAATATTAAAACTTTCTAGAAAACAGGACTGGTAGAATGTGGAAGCAAGTGAAACCATAACGCCCTCCGAAGAACGAAATTCATCACAGCCTTCATCGGGCAGTTCGCACGAGAATTCAAACCTAGTATGTGAAGTCACAAAATAAAACCGCCCCGAAGTGTTGAGGATTCTCACGGCCTCTGCCCGGCCTGGACACGGATGGAATAGCACGCTTCCGTTGTAAGCGTCCACTTGGACATTTAAACGAAGGTTTGTGAACGAGTTATATTGTTTTGGGCTCTCGCGGTCGTACTGTACCTTCCACCTACCTTTACTCAAAGAAATAGAAGTCATGGCGGCGCCAGGGTTCAAATCCAGCCACGCGCTTACGACGTTGTTGGAAGTAAGAATACTACGCGCAACTTCTTCAGTTGTCGCAACACCGTCTAAAGGGACCAATGAAATGTTTACATTGAACCCGCGGTCAGGGTACACGTATTCAAACTCGTCAACGCTTTGCAAATAACCAGCGTTGGAGGTGAGAACCGTGGCTAGGACTTTAAAATTGTCATTATTGACGAGAGTTCTCAAGGCCTGTCCTTCAAAGATTGCCTCGCCCTGCTTGTCAGTAAACCGATAAGTTGAATAGTTGCCAAAGGCAGGGTTTACTTTCCAAGAATCGACAACAAGTGAAATGTTTGCTCCCTCGATTGGAAGCAAGGTATGCGCGTCACGAACAGAAAAGAACGCCCCAACCCCCACGCACTTGTGTTTGGTTGGAGCGCAAGGGCAATTCAAAGACTCGCCGTCACGGCGTATTGGGCACAATGAACAAACACCTGGAAATTCTTTGCAAACCTGCCATTCTGCGCAATCACGGTCAGATACGCAGTTCTCAGAAAGCTTACAGTCCTCGGGGCAAGACTCGACATTTTCCCCGTCAGAATTCTCGCAAAACTGGTTTCCGCAAACGTGCTGCCTAAGCGGCGGAATGCCCGGCGATTGATTTACGCCAGAACCCACCGAACCGACAATCTTTACGCAAGCCTTTGAAACGCCTTGCACAGCACAATAGGAAAGCTCGGGGCAATCCGCGCTCGTATTGCAAGCCTGCTCGTACGCGCGCGTTTGAACACAGCCAGCCAAAAACAGGGCTGAGAAAACCAGCAAAAAAACTACAACAGTCGCTGCGCGCATTTTAACCATTTGAACCCTACTTTTCAGGAGTTAATATTGTTTTTCATTTCGTCAAGTGTTTGTGAGGCTCTTGGCAACACACCCCAAGCTTAAAACCACCCTTGCAGAAAACTATTGGGAAAAATAATGCCTGAATGGGTGACGCACGTTGCGTTTGGATTTCTGCTTGCCTTGCTGCTCAAGCGCCAGCTCAAGTTCCCGGTTCTTGTTGGCGCGATACTGCCCGACTTGATTGGCAAACTCGCGCTGCCAGCCGCTTTTCTAATTGGCAGCGCCGGGGCGGACTCGCTGTTCGGAATTGGCCACACGCCTGCAGGAGCGCTTGTAGTTGCAATTGGGATTGCCGCAATACTCCCACAAAGCTTCAAGCAAACGTTCTACTCTCTCGCGCTTGGAGTTGCCTCGCATTTTGCGCTAGACTTGCTGCAAGGGCCGTACGGCCAGCAACTTTTATGGCCGCTTTTAACGCAACAGTTCGGCCTCAACCTATGGTATTCCGACAGCGTGCTTCCACTTGCCGTAACTCTTGTCGCGCTGGGAGTCTACACGATTCATTTCGCGCTTGCAAACAAGGACTAAGCGACAAGCAAGTAGGCAAGGTTTATCTTGCACGAAAGAATGTACCTAATGAGGCCTGACGGTCTGCAAGTGAACGAAATGATGCGCGCGTTGTACGTAGTTGGGGAAAAAACGTCCAGCCACGCGGCTTACGAAAAGTATGCCGACAACGTTTACGCAGAACTGAAAAAACTCGAAGGACTGGAAATCAGCGAAGTTGGAATAAGCTCGCCAATCCAGTTTCCCTTCCGCCAGCACGCGCTTGAATACGCAATCCTGCCGTGGAAAGTGCGGCTTTCCCACAAGGACGACATTGTTCACGCCTCGCACCAGGGTTTGGCGCACGTGTTGTTCGGCCACTCGCACAGGAAAGTTGCAACGTGCCTTGATGTGATTCCTTTCGCATTTCCGAAAGACTACGCTACCAACTGGCTGCGCAGGCGGCTGTTGTGGATAATGCGAAAAGGCCTGCAGTCTGCAGACGAAATTGTTACTATTTCGAAGTTCAGCGCAAAAGAAATCGAAAAACACTTGCAAATCCCTGCGAGCAGCATGACTATTGCGTACCCCGCAGTTGACGCTAGCGTATTCAAGCCCGGCAAACCAATAACGGCAAAGACAAAGAGCAGCAAGACGCCAAAAACAATCTTGTACGTTGGCAGCGAACAGCCGAGAAAAAACCTTGGAGTGCTTTTGGAAGCTTTCGCACGGGCGAAAAAGACATTCCCTTCATTGCGTTTGGTGAAAGTTGGCAAACCACAGTGGAAGACGGGAAGGCACGACTTTTTGGCAAAGGCGCGCGGCCTTGGTGTTGAGAAAGACATAAAGTTTGTCGAGGGAGTCGGCGAATCCCAGCTAGCACAGCTTTACCAAAAAGCAGACTTGTTCGCATTCCCGTCGCTTTACGAAGGTTTCGGCATGCCGCCCCTTGAAGCAATGGCGTGCGGAACGCCGGTTGTTTGCAGCAACGCCTCAAGCCTGCCGGAAGTAACGGGCGACGCCGCCCTTTCTTTCAACCCGAAAGACGCCGGAGAACTTGCCGAAAAGATGCTTAAAGTGTTGGGCAGCGAAAAAACCGCTGCAAGCCTCAAGCAAAAAGGAATTCGGCGGGCAAAACAATTCACTTGGGAAAACGCCGCGCGGCAAGTGCTCAAAGCTTACGAAAAAGCGTGGTAGAAAAGCAAGAAACTAGCATACGAAACGGAGCAAACCTGGATGTTCGCCGAAATTTTTATTGCACTCAATATAATCGTATTCTTTGCAGCCCCCGCTCTTGGCGGGCCCAATCCCCTGCTCGCAATTTTCACTTCCAGCGATTTTCTCTGGCTCGTGTTCTATACTACCGTGCTGGGAACTTTTGGAAGGTCTATAGAGAAAAACGCCGGAGGAACGCTGTTCGCAACAGTGTACATCTCGGCAGGACTGATCGGCAATTTGGTTGCGGCAGGAGTTGGGGGGCCATACCCTTCGTCCCTTGGGGCAGGCGCGGCCCTGCTTGGCGTGATTGGAATGCTTGCCGCAATCCGCCCGCTAGCCTTCGTGGTGATAGACCTATTTCCGATGCCGGCGTTTGCGGCTGCTGCGTTCGTGCTAATCGTGCAGTTTCTAGTCAACGGCGCTGCAACCTTCCTGCCTTTGCTTACTGGAATGCTGTTGGGCTACGCTTTGAAAGGCAGGCTTGAAGGCGGCGGGGCTGCACCAAAGAAAATGCCTTGGCAAAGGTAAGCGACAACACCAAAACCCGGCGCAGGCACTACTACACGAACTTGAGCGAGAGCGTCTTTTTCTCCTTGTGGCTTTGCTCTGCAAGCTCGATTAAGCGGATTGCCTTGAGGCCAACTTCGGCGTCTGCAATGCTTTGCGTGCGGTCGGAAGAAGAGCGGATGAACCCGAGCAGCTCGTCTTGAATCGTGTTGTTGGGAACAATGTTAAGCTCGGAAAACGCGTTGGTCGCGTTGTCAAAAATCGTCACTTTTTGCGCGGCCAAGTCGGCAAACGCCGTCTTGCGGCTGCCTACCAGCGCAAGCGAACGCTCTTTTTTGGGCAAAATCCAGCTCAACTCTATATTGGCAATCATGTGCTCGATTCTCAAGTTGATGAAAGCGGCCTCCATGACCTTGTCCTGCCTAAAGCAATTGCCCACGCACGAAACTTCGTCGGGCGCCCTGCCGAAAAGATAGTCGAGCAAGTCGAAGGGATGTGGCGCCAAGTCGTAAATAACGTCCCGGTCGGTGAAAACCTTCTCCAAATTGGTCCACTTGAATTTGGCAAGGTACAACACGCCAAACTCGCGCCGCACTACCATGTCGCGCAGGCGGTTGACGGCATTGTTGAAGCGGAAAATGTGGCCAACTACTAGCGCAACGTCGTTTTTAGTGGCAGTGCGAATCAAATCTTTGCCTTCCTCTACAGTCGAGCTCAAAGGTTTTTCAACAAGCACGTTCTTTCCAGCAGAAAGGCACTCTTTTGCCAATGCGTAGTGCGAGTCGTTTGGCGTGCAGACGCTAACGTGGCGAATCGAGTCGTCGCTGAGAATATCGTGATAGTCTTTAGTAGTGCGCGCCCCGCTCTTTTCGGCGCAAAAGCTCAAGTTGTCCTGCGAAAGGTCTGCAACAAGCACGCTTGCCCCAAGCCGAGAATACTCGTCAACTTGCTTCTTGCCCCAGTATCCAGCGCCTATTACCCCGACTTTAAGGTCTTGCGTCACTACAATCAACTCCAAACTTTGCATTACCTAGCTTTAGCGCTGCGAATAGAACTCCGCAATCGCGTCGCAAACAGCGCCAATTTCTGCCGAAGTTAGTTCTGGAAACATCGGCAGGCATAGCACTTCGCTTGAAAGTGCCAAGGAAGCCGGAAACTCGGTGCCCTTGAAACCATAAAGCCTGCGATAGACAGGCTGGAAAGGCATGGGAATCGGAAAGTTGGTTGCGCACTGCACGCCTTTCCCTGCAAGCGACTTGAACAGCTCGTCGCGCTGTGAAACGCGCGCGGCGTAAAGGTGATAGTTGCCTTGCGCATACTCGGGCGTTGGCGGAGTGCGCACTTGCGAGACGCCCGCAAGCCTTCGCTTGTACTCTTCGGCGTGCGCGCGGCGCTCGGAATTCCACTTGTCAAGCCTGCGAAGCTGCACGCGCGCAATTGCGGCATTAACCGTATTAAGCCGGGCGGTATAGCCAATCTCGTCGTGCTCGTACTGTGAAATCCTGCCGCAGTTGCGCAGCTTTGCGGCAAGCTTGGCAAACTTTTCGTCGCTCGAAGTAATCATGCCGCCATCGCCGCCAGCCATCATATTTTTAGTCGTGTAGAAGGAAAAACACGCGGCGTTGCCCAGTGAACCGGCCTTGCGGCCCTTGTAAGTCGAGCCGTGAGCCTGGCAGGCATCTTCAAGAACGAAAATCCCTTTTTTTGCAGCAAGCTCGTTAAGCTCGCCCATCCTTGCAGGCAAACCGTACAAGTGAACGGGCAATAAGGCCTTAGTCTTGGAAGTGATTGCCGATGCTGCGCGCGCAGGATCGACGTTGTTGTCACTGCCAATGTCGGCAAACCGCGGGGTTGCGCCTGCGTGGATAACGGAATTGGCAGTTGCGATGAACGAAGACGCAGTTGTAACCACTTCATCGCCTGCTTTCACTCCTGCGGAAATGAGCGCGATTTGCAGCGCGTCAGTCCCGCTTGAAGTTGAAACCGCAAAATCAGTTCCAAGGTATTTGGCGAACTCTTCCTCAAACTTGAGAACACTGTCCCCCATGACGAACTTCTCGTTGGAAAGCGCGTCTAGAGCTGCCTTCTTCATTTCCTCGTCAAAAACCGGCTTTGCAACAGGAATCATTCAAACCCACTCCCAACTCTTTTCGTCCAAAACCCAAAGCAGCCCAACCAATCAAAACCAAAAAAAATCGTTCAAATCAAAAGTCCGCCTGTCTTAGCTTTCGCGCAGGATTGCCTGCAACAATTGCTCCCGGCTCGACGTTGTGCGTCACAACCGCGCCGGCACCGACAACAGCCCTCTCGCCAATTTCCACGCCTGGAAGAATCGTGGCGTTAGCGCCAATTGAAGCGCCTTTTCGCACTATTGCCGGCGTAACCGTCCACTCGCCCCACGGGATTGGCAAGCCATCCTTGCCAGTTGCACGCGGCTTCTTGTCGTTCGTAAAGCACGCGTGAGGGCCAATGAAAACACCGTCCTCAATTATAGTGCCGTCAGGAATGAATGCAAAAGGCTCGATTTTACAGTTGGCCCCAATCTTGACTCCCTTCTTTATCTCGACAAAACACCCTATTTTAGTGTTATCGCCAATTTCGCAGCCAAAAATGTTTACCGGCCCGAAAATTTTGACGTTCTTGCCAAGCTTGACGTTCTCAACAACTGCAGGAAGGTCATTTCCACCCAAACTAACCACCAGCGCCGCGAAACTACCGCGGCTACAACAGGACAATAGCGCACAAAGCATAAAAAAGCCATTCCTACCTACCAACTATTCACGCAAAAGCAAAGTACCGCGCCCAGCCCCAAAGGCAATAGCCACAAGGCACAAAGGTGAAACTAGTTTGCAACACAAGATACTGCTAATACTGCCAGCTTTCAACGAACAAGGCAAGATAGGCGAGCTAGTGCGCAAAGTCCCGCCCAAGCCGCACGGCGTGATTGACGAAGTGCTGGTAGTAACGGATGGCAACACGGACAACACGGCCGGGGAAGCAAAAGCGGCAGGCGCGACGGTAATAGAGTACAAGGAACGCAAGGGAGTCGGATTTGCAATTCGCGCAGGAATAGACTACGCGGCGAAAAACGGGTTCGACTTGTGCTGCATAATGGGCGGCGACAACCAAGACGAGCCCAACGAAATCCCTCGGCTGCTTGCAAAGCTCGACGAAGGGTACGACTTCGTGCTTGGCTCGAGGTATATTCCCGGCGGCGCGACCACCCACCAGCCCTTGTTCAGGTTTGTAACAACCAAAGTTTACTCGATATTCTTCTCAATAATGACGCTCAAGTGGCTTTCAGACGCGTCAAACGGATTTCGCCTCTTTAAGACTTCAATGTGCAACCAAATGAAGCTCTGGAACCCCGCCTTGGACGGCTACGAACTAGAGCCCTACTTGCTATTCGAAGCCGAAACGCGCTTCAAGTGCGCCGAAGCGCCCGTAACAAAACACTACCACCTCAAGCAAAGCTTCAGCAAAATGAAACCCTTCGTCGACTGGTGGAAGATAATCAAGCCAGTACTCAAGGCAAGGCTGGGATTGTACTAAAAAAGCCAAAGGTGCAAAGCAATGACCGTAGAACTATTTCTAGACTCGCCAAACCTTGCCGACTACCAACGCCACAAGCCAATCTTGGCGGGCGGCACTACTAATCCTTCTTTAATGTCGAAAGCCGGAGTAAAGCCAGAGCAATACGAACAGCACGCGAGAAAAATCCTTGAAGTGCTTGACGGCGGAGTGCTAAGCGTCGAAGTGACGGGCATTCTTCCTGCTGAAATGCAGCCGCAAGCACTAAAGTTCGCCGCGTGGGACAAAAGAATAGTTGTCAAGATTCCTGCGCCGTTCTACCTCGACCTTGCAACTGCCGCAAAAACAAGCTCCAGCCCCTTGCCCCTGGAAAAGCAAATTGCAAGCACTCCCCTAAACGCTTCCACAAAAATTGAAGGCAACTTGCTGTTCGTAGACACGCTGCCCCTAATCAAGTCTCTTGCAGCTCAAGGCGTTTCACTCAACGTGACGTGCGGCTATTCTTTCGAGTCCGCGCACGACGTTGCCAGCGCAATAAGCGCGGGCGCAAAACAAGCCGGCCCGGCCAAGGCCGCCAAGCACAATTATTACAGCATTTTCTGGGGCAGGATGCTCGACAAGTACGCCGCTGACCCAAAGCTGGCAATCAGCAAGTCTTACGACCAAGCGAGCCTCGAAAAACTGCTGGCAATAATCAACAAGGAAGTTTCTGAAGCGGCAAAAGAGCTTGAAGGTTCGCCAGTGCGCCTGATTATTGCAAGCTGCAGGCTGCCAAGAGCATGGGAAGACGCAGCCAAGAAGCAAGACGCGCAAGTAAAGCCCGCCACGCCATCGGCAAGCAAGCTAAAATTCCTTAACGTGCAGGCCTACCGCGCAGTACTGCAGGCAGCAGCGCCGTTCAACGCAGTTCCAACTGTGCCGCCGGCCCTTCTGGAAGCAGCCCGCTTCAACGACGACACGGCAATTGCAGTAAAAGGCTTTATTGACGACTTGCAGAAACTCGGCAAATAAGCAAAAAAACAACGCGCGGTAAAAACCAACTTTCGAATTAGCGTTTCCGCGCTTTCGAAACTACTCCTTTTTCGGCGTCGACGACCAGCAAGTCGCCATTGTGGAAAGTTTTTGTCGCCTTTAGCGTGCCAATTACGCACGGCTTTTTGAGTTCGCGCGCCATTATTGCGGCGTGGCAAAGCACGCCCCCGCCGTCAGTCACGACCGCGCAAGCCTTTTTCATTAGCGGCAGGAATTCGGGGCGCGTCATTCCTGCAACAAGCACGTCGCCATCGTTGAACACTCCGGGATTGGCGGCATCCAAAACTATTCTCGCAGCGCCAGTTGCTTTTCCTGCAAACGCAACCTTCCCCTTAAGTGACAACCCTTCTTGCGGCTTGCACGCAGCGTCTTCAAGCGCAATAGCTTTTGCACCAGTATGCAACTCGAAATCTCCATTTGAAAAAGCAAGGCACGCGCCGTCAAAACGCGCCTGCAAGACGGCCTTGGAAGGCAAAGGCGTTCCGTCCAAGTGCGCTAGAAACTCTTGCTTAGTGCAACTCAAGATTAACTCGACGGGAATCTTGGAGTAAACCGCAACCCTGCCGGCAAAGCTCCTCACAAACTCTTCCGACTTGTCGTAAACCGG
>Ga0163199_1002051_pt1 | contig 12466 bp, 8 predicted proteins | sample PL_2010_150m_FD_113537 | JGI IMG/M metagenome (GOLD analysis project Ga0163199, IMG submission 113537) | Freshwater microbial communities from Powell Lake, British Columbia, Canada to study Microbial Dark Matter (Phase II) - PL_2010_150m | ecosystem: Environmental > Aquatic > Freshwater > Lake ... | reverse complement strand
GTTCTTTGACAAGGCGAAGTCCGACGACTGCATTCTCTTCATCGATGCCCGGAACATCTTCACTCAGATTGACCGCGCCCACCGGGAGTTCTCGGAGGAGCAGGTGCAAAATATCGCCATCATCAGTCAGCTCCACAAAGGCCGGCGCGAAAAGTTTGTTGCGCTTGTGGACCGCTACTTCGCGGCGGGCATGGAACGGCTGGTGGAAAACAAGTCCCGCGTCGAACCGGTCTCCGCGCAGCTCCTTGAAGTCCTGGACGACGACGACGGGAAACAGGCCGTGCGCGGGCTCGTGAAACAATGGGCCGCGCTCGCCAAGCTCCAGGCCCGCTACGAAAGCTTCCTGAAGGCCGCCGCGCCGTCAGCGCCGGTCGCGAAACGCAATAAAGCCCAGCACGAATTGCGCGCGGCCTTCGATCCGTTCTTTGCCGCCCTCCACGAGGGATTGAAGCAGTTGGACAAAATCGTGCGCCATCACGAAAAGCAGCAGTCCGAACAAGCGCAGGCGGGCGGCAAGCGCGGAGCAACCGACAAGAAAACCAAGGCGCTCAAGTCCGCGCTGGAGGAATTGCACAAGGAAGTCAAAAATGCCGAAATCTTCTACCAGCACATCCAGTGGCTGCAGGAACGGTTCCCCAAGGCGGAATACGAGGACGTGACCGGACTCTGCAAACTCGCCTCTCCTGCTGAGGTGCAGGAACAGGAATTCTCGCTCAACCCCGGCCGCTATGTCGGCGTCGTGATCGAGGAGGACGGGAAGACGGAGGAGGAGTTTGTGGACGATGTGCTTTCTATACGAGATGAACTGAACACTCTCTCAGTCGATAGCTCGCAACTGGAGTCTGTGATTTCGACAAATCTGAAACAGCTTGTTGGCAGCGCATGACTGCATTCCACCAAATCAAACTTGGAGACGCGCTCACGCTTCAACGTGGTTTCGACATCACGAAGGCCGAGCAAACTGACGGGAATGTTCCCATCGTTTCGTCTTCCGGCATTTCCAGCTACCACAACAAATGGAAAGTCAAAAAGCCGGGTTTGATAATCGGGCGGAAGGGCACGCTTGGCACTGTGCATTTTATCCGCTCAAATTGCTGGCCGCATGATACAACGCTTTGGGTCAAAGATTTCAAAGGAAACGACCCGCTGTTCCTGAGCTTCTTTCTCCAAACCTTGAAGTTGGAGAACTTCGATGTCGGCTCAGCCAATCCAACGCTGAATAGAAATCACGTTCATAAAATCAAGGTCATCTTTCCAAAAACGATAGACACGCAAAAGAAAATCGCCGCGATTCTCTCGGCCTATGACGAGCTGATTGAAAACAACCGGCGGCGCATCGCGCTGCTGGAGAAGCTGGCCGAGGAGATCTACCGCGAATGGTTCGTTCGCCTCCGCTTCCCCGGCCATGAAAAGGTGCGCGTCACTAAAGGCGTGCCGCAAGGCTGGTCAATTCAACCAGCGAGCGAAGCCTTTCATGTCATGGGCGGTGGCACACCCAAAACCGAGGTGGCTGTTTATTGGGATGGTGAAATTTCATTTTTCACCCCGAAGGATTCACACTTCGGTTTCTACGTGCTGGATACAGAAAAAACACTGACGGAGAAGGGTCTTCAAAGCTGCAGCAGCCAGTTGTTCCCCGCAGAAACTATTTTCATTACGGCACGCGGCACTGTTGGCGAGCTTTGTCTGGCGCACCGGCCAATGGCAATGAACCAATCGTGTTACGCGCTTGCGCCGCGTGGAGAGCAGTCGGTGTATTTCCATTTCCTCGCAATGAAATTGGCGATCACCTATATCAAGGGCATTTCGAAATCCGGCGTTTTTGATAACATCGTGATTGATACCTTCAAGAACGTCCCCATCAGGATGCCCTCCGCAGAGTTGCTTCGGAGCTTCAATGAAATGGCGAAACCCATATTTGCCCAGATAGGTTGCCTTTTGCAAACGAACGTCCGGCTCACCGAGACCCGCGACAAACTTTTGCCCCGCCTGATCTCCGGCAAGCTCTCCGTCGAGGATCTTGGCATCCAGTTCCCGCCCGGCATGGCGGAGGAATTGACCGCTGCCACTGCCGAGGTAAGCAGGAAACCCCAAAAATGAGATTGCGAATGTTCACGATAACTGGCATGTTCACGAAACCGTGAACGACGCCATTACCATGAACAGGCCACTGTCGCCCGCCCAACTGGAGCAGGCCCTCACGGCCAAGTTGGGGGAATTGCTCGGGCAGGTGGCTTGGCTGGAAGGTTGGTCGGTTCGGCATCATCCGGGCAACCTGGTCAATGGGTTCGATTTCGAGGTCAGGTTGCCGCTGCCAAAAAATCGGGAAAAAAAATTGTGGGTGCAATGCAAAACCGATCCTCGCCCGTCGCAGTTTCCCTATATCGATGTGGCCAGGGAATCTTTTCCATCGCCGGTGCTGGTTTTTGCCGCGCCGTATATTTCACCTCGCATGGCCGAGGTATGCCAGGAAAACAGCTGGAGCTGGTTTGATCTGGCCGGCAATCATTGGTTGGACATTCCCGGACTGCTGCGCCTCCAGCGGACAGGCAGGTCACCGGTGCATAAATCCCCCCGGCCCACCGCGAACCTGAGCACGCCGGAAGCCGGACGGGTTGTCCGCGCCCTGCTTGCGCCAGCGAACACCGGGATGCGATGGACGCAGCGTCACATGGCGGAACACTTTGGCGAATTGAAAAAACCGATTCCCGACCCAAGCCTGGGACTGGTCAACAAGGTCGTTCGTTATCTGCGGGAGGAAGCGTTCATTGAGGAGGCGAACGGTGGTTTCCAACTGCGCGATCCGCTCAAGTTGCTGTTCGCGTGGCGCGATGCCTATCGTTTCGCGCGACACGAACGGCGGAGCTATTTCACTTTGTTGCAGGGAAAAAAATTGCGCGAGGCGCTGGCAAACCTTGATTCGCAAACCGGCTGGTTTGCGCTCTATGCCTCATTTTCGGCGGCAGAATTTCAAGCGCCGCACGTCCGACAACCAAAGACCTGGCTGTATGTCCGGCAGCAGGAAGTCTCCAAGTTCGAAGAATTGGTGGAAGCCAAACCGGTGGATTCGGGAGAAAACATCGTGGTGTTGATCCCCGATGACGATGGCGTTTTCTACCTGGCCGATGGTGGCGTGGCGGGCGACATGCGGATGGCCGCCACGAATGAAGTGCAAACCTATGTGGATTTGTGGCATTCCGGCGGGCGAGGCCATGAGGCGGCGGAAGCCTTGCTGGAACAGCGGTTGAAACCGGAATGGAAAGCACGAGGAATGAAATGATGAGTCTCGAACCTCGCCAGCGTGGAGATTACAGCCCTCGCCAAATTGAAGCCGCCTACCGGGTGCTGGTGGATTTGGGGCAAGTGCTAAAATCCTACGAAGATTGTCTCGTGGTGGTCGGTGGTTGGGTGCCAGACCTTTTGATGGAAAAAGCGGAAGAAGCCCATATCGGCAGCATTGATGTGGATCTCGCGCTCGACGCCGAAAAATTGGCTGATGGACGATATGCCGAGTTAATAAAATCTCTGCTCGATACACGCCGATACAAGCAAGCGGACGAGCCATTCAAGCTTTATGCCGAGGTGGATCTCGAGGACGGCGAACCGCCAGTTCGCGTGGACGTGGATTTCTTGAAGTCGCCGGATGCGAAAATAAAGAAGAACAAACCGAAATTGACGGAAAAATTCCGACCACTGGATTCCAGCGGGTGCAGCGCCGCCTTTGAAAATCCAGAACTGGTGGTCATCACCGGCAAGATGATCAAGGGCGGGACCAACAAGGTTCAATTTCAGGTGGCTTCCATCGCGGATTTCCTGATCATGAAGGCCTATGCGCTGGCCAACCGGGATAAGCCAAAGGACGCATACGACATTTGTTTTTGTCTCGATAACTATCCGGGCGGCCTGAAGGAACTGGCGGCGAATTGGAAAAAGCGTGCCGACAAGAAGGATGTCATCAAGGCCATCGAAATATTAAAGGAGAAATTTGCTACCGTTGAATGGTATGGGCCTGTTCAGGTCGTGGAATTTTACAATTCGTCCACCGATGAAGAGCGGAAACAACAGGCGCGGCGCGCTTATGAATTGGTGCAAGCATTTTTGAAAGAAGTCAGTTAATCCCCATGCCTAACTTCATTTCCGAGGATCAAATCGAGCGGGCACTGGTGCAGAAGCTCCAGCATCTCCACGGCTTTGACGTGCTCGACTGCCACACGGAAGATCCGGAGGATTTGGACGACGGCTCCGGCCGCACCAAAAAAAGTGATGTCATCCTGGTGGATCGGGTCCGCGAGGCAGCCATCCGGCTGAATCCGAACATCCCGGCCAAGTCCATTGAAGACGCGCTGGAAACCTTGCTCGACCGGCGCAAGGCCATGACGCTCGTAGCTGCCAATCAGGAAATTTACAACCTGCTCCGCGATGGCTTCCCGGTGGAATTTGACAACGCCAAGGGCCAGCCGCAAAAAGAACGCGTTTATCTCATCAATTTCAACGATCCGGACCAGAACCGGTATCTTGTCGTCACCCAGCTCTGGATCAAAGGCGAGCGCGGTTTCCGCCGTCCCGACGTGTTGCTCTACGTCAACGGCCTGCCGTTGGTCTTCATCGAGCTGAAAAATTCCAACGTGAAGCTCAAGGCCGCGTTCGACGACAACCTGACGAACTACAAGCGGGAGATCCCGCAACTTTTTCTGACGAACGCCTTTTGCGTGCTTTCGAATGCCATTGAGACGAAGGTCGGCAGCATCACCGCCGAGTGGGAGCATTTCTTCAACTGGCTGCGCGCCGACGATGAGAAGGAGAAGATTGACCGTGAGGCCATCAAGGCAAATGGCACGAGCCTGGAGGGCGTGATTGCCGGGCTGTTCCCCCGGCAGCGGCTGCTGGATTACGTCGAGAACTTCATCCTCTACTACCTGGACAAGGAGAAGATCATCGCGCAGAACCACCAGTTCATCGGCGTGAACCGGGCCTACGAGAAATTCCTCCGTCGCGAGGAATTGAAGGGCAAGCTCGGGGTTTTCTGGCATACGCAGGGCTCGGGAAAAAGTTTTTCGATGATCTTTTACGCCCGGAAGATCTTCCGCAAGCAGACGGGGAATTTCACGTTTGTTGTCGTCACCGACCGCGACGATCTGGACGGGCAGATTTACCGGAACTTCCTGCACACAAACACCGTCACCGAGGCCGAGGCCGCGCAGCCGAAGAACAGCGAGGAGATGCGGAAGTTTCTCGGGCAGAACAAGCGGCTGGTGTTCACGCTCATCCAGAAATTCCGCTGGGACAAGGGCAAGCCCTACCCGCTGCTGTCCGAGCGCAAGGATATCATCGTCATCGTGGACGAGGCCCACCGCACGCAATACAAAGACCTGGCCGAAAACATGCGCGCCGGATTGAAGAACGCCCTGTATCTCGCCTTCACCGGCACGCCGCTGCTGGGTCGCGAGCGCAAGACGAACCAGTGGTTTGGCGATTACGTCTCGGAATACAATTTCCAGCAGTCCATGGACGACGGCGCAACCGTGCCGCTGTTCTACAAGAAGCGCGTCCCGCAGGTGCTCATTCAAAACGACGACTTGACCGGGGATCTCGCGGAAATTTGTGAGGACGAGAACCTGGACGCCGCGCAACAGGAGAAACTGGAGAATAAATTTGCGCAGGAGATCGAGGTGATCAAGCGGGACGACCGCCTGGATACGATCGCAGCAGACATCGTGTATCACTTCCCCCGGCGCGGATACCTCGGCAAAGGCATGGTGGTGTCGCTGGACAAGTTCACCGCCGTGAAGATGTATGACAAGGTCCAGCGTCTCTGGAAGGAGGAGATCAAGAAACTGCGCGGCCACATCAAAAAAACGGAAGTCGAAGACGACAAGAAGCGGCTCCAGAAGCAGTTGGATTACATGCGCTCCGTGGAGATGGCGGTGATCGTGAGCGACGAGGCCGATGAGGACAAAAAGTTCGCCAAACAGAAGCTCGTCATCAAGACACACCGGGACCGGATGAACCGGCTGGATGAGAACGGGCATGATGTGGAATACAATTTCAAAGACCCGGCAAACCCGCTGCAACTGGTCTTCGTGTGCGCGATGTGGCTGACCGGGTTCGATGCGCCGACACTCTCGACGCTGTATCTCGACAAGCCGATGAAGGACCACACGTTGATGCAGACCATCGCCCGCGCGAACCGCGTCACGTCATGGAAGATCAACGGCAAGGAGAAGAAGAACGGCGAGATCATTGATTACTATAACGTCTTCCGGAACATGAACAAGGCGCTGAAGGATTACGCGCAAGGCGGGGAGGGAAAGGAAGACATGCCGGTGCGCGAGAAGGACGACCTCTTCAAGCTGCTCGACGACTCCATCGCCCAAGGCATGGCGTTCTGCGGTGGGCTGGGCATTGACCTCGCCGCTTTATTCAAAAGCAAAGACGTGTTCAAAAACGTCGGCACCTTCGATGACTACGCGAACACGATGCTGACCAATGACGAGTGGCGGAAGGGGTTCGCGGTTTACGAGAACACCATCACGGGCCTCTACGAAGCCTGCAAACCGGAGATTCTCGGCAAGCCTGTCGTCCGTTCCGTGGCGGTGTTCCAATACCTGCGAGGCGTGCTCGATGCGATCATTGACCAGACCGACATTGATGCCGTGGCTTTGCGCGTCGGCGAGTTGCTGGATGAAAGCCTGGTTGTTGACAATTCCTCCACCGTCAAGGAAGACCCCCGCAAATTTGCCATCACACAAACCGGCAAAACCTGGGACCTGAGCAAAATCAACTTCGAGAAGCTGGCGGAGGATTTCAAGACCACCACGCACAAGAACATCGAGATCGCCGACTTGCGGGCATTCATCCAAAAGAAGATGGATCAAATGCTGAAAGAGAACGCGACCCGCACGGCCTTTGCCACGCGGTTGCAGGGGATCATTGACCGCTACAACGCCGGAAGTTCGGCGGCGGACAACTACTTTGATGAGCTGATGAAGTTCACCAAGGATATGAAGGCGGAATCCGAGCGGCACATTCGCGAAGGGCTCACGGAAGACGAACTGGAGATCTTCGACCTGATCAAAAAGGACAAGATGACGAAGGCGGAGACGCAAAAAGTCCGCCTCGCGGCAAAATCTTTGCTCCACCGCCTGCGGGATGAGCCGCCAAAGGTGCTGGTTCAAGATTGGTTCAAGGACGGCCAGAGCCGCACGCGTGTCCGGTCCGCCGTCGAAACCGTGCTGGACGATCAATTGCCCGAAACCTACGACCGCGCTGTGTTCACGGAAAAGTGCAACAATGTGTTTGATCTGATATTCAATTACGCAAGCCAGGGCGAAAAATGGGCGGCGTAAATACCGAGATACAAAAATCATGAGTGCCAAATCCATGTTTTCTGCATCTAAACGCGAGGTGCGCGGGAAGATTTCGCGTCCCCTTGGGAATTTTCCTCGACACATGTGCCTCGGGCGACGTGAATTCGTCGCCTTATGAAAGTTGGCGTCTTTTCTGCGATTTTGAGCGGTCTCCCCTTGGAAAAAGCCCTGGCCCACATTGCCGGGCTGGGTTGCGATTCGGTGGAATTGGGGACCGGGGCCTACCCGGGTGATGCGCACTGCAAGCCTGCGGAACTCCTTGTCAGCAAGCCGAAGCGGGACCGCTTCGTGGGGACCCTGGCTTCGAGCGGTCTGGAACTCAGTTCGCTATCCTGCCATGGCAACCCGCTCCATCCGGACAGGAAAATTGCGCAGGCCCACCACAAGGTTTTTGAGAACACGGTCAAACTGGCCGGGGAGCTCGGGGTGCCGGTCGTGACGACATTTTCCGGGTGTCCGGGCGATCACGCGGGGGCGAAATTTCCAAACTGGGTGACATGTCCCTGGCCGCCGGATTTCCTGGAAGTTCTCGAATGGCAGTGGGACAAGGTCGCGATTCCCTACTGGAAAAAGCAGGCCGCACTCGCAAAATCCCATGGCGTGAAAATTGCCTTCGAGGCACATCCGGGATTTCTCGTTTACAACCCCGAGACGCTGCTCCGGATGCGGGAAGCTTGCGGGCCTGTCATCGGCGCGAATTTCGATCCCAGCCACTTTTTCTGGCAGGGGATCGATCCGGTCAAGGCAGTCCGCGCGCTGTCCGGGGCGATCCACCACGTCCATGCTAAAGACACCGGACTTTACCCGGTGAACGCGGATGTCAACGGCTACCTCGACACGAAACACTACGCGGATGAGAAGAACCGTTCATGGATTTTCCGCACCGTCGGCTATGGTCACGGACCGGAGTTCTGGTGCGACTTCGTGAGCACGCTCCGGCTCTGCGGGTATGACGGCACGCTTTCCATGGAGCACGAGGACAGCCTGATGAGCCCGTCTGAAGGGCTTCGGAAGGGTGTGGAGTTTCTCAAATCGGTTGTGATTCGCGAGAAGGAGGGGAAGGTCACCTGGGCGTGAAAACCCACTCAGCCGACGCGGGATGATAAAGAATGTGATCCTTGACTGGTCGGGCACCCTTGCCGACGACCTTTCAGCCGTCCTGAGGGCGACGAACCTCATTTTCCGCGAATACGGTCGTGATGACCTTTCACTCGAGGATTTTCGCAGGCACTTCCGCCTTCCTTTCTCCGGATTTTACGCGGAGTTCCTGCCCGAGGCGACCTCTGAAGGGCTGGAGGCGCTTTATGAGCGTCACTTCCTCGGGCTGCAGGATGAGATCGAACTTCTGCCCGGAGCCCGCGAGTTTCTTGAGTTCTGCCGGGCATCAGAGAAACGAACCTTTCTGCTTAGCACGATCAAACCGTCCCACTTCGAGGCTCAGGCCGCCCGCCTCGGAGTTCTTGAGTTCTTCGAGCACTGCTACGTCGGGATCATGGACAAACGAGAAAAGATCCGGGAAATCCTCCGGATCCACGGCCTGAATCCGGAGGAAACGGCATTCGTGGGTGACATGGTCCACGACATCGAAACCGCGCGGCACGGCGGAATTCTCGATGTGGCGGTGTTGACGGGGTTCGATCCAGTGGATAAGCTGCTGCAAGCTGGCCCGACAATGGTTGTCCGGAATATCAACTCGCTGGCTCTCGTTTTATGAATGAAATCTGGATCAAATCGCTGAAAATCCATTCGCAGATCGGGGTGGAGGAGGCTGAGCGCGCTGAACTTCAGGAACTTCAGGTTGATTTGTGTATCCAACCCAGCGCGCCATTCCCCTACATGAATGATGATGTGATGCGGACGATCGACTACGCTGCGGTTTCCGGGCGTGTGAGGGCGCTCGCATCCGAGGGGCCGCGTCACTTGATCGAGACACTTGCGGCGGATATCGCCAGGTTGCTCGTGGACGAGTTCCATGCGGTCGCAGTGACTGTTGAGGTTCGGAAGTTCGCTCTCCCGGAGGCTGACTATGTCGCCGTGAGATGCCGGCTCGAACGGTGAGGCCGGGGTTTGTTTCTTTCTTGAGCAATCCGGGCTCGAGCGTGAGTCTTCACGCATGAGACGTTCCCCTCCCAAGGTCCTTCTCCTTCCTTTTTCCCTATCATGTGGCAGGCACCCGGAAAATCCGGATGAGGGGACAGCCTCCGAGGGGCTTTCCCTGGCTTCCGAGTCGAACCCCGGTTCGGGCCGACTCCGGAATGGGGCGGAAAAGATGGATGCCACCCTGCTCGAAAGGTCCGCAGAATCCGCTCAGGTCGAATTGGACGGGAGAATTTGCATAGCGGTTTCGGCATCCATTCCGGAAACCGGTTGGAAAGTTGTCGAATTTGTCGCAAACTAACTCACAAGCGTGAACAGCATGAATTCCAGGACCATCTGGTCATTTCTCCGCCTGCCGATCGTTCTGGCGTTGTTGGCGGCGCTTGCCCTGATTACGGGTGGCTACATCCTCACGCTGCAACTGAGGTCCTCCCAGATCCAGGAAGCCACCGGGGAGGTCCGGCAACTCGGACGCGGACTGGTCCAGCAGATCTCGGCGGAACTCGTGCGGTTCGAGGAGGATTTCACGTTTTCTCTGACATCGCTTCCCTATAAGACGTTGCTTGTCGAAGGCTCGGCGTCGTCCGGCACGACAGCCGCGATCCGGCGCTTCCTTTCGCTGAATCAGCCGCTTGTTTCGGAGCTCCGCATTTACGAGGACAAAGGATACGGGCGGATGGCAGGGATTAATGATAAGAATTATTTTTTTGTTTCCCCGCTGCGCAGCGTGGAGGACTGGACGGCAGTTGATTCCAGACAGGTTGCTCTGAAGGGGGATGTCCAGGATGCTGAGGGGAACGTTACCTGCCGGGTGGTCGCGGTTTTGAATCCCGATGCCCTTGCCGCCGAGCAGTTGACCCGGTTTTGTTTCAGCCACCCCGGTCTCTGGGGGGTGTTTTATTCCCAGAACGGGGATCCAATCCTCATCCGAAATGGCTCCCGCCTTTTCTCCGGGATGCAGGTTCCCCAGGCGTTTAAAACCCGTCTGTCGGCGGATATCGAAAGCAGTTTTGAAGGGCGTTCCGTCCAGCCTATGGAGATTGACGGCCGGACAATGCGCTGGATCACCTCGTATGTCCCCGTGACGTTCCGCACTTGGAAAGGGGCTGTCCTGGTGGCCTCCGACGAAAATCGCGTTCTGGGGCCGGTGGCGAGCGCTGCATGGATCATTCTCGTTGCCGCTGCCCTGTGTATTGGACTTCTCATCTCGGTCTTTTTTCTCCTGCTCCGGAAAATCCTTGCGAACCAGGCCGAATTGGAATCCAGCCGGAGGCGCACTTCGGCGATCCTGCACACGGTGCAGAGCGGGATCGTCCTGGTGGACGAGACCGACGGGCGGATCGTCGAGGCGAATCCCGCCGCCTGCGAACTGTTGACCGACGGCGGCGAGTCGATTGCCGGGCGGCATGCCGCGGATTTTATTTCGCCCGCGCTGTTCGATTCCGCCTCGGGGTTGGAGGCGACTGGTCTCGAATCGGTTGTCTCGCCCGATTCCGGCGAACCCTGCCCGGTGCTGATCAACACTGCGATGCTGGAGATCGGAGAGCTGAAGTTCCGGCTTTACTCATTCACCGACATCCGTTCGATCAAGGAGTCCCAAGACCGTCTGCTTCTGGCCCAGTCGAAGCTCCGGGAGGTGAATTCCAGCCTGATGGCCGCGATCAACCGTGCGCAGGAGGCCGCGCGCGTCGCCGAGCAGGCGAATTCCGCCAAGGGCACGTTCCTTGCGATGATGAGCCACGAGATCCGGACCCCGCTCAATGGAGTGGTCGGATTCACGAGCCTCCTACTGGAGACAAAGCTCGACAGTGAGCAGCTCGGATATGCGTCAACGATCCGCACCAGCGCGGACACCCTCCTGACCCTCATCAATGACATTCTTGATTTCTCGAAGATCGAGAGCGGACGGCTTGACTTTGAGCGCATTCCCGTTGACCTGTCCGAGTGCGTTCGCGACGCCTGCACCCTGCTCGAACATCTTTCCAAGGCCAAGGGCATCGATTTCCGGGTCTCCATCGACCCGGGGGTTCCGGAGACGATTCTTGGCGACCCGACGCGCCTCCGGCAGATTTTGGTGAACCTTTTGAGCAATGCCGTAAAGTTCACCGAGAACGGCCTCGTAGAGATCGAGGCGCGTCTCGACTCGCCCTCGGTTCTGCACCTTTCCGTCCGCGACTCCGGAATCGGAATCTCCCCCGAGCGGCTGGAGTCGCTTTTCCAGCCGTTCACCCAGGGAGACTCCAGCACCACAAGAAAATACGGCGGCACCGGGCTTGGGCTGGTCATCAGCCGGCGGCTGGTCGAGATGATGGCTGGCAGGCTCTGGGCGGAGAGCGAAGTTGGAAAAGGGAGCACATTCCATATCATTCTTCCCGTCGAGAGCGCCGGGAAATCTTCGTCGAAGTGGGAAGAGGCTCACACGGCGGCGGGGGGAGCCCCGTCAAGCCCCTGCGTTCCTGAAACTGCGGTTCAAAGCCGTCCGAATTTTTCCCTGAAAGTCCTGGTCGCCGAAGACAATGTGATCAACCAGAAACTTTCCGTCATTCTGCTTCGCCGGATGGGCTGTGATCCCGATCTGGTGAGCGATGGATTGGAAGCCGTGGAAACCGCGCGCAACAGGCACTACGATGTGATTTTGATGGACTACCAAATGCCCGGCATGGATGGCACGGAAGCCACCCGGAGGATCCGGACCGAAGAAAAAGCCGATCCGTCTCGCACCAGGGTCTGGATTATTGCTGTCACTGCCAACGCCATGGAGGACGACCGCAGGATGGCTTCGGAAGCCGGCATGGACGATTATCTCACCAAGCCGCTGCGCTCCGATGAACTGATGGAGGCCCTGCGGCGGGTTCCGAAGCCGGAGGCCGTGTGAGCGGCATTGCAGCCGTGTCGGGCAGAGGGTTGTGCCTCAGGCGGATTTGTTGAGAAACTCGCGGACGAGTTCCGTGATCACTCCGTCGTCCATCGGGCGGACCGCTCCGAGAGGTTTGCTATTGATG
>Ga0163199_1002050_pt1 | contig 12467 bp, 7 predicted proteins | sample PL_2010_150m_FD_113537 | JGI IMG/M metagenome (GOLD analysis project Ga0163199, IMG submission 113537) | Freshwater microbial communities from Powell Lake, British Columbia, Canada to study Microbial Dark Matter (Phase II) - PL_2010_150m | ecosystem: Environmental > Aquatic > Freshwater > Lake ... | reverse complement strand
GCTTTATCCGTGGGAAGGCACGAACGAGCAGCACGACCAAAGCCGCATGAATCTCGCCTACTGGCGGCATTACGACCGCGTGATGTCGGCGCTCGCCGAGCGCGGCATCGAAGCACACATGCTGATGAAAGTTTATAACAAGCAGGTGAAATGGCCCGCGCACGGCAGCGACGAGGAGAAGCTGTTCTTTCGCTGGCTCGTCGCGCGCTACGCGGCGTATCCGAATATCATCTGGGATTTTTCCAAAGAGGCGCACAACGAGAAAGACCTCGCCTACAAACAAGGCTGGCTGAAATGGATTCGCGAAAATGATGCGTGGCATCACCTCACGACCGTCCACGACGACGACAAGGCGAACGACTCCGGCGCTTACGACGAACTCACCGATTTCCGCGCCGACCAGCACCATGGCATGCAGCAGGGCAGGAACCAGCACGACATGATTCTCTGGCAGCGCGAGCGCCGCGCCTGGCCGGTGGCCAATGTCGAATCCGATTACGAATGCGGCCCCGGCGGTCTGAAGGACAAAACTTTCAGCGGAGCCGAAACGCCAGAGCAGATGCTGCGCACGCTTTGGGCAATCGCGATGGCCGGCGGCTATACGGCCTATTATTACACCTACACCGCGTGGGACGTGATTCGTCCGCTGGAAGTGCCGCCCGGCTACGCGATGATGAAACACTTCGGCGACTTCTGGCGCGCGACGGAATACTGGCTGCTCGAACCTTCCGACAAACTCGTGAGCGCGGGCTGGTGCCTCGCGAATCCGGGCCGTGAATACGTCGCATTCCTAAAAACCGCACAGCCCTTCACGCTCGAAATCGCGGGCGCGAAGTCGCCGCTCAAGGCCGAGTGGTTCAACCCGCACACCGGCAAACGCACCTCCGCGGGCACGCTGAATAACGGCACTACGAAACTCACGCCCCCGGCGGATTGGGGCAATGCGCCGCTCGTATTGCACTCCCATTTGACCAAATGAAAACCATCTATTCTTTGACTGGCCTGCTTCTCGGAACGCTCTGCGTCTGTCGCGCAGAGGTCGCAATTTCACCTGCGGAGTCCGCTCCGTTGCGTTTCGCCGCGGCAGAAATCGAGCGCGCGGCGAAGGATGCACGCCAGCCCGTGCCCGGCGTTTCGTTGAGCATCGTCGCGGGTGCGGCACAGAGTTACCGCATCGAGCGCGATGGGGCAAAGGTGCGCGTCATCGGTGGCGATGCCACGGGCGCGATGTATGGCGGACTGGATGTTGCGGAGGCGATTCGCATGGGCGCACTCGACTCGTTGAAGGACTCGGACCACACGCCGCACATCGAGCGGCGCGGCATAAAGTTCAACATTCCGCTCGATGTCCGCACGCCAAGCTATTCGGACAACAGCACCTCGGCGCAGGCGAACATTCCTGAGATGTGGAGCATGGATTTTTGGCATGAGCTGCTCGATCGAATGGCGCGGGATCGCTTCAATGTGCTCACGCTTTGGAATCTGCATCCATTCCCCTCCATCGTGAAAGTGCCGGAGTATCCCACGATCGCGCTGGACGACGTGTGGCGCACGACGGCGGACTTGGTGAAGCCGTTCGAGTCCTTCACCACCCTCGGCACGAGTGTGCTGCAGCCGTGGATGCTGGAGAAGCCCGAGGTCGTGAAGCGCATCACGATGGATCAAAAAATCGCATTCTGGCGCGAGGTGATGGACTACGCGAATGATCGCGGCATCGAGGTGTATTGGTTCACCTGGAACGTCTTCACCTTAGGCACCGGTGGCCAATACGGCATCACCGACGCCCTGGATAATGCCACCACGCGCGACTATTTCCGCAAGAGCGTCCGCGAGACGGTGCTGACCTATCCGCGTCTCGCTGGCATCGGCATCACTGCGGGGGAAAACATGAAGACCGACGGTGGTTCGAAGGCGAAGGAAGACTGGCTGTGGGCGACCTATGGCGAGGGCGTCGGCGATGCGCTGAAGACGCAGCCGGAACGCAAATTCCGACTCATTCACCGGCTCCATGAGACCGGACTGAGTCCCATCCTGAAGCAATGGAGCGGATATCCGGGTCCGTTCGAGGTCAGCTACAAATACGCCGTCGCGCATATGTATGCGTCTCGGTCACCCTCGTTCATCAAAGAGGTGCTGTCCGAGATCACGCCCGAGCACCGCACCTGGCTGACGGTGCGCAACGATGACCTCTACAGCTTTCGCTGGGGTGATGCGGTGTTTGCGCGCGACTTCATCAACAACATGCCCGGACCCGACAAACTCGCGGGCTATTACATGGGGCCGGATGGCTACATATGGGGCCGCGATTTCCTGAGCCGCGACGCGGTGGGCGAAAATGGTCGCCGTCAGTTGGTCTGGGATCGCCAGTGGTTCAGCTTCAATCTCTGGGGCCGCTTGAGTTACGATCCGTCGCTGCCGGACTCCCATTTTCAGCGACTACTCGGCGCGCGGCATCCGTCGGTCTCCGCCGAAAAACTCTTTGCCGCGTCGCAAGCATCGTCGCGCATCATCCCGCAGGTGACCCGTTTCAACTGGGGATCGATCGACGTGCATTGGTATCCCGAGGCGAACCTCAGTCATCCGACTCAATACAAGGGCTTCTACACCGTGCGGCATTTCATGGAGGGCAAGACGATGCCGGGTGAAGACGTGCTCAGCATCACGGCATGGCGCGAAAAGCGCAGTGCCGGAAAAACCATCACCGCACAGACGCCGTCGGAAGTCGCCGCCGCGCTCGAGCGCGATGCAGACACGACTTTGCAACTCGTCACCGACCTGCGCAAACAAGCCGCCGCCACCGACCAGGAACTGATGCTGACGCTCGGCGATTACGAGGCGCAGGCCTGGCTCGATCGTTATTACGCCGCGAAGATTCGCGGTGCGATTGATCTCGCGGAGTTCAACGCCAGCGCGGATGCCGCAGCCCAAGCATCGGCGATCAAGCATCTGCGAAACGCGCTCACCCACTGGAAGCGATACGCCACTCTCTACGACCGCCAATACACGCCCCAACTGCTCAACCGCGTCGGTCCAATGGACATCCCCGCTCTCACAACGAAGGCGGCGGCAGACATCGAAATCGTCCGCACCTGGAAGCCCGGCACACGGCCCCTGCCCAATGGGAAGAAATGATCTCAGAAACCTGCTCCCTCACTCCCAAACAAGAATCATGAGATATACCCTCATCCTCGTTACCGCCTTGCTGCTGGCTCCACTCGCAGCACTCTTGTTCCTCGCGTCCCCCGTCTCCGCAGAGGATCGCAAGCCGGTCCTCATCGAGTCGAAGCGCATTTGGGACAAGGCCCAATACAACTCCTTCACCGATCTCACCCGCTTTCGGGACCAGTGGTTCTGCTGCTTTCGCGAAGGGATCTCTCACACGGCCGACATCGGCAAGGTGCGCGTCCTGCGTTCGTCCGATGGCGTCGCGTGGACCTCGGCAGCGCTCATCGAGGAGGACGGCATTGATTTGCGCGACCCGAAGTTTTCGATCAAGCCGGATGGGCAGTTGATGATCATCGCGGGAGGACTGACTTACGACCTGTCGCAGAAGCCCGCACCGACCAAGACGAAGCAACCGCGGGTGATGTTCTCCACCGACGGCTTCACCTGGACCCCGCCGACCAAAGTTCTCGAAGAAGGCCAGTGGCTCTGGCGTGTCGATTGGCATGAAGGCAAAGCTTATGGCATCAGCTATCCCTACAAGCGCGCCGAGCACCCCGATCCCAAGGTGGCGGAAGCGGCGGAAACGAATGGCCCTGTGCCGCCCGGTCCTTATCCTTGGAAGGTCAAGCTGGTGACCAGCACCGACGGATTGAAGTGGGAGACGGTGACGCATCTCGACGTGCCGGGCCGCCCCAACGAAGCCACCGTGCGCATCCGCCCGGATGGTGAAATGATCGCGATGGTGCGGCGGGAACGCGGCAACTACTTTGGCTGGATCGGCAGCAGCCGGCCGCCCTATCGCGAGTGGACATGGCATGAAACAGAGCACCGCTTTGGCGGGCCGAACTTCATCGTGCTGCCCGACAACTCGCTCATCGCGAGTGGCCGCAGCTATCGGCAGCCCTTCTCGACCGTCATCGCCAGCATGGACAGCGAGCACTACGACATCGCGCTGAAACTCCCCAGCGGCGGCAGCGACACCGGTTACTCCGGCATGGTGTGGCACAACGACGAACTGTGGGTCAGCTACTATTCCAACCACGAAGACAAAGACGGCAATCCTCCGCCCAACCGTCACGTCGAACTCCCGACCGCCATTTATCTGGCACGCATCCGATTTCAGAAATGAAACCCACCCTCCCGCTTCTCACCGCGCTGCTGCTCGCTCCGCTGGCCGCGCTGCACGCTGCGGAAATCGCGGTGTCCAGTCTCGATCTTTCTCTTGCTGCGAACCAGAGCGGCTGGCCGGCGAGGGCCAACCTTTCCACCAGCGGCAAGCCGATCACGCTGAACGGCACGACATTCACCAACGGCATTGGCAGCCACACCAAATTCCGGCTGGTCATTGACTGTCACGGCACGGCGAAACGATTCACCGCCAAGGTCGGAGTTAATGATGCGGCCAACAAGAAATATGCTTCTGTGATCTTCCGCGTCGAAGGCGACGGCAGGAAGCTGTTTATGAGTCCGGTGATGCGTCCCGGTGACGCTCCGCTGCCGGTTGATGTCGCCCTGACAGGCATCAAGCAACTGGTTCTCCTGGCGTGGAATGGCGAAGGTGGAGGACAGGCCGACGACCACGCGGACTGGGCCGACGCCACTATCACCTACGATGGCGCCGCACCCGTGGCGCTCGCCAGTTTCGAGCCACGCAAGATACTCACACCTCCGGCGCCGCCGACGCCGTGCATCAATGGCCCGCGTGTCATCGGTGCGCGTCCTGGTAATCCCTTTCTGTTCTATGTCCCCGTCACGGGTGATCGGCCAATGAAGGTCACCGCCAGCGGTCTTCCCAAGGGACTGAGGCTGGATTCGGCTACCGGAATCATCACCGGCACCACTCCGGCGGCAGGGACGTATGCGGTCAAGGTGACCGCCGTCAACGCCCTCGGCAGCGCCACCCGCGAATTGCGCATCGTCGCCGGTGACACCTTGGCGCTGACTCCGCCGATGGGCTGGAACAGTTGGAATTGCTTCGCCCGCAGCGTTACCATGGCTGACATCCTCATGCAAGCCGAGGCGATGGCCTCCAGCGGCTTGCGCGACCACGGCTACGCCTACATCAACATTGACGATTTCTGGATGCCCAAGAACGACGACACGGATGCGACCCTGCACGGCGTCGAGCGCGACGCCAATGGCCGCATCAACAGCAACGCCCGCTTCCCCGACATGCCCGGCCTCACCGCTGCGATCCACGGATTGGGACTCAAGGCCGGCATCTACTCGTCGCCCGGCCCCAAGACCTGCGGTGGCTGCGTCGCCAGTTGGCAACATGAGAAGCAGGATGCGGAACGTTTCGCCGAGTGGGGTTTTGACTACTTGAAATACGACTGGTGCAGTTATGACAATGTGGTGAAAGGCGATCACAAGGAAAAGGAATACGCGAAGAAGCCATATGCGGTGATGGACGAACACCTCCGTGCCCAGAAGCGCGACATCGTTTACAGCCTCTGCCAGTATGGCATGGCCAATGTCTGGGAGTGGGCCGCCGAGGTCCATGGCAACACCTGGCGCACGACGGGCGATATTGGTGACTCATGGAACAGCATGACGGGGATTGGTTTCAACCAGAGCGGGCATGAAAAGTATGTCAAACCCGGCTGCTGGAACGATCCCGACATGATGATCGCCGGGTGGGTCTGGGGGCGGTTCACCAATCTCAGCGACGACGAGCAATACACCCACGTCAGCCTATGGAGCCTGTTGGCCGCGCCGCTGCTGCTGGGCTGCGATCTCACCCATGCGGACGAGTTCACCCTTAACCTGTTGGGCAACGACGAGGTCATCGAGGTCAATCAGGATCCCCTTGGCCGCATGGCCGGCCGCATCGCGACACGCGGCGAGACTCAGGTGTGGGCGAAGGCGATGTCCGACGGTTCGCTGGCCGTCGGTCTGTTCAATCTCGGCGACGAGACCGTGCCTGTAACGACCACTTGGGCCGAGTTGAAGCTAGCCGGGCCGCAGGCAGTGCGCGACCTGTGGCGACAACAGAACCTCGGCAAACAGGCTGACGGTTTCACCGCCGAGATACCGCGTCATGGCGTCATGCTGATCCGCGTATCACCCGCGAAATGAAAATGCTCATGAACATGAACAAACTCAACTCTTTCACCCTCACCGCCCTACTGCTGGCTTCGCTGGCTGCGCTGCACGCCGCCGAGCCGCCGCTCAATGTGCTCCTGATCACGGCCGACGACCTCGGCTACGAAGCGGTGGACTTCCTTCAGGGCAAGGTGCCCGGAGTCATGCCGCACCTCGACAAACTCGCCTCCGAGGGATTGAGCTTTCAGCACGGGTTCGTGAACGCCGCCATTTGTGCCCCCAGCCGCGGTATCATCGCCACCGGTCGCTATGGTCACAACAGCGGCCTGTTTGGCTTTAACAAGATGCCCAGAAAAGTTCCCACCGTGTTCGAGACCTTTCAGAAAGCGGGCTACCTGACTGGCGTCCTCGGAAAGGTGAGCCACTCGACTCCCGATCCCGCGTTCAAGTGGGATTTCGTGCATGATTACGCGGAGTTGGGTGCCGGCCGCAGCCCGACCAAGTATCACGACTACTGCGTGGAGTTCTTCGCCCGCTGTAAGCAGGAAAACAAACCCTTCTATTTCATGGTCAACTCCCACGACCCGCACCGCCCATTTTACGATCCCAACGGGCGCAGAAAAAATGGCGAAGAAGTCCCCTCGCGCCTCTTCAAGCCCGAGGAGATCGCCATCCCCGGCTATCTCCCCGACCTGCCTGGCGTCCGCAAGGAATACGCGACTTACTACAACTCCGTCCGCCGCTTGGACGACACCGTGGGCCGCGTACTCGAAGCCCTCGATGCCTCTGGACACGCAGGCCACACCTTGGTGGTCTTCATTTCCGACAACGGCTCGGCTTTCCCATTTGCCAAGGCCAACACCTATTTCGCCAGCAACCGGACGGCGTTTCTCATTCGTTGGCCGGGCGTCACCAAAGCCGGTTCGGTGGATGCGACTCACTTTGTCTCCGAGGTAGATTTCTTCGCCACTTTCATGGAGGCCGCGGGCCTGCCGATTCCGAACGGACTCGATGGACGTTCCCTTGTGCCGCTCATCAAGGGCGGCGAACAAGACGGCCGCGATTATGTCTTCACCCAGATTGATTACAAAATCGGCGGCCCGCCGACCCCGATGCGCTGCGTTCAGGACAAACGCTACGGCTTTATCTTCAACGCTTGGTCGGACGGCAAGTTGAGGTACAAGAACAGTAACGAAGGGCTGACCTTCAAAGCCATGGAGGCAGCCGGCGCAACGAATCCGGCCGTTCAAGCCCGCGTCGAGATGTTCCGCCATCGCGTTCCGCAGGAGTTTTACGATTTGGAGAAAGACCCCTCCTGCACCATCAACCTCATCCACGATCCCCAATATCAGGATCCTGTCAAAATATTCCAGGACATCTTGCGGCGCTGGATGGTTGAGACTCACGATTTCTGCCTCGCGGCATTTGACGTTCGCGACGATCCCGCCCAACTTGCCCAAGCCGTGTCCAACTACCCGAAGCTCGACAAATCGGGCGGCACCGCCAGCGAAGCAGGCGAGGAAACGGACTCCAAGTCTCCTGCCACCGACGACAAAGCCGCGAAGCGCAAAGCCAACCGGGCGGCAAAGAAGGACGCACAATGATGGCCAGCTACGAATATACCGGTGAAGGCACTCTTTACCGCAAGGAGCAACTTCAATGAAACACACCCTCACACTCCTCACCTCCCTGCTGCTGGTGCCGCTGGCGGCGCTCACGGCTACCACAACAAAAGCGGAATCGCACAGCCCGGCCAATTTGATCCTTGAAGCCAAGGTCTCTGAAGTCGCGCCGGGTGTTTACCGCATCCGCGCCGGTGAACCGGAGAAAATCGTGCCGTCGATGGTCCGGCATGCGGCGAAGGAAGAGGCCCTGGCGGCGATGCCCAAGGTTGATGAGATACCTTTGAAAGGCATCAAAGTCTGGCAGATGGTGCGCGGGTGTCGACTCGAGTTGCCGCTGGGCAATGACGAGGTGATTTACGGTCTGGGCCTGCAATGCAAGCATCTGGAACAAAATGGCTGGCGGCGGACGCTTTATACAACTCCCGGCGATAACAACGGTGCGGGAATGAGTCACGCGCCGGTTCCATTTTATGTCAGCACGGCCGGTTACGGCGTGCTGGTGGACAGTGCGCGCTGCCTGACCTTTTCGGCGGGCGAAACATACAAGCTTGCTTTTGCGAGGCGCTACGCAAAAATGCGCGCGTGATTTTTCCGTGTCATAATGCGATCGAAAAGCGGCGCGCCCCAGGTGGGCGCGCCCAAGCAATTTCTTATCTGATTTTCGCGTTCTTTTGTGGCGAAATTTGTTTGGCAGTAACTTTTCCCGGTCGGTCTCCGGGAAGATCACAATATGAAATAATGGACCAGCGTTGTGGGTTGAGCAACGACATACTGAATGCGGTTTGGGGCAAGGATGATTCCAAACTGAAACTGATAGAGTTTCGTTCTCGGCTTAATCAGTCCGAAGCTGTCTTAAATGGTGGAGAACTGTTTGAATTGGTGTTGAAGGGGGGGCTGGTTGTTCGCGCGTCCGATTTGGTGATTCAAGGTGGGATTACGTTCGATAAATTGCAGGGGGATGCCCAAGGCATCCGCCTGGTCGATCGCGAAAACGGGTGGCGCTTGAATGCCATTCTGGAATCGCCCGACGGGAAAACGCGTGTGATTTGGCATGCGACCCTGCGTGATGAATCAAATTACGTTGTTCAGGAAATCAAGGTGCAGGCCTTGCCGGGCGGGGAACAGCCGACGGCCATCCGTCAGCTTCGATTAACATTGCCCGAGGCCAGCGTTGAAGAGGGAGACAGGGGCGCTCTGGCGATGAACGTTGATAAAGTACTTCCACAAGAAAACTCAAAATTCTCGAACCACAAATGGCCTTGGCCTACGCCTGTGGGAATGCTTCGAGGCCTTCCGGTGACCGGGGCGAACATGTTTTTTGGAATCGAAAATCCATGGTCGGTTTCGCAGGTTAAAGATGGCCAAATGGTCTTGGAGCTTAACGGAGAGGCCGGGCAAGGGCAGCCGCAAACAGCGGTAATGGGTGTAGGGCCGGCGGGGCAGATGCGGCGGGCGTTCCTTTACTATATCAACCGCGAACGGGCTTTCCCACACCGTCCCTTTCTGGTGTATAACAACTGGTGGACCGAAGCCTTGGACGGCTGTTGTTTGGGGGAAGTCGCAGTCCTTAGTTCAATAGGCACCTGGAGTGAACATTTCATCTCTCCTTATCAAGCGAAACTCGATGCAGTTCTATTGGACGACAGTTGGCAGGATCGCGGCGAATTGGCACGCAGTCAGCGATATGTCCCCAATCCTCTGTTGCCGAATGGCTTCAAGGTTATTGGCGAAGAAACTCGCAAACGGCATACGGGTTTGGGAATTTGGTTTTATGCCGGTGCCACGCTTGACCGAGCCAACCCGGACCTGAATGCCTTTTTCGAGCAACAATGCATCAGAATGATGAAGGAGGATAATGTCAAAATATTCAAGTTCGACGGAATTAATACGCGTTTGGCAAATGTGACCGGGGCATATCTTCAAATTCTGGCGCATTTACGGCAAGCCAAACCGGATATATTCATTAAGGCGACCAATGGAACCTATCCCTCGCCGTGGTGGCTGTGGTATGTAGATACCACTTGGCGCGGCGGTGGAGATTTTCCGACCTCCCCGGCACCGAGCGAGGGTCCTTTGCGCCAACAGTGGATAACGGCCCGAGACGCCATTGTTTACCGCAATGTCTATAAGATGTCGCCACTCTATCCTCTCAGTGCCCTGATGACCCACGGCGTCGTCAATACCTGGAGATCTGCTTGGGCAAACGACACGGAATTCACCAACAATCGTGCCGAGATTATGATGTATTTCTGCAGCGGAGTGGGACTGCAAGATCTTTACATCACCCTCAGCATCTATAAGAACCAAACGCGCAAGTTTCTGGCTGATGTCGCCCAGTGGGCCCGGGTCAATGCGAACGTTTTGATAGACTCGCACTGGATCGGAGGCGATCCCGCGGCGGGAGAAGTGTACGGGTATGCGTCTTGGTCGCCCGGGAAGGCGTTCATCACCCTGCGAAACCCGAGTGCCCATCCGGTTTCATACCCCTTGGATTTAAAAGCAAGCCTGAATCTTCCGCAGGGAGCATCGGAGAATTATACGCTGAAGGAATTGTTTCCTGAGAATGATGTTCGGCCAATCGAAATAAATGCCGCCGCTGATCATTTCGCATCCATTGATCTACCCCCTCTTGCCGTGCGCAGCATTGAGCTGACCCCTTCCAAATAAATAGTCAACCTAGATAGCCCGCAAGGTTCCGGAAATGAGCCAGCAAAGCAGAGACGAAGTCCTGAAAATAATGAAAACAAGCCGAATGATTTCAGGATGGCTTCTAAGCCTGTTGTTGTTAGCCAATGCGCAATGGTGCGTGGCGGCGCACCGGTGGGGGTCACTCTTGAAACTTGAAATTCGTCAACAAGGAACACGCGCATGAACAAACTCACAACCTTTACTCTCACCGCCCTGCTGCTGGCGCCGCTGGCCGCGTTGGCGGATGTTCGTTTGCCGCGCCTGTTTTGCGACCACATGGTTTTGCAGCAGCAGATGAAAAACACGATCTGGGGCTGGGCCAGCCCGGGCGAGAAAGTGACCGTCGCGGCCTCTTGGGGTGCCTCGGCATCGGCCACGGCCGATGACGGATGCCGATCGAAGCTGCTGCTGGAAACGCCCGCCTACGGAACCGGTCACTCGCTCACGATCAACGGCAAGAACACCATCAAGATCAAGGATGTCGCGATCGGGGAAGTCTGGCTTTGCGCCGGCCAATCCAACATGGGCTGGTCAACGGGCCAATCCTACGAGGCGGAAATGGAAGCCAACGTCAATCTGCCCAACTACCGAATTTTCAAATCAGCCCGCGAACACTGGCAGGAGCCGCTGGAGGAGAAACGCGATCTGCTCGGTAAATGGAAGCCATGCAATCCGGAATCCGCCGCCGAGACCTCGGTTGTCGCCTATAATTTTGGCAAAAAATTACATCAGGCACTCGGCGTTCCCGTCGGGATCATTCAGGAAGCCTATGCCGGCACGCCGATTGAGGGCTGGATGCCGTGGGACGTTCAGAAGGATATTCCCCAGTCGAAGCAGCAAATGGCGGACATGGAAAAAAGCAAGCAACGTCAAATAGAAGGTAAGGGCGAAAGCCGGGAAAAGTCTCTCCAAACATTCAATAAAGAGCTGGCGGATTACAACGCCAAGGTGGCTGCGGGGGAGACCATGAAAACCAAGAACCGTGCGCTGCAGCCGCCATCCGTCACCAAGCCCGCAGACTTGGGGAACCAGTATCCGGCCAACATTTTCAACGCGATGATCTATCCAATCCGGCCTTATGGGATAAAAGGTGTCATCTGGTATCAGGGCGAGCGCAATTCCAAGACCGCGCCACAGGCCGTTGCCTACCGTGAGCAATTGGAGCGTTTGATTGGTTATTACCGCTCATCCTGGCACGAACTCTCGGGCGGCAATGTGGCAAAAGATTTCCCGTTTCAGTTCACCCAGCTTCCCAGTTGGGAGCCGCCGCAGGCCAAGCCGGTTGAAGGAGTGGAAGCCACCTGGTCGGTCAACCGCGAAGCGATGCGACTCGTCAGCAAGGAGATTCCCAACACCGGCATGGCTGTCTCCATCGACTGCGGCGACCCGGTCGCCCTGCATCCAAAGAACAAAAAGCCGATCGGCATCCGCCACGCCTACATTGCGCTTGAGCAGACTTACGGAAAGAAAATCGTCGGCAACGGTCCTGGATACAAAACTCAGAAGGTCGATGGGAATAAGATCATTCTGGAATTTGATTCGGTCGGCAGCGGCATGATGGCTGCGAAACCAGGCGCGCTTGATAGCTTTGCGATCGCCGGAGCGGACAAAATCTGGCACTGGGCCGACGCCACGATTCAGGACAATACGGTGGTGGTTTCCTCGTCGGAGGTGAGCAAGCCCGTAGCTGTCCGCTATGCTTGGGCCATGAATCCCTCGCAGCGGAACTTACTCTACAATAAAGAAGGGCTTCCTGCCTCTCCCTTCCGAACCGACGACTGGCCCCTCTTCAACCCTAAAGACGATGCTGTCCGGGTGGAGAAACCTGAAAAGACCGACGAAAACAGAGCCGCAAAGAGGGACAGCAAAGATTGGGCACGTCCGAGAATGACGCAGTAAAGCGATTGGAAACGGAGCAACAGAATGAAACACACCCTCACGCTC
>Ga0163199_1002049_pt1 | contig 12467 bp, 11 predicted proteins | sample PL_2010_150m_FD_113537 | JGI IMG/M metagenome (GOLD analysis project Ga0163199, IMG submission 113537) | Freshwater microbial communities from Powell Lake, British Columbia, Canada to study Microbial Dark Matter (Phase II) - PL_2010_150m | ecosystem: Environmental > Aquatic > Freshwater > Lake ... | reverse complement strand
GTGGGCGTTTCCAGCCTGCCGGGAGTCGGCAGCCGCTTTTACGTCTGGCTGCCCTGGCGCGGCGAGTAAGCCTAAGATGTATTGACGGCCGTGCCGCGAACTGCACAGCCCGCGAGAGGGCGTATCGAGACCGCATGAAAGACGTTAGACCTACCCGAGTGCTGGTGATCGACGATGATGCCAGGGGCCGCCGGCTGCTGGTTGCCATGGTTGAAGCGGCAGGTCACCTGGCGCTGGAGGCAGGCGACGGGGCGCAGGCGCTCGAGATGGCGCGGCAGAATCCACCCGACGCAATCCTGCTCGACATCTTGATGCCGGGCGCGGACGGCTATGCTGTGGCCCGCGCGCTGAAGGAAGATCCGCTCACCCGGCCGATCCCCATCATGATGGTGACTGCGCTCAGCGACCGCGAATCTCGCCTGCGCGGGCTGGAGGCCGGGGCCGAGGAATTTGTCTCCAAGCCCGTAGACCGCCTGGAACTCGGCGCCCGGCTTCGCAACCTTGTAAAACTGAAACGATACGGCGACGAACTCCTCCGTCGCACCGAGGAAACAAACGTTCTCCTCAGCCACCTGCCGGACGCAGTGATAGAGATCGACAGCTGCAGCATGGTACGCAAGGCCAATGCTGCGGCCCAACGCATTTTCGGCTACACGCCCGAGGAATTGGTCGGGTGCGACGTCAATCGGCTGATGCCCGAGCCGGTTCGCAGTGAACACCTGTCTCATGTCGGCCGCTACCTGCGCAGCGGTGACTCGAACATCATCGGCGTCAGCCGGGAGGTCACGGGCTTGCACAAGGACGGGCGTCTCCTCTCGCTGGAACTTCGCATCGCCGAGTATCGTGCCCACGGTGAACGTTATTTCATCGGCATCCTGCGCGACATCGCCGAGCGAAAGCGCATCGAGCATGAGCGCGACAGTGGCTTGCGGCGCATTGTGTCGCTGATGCGGCATGCCGGCGACTGGATCTTCATCTTCGATGCCGACGACCGGATCATCGACGTCAGCGATTCCTGTCAAGCAGCCTACGGTTACACCCGCCAGGAGTTTTTCGGCTTGCGCTTTCCGGAATTGTGCACACCGGCAAGCCGAGCTGCATGCAAGTCCACGTTCGATCGGTTGCGGGTCGCCCGTTCGCTGTCTTATCAGGCGACACACTGCCGAAAGGATGGCGTCGAATTCGCGGTTCACGTCGGAGCGACCATGATCGAGGTCGACGAGGCGCGCTACTTTCAAGCTATTGTCCACGACATCAGTGAGAGCGAGCGGCATCGACTGGCCATGGAACGACAGCTGGCCATTGCGTCAAACCGCTTGGGCGAATTGTCCCGGCATCTGGTGGAGGCCCAGGAGGATGCCCGCAGGCGATTGTCGGGCGAACTCCATGACCGAACCAGTCCGAATCTCGCCGCCATCCAGGTCAACCTCGGCATATTGACGGCAGCGCTGCCCAGCTCGATTGGTGACGACCTGGTAACGCGCATGGAGGATATTCGGGCGCTGATCGAGGATACCGACACGAGCATCCGTGAAGTGTGCGCTGATCTGCGCAGCCCGGTGCTGGACTACGCCGGTCTGCGCGAGGCCATGGTCAGATACGCCGAGGTCTATTCAAAACGCTCCGGCGTGGTAGTGACGGTTGACTGCGTCAACGGGTATCAGCGGGTGAAGCCGGCGCTGGAATCACTGTTGTTTCGCATTTTCCAGGAGGCGCTGACCAACACCCTCAAACATGCCAAGGCCAGTGCCGTGGCCGTGGCGCTGGACACCCGCGCGTCATCCGTCGCTTTGACGATATCCGACGACGGGGTTGGCTTCGATCCGGATCGGGTCGGTGCGGTTCCGTCGAAACCCGGAATGGGGCTCCTCAACATGGGGGAAATGGCCGAGCTGGCCGGCGGCCGAATGGTACTCAGCTCGGGGCCCGGCCGGGGCACGCGCATCGAAGTGAGGATTCAAGCGTGACCGGTCCCTTGCGCATCTTGCTTGCCGACGATCACCTGATGTTTCGTGAGGCGTTGCGCGCGCTGCTGGCGAGTCTGCCGGATGTCGTCGTGGTGGCCGAGTCAGGTAACGGCCTCGAGGTTGTCGAGCTGGCAAAGACGGCGCTCCCGGACATCGTCTGCATGGACCTTGGCTTACCCGGCATGAACGGTATCGATGCGACCCGCTGTCTCGCGGCCGCCTGCCCCGAGGTAAAGGTCATCGCCGTATCGGCATTTGAGGAGAAGCATCATGTCCTGGATATGCTCGATGCGGGCGCGCTCGCTTACGTCACCAAGATCGACGCCGGGACGGAACTGCTGCGGGCCGTGGAAGCAGTGCGCTGCAACCTGAGGTACCTGTCACCCCGAGTGCAGGCGCTGCTTGAGGGCGGGCCGTCCGAATCGAGCAACACCGCCCGGCTTGGTGCCCGTGAACGGCGCGTGTTGCAATTGACAGGGGAAGGCAAAGCACCGGCGCAGGTCGCCGAATTGTTGCAGACGACACAATCCACCGTCGATGTCTACCTGCGCAATATCATGCGCAAGCTGGAACTCCCGAGTATCGCCGCACTTACCCGGTATGCCGTCGACGCGGCTAGCGCCGCACAGCGCACCGAGCTCTAGACGGCATCAGGAAATCGCCAGCATGCGCTCGAGCGCCACTTTCGCCCGCACGGCTTCGTGCGGCGGCACCGTGATGCGATTGACGACATTGCCCTCGGCCAGATTTTCGAGTGTCCAGGCGAGGTGCTGTGGGTCGATGCGCTGCATGGTCGAACACATGCAGACCGTCGGCGACATGAACTGGACCGTCTTGCCTTCCGCCTTGACTTCTTCCGCAAGGCGCTCGACCAGATTGAGTTCCGTGCCGACCAGCCAGCGCGTCCCGGCCGGCGCCTCCTTGACGGTCCGCAGGATGGTTTCCGTCGAGCCGATGTAGTCCGACTGCTTGCACACCTCGAAGCTGCATTCGGGATGGGAGATCACCAGTCCATCCGGATAGCTGTTCCTGAAGCGCAGGATGTGTGCCGGCTGAAACATCTGGTGTACCGAACAGTGGCCCTTCCACAGCAATATCCTGGCCTTCCTGATCTGTTCCGGAGTGAGTCCGCCCATTTCCATGTCGGGGTCCCACACGAGCATTTCGTCGAGCGGAATGCCCATCTTGTAGCCGCTCCAGCGGCCCAGGTGCTGGTCGGGGAAGAACAGTACCTTGGAGCGCTGGGCAAACGACCAGTCAAGAATCTTCGGGGCGTTGCTGGACGTGCAAACGATACCCCCGTGCTCGCCACAGAAAGCCTTCAGGTCTGCGGCGGAATTGATGTAGGTGACAGGCGTGACGTGCTCGTCGGGGTCGAGCACCTCACCGATTTCGCGCCAGCAGCGCTCGACCTTGGCGAGGCTCGCCATGTCGGCCATCGAACAGCCCGCGGCGAGGTCGGGCAGGATGGAGATCTGTTCCGGGCGCGACAGGATGTCGGCGACCTCGGCCATGAAATGGACGCCGCAGAAGACAATGAACTCCGCGTCGGACTGCGAGGCCAGGCGCGACAGCCGGAGCGAGTCGCCGGTGATGTCCGCGTGGCGGTAAACGTCGGCGCGCTGGTAATGGTGGCAGAGCAGCACGACACGCTTGCCGAGTTTGGCCCGGGCCGCCAGGATGCGCTGCTGCGCGTCGTGGTCGGCGAGCTGGTTGAACTTGTCGAAGCTGACAGTAGCGACTTTCATGAATTCAGTGTCGGGTGCGGTGAATGAACAGATGATGGCCAATTCGGCGGGTGTCTGTCAAAGGTTTTCAGCTTTGCGACCAGGGCAGCCCGGCCCTGCGCCAGCCACCGACGCTGCCGCGCCGGCCGTTGGCGTCCTTGTCGCCTTCGAATCCTTCGAGGACGTTGTAACAATCTGGAAAGCCGGCTGCCGTGGCGGCGGCCGCGGCCGTATTCGACCGGCCGCCGCTGCGGCAGATGAACAGCAGCAGCGACTGTCGATCCACCGCCTGCTTCAGTTCCAGCAGGAAATGCGGGTTGAGTTGCTTGCCGGGATAAGTCTGCCACTCGATTTCCGTGGCGCCGGGAATGCGTCCCACCCAATCAAGTTCGGCCCGGCTGCGGATGTCGATCAAGCGCGCGCCGGGTGCCTGTTGCAGAACTTCCCAGGTCTCCATTGGAGTCAAAGCGCCTTCGTAGGAGAGCGCCATGTCGCGGGCGCGTTGCTGGGCGAGACGCAGAATTTCGGTGAGTCGGCCCATGATGGTGATGTCAGACGTTAGAATCGCATCAGTCAAATTATAGGCCGAAGCCGGACCGCCTTCCATGTCCCTCGAACTGTCTCCGGAAATCGCCGATCCCGCACGTTACCGCGAGTCGCAGAAAGTCACCTGGGTCAGTGTCGGCGTCAATCTGGGGCTGACCGTCGCACAGATTTTCATCGGGTTGCTGGCCAACGCCCAAAGCCTGGTCGCTGACGGCTTCCATTCCCTGTCCGACCTGGTCGCGGACTTCATGGTCCTGCTGGCGAATTATCACAGTCGCCATCCCGCCGACGAAAGCCACCCTTACGGACACCACCGCATCGAGACCGCGGCCTCTCTGGGCCTCGGACTTCTTCTGGCCGGCACCGGTGCGGCCATCCTGTGGTCGGCCGGCGTGCGCCTGCAGCATCTCGACGATGTTCCGCCGGTCGCCTCGATTGCCTTGTGGACCGCACTCGCGGCGCTGCTGGCGAAGGAAGGATTGTTCCGCTACATGCTGGCCGTGGCAGAACGGCTGCGCTCGCCGATGCTCGTGGCCAACGCCTGGCACGCGCGCTCCGACGCTGCCTCTTCCCTCGTGGTCGCGGTCGGCCTGGGTGGCGCGCTGCTCGGCTATCGATTCCTCGATCCAGTGGCGGCGATCATCGTCGGCTTCATGATCCTGCGCATGGGGCTGACGTTTACCTATGAAGCCATGCGCGAGCTCGTGGATACGGCACTTTCGGACGACGAGGTCGAGCGCATCCGCACCACGCTCAGGGATACCTCTGGCGTGCTCGGTCTGCACGAGTTGCGGACCCGGCGCATGGCCCATCAGGTCCTGGCCGACGCGCATATTCAGGTTGACGCCCGGATCAGTGTTTCAGAGGGACACCGGATTGCCGAGACGGCGCGGAATCGAGTGCTGGCGAAGCACCCGGAAGTGCTCGATGTGCTGGTGCATGTCGATGCGGAAGAAGATTTCGCCGGCCCGCAGGCCACGCCGGCCGTCGAGCTGCCGGATCGCGAGGCGCTGCTGGAACACCTGGCGGCGTTGCTGGGAATCGAACTGCCGCAGTTCGAGAAGACCCTGCTGCACTATCTGGGAAATCGTGTGGAGGCCGAAATCTTTCTGCCGCAGTCGATCTGCCTCGATCCCGACCAGGTCGTTCGCGTCGAAAAACGACTTTCCGAAAGTTTGCCCGGCGATCCCTATTTCAGTGCCGTCAGCCTGAATTACCGGATTGCACCAAAGTAGTGCCGATCTTTTGGTAACGCACCATCACGGTGCGTCAGTTTTTGAAGCTTCGCCGATCTTCCTTATGGCACAATAACATGCTTGCCGAAACAGCTTGGCACAAATTCTGCTCAACTCTCCCGAGTAATCATTCCATAACGACCATTTCTGTATTAACCCGCAAGGAGACTCAATCATGTCGCCGCAAGAAGTTCTAAAGCTGATCAAGGATAAAGAAGTCAAATTCGTCGATTTCCGCTTCACGGATACGCGTGGCAAGGAGCAGCACGTCGGTGTGCCCGCGAAGGTGGTCGGCATGGACAAGTTCGAGGAGGGTCATGCCTTCGACGGTTCCTCGATCGCCGGTTGGAAAGGCATTCAGGCTTCCGACATGTTGTTGATGCCGGACCCGGCCACGGCCTTCATCGATCCGTTCATGGATGAAACCACCCTGATCGTCACCTGCGACGTGGTTGAACCGTCCGACGGCAAGGGCTATGACCGCGATCCGCGCTCGATCGCCAAGCGCGCCGAGGCCTACCTGAAAAGTTCTGGCCTGGGCGACGTGTGCTATTTCGGACCGGAGCCCGAGTTCTTCATTTTCGACTCGGTGGAGTGGAAAATTGACATGGCCGGCTCGTCCTGCAAGGTTTTCTCAGAAGAGGCCGCCTGGGCTTCCGGCGACAAGTTCGAGGGGGGCAACATCGGGCACCGGCCGACCGTCAAGGGCGGTTACTTTCCCGTTCCGCCCGTCGACAGCCTGAACGACATCCGCGCCGCCATGTGCCTGGCGCTCGATGCCTGCGGTGTCGAGGTCGAGGTGCATCACCACGAAGTCGCCACTGCAGGACAGTGCGAAATCGGCACCAAGTTCGGACCGCTGGTGCGCCGCGCGGACTGGACCCAGGTGCTCAAGTACATCGTGCATAACGTCGCCCACAATTACGGCAAGACGGCGACCTTCATGCCCAAGCCGATCGTCGGCGACAACGGTTCCGGCATGCATGTGCACCAGTCGGTGTGGAAGGACGGCAAGAACCTGTTCGCCGGCAACGGCTATGCCGGTCTATCGGACTTCGCCCTGTACTACATTGGCGGCATCATCAAGCATGCGCGCGCCCTGAACGCCATCACCAATCCGGGCACCAATTCCTACAAGCGCCTGGTGCCGGGCTTCGAAGCGCCGGTCAAGCTGGCCTATTCGGCGCGCAATCGTTCGGCCTCGATTCGCATTCCCTACGTTCAATCGGACAAGGCGCGGCGCATCGAGGTGCGCTTCCCGGATCCGACCTGCAATCCTTACCTCGGCTTCACCGCGATGATGATGGCCGGCCTGGACGGCGTGCAGAACAAGATTCATCCGGGCGACCCGGCCGACAAGAACCTCTACGACCTTCCGCCGGAAGAGGATGCCAAGATCCCGACGGTCTGTTCGAGCCTCGACCAGGCGCTCGACTATCTCGACAAGGATCGGGAATTCCTGACCCGCGGCGGGGTATTCTCCAACGCCATGATCGACGCCTACATCGAACTCAAGATGGAAGAGGTCACGCGTTTCCGCATGACGACGCATCCGGTCGAGTACGAGATGTACTACAGTCTCTGACCGGACCGCGGCTGCAATTGATCGCGACGGGGGCTGCGACCCCCGTCTTTTTTTTCCGTGCCCTTTCGCATACACTCCGGGGCGTGCCCACCATTGACCGACGCGTGCGAACGATGCAGTTCCCCGAATCCAGCAACTTGAATATCTCACCGGCAGTTCCCGTGGTTCTTGCATTGCTCGTTTCGATGGGCGTTCCGGCCCATGCCGATACACTGTACAAATGCCGGGATGCTTCCGGGGCGGTGCTGTATACCAACCAGAAAGGCACCGCCAGGCGCTGCACCGTGCTGTCGACCGACCAGCCGATCACGACGGTTCCCGCGGCCAAACAAGCGACGCGCAACACAACCCCCGGCGACTTTCCGTGCGTCGATGGCAATACCCAGCGCGGACGGGACGGCGACCGCCGCAAGATTCTCGAGCAGGAGCTCGCGACCGAACTGCTCAACTTGGAAAAGTCCAGGAAGGCCCTGGCAGACGGCGAAGCCACCCGGCACAGCGATGAAAAGAACTACCAGAAATACCAGGTCAACAAGGACGATGTCGCTTTGCATGAACGAAATGTCGAAGCGCTCAAGCGGGAACTGGCCAACCTCAAGTAATCCGCGTTACCGGCCGGTTGCGATGCGGATGGCGACGCCCTGTCAATCCGGCGGACAGCATGGCGTGCTTTTTGCTAAACCACTCGCATGACCGCGCCGGCAGAACCCTCACCCCGAGTTTCACCCTTCGCAGGACTGGAACTGCTGTCGACGGCGGTGATCCTTCTCGATGAGCGCCTGCAGATTCGCTATGTGAATCCGGCCGCCGAGAATCTCTTCGCGGTCAGCCAGCGCCTGCTGGTCGGCAGCCAACTGGGGCAATTGCTCGGAAAACCTGCGGAGTTGATGGCCGCGCTGGACAAAGCCCTGCACAATCGGTGGAGCTATACCGGATACAACATTTCGGTGGGGCGCTCGGTCGAAGACCCCTTGCACCTCGATTGCACCGTGACGCCCGTCGATGCCGGCAGTGCCCGCCTGCTGCTGGAATTCCGACCCATCGACCAACTCCTGAAAGCGGCGCGCGAGGAGCGGCTGCTGGAGCAACAGCAGACCAGCCGCGAGCTGATACGAAATCTGGCCCACGAGATCAAGAACCCGCTCGGCGGGATCCGCGGTTCCGCGCAATTGCTCGAGCGCGAGTTGCAGTCGCTGGCGAATGCGCCCCAGCTGAAGGAATATACCCAGGTCATCATCAGCGAATCGGACCGCCTGCAGGATTTGATGCACCGCCTGCTTTCGTCGCACCGGATGATGCAGCCGGCACAGGTGAATGTGCATGACGTCCTCGAGCATGTGCGCCGCCTGATCCACGCCGAATACGGCGGGGTGCGGGTCCGCCGCGACTACGACACATCCCTGCCCGAGATTACCGGCGACCGCGAGCAACTGATCCAGGCAATTCTCAACATTGCCAGGAACGCCGCCCAGGCCATGGACGGCAAGGGCGAGATTCTCTTTCGCACGCGCTCGTTGCGACAGGCTACACTGGCCAAGCGCCGCTACCGGCTGGCCGTCGAGTTGCAGGTCATCGACAACGGCCCCGGCATTCCGGAAGAACTGCGCGAGAAGATTTTCTACCCGCTCGTCTCGGGACGGGAGGGCGGCAGCGGCCTCGGTCTGACCCTGGCGCAAAGTTTCGTGCATCAGCATCACGGCACCATCGAAGTGGACAGCCGGCCGGGGCGCACCTGCTTCAGCCTGCTGCTGCCGCTGCAGAACAAACGAGGAGAGCAGCAATGAAACCCGTCTGGATCATAGACGACGACCGATCGATCCGCTGGGTGTTCGAAAAAGCCCTCGCGCGCGAGGAGATTCCTTTCAAGAGTTTCGGCTCCGCCACGGATGCGCAGCTGGCGCTTGATTCGGGTGACGTGCCGCAGGTTCTGGTCTCCGATATCCGCATGCCCGGTCAATCCGGGCTGGACCTGCTGCGCAACGTCAAAGCACATTACCCCGATCTGCCGGTCATCATCATGACGGCATATTCAGACCTCGATTCAGCGGTTTCGGCGTTCCAGGGCGGCGCCTTCGACTACCTGCCGAAACCCTTCGATGTCGATCAGGCGGTGGCCCTGGTGCAGCGCGCGATCGGACATTCCGACATCGGCCAGGACGCGGGGCCGGGATCGGACCAGATAAAGCCGGCCGACACCTCGAACCTCACGCCCGAAATTCTCGGCAAGGCCGCCTCGATGCAGGAAGTGTTTCGTGCCATCGGGCGCCTGTCGCAGAGCCATGCCACGGTGCTGATCAATGGTGAATCGGGTACCGGCAAGGAACTCGTCGCGCGGGCCCTGCATCGCCACAGCCCGCGCGCCGACAAGCCCTTCATTGCCATCAACACGGCGGCAATTCCCAGGGAGTTGCTGGAGTCCGAGTTGTTCGGCCACGAACGCGGCGCATTCACCGGTGCCCAGGCGCAGCGGCGCGGCAGATTCGAACAGGCCGAAGGCGGTACCCTGTTCCTCGATGAAATCGGCGACATGCCGGCGGAATTGCAGACGCGCCTGCTGCGGGTGCTTTCGGACGGGCACTTCTACCGCGTCGGCGGTCAGCAACCGGTCAAGGCGAATGTTCGGGTGATCGCCGCCACGCACCAGAACCTGGAGGAACGGGTGAAACAGGGACTGTTCCGGGAAGACCTGTTCCATCGTCTCAACGTCATCCGCCTGCGCCTGCCGACACTCCGGGAGCGGCGCGAGGACATTCCCCTGCTGACCCAGAATTTCCTGCAGAGAAGCGCCCAGGAACTGGGCGTCGAACCCAAGCGCCTGTCGGCTGCGACCCTGAAATACCTTGCGGGCATGGAATTCCCCGGCAACGTCAGACAGGTCGAAAACCTTTGCCACTGGCTGACGGTCATGGCACCCGGACAGACCATCGAGGTCGCCGACCTGCCGGCCGAACTGCGCGAACAGACCCTGCGCGAAGGGCCCCTCGACTGGCTCGAAGGCCTCGCCGCGGAAGCCGATCGGCTGATTGCGATGGCCCCCGGCGAAGTTTTCGAGCGCCTGTCGCGCGACTTCGAGCGAACCCTGATCCGCCGCGCCCTCGCGGCCACGGGCGGTCGTCGCATCGAGTCGGCGCAGTTGCTGGGCATCGGCCGCAACACGATTACCCGCAAGATTCAAGACCTCGGGCTGGAGGACGGGAAGACTGCCTCGAGTGGGGATCGGGGATAATGGCCGGAACGCCATCTCCGACCGACACCGCGCTTGATCGAATCGAAGCCACCTCTGGATTCATCGCCACCCCGGCCGCGAGCTGATCAAGAGCAGGACAGGCGGCCATTGGATGTGGCTGCCATCCGCCATGCACTGGGCGACTTGTCGTCCCGGTTTGACGTGGACGTGGTCGACGAATGCGATTCCACCAATACCCTGCTGTTGTCCCGCGCCGAAACCGGCGCGGCTTCCGGCAGTGTCGTCGCAGCGCGGCACCAGAGCGCCGGACGTGGCAGGCGCGGCCGCAGCTGGCTGTCGGAAGCCGGCGACAGCCTGACGTTTTCCCTGCTCTGGCGTCTCCCCGGGCGGAAGTCGCTTTCCGGACTTTCGCTGGCGGTGGGTGTCGCCGCGGCGAGATCGCTGGAGGCTCTAGGCACCGGCGGAGTGGCGCTGAAATGGCCCAACGACGTGCTGCTGCATGGCCGCAAGCTGGCTGGAGTGCTGGTCGAAGTGGTGCCGGGAACGCAAACCGAGGCTGTCGTGATCGGGATCGGCATCAACCTCCGTCTGCCCGCGGCCCTGCCGGAAGAAATCCGGCAGGGCGCGACGGCACTCGCCGAGGAAGGCGGCATGCATTCAGACCCCAACACCCTGCTGGCAAGCCTCCTGGCGGAACTTCACGGCGTGTTGCAACAGTTCGCCGAGCGGGGTTTCGCCGGGGTGCGAGGCGACTGGTTGGCGCGGCATGCATTTGAAGGACAGGCGGTTCGCCTGCTGTCCGACTTCGGCCCGCCCCTCGACGGCTGCTGCCGGGGTGTCGACAGCGACGGCGCACTGTTGCTGGAAACCGCCGCCGGCCTGGAGCGTATCATCAGCGGCGAAGTGTCCTTGAGGAAAGCCTGATGTTGCTTTGCATCGACTGCGGCAATAGCCGGCTCAAGTGGGGCCTGCACGACGGCCAACGATGGCTGAAGCAGGCGGCGCTGCCGCTGGCTGATCTCGACGGCCTGGCGCGGGAATTTTCCGGCCTGCCCGCGCCCTCGGCGATCCATGCCTGCAGCGTTGCCGGCGCGCGGGCGGGCACGGCGGTGGAACGGACGGCCGCAGCGCTCGGCCTGCCGCTGACCTGGCTGGTGAGCCAGGCGTCGCAGTGCGGGGTGACCAACAGCTATGCAAATCCCGCGCAACTCGGGCCGGATCGCTGGGCGGCACTGATCGGAGCGCGCCAGCTGGCACCGGACGGCTGCCTGGTGGTGAATGCCGGCACTGCAACCACGGTCGACGTGCTCGACGGCGACGGCGTGTTCACGGGCGGACTGATCCTGCCCGGAATCGACCTGATGCGCGCCAGCCTTGCCAGCCGTACCGCCCGACTGCCGCCGGCCGAGGGTGCGTTCCTGTCTCTGCCCCGCAACACCGCCGACGCAATCACCAGTGGCGCGCTGTTCGCCACGGCCGGGGCGATCGACCGCATGTTTGTGCACCTCGCCGGGATTCCGGGAGCGACCTGTCTCGTCACCGGCGGCGCCGCTGCGCCGCTACTGCCGCTGCTGCGGGTACCCTGGTGGGCTGTCGATCAGCTGGTATTGGAGGGATTGCTGCGCGTTGCCTCGGAGGGTGGGTAGGCAGCGGCCGTGATCGGCGCACGTCCGGGGTTCGCCCTGGTGCGGTCGGAAGCGCCGGTTTTTGGAACCAAGAGGCTCATTTGTTGACCCAGATCAAATAAACCGGGAACTGTATTCTGTATACATCGGCAGTACCCCGGAAACAACCCCGGGCACTAGTGGCACTCTTGGCGTAACCTAAAAACATTTGAGGAGGAGACAGAATGGAGAACACCCGCGTACACCTCGACCAGTCGGAGATTCCCACACACTGGTACAACGTCGTTGCCGACATGCCGAATCCACCGTTGCCGCCGCTGGGACCCGACGGCAACCCGGTCGGGCCGGAGCAGATGCTGCAGATATTCCCCGGCCCGATTCTCGAGCAGGAAATGTCCGCCGAGCGCTGGATTGCGATTCCCGACGAAGTCCGCCAGGCCTATGCGTTGTGGCGTCCTTCGCCGTTGTGCCGCGCCCGCCGGCTCGAGGAGGCGCTCGGCACTCCAGCCAAGATTTACTACAAGTACGAGGGTGTTTCCCCCACCGGTTCGCACAAGCCCAACTCGGCGGTGCCGCAGGCCTACCTCAACAAGGT
>Ga0163199_1002048_pt1 | contig 12472 bp, 9 predicted proteins | sample PL_2010_150m_FD_113537 | JGI IMG/M metagenome (GOLD analysis project Ga0163199, IMG submission 113537) | Freshwater microbial communities from Powell Lake, British Columbia, Canada to study Microbial Dark Matter (Phase II) - PL_2010_150m | ecosystem: Environmental > Aquatic > Freshwater > Lake ... | reverse complement strand
CGTCAGACCTACCGGCCCAACCCCGCATTAGCTTCCTTCGATTCTCGGAAAACTAACCCAATATCAAATCGCCGCCTTCCCAAATACCCACACCTATCGGTTGTTTGATTGTTAAAGAACAATCCGGCACAGACTTGTCGCCGGTCTGCAATGGGCAGAGAGGAGCAATTATAGGGGTGAAATCAAAACTTGTAAACACCCAATCGCTCTAAATGGCCGGATTGCATGTCTGGTAACATCCTGTCCGCCGTACGCGATGAATCGATCGAGGGAATTCCTGTCCGGCGACGTGAAGCATCCGAATGTCGGGCGGTTCCTGATCGACAAACTGCTGCCCGAATTCATTAATGAGACTACTCGGTCTCGCGGAAACCAAATCTCGGCTGGTTTCACCTGCTAAAATACATCGTTCAGGAACGATCATGGTCACCCCAAAACGCCCACGTCTCCCCCGCCGAACCAAACAGACACCTGACACCGAGCAATTGATTCAGTTGGCGTCAGGTCTCGGACGTTCTTCCAGCCGCATCGAAGACGCATTCTGGGACGCACGCCTGAGTGTCCTGATTGACAAATTGCTCAAGGAAGGTAACGAAGCGGCATTTACCGCGGCATTGGATCACCTGTATGGCGCTCAGGAGCGCGCCTATGATGCTTTGGCCGATCTCGTCGAAGCTCGCTGCGAAGGCCGCATACAACAATCTGGAGAACACCTCGCGGGGAACACCGGAAAGGCGTTGGACCTGCTGCTTTTCGCCATTCCAATACTCGCCTGGTCGCGTTTTTCCATACCCGCTGGAGCCATCGCGTCGTCGCCCCTCGCCAACGCCAGGGTGCAACTGCTGGCACATGTGTTCGCCAAAGACATACGCCTCGGAATGGCGGATTTTCTGTTTAGCCCGGACCAGTTGCCCCAAAGCTACTGTGACACCGCCGCGCTATCCAACCGCCTCGGCACCGCTGCGTTGCACAATCGCGACTTGCATCTCGATCCGGCTCAGGTTCCGGAAACTTCCAACTTCCTTTCGGATACGCGCTATCTGCTAGGCGTCGCTGCTGCTCCCCATGGCGCGGCCTTGTTCCGCTGGCAGGAAGTAGACGGCAACCGCGTTGAAGCCCTCAAGCAATGGCGCTCCCAAGGCGGTGAAGCCCTGCGTCCGCTGCTGCCTGGATGCGCCAGCGAATTGCTGTTGCCACAGCCCTATCACGCCGGTTGTCGCGACGCGGATCGCCTCTCTCGTCCCTACTCACTAAGAGCCTCAGTGGCTTACCTGAGTACCACACTCAATCTGACGCCGGCCGGACTGCGCGCGGTCGTTGCGCCATTTTATGACCAGCAACTCGAGGAATATCGAATCGGCTTCACGCTCAAATCTGCCAACGAGGTGATACATGGCGTTGTCTGGCCACTCCTCGACGCGGAGGACGATTCGACAGACATGGCAACACAGATCGAGGCGGTCCTGCGGGAAATCGATGTTCCTGAGGTGATGGTACTGGATCATCGATTGCCGCTGGAATATTGTGACGACTGCGGCGCGCCGCTCTACCCGAATCCGGAAGGTGAGCCGGTGCATGCCGAATTGCCAGAGGAACAGGCTGACGCGGCCCCACGGCACCTGCACTAATAGCCGTTTTCGGCGTCAAGGCGGCGCATATTCCGCAGCACTGATCTCCGGCTCACGCCCTGAAACCAGATCGGCAAGCAGTCGTCCGGAGCCGCAAGACATCGTCCAACCCAAAGTTCCGTGGCCAGTATTGATATACAGATTCGGGAAACGGGTTCCACCGATCAGCGGGAGGTTTCCCGGCGTCGCGGGTCGCAGGCCCGCCCAAAACTCAATCTCTGAGCGTTGCCGTATACACGGAAACAGCTTTTTGCTGCGCTCCAGCAAGGCTTCGCAACGCGCGGAATTGAGCGATGTATCGTAGCCGGTGAATTCCGCTGTTCCGGCCACACGCAGGCGATTGCCCAGGCGCGAGAATACCAACTTTCGCTGATCGTCGATGAGACTGACTGTTGGCGCAAGGTCACCCGACTCCAGCGGAATAGTTGCCGAATAGCCCTTCGCCGGCACCAACGGCAATTTCACCCCAAGAGGTCGCAACAACAACGGTGTGTAACTGCCGATAGCCGTGACATAGACGTCTGCAGTGAGCACTTCGCCTCCCTGCGTTTGCACACCGGCGATGCGCCCGTTATTCTCCAGAAGGTTAGTAATCGACAATCCATAGCGAAACATCACGCCACGCTGAGCGCAGCGATATGCCAATTCCTGAGTGAATTTGTAGGCATCGCCGGATTCATCGCTGGCGGCAAAAATGCCACCGAGGAGTTTCAGTTCACTGGTCGCCAAGGCCGGTTCTATGGCGAAGCATTCCTCGACATTCTTGACCACCCGGTCACAGCCTTGCGTGCTCATCAATGCGGCCTGCGGGATGGCACGTTCGAATTCGCGTTTATCGAAGTAGAGATGAAGGATTCCGCGTTCCAGATGGTCGTATTCGATGCCGGTTGAGAGTCTAAGCTTCCGCAACGCAGCGCGACTGTATAGCGCCAGCCGCAAGATTGCCGCGATGTTGGCGCGCGTCCTGCCAGCGGTGCACTCACGTAGAAAGCGTAGGCCCCAGGCCCACTGGCTAGGGTCTGCCCGCCAACGCCATAGCAGTGGCGCATCTTCCCGCCCCAGCCATTGGAGAATCTTCAATGGCGCCGAGGGATTGGCCCAGGGTTCCGCATGGCTGGCCGAAATCTGACCTCCGTTGGCAAAGCTGGTCTCGAGCGCTGATGCCGGTTGTCGGTCGATTACCGTGACAGTGTGTCCGGCCTCAGCCAGATACCAGGCCGACGTGACGCCGACGACCCCCGCACCGAGTACATCGACACGCATCAGGCACTTCCAGCTTGGCGGTCGGAAGAGCGACGGAACTCTTGGGAAAGTTCGCGCGCCGCGATAATATTCATTGATCCAATTATACTTGCAAGCTAGAACGACGCCGAAAGACTCCGATGCCCCAGAAAATCCGCAAGACCAAAGCCGAATGGCTGGCGCAGCTTTCCCCACAGCAATACCGGGTCACACGGGAGAAGGATACCGAGCCTGCGTTCACCGGTGAGTACTGGAACACCCATGTTGCTGGGGTATTCCTGTGTGTCTGTTGCGGTACCGAATTGTTCGAGTCCGAGAAGAAGTTCGATTCCGGGTGCGGCTGGCCGAGTTTCACGGCGCCGCTTTCGCCAGAAAATATCTCGGAAACCGACGATTTCAGCCACCTCATGCGTCGTACCGAAGTTCTTTGCAGCCAGTGTGACGCGCACCTCGGGCACGTTTTTTCCGATGGTCCGAGTCCGACCGGTCTGCGTTATTGCATCAACTCGGCATCGCTTAAGCTGAATAAGAAATAGGCGTATCGGTTGGCGGTATAATTGCCAAATGAAGTTTCTTTTCGACCTCTTCCCGGTCATCCTATTCTTTGTCTCCTTCAAGGTTTCAGAGGGAAATCCCCAAGCAGCAGCTGACCTGATCGGTCCGCTACTCGGCGCAATCGGCCTGGGCGCGGCGATTACAGCCAAACAGGCACCAATCCTGGTCGCGACGTTGGTGGTCATTCTCGCCACCGCATTGCAGATCGGCTGGGTCTGGCTGCGACACGGGAAAGTCGACAAGATGCTCTGGGTGAGCCTCGTGCTGGTGGTCTTCTTTGGTGGCTTGACACTGATTTTTCACGATGAAACCTTCATCAAATGGAAGCCGACAGTGCTTTACTGGATGTTTGCGGGAGTGATGATCTTCTCGGCCAGCGTATTGAAGAAGAACCTGATTCGGGGCATGCTCGAGCCCCAGATGCGATTGCCGGAAAACCTTTGGAGAGGACTGAATTTCGCCTGGATAGGATTTTTTGTCCTCATGGGCGTGCTTAATCTTCTGGTCGCTTTTGCTTTAAACCTTTCCACCGCTATCTGGGTAAATTTCAAACTGTTCGGTGGCATGGGCTTGATGATCGCCTTTATCGTCGCACAGAGCGTCTTCCTGGCCAGACACATCGAGGAAAAATAGTCGTTCGGGATAATCCGGCGGACAACGATGGTCAGAAGTCGGCTCGCAGCTACCGATAAAATCCAACCAAGAGACTTGATACGCCGATTCGGCCGAGTATTTCACCAATGAATGTTCCAGAAGAAATTCGAAAACGCCTTTCAGCCTTGCAACCGTTACGGCTGGACATTATCGACCAGAGTGCCATGCATGCCGGCCATGAAGGCTCGAAAGGCGGTGGCGGTCATTACGCCATGACCATAGTCTCACCGATGTTCGCCGGCCTCGGAACCATCACGCGACATCGCCTCGTCTACGATGCAATTGCGACGCTGATGAAACATGAGATACATGCATTGAGCCTGACAACCCTCAGCCCTGAAGAGACGGGAAGAGATAGAACCTAAATCCGGGCCAACCCAACATTCTTAACCAGCAACGATCGCCACACGAGCGTGGCGCAGCGGAGGCACAATCGAGCTTGTTGGCCCTCGTACGTGGGATAGCTCCTTTCGAACCAATAGGTGGGAGAAACACATGTCACTGAAGAACCTTATGGTGCAGCTCGATTCGGGGGAACGAACCAAGCTCAGACTGGAGATTGCCGTGTCGATTGCACTTAAGCACCAGGCGCGACTATTAGGGGTGTTTGGACAGCGAGCGGAGGCAGGGGTGGCTGGAATCGTTGCTGCCTGGCCGAGTGAAGATTATGTGGCTGCAGCGAATGCCAGCAAATCACAGTTCGAGATTGCCACGGCTGGCTTGGCGAACGCGGAATGGCGGGATATCGATTGCGGGAACGACACTGAGTTGCTGCGACATATTACCGACGTCGGCCGCTATGCGGACTTGATCTTGCTAGGTCAGCATGACGAAAGCGTCAAGGCCTACGTCCCGGCGGAATTACCGGAAGAGATCGTCTTGAATTCGGGTCGTCCGGTTCTCCTGATACCCTATATCGGAGCATTTACTGCATCGTTTGAGCGCCCGCTTATCGCATGGAACAGGTCTCGCGAGGCAGCCCGTGCGGTCAACGATGCTTTTCCGTTGATAGAAAACTGCCAGGAAGCGACTGTGGTGTCTCTGGATACCCAACATGATGCAGCGGTTGTTGCATGCGACGAACTCGCCCGGCATCTTGCCTGCCATGGCATCAAGTCGAAAACGGATATTCTGATGGTAAATGATATCGGTATTATGGACATGCTCCTCAATCGGCTCACCGATCGGGATGCCGACCTGTTGGTGATGGGAGCGCATGGCCAGATTGCGTTCCCGTTCTTCAGCCGCGGTGCGGGAACCAAACATATCCTCAAGCACATGACCGTGCCTGTATTGATGTCGTACTGAAATTTGGCCGCTTCGCGTGCTCACGATTTACGGAATCAGAAATTGTGCGACGATGAAGAAGGCGTTCACCTGGTGCGATACACACGGCTCTGCATTTGCCTTTCACGATTACCAGAAGCTGGGCGTCGAGAGTGAACGGCTGGAGCAATGGTGTCGGCAATTGGGCTGGCAATCCCTCGTCAATACACGGGGCACAACCTGGCGCAGACTGACTGCCCGGCAGCAGGCTATTTCGAACCAGAGGCTAGCTGTCGCGCTTATGGTCGATTACCCAAGCCTCATCAAACGACGAGTTGTCGAGACCGGAACTCAACTGCTGGTCGGCTTCGATCCACGGATATTCGCCAGTTCTATTAAATGAGCTTGCAGGAAGATCTAAATTCAGCCAACTAGTCAGCGAGCGCGAATAATTCGCGCCGGAATTCTTTTCCGACGGGACGGAGTTGCGGATTGAGAGCATTCTTGAAGGTACCGACCGAGTTCTCCCATTCATTGAGCCTTTCCGGCATCACGAAGTCCCGCCCCCCATCGTACCAGCGCTTGAGATCAAGGGCACGGATTGAAGACGCCTGGGAGCGCACCGGCCTTATCACTTCCGAACGCAGAGTGACTATTTCAATTCTTTGTTTTGCTTGCAGGCGCTTGAAAGCGCTGAATCCCGGGCAAGGGAAATCCTGGCGGGAATATCGGCCGCCCAGGGAGGTCCAAACAGAGCCTAGCGAACATCCCTGATGTGCTTGCGGCGCTCGACTTCCGAAACGAATTCTTCCATATCCGGATCGAGGGCATTGCGAGACGAGACGATCCCGATCGGTTTGCCGTTTTCGATGACCGGCACATGACGGAAGTCATTCTCGAACATCATCAGAAGCGCATATCCGAAGGTCTTGTCGGGATCAATCGTCTGAGGGGATTTGGTCATCACTTCTGACAGCAAGGTTGCCCGCGGATCGCGGCCACGCGCGATAACGCGGAAGACCGCGTCGCGCTCCGTAAAAATGCCGATCAGCTGCTCATTTGAGACGACCAAGACCGCGCCTACATTCCTTTGCGCCATCAACTCGGACGCCTTGCTGACCGTGGTCTCCGGTGGAGCCGTGAGCAGCTTGTGCGGCTCCATGACGCTTCTGATGCGCTGGTTGAACATTCCGTTTCCCCCTTGCGAATTGTCGCGTGCTGGCCTGGCTTCGACGCTGCGTTTCGATGTCCTGCGGACCAGGATTGAAACCTGCAAACGACGGACCGCGCGCTTTTCTAATACCTGACACTCTGTTAGGTTGAATTATATCCCGGGCAAATAAAGGGGCATTGACGACGATCAAACTTGCTGTAGATAGGATCGTCCGCGACCGCCTTTCCCCAACGGGAAAAATGCGGCCGCGCAGGGACAGGGCCTGCGACCCGGGATCAACCGGGTGGCAGGAGTTTTTCGACCAGCGCCACCCAGTAACGAATCCCGAGCGGAATCAATTCGTCGTTGAAGTCGAAGTGTGGGCTGTGCAGCATGCATCCTCCTTCGCCTTTGCCGTTACCTAGCCATACGTAACAGCCTGGTCGTTCGCGCAGCAGAAAGGCAAAATCCTCGGCGCCCATGCTGGGCTTGAGGTCGCTGCGCACGTGGCCGCCTCCAAAAACCCGCTTCGCCACTTCGCTGCATAACGCCGTCTCGGCAGCCGAATTGACGGTCGGTGGGTAACCTCTTTCCACATTGCATTCAATTTTCACCCCAAAGGTCGCGGCCATGCCCGTGCAGATCCTCCGAATGCCGTTTTCCATCAGCGTCTGCTGGGTCGTGGTGAAGGTCCGCACCGTGCCTCCCAGGCGGGCTTCTTCCGGCAGCACATTGTCCGCATGGCCCGCGTGAAATCGCGTCACTGAAAGTACTGCCGGTTCGAACGGCTCCGTATTTCGGCTCACCAGGGTTTGCAAAGCCAGAACCAGCGCTGCCCCCGCGACCACGGTATCGGCGGCCTGATGGGGCATGGCGGCATGCCCGCCGCGCCCGGTGACGACAATCTCGAGACGATCGGTACCGGCCATCACCGGACCGGACATTACCGCCATATCGCCCACCGGCAAGCCGGGCCAATTGTGCAGCCCGAATACCGCCTGCATTGGAAATTTCTCGAACAGGCCTTGTTCGACCATGACCCGCCCGCCACCATCCCCCTCTTCAGCTGGCTGGAAAATGAAATGCACCGTCCCATCGAAGTTTCCTTGATTACGCAATGCCACCAAGGCTTCGGCAGCCCCGAGCAACATGGCCGTATGTCCATCATGGCCGCAAGCATGCATCTGTCCTGGGTGACGCGAGCGATGCTCGAAGGTGTTGAGTTCGTCGAGCGGGAGTGCGTCCATGTCCGCACGCAAGCCGATGGCGCGACCGCTGGTACCGGTCTGCAAGGTACCAACCACGCCGGTGCCGGCAAGGCCGCGATGTACCGCCAATCCAAGCCCGTGGAGTTTTTCCGCCACGATATCGGCAGTGCGCCATTCACCGAAAGCCAGTTCAGGATGCGCGTGAATATCGCGACGGACGGCGGCAACACGCATGTGCAATTCGGGGAGCAACTCGTCAAGTTTCATTTTGTACCTCCAGAATATTGGCCGGGGCACCATAACCCCCGCCTCCCGGCGTTTCAATCACAAATACATCGCCATGCCGCATCTCGATGGAATCCGTCGATGAAAGTTCCACGCGCTCGCCGTCCGCGCGTTCGACGCTGTTCCTGCCAAGCGCGCCATCGCAGCCTCCTGCCAGCCCGAATGGCGCGACGCGGCGTCTATTGGACAGAATGGAGGCAGACATCGGCGCAAGGAAACGCACTCGGCGAATTCCGCCGTCGCCACCCCGTTGCGCGCCCACCCCGCCGCTTCCCGCACGGACGGCGAAGCTTTCCAGCAGCACCGGAAATCGCCACTCGAGCACTTCCGGATCGGTCAGCCGCGAATTAGTCATGTGCGTCTGCACCACCGATACGCCATCATAATCCGGCCCGGCGCCGGAGCCACCGGCAATCGTTTCATAATATTGATACTGGGCATCACCGAAGGTGAAATTGTTCATGGTTCCCTGCGAAGCGGCCATCACGCCCAGCGCACCGTAAAGACAGTCGGTGATGGCTTGGGAGGTCTCCACGTTACCGGCGACCGTCGCGGCCGGGAAGCGCGGATCAAGCATCGAGTCTTGCGGGATGACGACCTTGAGCGGTTTCAGGCAGCCCGCGTTCATTGGGATGTCGTCATCCACCAGAGTCCGGAAAACATACAGTACCGCCGCCATGCACACGGCGCGTGGGGCGTTGAAGTTATTCGGCAATTGCCCGCTGCTGCCGCTGAAGTCCAAGGTTGCAGTGCGCGCGGCATGGTCCACCGCGATTCTGCAACGGATCATCGCGCAATTGTCCATCTCGACCGCGAATTCACCATCCCGGAGCGCTCCGATGACTCGCCGCACGGCCTCTTCGGCGTTGTCCTGAACATGCCCCATATAGGCTCGCACCGTGCCGAGCCCGTATTCACCAACCATCTTGCGAAGTTCCCGCACGCCCTTCTCGTTGGCGGCGATCTGGGCGCGCAGATCGGCGATATTCTGATCGGGATTGCGTGCCGGGTACTTGGCGCTGGCCAGCAACACGCGAAACTCCGCCTCGAGCATCACGCCATCCTCAACCAGCTTAACGTTGTCGAGCAGCACGCCCTCCTCGAACACGTCATGCGAATTCGGTGGCATCGAGCCTGGAGTGAGGCCGCCGATATCGGCATGGTGGCCGCGCGAAGCGACGAAGAACAGCAACTCACTGCCTGCATTCTCGCCAAATACCGGCGTCACCACCGTGACATCGGGCAGGTGGGTGCCCCCGTTGTAGGGATCATTCAAGACCCAGGCGTCCCCGGGTCGCATGGCGCCGGCATTCTTGATAAGCACGGTCTTGATGCTTTCGCCCATCGAGCCGAGATGCACCGGCATGTGCGGCGCGTTGGCGATCAGGTTGCCGGCGGCGTCGAACAGCGCGCAGGAAAAATCCAGTCGCTCCTTGATATTGACCGAATAAGCGCAATTGGCCAGCGTCGCGCCCATCTGTTCGGCAATATTCATGAACAGGTTGTTGAAAATTTCCAGCATCACTGGATCGGCCCGCGTACCGATGGCAATCCGCTGTTCGCGCGGCCGGGATCGGTTCAACAGAAGTTCTCCTCCGGCCAGAACCTCGGCGCGCCAGCCGGGCTCGACCACCGTGGTGGCATTGGGATCGGAAACAATGCACGGCCCGGGCAAGAGCATGCCGGTGAGCAGTCGGTCGCGCAGAAATACCGGCGTAAGGTGGATCACCGTGCGGCTGCTCACGCGCACCTCCGCGACCGGCTTCGGACGCGTCGGCTCCGTCACGCCGGGGCTGCACCCCGAGATGGCCGCGCCGACGCCGCTGGCGCCGACCGCCTCGACCGACAATGCCTCGACGATCAGCATCCGGCCAGGCATGAGAAAGCTGTAGCGCTGACGATAGGCAGCCTCGAATTGCGCCTGCATTTCGCCGAGCGCAGCGTAGTCGACTAGCAGCGCCGAATCGGTGCCTTCATAGCGCAGGTGGGCGCGCCGCAACAGGCGGACCTGATCGGAGGATATCCCCTGCGCCTCCACTTCTGCCTGCGCCTGATCGCCCAACTCATCAAGAATCTCCGCGCAACGCGGCATTTGGTCATCGGCAAGTCGCACTTCTGCGCTGCGTTCGCGTATCACCGTGATATCCGCCAGGCCCATCCCGTATGCCGACAGGACGCCGGCGAAAGGATGGATCAAAACCTGGGTCATGGCCAGGGCGTCGGCCACCAGGCAGGCATGCTGGCCTGCCGCGCCGCCAAAACAACATAAGGTATATTTGGTAACGTCGTAGCCGCGCTGCACGGAAATTTTCTTGATGGCATTGGCCATATTGGCAACGGCAATGTCGAGAAAACCCTCGGCCACTTGTTCCGACGTCAGGTTCATGGCTGCCGCAAGCGCGGCAAACTTGTCGCGCACCAGGGTGGCATCGAGCGGTTCGTCGCCATTCGGTCCAAAAACGTGAGGGAAGAAATCCGGCTGAATCTTGCCGAGGTGCACGTTGCAGTCGGTCACCGTCAGCGGCCCGCCGTTACGGTAGCTGGCCGGCCCAGGCCTGGCGCCCGCCGAGTCGGGGCCGACGCGCATGCGCACGCCGTCAAAATGCAGGATCGAACCGCCGCCCGCGGCGACCGTGTGTATGCTCATCATCGGCGCACGCATCCGCACGCCGGCTATCTGGGTTTCGAAGGCGCGTTCGAACTCTCCAGCATAGTGCGAGACATCCGTCGAGGTTCCACCCATATCGAATCCGATGATGCGCCCAAAGCCAGCCACCTCCGCCGTGCGGGCCATGCCGACAATGCCGCCGGCTGGGCCGGAAAGAATGCTGTCCTTGCCCTGGAAGCGCTCGGCGGCGGTAAGGCCGCCGTTGGACTGCATGAACATCAGGCGCACACCCCGGGTTTCCGCGGCAACCTGGTCGACGTAGCGACGAAGGATGGGCGACAGGTAGGCGTCGACCACCGTGGTGTCGCCACGCGAGACAAATTTCATCAACGGGCTTATCGCATGGGAAGCAGAAATCTGCGTGAAACCGATCGCGTCTGCCAGTTCGACGATGCGCTGTTCATGACGCGGGTAACGATAGCCGTGCATCAGGACGATGGCAATCGCGCCGAAACCCGCCTCGTATGCGGCCTGGAGTTTGCTGCGCGCATCGGCCTCGTCGAGGGGCAGCAACACCTCGCCGTGGGCGCCGATGCGCTCCAAAACCTCGTCTATCCGGGTATACAGCAAGTCTGGCAGCACGATACGCCGATCAAACAGTCGCGGGCGATTCTGATAGCCGATGCGCAGTGCATCACGAAAGCCTTGCGTGACGAATAACGCCGTGGGCTCTCCTTTGCGTTCGAGCAGCGCATTGGTGGCGATCGTGGTACCCATCTTGATCACCTCAACCTGCCCGGCGGGAATCGGCTGATCCAACGTCAGCCCCATCAGGTGGCGGATCCCGGCCAGCGCCGCATCGGCGTAATGGGAAGGATTCTCGGACAGCAGTTTATGCGTGGTCAGCGTCCCGTCGGGACAGCGGGCGACAATATCGGTGAATGTACCACCGCGATCCACCCAAAACTGCCAGCGCTGCGTCATTCGGTTATCCTTGGCTCTTCATGAAATTCAGCGGCCATTTTGCCATAGCCCGGCGAGCAAGCACGACATGGAACAAATCGATACCGTGATCATTGGCGCCGGCGTTATCGGCCTTGCCGTGGCGCGCCGGCTGGCACAGGCCGGTAACGAAGTTCTGATCCTCGAAGCCGAGGAAAAGTTCGGGACCGGCATCAGCGCACGCAATAGCGAAGTCATCCACGCCGGCCTGTATTACCCTGCGGGATCACTCAAGGCGCGTTATTGCGTCAGCGGGCGAACGCTGCTTTATAATTATTGCGCCACCCATGGCATCGCCCACCGGCGCTGCGGCAAGCTGATCGTTGCAACCCATCAGGATCAGCTATCACAACTCGATGCCCTCGCCGTTCATGCTCTCGCCAACGGCGTGGGCGACCTGCGGCGGCTGACCCGCAACGCAGCACGTGAACTGGAGCCTGCCCTGGAATGCACGGCCGCGCTGCATTCTCCGTCAACCGGCATCGTCGACAGTCATGCGTTGATGTTGGCATTGCTGGGCGACGCGGAAGGCGCTGGTGCCGTTCTGGCGGTGAAAAGTCCCGTGCTCTCGGGCGAAGTAATCGCAGGGGGCGTTCTACTCGAAATCGGTGGCGACGAACCCATGCAATTGCTCGCCAGGAACCTCATCAACTGTGCCGGGCTCGGTGCGCGGGAATTCTCAACCAGGCTGCGCGGTTTGCCGTCAACCTGCGTGCCGCCACTCTCTTACGCGAAAGGCAATTACTACACGCTTACAGGAAGAACGCCGTTTTCGCGCCTGGTATATCCGCTGCCGGAGGCTGACGGTCTGGGCGTGCATCTGACACTCGATTTGACTGGCCAGGCGCGCTTCGGCCCTGACGTGGAATGG
>Ga0163199_1002047_pt1 | contig 12475 bp, 10 predicted proteins | sample PL_2010_150m_FD_113537 | JGI IMG/M metagenome (GOLD analysis project Ga0163199, IMG submission 113537) | Freshwater microbial communities from Powell Lake, British Columbia, Canada to study Microbial Dark Matter (Phase II) - PL_2010_150m | ecosystem: Environmental > Aquatic > Freshwater > Lake ... | reverse complement strand
TGGTGCGTGGCACGCGCGGCGATGGCCCATGGCGTCGGTCGCTTCGTGCTGGTGTCCACCGATAAGGCCGTCAATCCCACCAACGTCATGGGTGCCAGCAAGCGCCTCGCGGAAATGGTCTGCCAGGTCCTGGGTGCCGGCGGCGCGCCTTCGGCCACGCGCTTCGTGATGGTTCGCTTCGGCAACGTGCTGGGAAGCAGCGGCAGCGTGATCCCGAAATTCCGCGAACAGATTGCCCTCGGCGGGCCGGTTACGGTAACCCACCCCGACATCGTCCGCTACTTCATGCTGATCCCGGAAGCGGCCCAACTGGTCCTGCAGGCAGGGGCCATGGGTCGGGGCGGCGAAATTTTCGTGCTGGACATGGGTGAGCCGATCCGCATCGTCGACCTGGCGCGCGACATGATCCGCCTCTCGGGCTTTTCCGAAGACGACATACGCATCGAGTTCACCGGCTTGCGCCCGGGCGAAAAGCTTTACGAGGAGTTGCTCGCCGACGATGAGACGACCGTGCCGACGCCACATCCGAAGTTGCGCGTGGCACGGGCAAACGGGTGCGGCGATCAGGAATGGCTGGCGGAACTCCTGCGCTGGCTCGAATTGCCCAGTCTGGAGCAGTCCGCGGTCAAGTCAGGGCTGGCCTCGCGGGTTCCGGAGTATCGTCCATCGTTGCCGCCCTCTTGAAGCCGCATAGGTCTTGAGAAAGCAGAATGGCAACCTACGCAATCGGCGACATTCAGGGCTGCTTCAGCGAATTCCAGCAACTGTTGGACAAGATCGGCTTTTTCCCAAAAACCGACCACCTATGGATCGCCGGCGACCTGGTCAATCGCGGGCCTCAGTCGCTGGAGGTGCTGCGCTTCGTCAAAGGACTCGGCGATGCCGCGACCACCGTGCTCGGCAATCACGACCTGAACCTAATCATGCTGGCCGAAGGATATTCGCAACAACGCGAGAAAGATACGCTCGGGGCCATTCTCGACGCGCCCGATCGCGAGGAATTGCTGACTTGGTTGCGCATGCAGCCGCTGATGCACGTCGACGGCCAATATGTCATGGTCCATGCCGGCCTCTTGCCACAGTGGAGTATTGCCAAGGCACGGGGCCTTGCTGGCGAAGTCGAAGAGGCACTGCGCGGCGAGACCTACCGGAAATTCCTGAAACACATGTGGGGCAGCAAACCCAGAGCCTGGGACGAGAATCTGGACAAATGGGACAGGCTGCGGGTGATCGTGAACGCGATGACGCGGTTGCGCTTTTGCACGGCCGATGGTGTCATGGAGTTCCATACCAAGGGCGAAGAGACCAATGCGCCGGCCGGATATCAGCCATGGTTCGAGGTACCGAACCGCCAGAGCGCCGACCATGTCTTGGTCACGGGTCACTGGTCCGCGCTCGGTCTCAAACTGGCGCCCAATCTGCTGGCGCTGGATTCGGGTTGCCTATGGGGCGGTGATCTGAGCGCAATACGGTTGGAAGACCGTACGGTTTTTCAGGTGCGCTGCAAATGCTCTTAGGTCCCCGCAGTTGGTTGCCAAAAATGGGGTATTTTGTCCCGGTTATCAACGGCCGTCAGTATTTACAAGGTCCCGGAAGGAAACCAGATAGCCGAGGATGAGGACCAGCCCCGCAATCAACCACCCGTAGGATCGCCGGTCACCGACCACTTCGAGCTCCATTGAAGTCCGATCCCCCTGTTTCAGGTTGGCGAGCTGCAGCAGCGCACCTTGGCGCCCCTCGAATCGATCCAGTTCGACACGCGGGGCGAACTCTTTGCGCTTGGTCTTGGGGAGTTGCTCGCGAATCATGTGAACCATCGTTTCGTCTGGTAGTCGGACTTGCACCTGGTATTTCATTATCGTTGCGGCCTGGGTATTGACAAAGTTGTGTCGCAGCAAACGGGAACCATCGGGAAGCGTCGATTTTTGGCCTTCTTCCGGTATCGGGGCAAAGAGCAATTTCGGAATCTTGAAGGTGAAAGCGAGGACCACATCATCTGAGACATCAATCGGGAGATCAATCTCGACCGACGATTGATCCAGCGACGGGCGCGGGGTCAGCACGACCCCACTCGGTACATCTTGCACCGCAAAGGCTTCCAGGCCGGCGAAACCCACGGGCAACCTGAAGCGGCCGGGTTCACCTTTTGCCAGGATCAAACTCACGCTGGCGGTCGCTGAGCCGTCGGGGGCAATGTCCAGTCGCGTATTGTAGGCGTTGATCTCGACCGCACCGAAAGCGCTGTTGATCCACCATAACACCATGAAGAGGAAAGTTCGAATCATGGCGCAAGCGCCCAGAAATCCGGTGTCAGACCGATCCAGGGGAACCAGGTCAACGCGAAGGCCACTAGCAGGAGCACCCCGACGGTGCAGGTGACCATTCCATATTTGAAGTTATCGGCAACAGAGTACTGATTGGTCGAAAACAGGATGACGTTGGGCTTACCACTGATCGGCAGGCCAACGACCCAGTCGATGCAGAGGGCTGCAGGCAGTGCGAGGGACAACGGATTCCAGCCCAGCGCCTTGGCGAGAGTGATGATGATGGGAAGCATGATGATGGTCCGAACGGTCTTGGATGTGGTCAGCAGGTGGCTGTACATCATCACGGCGATGATGACGGTGTAGGTCACACCGAACGGCACGCCCTTGAGATCGATGCTACCGAACAGCGCCTTCACGCCCCAGGCCGCGGCCCCCGTATCGTCGAGCGCCAGGCCGCCGGCATACGCGCCAGCACTGAATATCAGCAGATGCCAGGGAATTTCGGCTTCCGACCATTGCAGCACGCCGTAACGCGGTAACAGCACAATCACCGCACCGAGCAGCGCGGCAAAGGGAGCGCTGATTTCCACGCCGAACCAGCGCATATGGAAAATGTCCGTCATCCAGAGCGTCAGCACCAGTGAAAAGATGGCAATGGCTTTCTTTTCGTCACGGGTGAGCGGACCGAGTTCCCGGTACTGGGTTTCCACAACCTCGAGTCCACCCTCTAGTTGCGGGGTCTGTTGCTGCTTTGGAATCCGGAACAATAACTTCTGTCCGACGATCCACATGATGAACATCGTGACGACCGCCAGTGGGGTCCCCACCTTCACCCAATCCATGTAGTAGACCCGTTGGTCGGCCATGGTCTGGATCAGTCCGACGGCGATCAAATTGGCCGCGGAGCCCGTCATGGTCATCGACGACAGGACGGAAATGCAACAGAGGTTCAGCAACAGCAGATTGCGCCCGAAATTGTTGTTGGTCTCCTCGGTAGCGCCATAGATCGCGGCGACGACGATGATCAGGGGCAGGGTCATCACGGCGCGTGCCGCCGTCGCCGGGATCAGCGGCGCGAGGATCATATGCAGGAGCAGGAAGGCAAGCAGCGCCCAGGAGGCCTTCTTGCCGAACTTCAGAATCAGCCAGAACGCCATGCGCTTCGCCAAACGCACCTTGACCAGCATCGAACTTAGGATGAAAGCCAGCAAGTTCAGCCAGATCACATCCATGCCGAGCACGTACATGATGGTCTTGTCGGTGGCGACTCGTGTCACCAGCAGCAGAAACATCAGCACCAGCGAGGTCACGTAGGTGGGGAATGGCTCGGTTACCCACCATACCAGCGCCAGGGCAAAACAGGCCGTTCCAGCCTGGGCCGCGCTGCTCAGTCCGGCGCCGGGAGGCAGGTACAAGATCAGCAGAAAAAGCGCGATTCCCAGGGGAAACCCGAGATACCGCATCCACCTTTCAGACGAACTCTGTGCGGGCCTAGCCTTGGAGGACAAGGACATCCTGTCCATGCCCAGAAGCTCCATCAACTTCTGGTTCTGGGCCTTGGCGGATGCCGCACCATCCGCGGACAGCGAACTCACCGATCAGACCTTGGGCCAGGACTTGTAGGGATTCTTCAGCAGGTTCGAGTTGTAATAACGCGAATCGCTGGACACTTCCCGGGCCACCCAGGCAGGGACTTCGAACTTTTCATCTTCCGACGCGAGCTCGATCTCGGCGACCACCAGGCCATCATTTTCGCCGTGAAAAATGTCGATTTCCCAAGTCTTGCCGCCGTGGACTTCCTTGTGGCGATGCTTGTCGATCAGCGGCTGTTCGCAAAGGTTGTCGAGCAAGATGGCCGCGTCGTCCACTGGGATCAGGTACTCGAACTCCGCGCGGGTTACCCCGACATTAACACCCTTGATGGTCAATTTGGCTTGCGCGCCTTCAATGCGCACCCGCACCACCCGCTCCTTCTGCGTATTGAGATAGCCTTGCTTGAAGTGTGTCCCTGGTCCCTGCGGTTTCCATGCTGCGAGGTCCACCAGGTACTTGCGCTCGATTTCCTTGCCCATTCATCTCTCCGTGGTCTGACGCATCGCCAGATGACATTATCTACCCTGGATTACTCCAGGCGCGTAAACGCCGACTCTGCGGCGCAATGCGGGTCACTCACCGACATTCTTGGCGCCAGGCCAACGGTAGAGATACGGGTTGCCCTTTTCGTCGAGTGGCCGTTTGTCGGCTTCAGTCACTACCGACGTCTCATAGTCGAGAACCGCATCGCCGATCAGCTTGATCGCGGCGGAGCGGTCCTTGAAACCCGTCGAAGACAGCATCAGCTTGCCGTCTTTGCCGTACCCCTTGTAGGAGGTAAACCAGGTCTGGATGATCGTGGTAACGCCCGGGAACTTCGCATCCAGTTCCGCGATACTTCGAACTTTCGCGAATGGCGAGTTCTCCATCGCTACGACAAGCTTGTCGTCAAGCTCGCCAGTGTCGATGAGGCTTAGCACGCCAATCGCCCTGCCGCGAACCACCGCCCCTCTCGGCACCGCCTGGCCGAGTACCAGGGCATCGACGCTGTCACCATCCCCGCCCTTCGATTTAAGCATCACCGAGCGCGGAACCGCGCCGTAGTTCACCGGATAGCCAAGATACTGGACAAATCTCGGCGCACCGTTCTTCTGCTCAAGTTCGAGCATGCCGGTCTTGTTGTTGGTCTCGTACTTCGCCGTCGTCCCGGCCGGAATCTCGATGACGATATTGACCGTGCCATCCTTGTTGACGGGCTCGTAGCCGGTGAGGAAATGCCGTTCGCCCTTGAGCACCGACACATAGGGCGTAGCGATTTCCTGTCCATGGGTCGGCAGCGATGCCACCGCCAGTCCCAACATGAGCGCGAGACACGTCACTTTAAAAGTAATCCGTTTGGTTTTCATGGTTTGCAGTTTCCTTGATTGATCGTTGGCGCTTCGGTCGAATCGTCTGGTGCTCAAGACGGATCATCGTTGTGTGCCGCCTTGGGCTTCTTCGCCTTGGCCGGTTTGTCTGGAACCGGCGCTGCAGCAGGTGCGGGGGCAGCCAGCGGCTTTTCAATTTTCGCTGCCGGGGTTGCGGCAGCGGGGGCCACTGCTTCCGGCTTGAACGAGGACGCTGCACCTTCCATGACTAGGATGTGCGGCCGGGCCTTCTTCTTCGGATCGTCATACTGCAGTTTCGGACTCTTCATCAGTTCCGTCACCACATTTTCCGGCGCGTAGGCAAACAGGTAGGCGACTGCGCCCCAGGGCGTCGTCCCCGGGTCAACCACTTCCCGGATCAACGTCGCCGCAGCGACCAGTTGTTCCGGCGTACGGTCGCTGTTGTGCTTGGAATAACGCCCGGACTTGTTATTGACGATGAAGCTCTTAGTTCCTTCGTCATACAGAATTTCGCCGCTGATACGGCCCGGGGCACCGGCCAGGGCGGAAACGTGGCCGAAATTCTCACGCGTTCCCGGCTTCCTCTCGGATTGGTCCTCGGGACGGAAGAAGCCTTTCGCGTAAACACGGCCATAAGGGTGGGCGGCTTCGGGAATGATCACCACGTTGCCGTCTACATCGATTACCCAGTTGTATGGTGCGCTCTTGGGATTGATCAACGCCGGGAAGTCCTTCGAAGCCACCTGCAGATAGGGGTTCAGCATGACCTTGCCGCTCTTGTCGGCTTCGTAGTGCTTGATATAGGCGGGTTGAGACGGCAGTCCATACTTGGCATCCAGCGGATCGGCCGGAGAGGCCGAGAATGTCGGTAACGCAAGCGCTACCAGCAGGCTGCCAACGGTATAGTGCATTTTGCTTTTCATTTTGATCATGTCCTTGAAGTGAATTTCTGCTCCGGAATTTGGCTGATTTTCGTGATTTCGTGCCGCTTGTCGTCACTTGGCCGGAATCGGGCGTTTCATCATCTGGCGGACCTTTGAGCCGCCCCATTTGCCGCTGTCAGGTGAAGCGAGCCCGCCCAACTCCTCCTTGACGACCCTGATCATGAATTGCTCGCCGGCGTCATGCGTCTCCGCGATCTTGTAGAAGTCCACATCACCGTAGCCATACGAGAAGTCATAAAGATAGGGAGCACCGCCTTCAGTCGCACTCCACGCTTCCATCGAAACGCCGCACGGTTCAGTCCCTGGCAAAACGACGGCACCCGGCTTGATCCGATACGAGTAGGCGGTGTTGGCGATCAACTCGGTTTCCGCGGGGACCCCGAGTTTGAGGAGTTCCGGCATGTACTTGGCGAAGTCGCCGAGTGAGAACTTTCCGAGGGACGCCAGCGGCACGCTGAACGAACTGCCTTTTTCCACGTAGCCCCGAAGGCTGCCATCGGGCCCGAAGCCTACGTTTTCTTCGGCTTCAGTCTTGAACTTGTCGACACCGACTACCGCGAGCGGGACGGCAAGAGTCTTTTCGGCGTCCTCGAATACGGTTTTCACAGTAACAGCAACCGTGGACGCGGGCTTGCGGTCCTTGTAGCGCGTAGTGATCCGGACGATATAGCCCTTGCTCCAAAGCATCTGATCTTTGGTGTCGAAATACGCCTTGGTGGAGAACTCGATCGCCAGTGGGTTCTTCTCTTTCTCTGTAACGCTGAACCCGCGCTTGCTTGCGGCCGCTTTCACTTTCCCCCACAGATCCTTGAACGCCTCATTCATCTCCGGACGGGTTTTGGCCGGATCAAGCAGCACCTTATATTCACGACCGTCGACATCATCCAGCTTCGGTGCGGGATATCTCTCGATAGTCGCGACGTAGAGCGCTCTCGCCTCCGCGGCCGCAAAGGTCTGCCCCCAAGGCGCGGCCATGAAGGCTGCGGCGACAAGACTCAGGACAACGCTGCCAAGAAACTTCTTGATCATTTGGTTTGCTCCTGGTGATAGTGGTGCTCGCGACGACTAGGCATTAGGCCGCCCCGGAAGCTGGTGTGGCCTCGAGGCGGGAGCGGGATGCCGTCGGTAACGGAATCAGAACTTGTACTGGACGGCGAGACCGAATACGCGGGCGTCGTCGCCGGCCGCGGTCGTCTTGTAGGCATTTTCGCCGGCGTCGTACTTGAAACCGACGGCCTTGGCGCCGGCCGCGTAGTTGGCGTAGTAGAGGTAGATCATGGTCTGCTTATCCCAGACATAATCCGCTTCCATGCCGAACATCTTGCCGCCGTCCTGCGCGTTGCTGGCCGATTCTCCGGCGACGCCGTAGTTGGCCTTGAACACGTACTGCCCCATCACATACTCGCCCGAAGCCATCCAGTTGTTGGCCTTGCGTCCGGCATCGTTGTCGACCTGACTGAAAGCCGTACCCAGCGTCCAGTTGTTAAGCTTAAGTCCGGCAATCACCTTCAGCGCAGTAATGTCCTTGCCCGCGACTACATAGTTAGCCTTCGAATCGGTCGCCACCCCCACATTCCACATGCCGGAGTTGTACTCAAGCGACGAACTGAGGTTCTTTCTGAGCGTCTTGTCCGGTGCGGCGCCCTGGATTTCGTCCGGACTGTAGGCCAGCTTGGCCTGGAAACCTGCAAACTTCGGGCTCCAATACTGCAGCGTGTTCATCGGCCGGGTATGGAAATTCGCGCCTATCGCAGCGTTGGCCTTGCCGTGGATGATGTGCTCCATGGTGTCGGCATTGCCCTCAAGCATCTTTACATTGGCCTTCAACTCCTTCAGCGGCGTATCGTGCGTACCCCAGGCAATCGTCCCAAGCGCGCCCCTCAATCCGAGATAACTGTTGCGGCTGGCAAATGCCTTGCTGTTGTCACTGCTGTCCGGAGCCACTTTGGTTTCCACCTGATAGACACCGGTCACGCCTCCGCCAAGCACACGCTGGCCCCTGATGCCGATCCGTGACGAGTAGCTCTGCATGACTGTCCGATTAACCTTGCCGTCGTCGTTGGACTCAAGGCCCATGTCCAACATGCCATACCATTCAAACCCGCTCTTTCCCTTGACGCCCGACCCCAGACTGGCTGGCTCTGCCGCCATCGGCGCCATCGCCGGTTTCGCAGCCATCTGCGCCTTCAACGCATTGATCTCGGCCTGTAGAGCGTCGATCTTCTTCATGACATCAGCCTCGGACGCAACGGCCGGCGCGGACATGCCGGCGAAAGCAGCACAGCAAATCACAGCCACGGCACTCCTGCGAAAATCTTCAATCTTGCGCGTACGCATGTTCATCTCCCGAGTAGTTACATATCGATAAATTTGTTGATGACGGCATTCTAGGTAGGCCCCGCTTAGATAGTCCAATCAAAGTTAGAGATCGCTCTTATAATGTCTTACCTATATGAGACGATGAACCGGGACGCTCGTTACCCCCCGAATTGGTTGTTTCGGCCGGCAGACCTGGATTGGACGCACCCCTTGCCGAGGCAAATCGCATGATGACGCTTGGCCAGTTACATACGTTTCAGACGGTGGCGCGACTGAACAGTTTTTCACGCGCCGCCGAAGAATTGCACCTGTCTCAGCCAGCGGTCAGCGCCCAGGTCGTCGCCCTCGAGGCAGCCCTGAAGGTCCAGTTGTTCGACCGGATTGGCAAGAAGATCGCCCTCGCGGAAGCCGGCCAGGTCGTGCTGAGGGCTGCCGAGGAACTTCTCAACCGGGTCGCGGAACTGGAGCGCGAGTTGGCGGATCTCCGGGAGTTGAAGTCCGGCACCCTGACGATCGGTGCCAGCCAGGTCGTTGGCGTGTATTTGCTGCCCGAGCTTCTCGGCCGGTTCAAACTGAAGTGCCCCTTGATCGACCTGACCATGCGGGTCGAATCTGCGCGCCGGATCATCGACATGCTGCTCGGCAGTGAACTGGACGTGGCAATTATCGGCGAGGGTCCGCTGATCACCGATGAACGCATTGCGGTCAAGCCGATCCTCAACGATGAGATGATCCTCATCGTTCCCGGTCATCATATCCTGGCCCAGCGCAAGAGCATCCAGGCGACCCACCTGAAGGAAATGCCCTTCCTGCTTCCCCGCAAGGACTCGGCGAGTTCGACCAGCATCCTGGAACAACTCGCGGCCAAGGACGTCGTCCTGCATAGCGTGATGGAGTTGGGGAATGTGGGCGCGGTCAAGCGGGCGGTCGAAGCCGGCCTCGGAATATCCATCGTTTCCAGATATGCGGTGATGCACGAACTCGCCGATGGCCGCCTGAAGTCGGTAAATATCACCGGGATGAAACTCGCACGCCAGATCTCCCTGTGCTGGCATCACGGCAAGCGCTTCTCGCGGCCCACTGCGGCTTTCATCGACTTCTTGAACAACGATGGCGGCCTCGACTCCGTCGTTAGCGAGACAGGCTCTCCCTGACCGTCATGCCCTTGGCCGGCTGCGCCGCCATCAGTATTCCTGAAGCGTCGCCAGCCGCATCTCGGTTCGGCGCAAACGCATGGCCAAGGTCCGCGCCATGGCCGACATCAGGGTGAACGCCAGCTTCTTGTGTTCCTTGGCGAGCTGATTGAAGCTTTCCCTGGAGAGTACGTAGACCTCCGATGCCGTCATGGCAATGGCATCGTTCGGACGCGGTCCATTGTCCAGGAATGCCAGGCCGCCAAAGAAGTCCCCCGGGCCGAATCCTGCAACCTGCTTGGAACCTTTCTCGCCGAGCAAGGCCATCAAGCGTACCGATCCCCGCCGAACCCAGTAGAGTTCGTCGCCGATTGACCCGCGGGGATAGATGATCTCGCCCGCCTCGTAGCTGCGCACCTGCATCTTTGCCTCCAGTGAGTTCAGCGTCTCGTCCTTGTAGCGCGCGAACAGGTCCATTTCCTGAAGGTGCATCGGGGTCTCGGCAACGGGCGCGGCAACGCTCTCTCCGAGCAGGGTGTCTTCGACCCACTCGATGGCGCTGTCCAGGTCGGGAAACATCCGCACCGTGTCGTTCGCGGATTCGAGAAATCCCAGCTGCGCAAGCAGATTGTTGCCATTCAACCGACTGGTGTGCACACCGCTCAGCAGCAGTTTCTCGCCGCGCTCCTGGATGGCATCGCGGATTTGGGTGAACAACTGGGCCGCCGTCACGTCGATCGACTGCACGCGCTTCAGGTCGATGATCACGAAGCGATGCGTGAGTATCTCATGCTCGAGGTCGCTGTACAGCTGATAGGTATTACCGAAGAACAACGGGCCCTGGAGCTCGAATATGACCGCCTGGTTGTCCATCCGCGCCAGGACACTCAACTCGGTTTCAGGACGATGCCAGGTCGATGAGGTTTGCCCGAGTTCCATCTTGTGACGCACCACGATTCCGCCAATCTGTTCGCGAACGAAGAGCACCATGGCCAGTCCCACGCCGACCGCCGATGCGGCGATCAGCCCGACCGTAATGGCGACTACGACGACCGTGAGCACCACGAAGAAATCCAGCAACCTGGTGCGCGTCCTGAGAAACTTCAGCGGCTCGCGATCAATCATGCGCACGCCGATGCCGATAAGGATACCGGCCAGCGCCGCGACCGGAATCCAGGCGACCAGCGAGCCCAGCAAGAGCCCCACGAGCAAAGCGAAAACGCCCTCGAGGATTCCGCCGACGCGCGATGCGACGCCGCTGTGCAGCCCCACCAGCGTCGCACCCATGGTGCCGGCACCGGAAATGCCGCCACATGCGGACGAGGCGATATTGGCAACGCCCTGGGCGATCAGCTCCCGATCCGAGTCGTGACGGCTACGCGTCAGTTTGTCGAGGACGACGCAGGTCTTGAGCGTATCGATCGACAGTAACGCGGCCAGCGTCACCGCGCTGCCGAGCAGTCCGGCCATGTGGGTGAAGCTCATCTGGCTGATTCCGCTCCAACGTCCAAGCAGGGCGTCGAGAAAGCCTGTGCCAGACGCGACACTCGAACCGATGACGAGGTCATTGCCTTCCAGCGACAGCATGCCCGGGTCGCCCATTGAGAGCAAGAAATAGGTCGTCAAACCGGCGACGATACCGAGGATTGTGCCAGGCACCCGGTCCGTCCAGCGCGGCGCGCCGATGCTCACCGACGCGGTGGCGATGCCCACGGCAATCGCCCGCAAATCCCAGCTGCCGGGAGTAGCCAGTGACGTCCACCACGCCACGCCATCGGGCATGCCCAGAAACCGGGGAATCTGACTGCCGATGATGATGAGGCCGACCCCGGTCAGGTAGCCGCTGACGACCGGATAGGGAATATATTTGATCAGCCTTCCGACACCGACCAAGCCGAGCAGTACCTGGATTAGGCCGGCAAGGATGCCGACGATGATCAGCAGCAAGACGATCACATTGGGGTCGTCGCCACGGCTGACCATTTCGATGGCGAATGCCGAAAGTACCGCGGCAGCCGGCGCACACGGAGCGCTGATCAAGCGGGGAGCGCCGCCCAGGGCCGATGCCACAAGCCCCATCAGGGTTGCACCGACAATCCCGGCGACTGCTCCCTGGCCGGCGAGTGTCGGCCCGATTGCGCCGTAGACCGTGACCCCGAAAGCAATCGCCGCCGGCAGAGCCACGAACATGGACGCCAGACCGCCCCACACATCGCCGCTCAACGAGGGACGGCCGGGATTCTGCGCAGTCAACTCCATTGGCGTATCGCCTACCGGTTCATTCGAATGGCCTCGGATGCAGACGGGCAGGCAGACCGGATGGTTGAGTTTCGGCCCCTAACACAACCCCACAACCCGTTTCGCGGCACGCAGATAGTTGGTGTTTTGCATGCCCGCGAGCCCGAGGTCTTCGACCACATGCTTCATGCCTTCGTAATTCTCGCTCTCGGCGCACGCCGTTTCGATCATGGCGCCGTTGAACCATACCTGCGCATATTCGCAGATGATGCCGTCGATGGTGAAGCCGTAGCGCATCTTTTCGATCTGCACCACCCGCAGATCCGCGTGCTTGCGCGCTATCGCGATGAACTCGTCGATGCTGTAACTTTCCTGGTCGAGTTTGAGGGCGACCTTGAGGTGCGAAAGAATGGTGGCCAAGTCCGCGTTGGGAACGGGAAATTTGAATTTCCCACGCGGCTGGAATATTTCGTAGCCCTCCGGGGTTTCGCCGACCTTGGTCTTGATGTCGAGCAGTCCGTCGCGCACCTTCACGTTGGCTTCATCGGTGTTGGCCGAGAGGAAATAGGTCTCCGCCGGCATGCGACGGGCCTGGAACAGGATCGTCTTGCCGTTGTACATGTGCGCCCTGACCGTCTCGATGACCCCTTGTC
>Ga0163199_1002046_pt1 | contig 12482 bp, 5 predicted proteins | sample PL_2010_150m_FD_113537 | JGI IMG/M metagenome (GOLD analysis project Ga0163199, IMG submission 113537) | Freshwater microbial communities from Powell Lake, British Columbia, Canada to study Microbial Dark Matter (Phase II) - PL_2010_150m | ecosystem: Environmental > Aquatic > Freshwater > Lake ... | reverse complement strand
GCGCGGGCGGCGGCGGCGCGGGCAGTGGCGGGGCGGGCGGCGATGCCAGCGGCAACACGGCGGGCACCGGCACCGCCAGCGACGGCGGCAATGGGGCGGCGGCACAAACCACCGGCGGCGCCCGCGCCAATAATGCGGTGGTCGCCGGCGGCGGCGGTTGCGGCGGCTACGCCACCTCCGGAACCGATCGCAGCGGCCGCGTCGGCACGCGCGGCCAGGTCACCCTGACCTATGATCCCGCCACGATAATCGGCGACGGCACCACCCCCGCCAACGTGACGCGCGCGCCGAGCGGGGCGATCACCGACCTGGATGCCTTCACCCTGCAGGGCAGTGTGGCGGACAGCGTTACCGCGCTGACGGTCACCCTGACCGGCGCCAATGCGTTTCAGGCTCTGAGCCAGGTGAGCATCACCAACAACGCCGGCAGTACCACCTACTTCACGGCCGTGGCGAATCCCGCCAGCAACACGATTAATTTCAGCGGCGGCACAGCAATTCCGGTGACTACCTCCGCGGTCACTTTCAAGGTACGAGTTACGCCGAAGACCCATGCCAACATGCCGGCGCCGCCGGGCGCATCTTACGACATCGGCGGCACGGTCACCGCCTACACCAGCACCAATACGCCGTTGGGTTCCAACACCACCAGCGCCACGGTGACGGTGGACAACCTCTCGCCCGCCGGCGCCACGGCCTCCAGCGGCAACCCCGGCAATGCCAACGTCACCCTGAACTGGACCACCTCGGCCTCCATAGATTTCAATACCACCAGCGGCTCGGTGGTTCTACGCTGGCCGGCCACGGCCGGAGCCGAGGTGCCGGTGGAGGGCAGCGCCTATGCGGTCAACAATACCATCGGCACCGCCACGGTGGCCTGCGTGGTGTCCTCCGCCGCTTCAACGCCGCTCACCGGCGTCAATGGCACCGGTGGCAGCGGCGGTTGCAGCACTACCGCCCTAGTCAACGGAACGGCCTACGCCTACAAGGTATTCCAGCGCGACACCAACGGCAACTACGATACCGGCGTGAGCATCGGCACCTTCACCCCGTTCGCCACCACCACGCTCGCCGACGGCACCAATCCCGCCGACGCGACTTTGGCGCCGAGTGGGGTGATTACCCCCATGGATGCCTTCATCCTGCAAACCGACGGCGGAACGGATAGCGTCACCGCCCTGACGGTGACCCTGGCTCCCGGGACCGGAGCAGCATTGAGCAGCATCGGCATCCGCAGCGCCGCTAACTGTACCGGCACAACCTACTTCGCGAACGTCGCCAACCCCGGCGATAGCGTGAGTTTCAGTGGCGGCACGGCGATCCCGATCACCACCACCGCCACCCCTCGTTATGTTTGCGTGACGCCCAAGACCCATGCCAACATGCCGGTGCCGCCTGGCCTTTCCTACGACGTGAGCGGCACCGTCACCACCTTCACCAGCAGCAATACACAGGCGGGCAGCGACACGGCAAGCGCCACGGTGACGGTGGACAACCTCTCGCCCGCCGGCGCCACAGCCACCAGCGGCACGCCGGGCAATGCCAGCGTGGTATTGAACTGGACCACTTCGTCCTCCGCCGATTTCAACACCACCGCCGGTTCGGTGGTGTATCGCTGGCCGACGACCGCGGGCGCCGAGGTCCCGGTGGAAGGCTCTACGCCCACGGCCGGCACGTCCAACGGCACCGCCTTCGTCGCTTGCGTGGTCACTTCCGCGGCCGCCTCCACCCCTGTCAGCGTGACCAACGGAACCGGCGGCGGCGGCGGCTGCAACACCACCGCCCTGACCAACGGCACGGCTTACGCCTACAAGGTGTTCCAGAAAGACACCAACGGCAATTACGATACCGGCACCAGCATCGGCACCTTCACCCCGGCCATCGTTACCACGCTCGCCACGGGAACCGATCCGGCGGCAACGACCATCGCTCCGGGTGCCGCAGCGACCGACGTCAATCTGTTCACGCTGCAGGCCAACAGCGGCACGGAGGCGGTCACTTCAGTGACGGTGAATCTATCGACCAACAGCGGTATTGGCCTGCTGGCGATCACCGACAACGCCAACACGGTGCTGGGGTCGACCGCATCGCCAGCCGCCGGCTCGAATGCCATCACGGTGGCGGGCATGAACGCCACCACGACGCTCACCAGTTTCAAGGTGCGCGTCACCCCGCTGAGCCATGCCCTGATGCCGGCGCCGCCCGGCGGCAGCTACGACATTACCGCACCGGTGACGGCCTGGGGCGGAACCTATACACATGCCGGCAGCGATACCAATACCAACGCGCTGACGATCGACAACCTCTCGCCGGCCGGCGCCACCGCCACCAGCGGCACGCCGGGCAACGCCTTCGTCGCGCTGAACTGGACCACTTCGTCCTCCGCCGATTTCAACACTGCCAGCGGCTCGGTGGTGTATCGCTGGACCGGCGCCGCCGGGGCCCAGGTTCCAGTGGAAGGCTCGACCCCCGTCGTAGACTCGACCAACGGCACGGCCACGGTGGCCTGCGTGGTGTCTTCCGCCGCGCCGTCTACCGCCGTCAGCGTGACCAATGGCACCGGCGGCGGTGGCGGCTGTAGCGCCACCGCCCTGGCCAACGGCACCGCCTATGCCTACAAGGTATTTCAGAAAGACACGAGAGGCAACTACGATATCGGCACTAGCATCGGTTCCTTCACCCCGAATTTCATCGCCACCAAGCTGGCCTTTGCGCAACAGCCCGGCAATACGGCTTCCGCAACCTCGATCACGCCGGCGGTGACGGTGCAGATTCAGGATGCCTCGGGAACACTGGTTACCACCAGCACCGCCTCGGTGACGCTGAGCATCGGCACCAACCCGGGTGGCGGAACGCTCAGCGGTACCCTGACGGTGAATGCTGTCGCCGGCGTCGCCACCTTCAGCACTTTATCGATCGACAAGGCCGGCACCGGCTATACACTCGCGGCGGCGTCCGCGGGCCTCACCGGCGCCACCAGCAGCACATTCAACATCACCGCCGGCGCCGCCAGCAAACTTGCCTTCTACCAGCAGCCCAGCAACACCACCGTGGCCACCGCGATCAGCCCGGCCGTTACCGTCCAGGTTCAGGATGCGGCGGGCAACCTGGTCAGCGGTGACACCCGAACCGTCACGGTGAACAAGAACGTCTGCGGCGGCACCCTCGGCGGGACCACCTCGATCGCGGCGGTGGCCGGGGTCGCCACCTTCAGCACCCTGACCATCAGCGCCGTGGGTTCGGGCTGCACCCTCACCGCGTCCTCAAGTCCGGCGCTGACCAGCGACACCAGCGTGGCGTTCAATGTGACCGCGCTGCCGGCCAGCAAACTGGCGTTCTCGGTGCAGCCCAGCAAGACCGCGCCGAACGCCTCCATCAGTCCGGCGGTGACGGTACTGATCCAGGATTCCACCGGCACCACGGTGACCACCAGCACCGCCACCGTCACCCTGGCGATCGGCGCCAACCCGGGCAGCGGAACACTCAGCGGAACGACCTCGGTCGCCGCCGTGGCAGGGGTCGCCACCTTCAGCAACCTCTCGATCAACAGCGTCGGCACGGGTTACACGCTGGCGGCCACTTCCAGCGGACTCACCGGCACGACCAGCAACGCTTTCAACATCACCACCGCCACCAAGCTGGCATTCTTTCAGCAGCCCAGCAATACCTCGGCGGCTTCCGTCATCACCCCCTCCATCACGGTGCAGATACAGGATACCGGCGGGGCTCTGGTCCCGACCAGCACGGACACGGTAACCCTGGCCATCGGCAACAATGCCGGCCCCGGCGGCGTACTGAGCGGCACTTTGTCGGTCGCCGCGGTGGCCGGTGTCGCGACTTTCAGCAGCGTGTCGATCAACCTTGCTGGCAACGCTTACACCCTGACCGCCAGCGCGCCCACATTGACCGGCGCCACCAGCGTGAGTTTCAATATTTCGCCGCTGGTGTGTTTCACCGACAACTTCACCGATCTCAGCAACTGGTCGGTGGGCAACGAGGGCGGCACATTCGGCAACCCGATCGCCACCGGCGGTCGCCTGCGCATGACCAGCGCCACCACGGCGGCGTCGACCTATGCCACGCTGCAACGGCTATTCCCGGCGTTTGGCAACAAGGTCATCGTCGAGTTCCTCGGATATGCCTACGGCGGCACCGCGACCGGCGCGGACGGCCTGGGGATCGTCCTGTCGGACGCATCGCAGGCGCCGACAGCCGGTGCCATCGGGGGATCGATGGGCTATGCGCCAAAACGCACCGACCAGGGCGGCGACACCACCCACCCCGGCTTTGTCGGCGGCTGGCTGGGCGTCGCCATCGACGAGTGGGGGAATTTCTCGGCCAATACCGAGGGCCGCACGGGCGGCAGCGCGCCCGGATTTACGCCCCAATCCGTATCCGTGCGCGGTTCCGGCACCGGATATACCGGTTATGCCTATATGGGCGGCACCGCTTCGTCCCCGGGTGGCAAAGGCATAGACCTCGATTACACGACCCAGGCCCACCTGGCGGCCCTCGGCCCGGGCTACAAATACCGCATCATCGTCGACCATTCCGACGCCGTCCACGCTTATACCTCGGTGGAGCGAGACCTGTTGCAGGGCGGCGGCTACACCTATCTGATTGCGCCCTTTGACGCCAAGGTGCAGCCCGGCCAGGCAGCAGTGCCGACCCAGTGGTACCTGTCCTTCGGCGGCGCGACGGGAGCTTCGACGAATATCCACGAGATCGCCAATCTGTCGGTGTGTTCGAACAGCCAGAACACCATCGCCCTCGACCACATCGAAATCGACCACGATGGCAGCGGCTTCCCGAATATCGCCGAATCCATCACCGTCAAGGCCTGCGCCGATGCGTCCTGCAGCACCCTGTACCTGAACAGTGTCACGGTAAACCTCAGCGCGGTAAATGCATCCGGAACCGGAACGAACACCTGGTCGGTCAATCCGGTGACTTTTACCGGCGGCCAGACCACGGTGACGCTGACTCATCAGGTCGGAACCACCTCAACGACTACCCTGGATGGCTCGTCCACGTCGCCGGTATCCGTCAATCCGACAAAATGTTACATCGGCGCAACGCAATCCTGCTCGATGGTCTTCTCGCCGGTGACCTTCGATGCGGTGCAGACCGCCGCCGCGCAGGCGACGCCGATCTTCACCAAGCTGAGTGGAGTCAATTTCTCGCTGGATGCATTGGCGGTCACTTCCGGCGCCATCAACACCGCTTTCACCGGGGCGGTCACCGTCGACCTGGTGGATCCCACGGCGGTGAGCGGCAACTGCACGGATACCAATACGGGCCTCACCACAGCGACGGTGTACACCTTCACTTCTCCCGGCGACAACGGTCGGCACGCCTTCACCTTCAACTATCCCTACGCTGCCCTGAACGCCAAGGTGCGCATGCGCTTCGGCGGCAATATCTACTGCTCTTCGGATAATTTCGTGATCCGGCCGCAGGTGCTCACCCTCAGTACCACCTCAAGCCTGAATCCGGCGACCAACTCGCTGGCGGCCGGCGCCGACTTCAACCTGACGGCGAATTCGGGCGTGACCTCGGGCTATGTCGGCAGCATTCCGGTCAAGGACCCCAGCCTCGCGACGATCAAGGATCATAACGGCGCGACCATCGCGATCGGCAGCCTCACCGGAAACTTTGCCGCCGGCACCGGGGCGACTTCGGTCGGCACTTTCCAGTATCAGGATGTCGGTACCTTGTTGTTCCAGGCCAACGCGGTGACCGATTCGGCGTTCTTCAACCAGGATCAGCATACCGGTATTTTCGGCGGCATCGATCACGGCGTGAACGGCGACTGCGTGTTCAACAGCACCTCGAACACCCTGGATGGAAACGGGCGGTACGGCTGCAATATCGGCAGCACGGCGCTGGGGCCGCTGGGCAAATTCATCCCCGATCATTTCACCCTGACCGTCGGCAGCGTCACGGCGGCATGCAACGGGTTCACCTACATGGGCCAGCCGTTCGGTCTCGCCTACACGCTGGAGGCGCGAAATCTCGCCGACGTCAGGACGCAAAAATACACGACGGCGGCGCCGCCCTACTCGCCGATCCCGACCCCGAGCCTGGTAGGCGAAGACGGCGCGAATCAGGCAACCGACCTCGCCAGCCGAATCTCCGGGCTGCCGACACCCAGTTGGGTCGCCGGTCAATACATCCTCAGCACCGCCGCCGCGGTATTCTCGCGTCCCACCACGCCTGTGGCGACACCGCTGATACCCAGCGGCGGCGGGCCGTTCGACACACTGGCTTTCGGGGTCAAAATGGTCGATGGCGCCGCCGTGATCGCCAATCGCGACCTGAATGCGGCCACCAGCACCGATTGCATCACTCTGGCCAACTGCGACGCACGGCAACTGCTGACCGGCAATCCGACCAAGATGCGCTTCGGCATTTTCAAGATGGACAGCGCCACCGGTTCGCAACAACTGGACATGAAAATTCCGGTCCGCGCGATGTACATGAGCACGGCGCCTTCACAGTTCGTGGTCAACGATCTGGACAATTGCACGACGATCCCGCCGGCGAGCATCGCCATCGGCAACCAGACCCCGGCAGGGTTTTCGACCAACTTCAACAACGCCAACCGGCCTGGATCGTCGACCACGCTGGCGGCCGGCACCGGGTTCATCACGCTGACGAAGCCGTCCGCGGGGGCGAGCGGCAAGGCCGACATCGCGATCAACCTGGGCGCCACCGGCATCACCGCTGACGTGTCCTGCAATACTACTCACCCGGCCACCACTGCTGCCAACCTGCCCTGGCTGCAAGGGAAATGGGGCGGCAGCGCGGGCTGTCCGAGCACGCTCTACGATCGGGACCCCAACGCCAGCGTCAGCTTCGGCACCAACAAGAGCGTCTTCATCTATCTGCGCGAAAAGTACTGAGCTACTGAGCCGTCGGGTTCGTCAGCAGATTGCGCCGGTGTTGCGGTTCTTGCAGGTGCCGCTGACGGCCCAGGTGATTTGGCCGGTCCTGGATAGGGTCGGCGTAAGCACGATCGTTTCACCCGCCAGGCCGCCCGCATTGCTCGCAGTGGCGGTGATGATTCCGTTCGGCGAAACTGCCACGTTCGCCAGGTAGGTGGTCGAAATCGAAGGCGGCACGCCCATGAGTCCGACTCCGAGCCCGGCCAGCGCTCCGCCCACAACGCAGGATCCGTCTCGGGCACAGTTCTCGATGGCGGCTTTGTAAGGCCGGAGGATTTCCGGCACCTCGGCGAATCTCGGCTTGATGGTCTGGGTCTTGATGAACGGGTAAACACTGGCGGCCAGAATGCCCAGAACCACGACGATGATGAGCCACTCAATCCGGGTGAGGCCTCTTTGAGTTGATTTCACGCAATCATCCTTTGCTTGTCTGCATCGGCTGGGCGTTTGCCGAGTCCATCGGCAGCGGATCGAACAGCCGACTTATTTCCGGGTCCCCCAGGGCCAACAGGGACGGGTTTTGCATGTAAGCCGACAACAGGAAATGTCGGTTCGCGTCGATCTCCTGCAACAGTTGAAAGTTTTGTTGCGCGTTCATTGCCAATACCACGTCGACATCCATCGTGACACGTTGATGGCCATGCAGCGCAACAACCAGGCCCCCGACTGGGACATGGTCACCCTTCGCTTCATCCAGAACCTTGATCAAGTCGAACATGCTCATGAGCACCATTGTATTACCGATGGCGGATGATGCGCGACACCGACATGTTTGATCCGCCGCGCTGCTCCAGGGTCCACACCTCTGCGGGCCGCTTCAGTGGCGGCTGCTTGACCGGAAAAGCCGGCATGTCCATAATTAACTGATAGGATACGCGAACAATACCTGATATCGCCTCGAGCACTGAGGACGGATTCGGGATCATTCCGGGGAACATCATGCCGATCTTCAACAATTACGTCATTGACCAGCTAATCGCGCCAGCATTTGTCATGTTCTTCTTTGTCGGCGGCCTGTTTGCGGCGGCAATCGGTATCGGGCTGATCTTTAGGACTCCAAGAGTCTTCCGCCTTTTCGACTTGATGAATCACTCCGTGTCGACCCGCAATGCAACCAAGCCTCTCGCAGTTCGTCGCGACAGCAGCCAGTTCTTCGCTAAGTACAGGATCCCAATCGGCGTCATTTTTATAATAGGCGCGTTGTATGCGGATTGGGGTTTGCTCACCGGGGCCGGCAATGCCGCAATCGTCTCCGTATTCAACACAAAACTTCCTCCCGGTTATGTCTTCTGGATCGTCGAGAGTGTGAGGTATTTTCTCATGGTCGGTTGCACTGTCTCGATCATCGTGGGGATTCTGCTCGTAGTTTCTCCTGATGCACTAAAGTCCATTGAAGATCGTGGTGGCCATTGGTTTTCGACGCGGCAAGTTGCGCCGGGGGCAGAAACGACTTATCTGACGCTGGATCGGTGGGTCGCCGCGTCGCCCAGGATTGCTGGCGCTATCATTCTTTTCCCCGCCTTGGGTATGCTGATGTATTTTGGCGATCAATTGCTTAGGTAGACCTGATCAGAATGCGGTCTACCTATGGGAAGCCAGTGTTCATGTGGTCGGCGGTGTTCAGTTTGGGGTGGAACAAGTTAGTTTTCTGCTCTGGCGGTTTCGACCAGGTCAAGTGGGACAATTAGCGCGCTTCTCCTAATTGCGCCAATTCCGATTGCCGCCAACGTCCAGCCGTTTTATCCGAGAGATTGATTGGACTAGAAATATGTGGGAGCAATCGAAGGCAGCACGACGACGCTATTTCGATGGCTCGTTCCATTCGACCTATTTCGTGGGTCAGGGTATCGACGTAGGGAGTGGCGACGATCCCTTAGAAAGTTATGTTCAGATGTTTCCCGCCATTGAGTCGGTTCGTGCGTGGGACGTAATTGATGGGGATGCACAGTTAATGACCGAGATCGACGACGAGTCACTCGATTTCGTTCACTCCAGCCATTGTCTTGAACACATGCGTGATCCTCGGGAAGCGCTTCAAAACTGGCTGCGCATACTCAGGCCCGGCGGTAACCTGATCATCACCGTGCCAGACGAAGACCTTTATGAGTTGGGAACCTGGCCAAGCCGTTTCAACCCCGACCATAAATGGACATTTACAATCTATAAGCCGCGCAGTTGGTCGCCCAAGTCCATCAATGTGATCGACCTGATCAGGGAGTTCGGCAGCCGGATAGCAGTAGAAAGGCTTGTTTTGCTTCGAGATTTTTTTCGGGAAGAGCTTGCCGCACAGGGCATCGACCAGACTCTTGGAGCTGTAGCGGAATGCTCGATAGAATTTGTCTGGTGCAAGAGGTAGGCGGCTACAATGTTATGGCGGCGTCATTTATTTCGTTCTGGTTGCCTCTAGCGATCACCGAAAGTCAGTGCGGTTAGAACTTCCGAAATCAATTGTTTGACAATGGCACCATGGTAGCCAAGAGAAACCAACTCTCTCTGTAGAGTACGGGCAAAAACGATGCGCCGGATCAGGCCGAGACGTTCAGATTTTTGGTTGGCCAAGACATCTCGCCGAAGTTTGGTGGCGGTTCGCTGATACATCTCAAGCGCTTTCCTCCCAGTTAGATTCTGCAACGAGGGGGGGAAATCTGTCGCCACCTGTGTTGCTAAATCCGCGGCAGTCTTGCGTGTTTTGGCGAACATATTTTTTTCGTGTCCCAGAAAACCTCAGTATTTTCGCATGAATTTGAAGGACCAATGAAGCTGCTTGGAGAATGCACTCTACTCGGACTCAAATCTCGCTTGAAGTTATGGTGGTCGAGGCGCCATGCTATTGATTCGACACGGCTCACTCTGTGGAAGTTGATAGAAGTCAGGTTGGACGCAGCAGATGTCGAAGGCGTTCAGTCAGGTACGGCCCTCTCGGATTACTTTTCTGGTGACGATCTGGAATTGTTGCAAGGTTGCCTGACCCTACGCCTTAAACTGGATGAGCGTGCTAGGAGAATCCTACGCAGTTGGGTGCTGACGCAAGACGCCGCGGAATCGGCTTTTGCTGCGGGCTGGCTGTGGTCTTGGCTCGGCCGTGCGGACTTCGCCGAGCGTGGCTTTGCCGCCTGTCTTGACAAAGAACCGTTTCATCCACGAGCCAATGCCGAACTTGGCCTGCTATTGCTCGCGCAGGAACGATTCGACGAAGCAATTTCGTGCTTTGGAAGAGCTCTCCAAGGCAATCCGCGTAACGCCCTATTGCACCATGACCTCGGCATCTCGCTATTGTCGGTGGGTGAACCCAACGATGCGCTAAGTCATCTCAAGCTCGCATGTTCATTGGACCCAACTCGCGATGACATCAAGCGGAATTTGTTTAATGTCGCGGTGCAGTTGGGGCAACTGGAAATTGCACGCGAGACTCTGGACGCAGCGATTTCATTGGAACGTAGTGGCCTCGACGCGATGGCGATCTCAACCGGCGCCATCGCGCCTCTGAAAGGAGACCAGTTGTCGGGTTGGCCTGCGGAGGCCGAAGCGAAACTTGCCGTTTGTGCGGGAGAGTTCGATAGAGCGCGGGCATTGTATCTTGCTATAGATGCGACCGATCCCGCAGTCAGCAAAATGGGATTAGGGGATATTGCCGTCTGCAATTCTGATTTCAAGACCGCTGAAATCTATTTTTCTGACGCTTTGACGATTTCGCCCACAGATCCGGTGTCCCTTCACAATCTCGCCTTCGTCCTTACCCTGCGCGGCAAACCTGCTGAAGCTTTGCAATTGGTCAACGAAGCTCTGAAGTCGGGCATATCCAATCCGGAAACCCTGTTTCTCAGAGCTGACTTGTTGTTGCGGCAAGGATTCTGGCAGGAGGGCTGGGCGGCATTCGAAGAGCGACTGAACTCATCCGTCAGCCGGTGGAAATTGAGCGATTTCCAAGGTCACCCAAAATGGGCCGGCGAAGACTTGACAGGCAAGATTCTGGTGCTGGCGGGCGAACAGGGGGCGGGGGACCGCATCCAGTTCGTCAGATATGCCGCCGTCTTGGCAGAACTGGGCGCCGAAGTCTTGGTGTGCTGCGAACCCGCGCTGGAGAAGCTTCTTGAGACTGTTCCAGGTGTTTCTCAAGTGTATGCCGGTGAACAGTTCCCAGGTTTTTTTGACTATTGGGTTCCGATGCTTTCGATCCCCGCCATGGTGGGTACCACCGAATCATCCATTCCATCCAGGGTTCCGTATCTTTTCCCGGAAGCTGGCAACTGTCGCGCCTGGGAGGAACGATTGGGAGAAATTCATGACCGGCGAATTCGGGTAGGGTTGGTTTGGGCAGGTAACCCGGAACTCTCTACTCAGGCAGCGGATCGCCGGCGCAGCATTCCACTGGATTGCTTTGCGCCATTGTGGCAGCTAGATGCGATTTCTTTCTTCAGTCTGCAAAAAGGTAAGCCGAGGGACCAGTTGGCGAAGTTTGTAGGCGAGCACCCGATGATTGATTACTCAGATGATTGGCATGACTTTGCCGATACTGCGGCTTTCATACGTACTCTGGATCTCGTCATCAGCGTCGATACGTCGGTCGTCCACCTCGCGGGGGCCCTCGGAATCCCTGTCTGGGTGCTATCAAGATGCGGGGGTTGCTGGCGCTGGCTGGAGGACCGAGAAGACTCTCCTTGGTACCCGTCCGCTCGGATCTTTCGCCAGGATGTCCCGGGAAGTTGGGAGCCCGTTATTGCCCGCGTCGAGGCGGCTCTGAAACAACTGTGCCGTCAAAACCAGTAAATCAGCTACCGCGCAGGAGCAACACATCACGGCGAGCTATCACGGTGCGCACAGCGCGACAAGCCAAGCGGTTGGACATTCACAATCCCTACTCCGGGCTATTTCGACAATCCGGCTAACCGCCGGAGCTCGCCTGCCATGCTAAAATTGTCCGAAATATTTTGCAGGAATTCAAAACAACTCGGCAGCTCGTGCCGTTGTTTTGTCAAGTGAAAACGATTTATACCTTCGAAATGCGCAGGCTAATGGCCCGTAGCCAATAGATGGTGTCGCGAGTCAATCGGTGTGGTTCCGGAAATTGACAAGCAATCGTTCTCCGCCCCGTATCGTTCCGAAACCTGTGATTAGGCTTGCAGCGCGTGCGCATGTAAAACGGCCCGGGGAAACCCAGGCCGTTCGGGCATTGCGCTGGTCGCACTGCCGGCGAAATCTGCCGGCACCAGCCTAAGACAACCTAAGTCCGATACATCAGCACGTCTGGCGAACGAATGTCGTGGCAGAGGATCACGTCAACGCGGCCGAACACGGAAGCGTGCTCGATTCCGCGGTCAAGGTAATGATTCGGGTTGTAGCATCCTTGCCGACACGCTGTATGGTCTCCCCAGCTCCTGATACCCAGGAACCGCCAGTGGTACCTACAAGGGACGGCGCCATGGCGCTCAACAATGCGGCCATGGTGGTAAGCGTCGCGGCCGTCCCGTCCGTGCGATTCTTTGCAAAGGTTATCGCGCAGGTGCTCTGGACCGTGCCCAACACCGCCGCAGCGTT
>Ga0163199_1002045_pt1 | contig 12487 bp, 9 predicted proteins | sample PL_2010_150m_FD_113537 | JGI IMG/M metagenome (GOLD analysis project Ga0163199, IMG submission 113537) | Freshwater microbial communities from Powell Lake, British Columbia, Canada to study Microbial Dark Matter (Phase II) - PL_2010_150m | ecosystem: Environmental > Aquatic > Freshwater > Lake ... | reverse complement strand
CTGAAGGTGAACGTGAGTTCGGCCGTTTCGCCGGCTTTCAGCGTGGCCTTGTCGCTGCTGATGGTCAAGGTGGGTGGGGTGGTGTCAGACGTGTGCTTGGCGGTATTCGCGTTATCGCCTAAATTCATTTTAGTTGGTATTGCCGTTTTAATCGTCATCAGGTATTTCCTCTTTGAGTATTGGCAGCGTGCGCAGCCGTATTTAAATTAAACAGTCACTGCCCATAGTTAAGCCATTCTTCTTGCTTCGATAAATTCAGCACGAACGGCTTAACTGTGGGTAGTGGTGTACGTGCTCGGCGGGAGATATTTCCGTGCTTTTCTGCCAATGTTCAAAACGTTTGCATGTTGAAAATCAGGATTGCCAAGCTGGGTACACATTATCATGTTGAAATCAATAGGTAATCACCCATATAGGTTAGATTTGGCTATGTTAAATCACCCAAAATGAGTAATGTTTCTTTATTTTCACTAATTGACTAAACTTACGCAGCTCCTCTGTGTATGATTGAACAATATGCCAAATGACAAGCAGCTTGATTATTTAATCGACGTACTTTATGAAGCGGGTCTTGATCCAAGCCGTTGGAGAGAGGCGATGGGGCTTTGCGGGCAATATATGGGCGGCATTGATATTATGTTTCTGACGGTAGACAAAAAAAGCAATATTCCGATATGTTTCGTGCTGGCGGAAGCAAAGTCTTCTTTGCAAAGTAACGTCAGTGGTGTGAATTACCCTATCACCCCAGATCAGCTCTTAAATATGCTTCATAATACCGTTGTCGACGAATGGCGATACGGCCATCTCACTCACAATCAGCATGCCGCCGGCCGCAACAAGTTTTATCAGGATAGTTTTAATCAACAAAACAATCGTCATGTCATGGCTGCCTGGATTGATGACAACGCCGATCATCGTTGTCTTCTTGCTCTGTTCCGCCCGACTAATCAGCCGCCGTTTGGTCATGACGATCAATTGGCTGCCCGGCGTTTCAGCAGCCATTTTAAAAGAGCCCTGCATCTGCAAAAATGTATCCAAAGCCTGCACAACCAGGTCGAGCTGAGCGCCAGGGCGATTGATATGCTGGTATTTGCCGTGTTAATCGTCAATAACAAGGGAGTCATCCAGTATTTAAATGCCGGCGCCGAGTGTTTGCTGGATAACCCGGCTTCTGGCCTGACCGTTGATAAGGCCGGCTGTTTGACCGCCACTGATCCCGCTAACAGGAACAAGCTGACAGCCTTAATCACCCATGCCGTTAATGACAATGCCTCGGGGGGGGGGGCGATGTTTCTGGACTCCAGTGAGGCCGGGCAAGTGCTTGTGACGCCGTTGCCGATTGCGTCGACGCTTAACCGGAACTGCCAATCGTCGTTGGCACTGGTTTTGGTGATAAACGCCAAGCAAAACATGGCGGTGTTGCAGTTGCTGGGTAAAATGTACTATTTGTCGCCCGCCGAGTTGCGCTTAACATCGGCTTTATTGCAGGGCAAATCGCTGAATGAATATGCACAAGAGACAGGCGTGACATTGAATACCGTGCGCAGCCATTTGAAAGCCGTGTTCAAAAAAACCAACACCTCCAGACAGTCGGAACTGGTGGTCTTGCTGAGCCGGGTACCGGCATTGTATCCCCCTATGGCCTGATGACCTTCTCACCTCCCTGTGTTCTGGTGTCATTTATGTTAAGGGATGGCTTATTTTTCCAAAGCCGCTGAACGCTGATGTCGGTTTTTCTGTTACGCTGACATTGTCGGAATGAGGTCATACTCATCTGTATAAGTTTTGTCCTTTCTTCGTAGGGCGCGCCACGCGCGCCTTCTTCGCCGTTTGTGATTAAGCCGACGCTTAACATTCACCTCCCCTTTGGCGCGCGGCGCGCGTCCTACGTTAAGTAACGTGCATGCACAGTTAATTATCCCCCGTTTCCGTCTATCGTTTTAATCTCGCTGGTGCAGCGGCCTTGTCCGAAACGTGTTTCAAGCATACCGCCTATGGCCAATTGTTCGGCAGAGCGCATGATGTTGCCGGAAGACGGGTCTATGGTCAGCGTATAACCCCGGTTTAGCGTTGCCAATGGGCTGACGGCGTGTAAGGTTTGGCTGGAATGGCTGAGTCGCCGGTCCAGTTTTTCCAGTTTATGAGCAATCGCCGCAGGCAGGCGCTGATTCAGGTAATACAACTTTTGCTGATAGCGGCTTATTTTTCCGGCAGGATTATGTTGTCCCAGTTTGGCTGTTTGGGTTTCCACCCGGTTTTTTTGATGACGCAGCTTTAAGCGCATGGCCTGGGTCAGCCTTGATTCCAGTTCGTCGATGCGTTGCGCATTTCTCGCCAGTTTTTGGCCGGGATGTTGTTGCTCAAGGCGTTTGCCCAGCCAGTCCAAAGCCTGCTGCTGTTGGTCCAGTTTGCGCCGTATGTGGCGTTGCAATCGTGTTTCCAGATAACTAAAGCGCGTCAGCCATTCCTGGCTGTCCGGCGTCGCGTGTTCTGCGGCTGCTGAAGGCGTCGCGGCACGCAGGTCGGCGACAAAATCGGCAATGGTGAAATCGGTTTCGTGGCCTACGGCGGAAATAATCGGGATTTTGCTGGCAAAAATAGCGCGGGCAACAATTTCTTCATTAAACGCCCAGAGGTCTTCCAGCGAACCGCCGCCGCGGCCAAGAATAATGACGTCGCAGAGCGAATTGGCATTGGCTGCGGCGATGGCATTGGCGATGTCCTGTTTGGCGTTGTCACCTTGTACGGCAACCGGATAAATAATAATCGGCACAGCGGCAAAGCGTCTTTTCAATACCGTCAATATGTCTCTGATCGCCGCGCCGGTCGCTGACGTGATAATGCCGATGGCATGGGGCAGGGCGGGTAGCGCTTGTTTGTGCGCAGCGTCGAACAGTCCTTCATCGGACAATTTTTGTTTTAGCGTTTCAAAAGCGCGGCGTAACGCACCGTCGCCGGCCTCTTCGATGGCTTCTACAATCAGTTGATAATCGCCGCGAGGTTCGTACAGGCTGACTTGTGCCTTGACAATCACCTGTTTGCCGTTTTCCGGTTTAAATGCCTGCCTGCGCTGCTGGTTTTTAAACATCGCACACCGCACCTGGGCGTTAACGTCTTTGAGTGAGAAATACAGATGGCCCGAAGACGGCATGCTCAAATTGGACAGCTCGCCTTCAACCAGCACCGTCATAAAGTGGTTGCTCAGTAATTGGCTGCTTGCACGGTTAAGCTGGGTAACCGTCATGATGGTGCGTTGTGCAGAGTTTGTTGAATAAAGCATGAGTAGATTATGTTAACGCTGGATTTGCTTGCGCCGATATTGAAATGGATTGAGGGGGCCGGGGCTTTACTGAGGTGATCAATTACAGTAGTATGGTTTCAAGAAGCCGGTTTTCCAAAGAGCCGCCCTATTTTTTATCTAAGACTATCTTAACATTATAATCTTCAATCCCTGTTGTTGAAGCCGTTTCAATAACGCACTAAACATACACATCATGTCCACGAACGAAAACCAACTCCCGTCAAATTTTATCCGCCAGATTATTGCCAATGATCTAAAAAACAGCAAAAACAACGGCAAAGTCGCTACCCGTTTTCCGCCTGAGCCGAACGGCTATCTGCATATCGGCCATGCCAAATCGATCTGCCTGAATTTCGGCACTGCTATCGAATATAACGGTACATGCAATCTGCGTTTCGATGATACCAATCCCGAAAAAGAAAGCATTGAATATATGGAATCCATTAAGCGGGATGTGCAATGGCTGGGTTTTACGTGGAACGAATTATGTCATGCCTCCGATTATTTTGAACAGTTGTACCATTACGCCGTACAGCTGATCGAACAGGGTCAGGCTTATGTTGACAGTTTATCCGCCGAACAAATCAGGGCTTATCGCGGCACCTTGACCGAACCGGGCAAGGAAAGCCCTGACAGGAACCGCTCGATAGCCGAAAACCTGGACTTGTTTAAGCGCATGCGGGCAGGCGAGTTCGCCGATGGCCACTATGTGTTGCGTGCTAAAATCGATATGGCCTCGCCGAATATCAATATGCGCGACCCTGCGATATACCGGATTCGCCGCGTTCACCACCAGCGTACCGGCAATGACTGGTGCATTTATCCGATGTACGATTACACGCATTGTATTTCCGATGCGATTGAAGGCATCACGCATTCCTTGTGTACGCTGGAATTTGAAGACCATCGCCCTTTGTATGACTGGGTGCTGGATCAATTGCATACGCCTTGTCACCCGCAACAAATAGAATTTGCCAGATTGCAGCTGGAATATACCATCGTCAGCAAGCGCAAGCTTAACCAGCTCGTTACCGAAAAACACGTCAATGGTTGGGATGATCCACGCATGCCGACGATTGCCGGTTTGCGCCGTGCCGGTTTTACGCCGAAAGCGATACGTGATTTTTGTGAGCGCATCGGTATTACCAAGCAAAATTCATGGATAGAAATGGGTGTTTTGGACTATTGCATTCGCGAGGATTTAAACGAAAATGCACTGCGCGTGATGGCTGTTTTACAACCCTTGCGCGTCGTGATTACCAATTATCCCGATACCCAGGTCGAGCAGTTGGAAATCAGCAACCATCCGCAGCGTCACGAGCTGGGCAAGCGCCAGGTGCCGTTTTCAAGAGTTATCCTGATTGAACAGGATGATTTAGCCGAACTGCCGCCGCCGAAATACAAGCGTCTGGTTGTAGGCGGCGAAGTGCGTTTGCGCGGTTCTTATGTGATCCGGTGCAATGAAGTGATCAAGGATGCCGACGGCAATATTATTGAATTGCGTTGCAGCTATGATCCCGACACCTTGGGTAAAAATCCGGAAGGACGTAAAGTCAAAGGCGTTATCCACTGGGTTTGTGAGCAGCACGCGCACCCAGCTGAAGTGCGCTTATATAATCGATTGTTTAATGTGCCGCAGCCGGACAATGAAGAAAATTTCCTGGATGCGTTAAATCCTGATTCCCTGGAAGTGCTCACCGGTTGCCGTGTGGAAGCCGGCTTGGCGAATGCTGCGGCGGAAAGCCGTTACCAATTCGAGCGTACGGGTTATTTCTGTCTGGATGCGGCAGATAGTGTTGACGGCAAACTGGTGTTCAACCGGACGGTGACATTGCGGGAGGGCTGGGTAAAAGACTGATGATGACGTGATGCCGGCACAGGCTGAATATCAACCAACGAGCGACTGGCCAAAAAATTATTATTGGCCAGATTGCTGCATTATTTGTTAAATCGCAGGATGTACAGGGTTTGACAGCTTATATCGCTTAAGCAGGTTCAGTACTGACGGCATAACGATTGAACAGCATCACCAGCATATCGCACTCGTCCTGTGTCGGTTTGATCCAGCCGGGTATGCCCAAATCTGCCAGGACTTGTCTTCCCTGGCTATCCAGGCTCATATCCAGCAGTACGTCGGACAGTGCCGTACCCAGTTCGGCGCAATGCGGGGCGATGCTGAACAAGTGGAAAGCAAAAGCGGTTTCGCTTTGGTCTATCTCGCGTAAATTTTTTCGCGTTAACCCGGACAGGCCGCGGTAGGTGTCGCTTAACATAAAGAGTATATCGGCGGAGCCTTTAAGCAGCATTTGCAACGCTTTGATATCATGGCCGGAAAACAAATATTCCATATTGGACATGGCGGTCTCATTTTCCTCCAGCAGGAATCGGCCCAGCAAATATACAAAATTGTCCGGCGCCGCCGTTACTATTTTACCGCCTTGATATTCCGCCAGGCTTTGGCGCGGGTCATCGGCTCGCACGAGTAAAGTGACTTCATCAGTTTGATCTATCGGACGTAACAGCGGCTGGAAATTATACTCCAGCAATAAACGGGTGGCTTCAAACGGTTTTGTAAAGACGATGTCCATTTGCTCTATTCTTTTACGCCGCTCGCCCATAGCGCCATGAACCAGTTCCAAGCGTACTTCATGACCTAAATGCCGTTGCAGATAGGTATTGAAAAAGTACCATCCGTTCATTTGCTGGCTGCTTTGCGCGCTTACCCAAAGATTGAGTTTTTCGCGGACGGCGGTTACTGCAGGATAGGCGCGGCGTTCCGGTGTTACTGCGGGCGTTGCCGGCCGCGTCGGCTCAACCTGTTGTGGCGTCATTGATGGTGCTGTAGTCAATGCTGGTACGGTCTTTTGGGGCTGAGTAGGGAGTATCGGCGCATCAGATAGAAAACGGGTCAGGCCGGTCATCTTGAACAGCACCGCTATCATGCGATTGGTGTTGGTAATGCGGATGCTGATCTGCTGTTTTTGCCAATGTTCAAACAGTTTAAGCAATTGCGCGAGACCCATCGAGTTAACCCGTTGCAGCTGGGCAAAGTTTAATTCCACGGCGCAATTTTTCGGGAGTATATAAAGCGTTTCCAATTGTTGCACGGCATCGACATCTATGACGCCGGTCATATTGAATTTTTGTGCCAATGCCACGGCAGACGGTTGCGGTTGAATTTGCAATGCGCTTGCCGTGATTAATGCAGAGGGCGCCACCGGAATAAATTCCGGTTGTTCAGATGCTGCAGAAACAGCGGACTTTTGAGTTTCAATCGCAGACGCCGGGCTTTCGGACAGAAAACGGGTTAAGCCGGTCATTTTAAACAGCACGGTAATCATGCGGTTGACGTGAGTGACGCAGATGGAAATATCCTGTTTCTGCCAATGTTCAAACAGCTTCAGTAATTGTGCCAAACCCATAGAGTTGACGCGTTCCACCTGCGCGAAATTTAATTCGACCCTGCTGTTTTTGGGCAGTATATAAAGCGGCTCCAACAGTTGTACCGCATTCACGTCGATATTGCCGATAAGCGAAAATTGCTGGTTCGGCAAGTCGGCAGAGGGTTGCGGCTGGATTTTCAGTACAGATGAATCGAAAGGTGTTGCCGCCTGGTTTTGCAGTTGGCGGGTTTCGGGAATTCCAGGCTTTGCCGGTTCAGGGTCGGCGGCGCGTCCGTCAGTCAGGAAACGGGCTAAACCTGATTGATTGAGCAGTAAACATACCATTTGATTGGCACAGGTAATGCGAATATTAATATCCTGTTTTTGCCAGTGTTCAAACAGCTTAAGTAACTGTGCCAGGCCCATTGAGTTGACCTGCTCGACCTGGGCAAAATTTAATTCCGCCGTCGCTTTTGAAGGCAGGACATAAAGTGTTTCCAAAACGCCGGAAGCATCAACATCCACCGTTCCAATCAGCGCGAATTGCTGCAACAGGTTTTCTTTGCTCGGTTGTTGCAGAATTCGTAACTTAGCATTAGTCATAGTCAATAGCCTCGTATAATTCGCTGTGATATAAAAATTGAAAGCCCTTATCCGTTTCTGGGTCAAAATGATTTTTAAAATCCATAAACGCGCAGACTTGTGTCTGCTGATTTGGGAAAACACGTAACTGCAAATAATCAGACATACGCCAAATCAGGTAAAGTCCGCCGCCGCCGACACCGGAATCCAGTCCCATGCCTCGAACATGGCGTGACAGGCGGTTCAGGAATACATTGGGAGTCAATGTTCCCCAGCTGTCGGTCAGTGAAATACCTAATAAGCCGTCCTGGATGGAGACATCCAGCCGCAATATTTCATCTGCTCCCAGTTCCCGTGACGTGCCTTTTGCATACAGGGGCCGTCCTTTACCGTCGCGCGGCGCACCGCAGAGCCCGTTTTCAATGAGTTCGTCCAGCAGGAAAATGGCTGCATCCAGGCGATCCGGGTTGGGTATGGACTGTTCTTGCAGCCATGCGTCGACTTCATTGATGATGAAGGTTTTGTCTTCGCTATGGGTGAAATAAAACTCCCGGCGCTGGTCAGGATAGCGCAGAAACATCGCCAAATCGTCGGTACTGTTATTTTGGTGTTGGGTGAGTAACGTTCCCCATCCCAATTGCTGGTTAATCGGGTGATCCTGCAATAATACCCGTCTGACACCTTGTGTAGCCAATCCGGGAATAAGGTCGGAAAAGTTTTGCTCCGCCAGGAATATCAATTCCTGGCGTTGGATGCGCGGAGAAATGATGCCGGGATTGGCGCGGTAAAAAGCATCGGCGATGTGTACTTGTTCAATAACATCTGGACCAGATTCGGTAGCGGCGTCGATAGTGCCAAACTCGCTTGTTTTTTCGAAATATTCAACACAAAAAATAGTGACATCGTCATAGAAAACGGACCGTCCCAGGTAGTTGGTCAGCGTATTCAGCAAACTGCTGTTCAGCATTTCAATGTCACTTTCGCCATGATGAACGAGCAATTCTTCCAGGCGTTCATAACCGAAGCACTCGCCCGCAGCATTTTCTTCTTCAACGATACTGTCGGTGTAGAGAAACAGGCGATCACCCAGGTCAATTTCGGTTATTTGCTGCTCATAATCGGTATTTTCGTTTTTGCCCAACGGTAAACCACCCAGCTCCAGGCTGTCCAACTGGCTGAGCATAGAACGGTAGAGATAAGCGAATTGATGGCCGGCGTTAGCGTAACGCAGTTCGCCCGTGCGTGTGTCCAGACATACGGCGAACATGGTCATCAACAGCGATTGGTGAGCCGTGTTAAAAATGATGTTGCTGAGGCGGGAGAGTATTTTGTGCGGTTCTTTTTCTTTCTCGGCTTCCAGGAAATTAACACCGGCCTTGGCGGCACAGACAATCGTGCCGGCCGCGATACCATGACCACTGACATCACCGACCAGAATAACCACCCAGCGTCCGTCTACCATGTAATAATCGTAAAAATCCCCGCCGACTTCGCTGGATGTAATCATTGTGGACAAGCCGCGTACGCCGGGCAATTCGATATGGGGAGGGCGCAGCAGGTTTTTTTGCAGTGCGGCGGCGTTGGCCACTTCATCATTTAATCGGGCGCTCAGTTGTTGCATGGTTTCGATAAGATGTCCTTGCGATTGCGACATCTTCAGCATCATGTCGGCGACTTTGATTACGCCCATAATGCCGTCTTTGCCGATGACCGGCAGTGCTTCGTACTTGATACCCGGATCGCGGATTAAAAAATCAACGATCACCTGGTCGATACGATCTTCGGCATTGGCAATCAACGGTGCTACAAAAATATCAAAATTGCTTTCCAGTAAAATATCGAGATTTTTACGAGCATAAAGCTCGCGTGCGAAGGCGCGACTCATAAGATTGAGGTAATTACGCCGCGAAATAATGCCGAAATATTTATTGTTTTCATCGATAACCGGCAATGCGGATAAGTCGGCATGAGTCTGGAACAGGCCAAGAACATCTAAGATAGACGCATCCAGCGTGATAGGTTTTACTGGTTGAGTTAAGTCGCGGACACAAGGTACGGAAAACTCAGCGGTAGTGGCGATGGGATGGCTTTTTTGACTCTCAAGCATAAATAACCGGAATGGACTGTTCGAAAGCCGGAAGTCGGCTTAATACCTTGCCGATTCTAGAAGAAAATCATGACAGCTTAATTACATGATACCTGTAGCAACGGTCGGCGTTTGTGCTTCGTGTGATACTGAAATACTATCCGTGGTTTAATGCGACGGCTTGTTTTTTCTTGTTCTAGAATTTAAGCCGCCGCATACTGTCGACGCATTATCAAAAATCATTTTTTTTCAAGCGCCTGGATTTTTTCTTCCAGATGTTTTACTTTTTTCAGCAGCTCCGGCAATTTGCTGATAGCTACCTGTTCTTTATAGGCGGCACGCTTATCTTTTGCGGGGCTGCCGAAAACATGCGTTCCTGCGCTGACATTGCCGGCTACGCCGGAACGCGCCATGACCACGGCACCTTGCCCGATGGTGACATGATCAGCGATGCCGGCACTTCCTGCGAGTATTGCATAGTCTTCTATCTGGCAGGAGCCTGAGACGCCAACCTGTCCGCACATAATGACATGCTTTCCGATTTTATTATTGTGGCCGATTTGTACAAGGTTATCTATTTTAGTGCCGGCCCCAATCGTCGTGCTGCCCAATGCGCCTCTGTCTATACAGGTATTAGCGCCAATTTCGACATTATCCCCGATAACTACATTGCCGACTTGTGGAACCTTGACATGCTGATGATGCCTGAATTTATAGCCGAAGCCGTCAGCGCCGATAATTGCGCCCGAATGGATAATGACGTTATCGCCAATGATGACATTATCGTAGATAACGGCATAGGGATAGATTCGGCAGTTTTTACCGATTTTAGTGTTTTTACCGATATAGACGCCGGCCAGTATTTCGCTGTTATCGCCTATGCCGGCGTTTTCTCCGATGACGGCATACGGGCCGATATACAGTTTATCGCCCAGCGTTACATTGATATCCAGTACGGCTTGCGGGGCAATTGTCCGCTGGTAAGTCCGGTCTGGATGCAATAGCTCGACGGCCTTGATGAAACTCATTTCAGGATCGGCGCTGATTAGCAAGGCCATGCTTTCCGGGATCATATCAGCCGCAAAGCCTTCGGCGATGAAGCAGGCGCCGGCCGTTGAGTTTTTGATATATTGGCTGTAGCGGGTGTTCGTCAGTTGCGTGACCTGGGCTGTTTTTGCAGCGGTAATATCAGCGGCGGATTCAATGAGGGTTGAAGGGTCTCCACCTTCAATTCGAGCATTACAAATAGCGGCAAGGTCTTTTAACGTAATCGGCATGGTGTCTCTGCGGTTGGTTTAAAGCATAAGGTTTATGTTAAAGCGATGGATAGTGTATCAAATCCGGTTAATATCCACATAAATCGATCAGATAGCGACCGGGAATGTCTATGAGTCAGTAGCCGGGCGTTTAATGTGTTGCCAATGCCCCGATTTTCCGCCATTTTTTTCCAGTAATTGCACCGACTGGATAACCATGCCCCGGTCTACGGCTTTACACATATCATATATAGTAAGCAACGCACATGCTGTGGCCGTCAATGCTTCCATTTCCACGCCGGTCTGGCCGTTGGTTTTTACCGTGGTTTGACAGCGTATGCGGTTGCAGTCAGTTTCTGCGCTGAAGTCTATTTCGACATGAGTGATAGGCAGGGAATGGCACAGCGGAATCAAATCGGCTGTTTTTTTGCTGGCCATAATGCCTGCTATTCTCGCAATTGCCAGCACATCGCCTTTTTTATGCCTGCCGTCGATGATGAGCTTGAGTGTTTCCGGCAGCATTGCTATATAGCCTTCGGTAACCGCGATGCGCCGGCTTATCGGCTTTTCGCCGACATCGACCATGTGCGCTTCACCGGATTGATTAAAGTGAGTTAATAGAGTCATTTTATAGGTAGAATGATGGCTGAAAACATTAAATATAAGTTTGTATTATCTCTATTTTCGTAATGGCGTGAATCAATATGTCTATTAAAGTACGTTATTTTGCTGGTTTAAAAGAAAGTCTGGGGCGTTCCGAAGACAATCTGGCGTTTACAGGCTTCATTACCGTCCGTGAGCTATGGCACTGTGTTAATCCTGATCAACGCTTACCCAATAATATACTGGCGGCAGTGAATATGGATTATGTTGATCTGGACAGCGGTGTCAGCGATGGCGATGAAGTCGCGTTTTTTCCGCCGGTGACCGGAGGCTGACAGTGACTGTTATGGTCGTGCAGGGTGGTTTTGATCCCTGGCAGGAAATTCAGTCGTATCAAAATTCGGCCGATATCATGGCGGGCAAAGTGGGGGCGACCAGTGTTTTTATCGGCACCATGCGTGATTTTAACGAGGGTGATCCGGTTAAGGGCATGACGCTGGAGCATTATCCCGGCATGACTGAAAAGCAGCTGGAAACAATCGTCGCTGAGGCCGGGCAACAATGGCATGTGCTCGACAGCCTGGTGATACACCGTGTCGGCGACATTATGCCTAACGAACCGATAGTGCTGGTAGTCGTCTGGGCATGTCATCGTGGCGATGCCTTTGATGCGAGTCGATATATCATGGAGGCGTTGAAATCCAGGGCGCCGTTCTGGAAAAAAGAGCGTTTAATAACGGAAGATGAGCGCTGGGTTGCCGAAAATACCAAGGGCTATAAATCGGTTTGAGCTATCGTCTGTAATTATTCAAATCTTTCGGGCAGAAATCCGTGTTTATCGGCATTCGATACGCCTTCGGTATTTTTTCATGTTAAGTTGATGATTATTTTATAAATGTAAAGAAATCACTTTAGCGATGTGACTATTTCGCATTGCAGTCAAGGGGTTGTGTTCTAAACTATTAACCGTGCTGAAGTGATGCCGCATTAAGATTGAATGCAAGCAAAACAGTCTTAACAATAAAAGGATTTGACTTAATAACCCAATATTCAACAATTTCTCGAGGGATACCACAATGAAAACAAATCAAATTTTAAACTTGGGTCTGCTGTTATCGGCGGCGACATTATTTTCTCCCGCCGGTTTTGCGGCGGATGTGATGACTTTTCCTGGCTCGATTTGCCATGCCAGCGATCCGAGCCAGGCCGGTAAAATTATAAGATCAGTCGCCGGTGTGCAAAACAACTCCTCGACTGGCGCGGTAACGGTTAATTG
>Ga0163199_1002043_pt1 | contig 12490 bp, 12 predicted proteins | sample PL_2010_150m_FD_113537 | JGI IMG/M metagenome (GOLD analysis project Ga0163199, IMG submission 113537) | Freshwater microbial communities from Powell Lake, British Columbia, Canada to study Microbial Dark Matter (Phase II) - PL_2010_150m | ecosystem: Environmental > Aquatic > Freshwater > Lake ... | reverse complement strand
CCCTGGAACATGATGTCGCCCGACTGGCCGTGAAAAGCGATCAGCCCCGAGCCGTATTTTTCCCAGATGTCGCACAGCTTGCGCAGCACGGCGGTGTCGTAATGCATGCCTGCCGGCGGCATGATCCGCAGGGTATGAAATTCTGATGACGCGGGGAACTTGGCGGCGACTTCCGAGAAGCGCGGTATCACGCCGCCGCCATAACCGAACACGCCGACAGTACCGCCTTTCCAGTAACCCTTGCGCGTCGCGTACGAATGTTCGAGTTGACCCATCAGGTCAACCATGTAGTCCTTGTCGCTGGCGAGCCGTTTCAGGCCGCTGACGAAGCTCGGCCACGGGCCGCTTTCGAGCTGGTCGAGCAACGGGGTTTCGTGCATCTTCTTCGCCATATTTTCTCCTCGCCACAAGCCTTTCGACCGCCGATTCAGCAACTGGATTTACAGGCCGCCACAGCCGCCCATACGCGTCGATGTTACAGGCCCTGATTTTCGCGGTGCTATCATCCTCGTTGGGTATGCCGGACACCCCCCATAAGGAAGTCCCTGACCTACCCATTGGGGTATGACCCCACCCCCAATTTTGGCTACGACGGATTTGCGCGTTGCGCGCAGGCGAGGCGGCGAGGTAACCTTGCCCGCAGGTACCGCTGCAGCAGCGAGCGCAATGCGCTTGCGCACCGCAGCTTTCCTGCATTCAGCGGAGCGCCAGACTTAGAGCGCCTAACATAATGAAACACGTGTGCGTTGCGGTCCAGAATTGGTGATGACGAGGCGCTCGATGCAGGTAATATCGGGAATATTGCCAAGTCGAGCAACGACGTCAGCGCCGATTCTGGCCGCAACCCTGAACAACATTAGAACCAACTATTTGCGAATAGTGGGGCTGGCGCGAGTTTTGGCCCATGGCATTGTCGAAAGTCCCTTGCTTAGAATGACTAAGCTGCGGGCCTTTCTTCGCGCCCTGAGCCAAAATCGTGCCAGCGCATCACGCGTTTCATTATGTTAGGCGCTCTTATGGACCAGATCACGAAACTCGACCGCTTCAAGGCCCCGCTCGGCGGGCAGGAAATCGAGCTGGAGCAGGTGGACTACGAATCCGGCGGCATCAGCCTGTTGCGAATCCGCATCCGCGAACGCAGCAGGTTCACGGTTTTCGAGATCGACGCGGATACCGCCGCGCGCTGGGGACAGGCGCTCGTGCAGTGGGCGCATCATTCACGCGACGGCCGCGCTCCCCCATGACAGTGGACATGGTGTTCAGCATTCGCGGCAACAGCATTCCGCGCGATCACGGCTTTGTGCTCTGGCGCGAGCTGCGGACCTGCCTGCCCTGGCTCGACGCCGAGGCCCACGCGGGAATTCACACGATCCGCGGCGCGCCGGGGAACGATGACATGCTGCTCCTGACGCAGCGCACGAAGCTGGTGCTGCGCCTGCCGCAGGCACGGGTGGCGGAAGCGCAAAGCCTGCAGGGACAGCAACTCGACCTGAACGGACACGTGCTGCAGATCGGCGCTTCCCGCCAGCGTCCGCTGCTGGCGTTCGCCACGCTCTACTCGCAACTGGTTTGCACCGGCAGCGACGACGAGCTTGAGTTTCACCGGGATATCGCCGCCGAGCTCGGGCAGATCGACGTGGCGTGCCAATTCATCTGCGGCAAACGGCGCGCGCTGCGTGCGGGGCAAACCGAGGTCCGCGGCTACAGTCTGATGCTGCACGACCTCAAGCTCGAGCAATCCACTCTGCTGCAACAGGTTGGCCTGGGCGAGCACCGCAAGCTCGGCTGCGGCATCTTCGTTCCACACAAATCGATCGCGGCAGTCGCGGCATGAAATCTGAACTGGCTTAGAGAGGCTTTATGACAAAACCCACTCCGGCGATAACCCTGGATTTGTGCGGAATGTCGTGCCCGGCGCCGCTGCTGGGCGCAAAGCAGGTCATCGATGATCTGCAATTGGGGCAGGTGCTGCTGCTCATCTCGGATTGCCCGGGAACTTCCGACGATCTGTTTACGTGGGTCAAATACACCGACAACCAGATTGCCGCGACCGCCAGGATGGGTGGCAAGAAGACCGGCTATTACATCCAGAAAGGCAAGGCCGCGCCCCATCCACGACCGCACGCGGTGCTCGACATCAGGGGGGTGTCCTGCCCCGGCCCGATCGTCGAGGCGAAAAAGCTGCTCGATGCGATGCAGCCCGGCGAGGTATTGGAACTGATCAGCAATTGCCCCGGTTCCCCTGCCGACGTCAAGGCGTGGGTCAAAACTAAATCGCTCGAGCTCGCCACCATGCACGAGAGCGCGCGCGGCGAGTATCATTTCTATATTCGCAAGAAGTAACCGCTGGCGATTGCCGTTTTGCACCCTCACACCAGGACGCGCCGTGCGAATCAATAGCCGCTGGCATAAGAGCGGCACGCCGAAAAGCACACAGCAGGTCGCGAGCGTGATGGCGTCCATCGTCTGGCGCGTCGCGCAGAACGCGCTGCAGCGCATGCGGCGCGAACAATATGACATCGACCCCGGCTCGCAGTATTTCGCATTCCTCGGCGAATTGCTGATTTTCCTGATCCAGATCGCCGATCGCATCGCGTATCAAAAACTGGATGCCGGGCAGCGCAGCGAATTCACCACGGCGCTGGCGATCCGCGTCGCCGGGATACTCGACGAGAACGCGAGCGACTTGCTGGGCAGTCCGCAGCCGGGCAGCCACCGGGAGCGCTTTATTGCGCTCCTCAACGAACTCGCCGCCGACTATGCCGAATTCAAGTACACCGATGCCGGGCCGGATTTTGCCTTCCTGCGCTACCTCGGCACTCGCGTCATGGCAACGATGGCGCAAAAAGACCGCCCCTGGGTGATCGACCAGATCATGTCGATCGAGGCGCCGGAAGCCATCGCCACCGTGCAAAAAGGCATGCACAATCTGTTCGATCGCCCGATCGATAATGAGCTGACAAGAAAGAGCTAGCATGCGCGTCACCGGGCCTTTCGATTACATCGTCGTCGGCGCGGGCACCGCCGGCTGCGTGCTCGCCAACCGCCTCTCCGCCGATCCAAAGAATTCGGTGCTGCTGCTCGAAGCCGGCGGCAAGGACGACTGGATCTGGATCCACATCCCGGTCGGCTATCTCTACTGCATCGGCAACCCGCGCACCGACTGGTGCTACAAGACCGAGCCCGACCCGGGTCTCAACGGCCGCTCCATCCTCTATGCCCGCGGCCGGGTGCTCGGCGGCAGCTCCTCGATCAACGCCATGCTCTACCTGCGCGGCCAGGCGCGCGATTACGACGAGTGGGCGCGGCTCACCGGCGATCCGCGCTGGTCGTGGCAAAGCGTGCTGCCCGTCTTCAGGCAATCCGAGGACCACTGGCGCGGCGCGGACGAGTTCCACGGTGCGCGTGCCGGCAGCGACGGCGCGGGCCACGAATGGCGCGTGGAGCGGCAGCGCCTGTCGTGGGAGATTCTGGACGCCTTCCGCGACGCCGCGGTGGAAGCAGGAATCGCCAAGATCGATGACTTCAACCGCGGCGACAACGCCGGCAGCTCGCGCTTCGAGGTCAATCAGCGCCGCGGCGTGCGCGTGAGCGCCTCCAAGGCATTCCTGCGGCCCGCAATGGCGCGCGCGAACCTCACCGTGCTCACCAACGTGCACGTGAAAAAACTGCGGCTTGAAGGCCGGCGCGTGCTCGGCGTGGAGTTCTTCCAGGGTCGCGATGAAGTTTTCGCCGCAGCGAAGCGCGAGACCCTGCTCGCGGCGGGCAGCATCGGCTCGCCGCAGATCCTGCAGCTCTCGGGCATCGGGCCGGGCGAGGTGCTGCAGCGGCACGGCATTCCGGTCGTGCACGACCTGCCTGGCGTCGGCGGGAACCTGCAGGATCACCTGCAATTGCGCATGGCGTTCAAGGTGAAGAACGTGCTCACGCTCAACACCCTGACGAACTCGTGGTGGGGCAAGGCGAAAATGGCGCTCGAATACGCGCTCCACCGCACGGGGCCCTTGACCATGGCGCCTTCGCAGCTGGGCGCGTTCCTGAAGAGCGACCCGTCGCAACCCACGCCCGACCTCGAGTTCCACGTACAGCCTTTGAGCCTCGACAAGTTCGGCGATCCGCTGCACCCCTTCCCCGCCTTTACCGCGAGCGTGTGCAACCTGCGGCCCACCTCGCGCGGCCACATCCGCATCAAATCGCCCGATCCGCGCGCCCACCCGGCGATCACGCTGAACTATCTCTCGACACCGGAGGACCGGAGAATCGCCGCGCAGTCGCTGCGAGCGATCCGCCGCATCGTCACCGGCACGCAGACGATGAAGCAGTACGCGCCCGAGGAATTCGTGCCGGGGCCGAGCTTCCAGTCGGAGGAGGAACTGGTCAAGGCCGCGGGCAACGTCGGCACCACCATCTTCCACCCGGTGGGCACTTGCAAGATGGGCCGCGCAGACGACCCAACGGCGGTGGTCGACCCGAATCTGCAAGTGCGCGGCATCGGGGGCCTGCGCGTGATCGACGCGTCGATCATGCCGACCATCACCTCGGGCAACACCAACTCGCCGACGTTGATGATTGCGGAACGGGGCAGTGTGCTATTGATCGGTGATAAATGACGGGCAAAGTATCAAGCCGAACCATCGCGGGCGCTGTGTTTGCGATTTCAAATACTTCTAAAGGAGACGGCAATGACGGTTGCGACAGCCACGAACGCGAAATTTCATTATGTCTGCGCACACGATATGCGGGTCGAGAACCCGCTGAATATCCGGCTTGCGCAGATGTGGGGCGCGGTTCGTGGCGAAACGCAAGGACAGCTCGAGGTCGAGCTCATACCGTGGGGCGCCGCCGGTTCTTCCAAGGTCTCGCTCGCCAAACTGTTGAGCAACGAAATCGCCTTTCATATGATCTCGGGCATGCCGCTTTCGACCATAGTCCCGGTCGCGGCGATGGAAGGGCTGCCCTTTGCCTACCGGTCCGAGGAAGAGGCATGCCGCATATTCGATGGCGAATTCGGCAACCTCTTGCGCAAGGAGATAGCCGCCAAAGGCCTCGTGGTCTTTCCCAATATCTGGCCGCAGGGCTTCAATCAGATCACGAGCAGCACCGTGCCTATCCGTACGGTAGAGGACCTCAAGGGGTTCAAGCTGCGCACCGCACAGGTCCCGTACAAGGTCGATCTGTTCAGCTCACTCGGCTGCGATCCGCAGCAGATCTACTATCAGGCCGTCTACGACAATCTGAAAAGCGGTGCCGCATCGGGACAGGAGACGCCCTATCTCTACGTGGAAATGGACAAATTCGTCGAGGTGCAGAAATACCTGAGCGTGACGAATCACCGCCTGGGATCGTTCTGGATGTGCGCGCATCCGGACAGCTGGAATGCCCTTCCCCAGAAGGTCAAAGACAGCGTCGAGCGCAACGCGAAAAAGTACGTCGCGGTTTTCCGTGAAGACATGGTCAAGGCCAACGCGGAGGCAGCCGGGCGGCTCAAGTCGAGGCTCGTGTTCAACAAGGCCGATACTTCGACGTTCGTTGAGCGCCTGAAACAGAACGGCTTTTACAACCGCTGGCGCAGGGAATTCGGCGAGAAGGCCTGGACCCTGCTCGAAGCCCAGCGTGGTCCTCTGCCATAGCAGCGGAACAACTCAGGTGCCGGAATTGCGGCGGCGATAGGCGGATCATCGCCTCTCAGTAGGTGGACAAAAAACGCTTCTTGCGCGCATCATACCTAATTGGCGGTGGATTTTTTGAGAGGAGAATTGAAATGCGTACTGTGAAACTGTTAACCGCAATTGCCATCCCCGCGGTGCTGGCGGTGCCGGCGGCGCACGCCGCACAACCAGCCTATCCGGAAAAACCGATCAGGCTCGTCATCGGCAGCGCGCCGGGCTCGGGTCCCGATATCATCGCGCGCGTGCTTGCCGAGCGCCTGTACGGGGCGTGGGGCCAGCGGGTCGTTGTCGATTCCCGGCCCGGCGTGGCCGGGATCCTGAGCGCCGATCTGGTATTGCGCTCGGCACCCGACGGTTACACGTGGATGATGCTGACCTCGCAGCTGATGGTCGCAACCGCGGTATATCCCAACGTCAAGTTCAACCTCGACAAGGATTTCGCCTCGATCAGCCTGATCGGAACGGTACCGTTTGCTCTCGTGGTCAATTCCGAACTGCCCGCGAAGTCGATTCGTGAGCTGATCGAGCTCGCGAAAACGACGCCACTGCGATATGGCTCGGCCGGCACCGGCGCCACCGAGCATCTCTCCGGGGTCCTGTTCACGCGTTTGACGGGCACCGACATGCTGCACGTGCCCTACAAGGGCGTCGCCGAGGCCCTTGCTGCTACGATGGGGAAAGAGGTGCATCTCACCTACGTTGTCCTCCCCGCCGTACTGGCCTCGATTCAGGCCGGGCGGGTAAGAGCGCTGGGCGTCACCAGCCTGAAGCGTACATCACTGCTTCCCGACGTGCCGACGATCTCGGAAACGGTGACTGGCTACCAGACGCACGGATGGTACAGCGTGGTGGCCCCCACCGGCACTCCGGAGGCGGTGCTGACCAAAGCAAGCGCCGAAGTCGCCAAGGCGGTCAAGGAGCCGCAATTCGGCGAACAGCTCAAAGCGCTGGGACTCGACCTCGTCGGGAGCACGCGGGCGGAGCTTGATGCGTTCCGGCGCGCGCAAAGGAAGCAGATCACTGAAATAGTCAAAGTCTCCGGCGTGAACGTCAAATAAAGTCACCCGACGCTGCGCCGTCGCGACATGCCTGCGTGAGAGGCTGGCGGCCTCTGCGGCAAAGCGGTAGTGCCGGTCAGGAACGGCAGTTGCGTTCGATGAAGTCCTGGACCGCAACGACGTCCGCGTCGAGCACCGTGAAGCGCTGCGGCAGGCGTTCGAGGTTTTCGAGGTCCGCCGGAAACTCGGGGTCGCGGCCGAGCGCCTCACGGATCGTTTCCGCAAACTTGACCGCCAGCGCGGTCTCCAGGCATACCAGCGGCACGCCTTCCTCGCGATATTCGAGCCCGACCTTGAGACCATCGGCGGTATGGGTATCGATGATCTGGTTGCACTCGCGATACACGCGGCGGATGGTTTCAAGACGGTCATGGTGCGTGCTTGTTCCCGACACGAAACCGAAGCGCGGCACACGGTCAAAAAACGGCGTCGCCGACAAATCGAACGCGCCATCGCTGTCGAGCTGCCGCCACAGGCGCCTCATCAGCTCTGCATCGCGCCCCGTCAGGTCGTAGATGAAGCGCTCGAAGTTCGACGCTTTTGAAATGTCCATGGACGGGCTCGAAGTCTGCACCACCTGCTGCGGCGGCCGCACGCGATAGACGCCGGTGCGAAAGAATTCATCGAGCACGTCGTTCTCGTTGGTGGCGAGGATCAGCTTGGCTATCGGCAGGCCCATCGAGCGCGCGATGTGCCCGGCGCAGATATTGCCGAAATTGCCCGACGGCACGGCAAACGATACCGGCTGGTCGTTCGATTCCGTTACCGCAAAGTAGGCCTTGAAGTAGTAGACCACCTGCGGAACGATGCGCGCCCAGTTGATCGAATTGACGGTGCCGATATGGTGGCGCGCCTTGAACGCGAGGTCGTTGCTGACGGCCTTGACGATGTCCTGGCAGTCGTCGAACACGCCGCGGATCGCGATGTTGAATACATTGCGGTCCTGCAGCGAAAACATCTGCGCCGTCTGGAACGGGCTCATCTTGCGGTGCGGCGACAGCATGAACACGCGGATGCCGCGTTTGCCCCGCATCGCGTATTCCGCCGCCGAGCCGGTGTCGCCCGAGGTCGCGCCGAGAATGTTGAGCTCCTGCCCGCTTTTCGCCAGCGCATACTCGAACAAATTGCCGAGCAGCTGCATCGCGATGTCCTTGAACGCCAGCGTCGGGCCGTTCGACAAGCCGAGGACATGAACGCCCGGCTGCAATTGCCGCACCGGCGTGATCTCGTCCGAACGAAACGTGGCGGCGGTGTAGGTGCGGTCTATGATCCGCTGCAGGTCGGCCGGCGGGATGTCATCGACGTAGCGGCGGATGATTTCGAACGCGAGCGCGGGGTAACTCAACCCTCGCCACGCGGCGAGCTCGGTGGCGGTGACCTGCGGATAGGCTTCCGGCATGGCGAGACCGCCGTCGCTCATCAGGCCGCCGAGCAGAACGTCGGAAAAGCTTGCGGCAGCCGCGCTGCCACGAGTGCTCACGTAACGCATAGTCGGCAGCGCTTAATGTGCACCCAGCTGTTCCATGCGGATACGCGTGACCTTGCCGACCACCACCGGCAGATTTTCGATCTTGGCGATCGCCGCATTGACGCTTTTCTCGATCGTCAGGTGAGTCAGCATGATGATGTCGACCTGCTCTTCGCCTGCGGAGGGCTCTTTCTGCACCATCGCATCGATCGAGATCCCGCTGTCGGCAAGCACGCGCGTGATGTCGGCGAGCACGCCCGGGCGGTCGTGGACCCGCATGCGCAGATAGTACGAGGTCTCGACCTCGGTAATCGGCAGGATCGGCACGCTGGAAAGCTGGTCCGGCTGGAACGCGAGGTGCGGCACGCGATGCTCGGGGTCGGCAGTGTGCATGCGCGTCACGTCGACCAGATCGGCGATCACCGAAGATGCCGTCGGATAGGCGCCCGCGCCGGCGCCGTAATAGAGCGTCGCGCCGACCGCATCGCCCTTGACCAGGATCGCGTTCATCACGCCTTCGACGTTCGCGATCAGCCGCCGCGCCGGGATCAGCGTCGGATGCACGCGCAACTCGATGCCCTTCGGCGTGCGCCGGGTGATGCCGAGCAGCTTGATGCGATAGCCGAGTTCTTCTGCATAGCGGATGTCCGTTGCGGCCAGTTTCGAGATGCCTTCGATATAGGCGTCCTTGAAGTGCATCGGGATGCCGAACGAAATCGCCGCGATGATGGTAAGCTTGTGCGCGGCGTCGACGCCCTCGATATCGAAAGTCGGATCGGTTTCGGCATAACCCAGGCGCTGGGCTTCCTTCAGCACGGTTTCAAAACTCGACCCCTTCTCGCGCATCTCGGACAGAATGAAATTGCTGGTGCCGTTGATGATGCCGGCGATCCACTCGATGCGATTCGCGGTCAACCCCTCGCGCAGCGCCTTGATGATCGGGATGCCGCCCGCGACGGCGGCTTCGAACGCGACCATCACGCCCTTCTTCTGCGCCGCGGCGAAAATCTCGTTGCCGCGGGTCGCGAGCAACGCCTTGTTGGCGGTGACGACATGCTTGCCGTTTTCGATCGCCTTCAGGATCAGCTGCTGCGCGATGGTCGTGCCGCCGATCAGCTCGATCACGATGTCGATATCCGGATGGCTGACGACCTCGAACGCATCCGCGGTCACGACCGCGCCCTTCCCGACGAGCTTGCGTGCCCGCTCGATGTCCTTGTCGGCGACCATCGTGATCACGATGCCGCGACCGGCGCGGCGCGTGATCTCCTCCTGGTTGCGCGCCAACACCTCGAAGGTGCCGCCGCCGACCGTGCCGAGGCCAAGCAAGCCTACGTTGATGGGTTTCATAACAATCCATCCTTGCGGAACATGTCCTTGATGCCGCGCACCGCCTGGCGTGTTCTGGCTTCGTTTTCAATCAGGGCGAACCGCACATGATCGTCACCGTATTCGCCGAAACCGATGCCGGGAGACACCGCTACCCGGGCGTCATTCAGCAGCTTCTTGGAAAACTCGAGCGACCCCATCTTTTTGTACGGCTCCGGTATCGGCGCCCACACGTACATCGTCGCGCGCGGCACCTCGACCGGCCATCCCGCCGCCTCGAGTCCGGCGCACATCACGTCGCGGCGCTTTTGATAGGTCTGCCGCACCGTTTCGACGCACTCCTGCGGCCCCTCGAGCGCGATGATCGATGCGACCTGGATCGGCGTGAAAGTGCCGTAATCGTGGTAGCTTTTCATGCGCGCAAGCGCGGTCACCAGATCGCGGTTGCCAACCATGCACCCGACGCGCCAGCCCGCCATGTTGTAGCTTTTCGACAGCGTGAAGAATTCAACCGCGATGTCGCGCGCGCCCGGCACCTCCATGATCGACGGCGCGCGATAGCCGTCGAACACGATATCCGCATAGGCCAGATCGTGCACGACATAGACATGGTGCTCGCGCGCGATCGCGACCAGGCGCTCGAAAAACGGCAGCTCGACGCATTGGGTAGTCGGGTTGCTCGGGAAATTGACGATCAGCATCTTCGGCTTCGGATAGGAGTCGCGGATCGCGCGCTCCAGCGTCTCGAAGAAGTCAACGCCGGCGATCATCGGCACGTGCCGGATGTCGGCGCCGGCGATCACCGGTCCGTAAATATGGATCGGGTAACTCGGGTTCGGCACCAGCACGATGTCACCGCGGTCGAGCGTCGCCAGCGTGAGGTGCGCAATGCCCTCCTTCGAGCCTATCGTCACGATCGCCTCGGAATCGGGATCGAACTCGACGTTGAAGCGCGCTTGGTACCAGTTGCAGATCGCGCGCCGCAGCCGCGGGATGCCCTTCGACACCGAATAGCGATGGGTGTCCGGGCGCTGCACGGATTCGATCAACTTGTCGACGATGTGGCGCGGCGTCGGTTGATCCGGATTGCCCATGGAGAGGTCGATCACGTCCTCGCCGCGCTTGCGCGCCGCGGCCTTGAGTTCCCCCGTGATGTTGAATACGTACGGGGGCAGGCGCTTGATGCGGGCAAATTCTTCCATAAGGTCGATGAATCGCGGCTAAGAGCGTGAATAAGCGTATAATTTTAGCCGACCCGAACTCGCGCGGCAAATTAATCACGTCGTGAAACTTCAGCTCGCCGGCCCGACCGGGCAAAATCTGTTCACCGGCTACGGTAGCGGCTACGTGAAGGTGAACGACCAGCGCTTCGAACGCAGCGTGGTCGTTACACCCGAACGCATCATCGAAGACTGGCCCGCGTCGCGCTTCGAGCACCTGACCGCAAGCCACTTCGAATTCCTGCTCGCGCTCAAACCCGAGATCGTTTTGCTCGGCACCGGCGCGATGCTGCGCTTTCCGTCCCCCGCGCTGTCGCGCTGCCTGACCGCGGCGCGCGTAGGACTCGAAGTGATGGATACCAACGCCGCGTGCCGCACTTACAACATTCTGGCGGCCGAAGGCCGCAACGTGGCAACCGCGATCCTGCTCGGCTGATTCGGCAGCGGGGCGCGCGGCTTTGGCCTCAAAGCCCGCTCAGCACCCTGAGGTGGGCAACCACGCAGCGGCCAAGCGCGTGCAGTTCGTAACCGCCCTCGAGCAGCGACACGATACGGCCGTGCGCATACCGGTCGGCGACCGCCTTCATCTGCTGCGTGACCCATGCGTAGTCGGCATCCACCAGTTGCAGCATCGCCATGTCGTCGTCACGGTGCGCGTCGAACCCCGCTGAGACGAACACCATCTCGGGCTTGAACCGCTCGAGCGCCGGCAGCCACTGCGTAACCACGGCTTCCCGGAACCCCGCGCCGCCGCTGCCGGCAGCAAGCGGGATATTTACCATGCGTTCCGAGCGGCCTGCGGTGCCGCTGTACGGATAGAACGGATGCTGGAACGTCGACACCATCAGCACGCGCTCGTCGTCACAGAAGATGTTTTCGGTGCCGTTGCCGTGATGCACGTCGAAATCGACGATCGCAACCCGCGCGAGCTTATGGTGCTCGAGTGCATGTGCGGCCGCGATCGCGACGTTATTGAAGATGCAAAACCCCATCGCGCGCGCACGCTCGGCGTGGTGGCCGGGCGGCCGGATGCTGCAGAACGCATTCTCGGCCTCGCGTCCGATCACCATGTCGGTCGCGAGCACCGCCGCTCCGGCCGCGCGCAGCGCTGCATTCAAGGTGTGCGGATTCATTGCCGTGTCGGGATCGAGGTGGATCGATCCGTGGCGGGGTGAAGAGCTTTCGATGGCGTTCACATAGCGCGGATCGTGCACGCGCTCGAGGTGCTCGCGCAACGCGAGCGGTGCGTCGACGTGCAGCAGGCAGTTGCCGAGTCCAGAAGCGAGCAGCTGATCGTTGATCGCCTGCAGCCGGGCCGGCGACTCCGGGTGTCCCGCACCCATGTCATGCAGCAGGCAATCGGGGTGCGTTATGAAAGCGGTGCTCAAGCAGTGTTCTCCATGACTTTGATCGCTGCCGGGAAATCTCATTATCCCCCATCTCCCCCAGCGCAAGTTACAATTACCCGCCTATGAACCAACAACTCGACGCTGTCGTCCGCCAGGTTGGCACGGTGATCCTCGGCAAGCAACGCCAAATCCGGCTGGCAATCACGTGCCTGCTCGCGCGCGGCCATTTGCTGATCGAAGACATTCCCGGCGTCGGCAAGACCATGCTGGCGCACACGCTGGCGTTGTCGCTCGGCCTGCAGTTCCAGCGCATCCAGTTCACCAGCGACCTGTTGCCCGCCGACATACTCGGGGTGTCGATCTTTGATCGCGAAGCGAGCGCCTTCCGCTTTCATCT
>Ga0163199_1002042_pt1 | contig 12491 bp, 11 predicted proteins | sample PL_2010_150m_FD_113537 | JGI IMG/M metagenome (GOLD analysis project Ga0163199, IMG submission 113537) | Freshwater microbial communities from Powell Lake, British Columbia, Canada to study Microbial Dark Matter (Phase II) - PL_2010_150m | ecosystem: Environmental > Aquatic > Freshwater > Lake ... | reverse complement strand
CTCCAGTCCAGCCCAGCGCACTGTTTCAATCCGCGCCCGACCAATTGGTCGGGCGATGCACCCACATCCAGACGATGCGCCGCGCATGCTTCAAGTTTCAATCCGCGCCCGACCAATTGGTCGGGCGATGCCTTTTCCGCCTCGTCGAACACGAACTGCGAGTAGGCGTTTCAATCCGCGCCCGACCAATTGGTCGGGCGATGCCGTAGCAGCCGCCATGGAGCGCACCGGCCGCGTGGTTTCAATCCGCGCCCGACCAATTGGTCGGGCGATGCCTCTGCCGCGTGCGTGGCCACAACGAGCGGCGGTTGTTTCAATCCGCGCCCGACCAATTGGTCGGGCGATGCCTTTCCAGACAGGTGCGCCCGGCGCAGCGCATGTTGTTTCAATCCGCGCCCGACCAATTGGTCGGGCGATGCCCCGCAAGGTGCCACAGACCAAGCTGTACGTGTATGTTTCAATCCGCGCCCGACCAATTGGTCGGGCGATGCCGGCGATCTCTTCGTTCAGCTTGCGGTAGGTCAGATCGTTTCAATCCGCGCCCGACCAATTGGTCGGGCGATGCCGAGCGGGTCCAGGCCGCCGTCGTCCGGATTATTTGGTTTCAATCCGCGCCCGACCAATTGGTCGGGCGATGCCGTTCGCCGGGGTGAGCAATGCACCGGGCGCCTCAATGTTTCAATCCGCGCCCGACCAATTGGTCGGGCGATGCCAATATGGTCGTGATCTTCACGCCGAGCGTGACGAAGTTTCAATCCGCGCCCGACCAATTGGTCGGGCGATGCCCGAGATCGACGAGACGCCACTGTCCTCCACCTTCCTGGTTTCAATCCGCGCCCGACCAATTGGTCGGGCGATGCCCGCCGGTCCTGCGGCAGATCGTCCGTCTCTTCCAGCTTCAATCCGCGCCCGACCAATTGGTCGGGCGATGCCCCGGCCGTTGGAGGTGAGGTAGCGCAGTTCGTCGCTGCTTCAATCCGCGCCCGACCAATTGGTCGGGCGATGCCCACCAGAGCTGCCGAACTGCTGGCCGAGCGCATGGTTTCAATCCGCGCCCGACCAATTGGTCGGGCGATGCCCTTACCTTCTCGGCAAACTCGGCGAGCGTCCCATTGGTTTCAATCCGCGCCCGACCAATTGGTCGGGCGATGCCCGACACACGACTGCGCCACCGTTGGCGTAATACGCGTTTCAATCCGCGCCCGACCAATTGGTCGGGCGATGCCCCGTCGGTGAGCGGCGCAGGTTTCTTGTGATGCTTGTTTCAGTCCGCGCCCGACCAATTGGTCGGGCGATGCCCGGTCCGCCCGCACACAGAGGCTTGATGTGATCGACTTCAATCCGCGCCCGACCAATTGGTCGGGCGATGCCCCTGGGTAGGGGTCGCTGTTCTTTCGCTCCCATTCGCCTTCAATCCGCGCCCGACCAATTGGTCGGGCGATGCCCCGCCGGCAGATGTGTTATGGGCGACGTCGATGAATTCAATCCGCGCCCGACCAATTGGTCGGGCGATGCCCCCTACCCACGCAACGTATCGCTGCGCAAGAAGATTCCTGCATTTTCCCGCGAACCCGCCTTAGAAGGCCAATTGTTTTGGCCCATGCACTGAGTTCTGCGTGAAAACTTTTTCTGATCATGAGCTTGGCTCGGGCGCGAACATGCGGTGATTGGGTCATCCATAGACGTTCGCGCCGTCAGTCAGACGATGAGTGAGCCTTCAAAATCCACAGAGCGGAAACAACCATGTTGTTTGACCCGCACTTCCACGGGTTCGGTGATGCGGTAAAAGCGCAGATTATCCTGCGCCTCGTCGATTTCGGCGAGCAGGGTGCGCTCCAGTTGTTCAAACTGCAATTCGTCGACTGTGCACTCGAACACGGATTTCTGCACGCGCTGACCCATGCTTTCACAAGCTTTGGCGACACGTCTGAGTCGTTTGCGCCCAGCGGCGGTTTCTGTGGAAACGTCGTAGGTAACGATGATGAGCATGAGGTGTCCTATTTCGCCAGATAAGGCAGATAACCTTCCATCTCGCCACGGATGGTGCGCGCCATGAAGCGCGCCTGGATGAAGGGCAAGAGACCGATGGGGATTTTGCTTTCGGTGAGCGGGTGGGTGATTTCTTCCTGTTTGCGTTCCTGCCAAGCGGTGACGACAGCGCGGCGGCCTTTGTCGCCCAGCATGACGGCGCCGCCTTCGCGTTCGTCAAAATCGGCGGCAGTGATCTGGCCACGGTTGATGAGGGTGAGCGCCAGCCGGTCGGCAAGTATCGAACGGAATTCTTCCTGCAAATCCAGCGCGAGCGCGGCGCGACCGGGACGCACGGCGTGGAGGAAACCCAGTTGCGCATCCAGCCCGGCAGCTTCACAGGCGGAGCGGCAGTCGTTCATGAGCATGGCGTAGAGAAAGGAGATCAGGGCGTTGAAGCGATCGAGCGGCGGGCGGCGAGTGCGGCCATTGAGTGCAAACGCCGCGCGCGCCTGGGGTTTGACAATGAGATTGACGGCAGCGAAGTAGCCGCGCGCAGCCTCGCCTTCCGCGCCGCGCAATTCGTCCAGCGTAGTGGCAACGGCCGCAGCACGCAGGGAGGCGGCGAGGTTATCGGAAATACGGGTGAGTGTTGCCGCCTCGTCCGAGTCAGCCGCTTCGCGTGCGCCGCGTTGCAGGTTGGTGCGGCTGTTTTTGAGTTTGCCCGCAATGACGGCGCGTGCGAACTCCAGCGTGAAAGCAGGCTCCGACGCAACGCGGTGATGCGCCTGACGCAACAGAATATTGCCCGAGATCGGACCTTCGAGCCTTGCCTTGAAGCGGCCTGAATCATCCAGCAGCACCAGCGATTTTCCTTCATCCGCCAGACGGTGCATGAGCGCGGGCGAGACCATGACATTGCCGAAACAGACCAAGCCGCCCAGATGGTGCAGCGGCACTTGGAGTTTTTTCTCATGCTCTACGTCAATGCGCAGGGTGGCGTTCTCCAGATGCGCGTAGGCGTACGGCGTCATGACGTAGAGCGTGTTCTGAACGGTGTGCACCCTACCCCTCCGGATTGAGCAGACTTTGTCGCTGCTGCTGTTGCTTGGCGCGATCGGCCAGTGCTTCGGGCTGACAGATGTCTTTCAACGAGCATTCGCGACAGCGCGCGTCGTTCACCGGTGGCGGGAGTTTTCCAGAGGCCAACATGGCTCGGATAGCGGTCGCGGTTTCTTCCACCAGCCACCGCAATTCCTGCGTGATTGCCACCTCCCGCCGCCGGTGACTGCTGGCGTGGAAAATCGCGCCCTTGGGCACGGGACGGTCGAGCATTTCCTCCAGACAGATCGCCTGCGCGGCGAGCTGGATGTCGTCGTTCAGCCACTTGCGCTTCGGGCCGTGCTTGTATTCGATGGGGTAAGGCGTGCCGTCGGACAAAAACTCTACTACGTCGCATTTTCCGATCAGCCCGACACGGTCACACCACACCGGTAGAGCGGTTTCGATGCGCCGGTCACCGCTGGCTTCGTGGTGAATGCCATCGACTTTGTCGTGTTCTGCGTTGCCGCGTGCAGTGTGTATGTTGTCGGTGAATTCCCGCTCTAAATGGATCAACCCGCAACGTCGCGGGCAGTAGGCCCAGTGGTTGAGGGCGGAAAGGGGAACGGGATCAGCCTCGTTCATGCCTGTGGTGATACCATATTCATCCAACGCGCCTGCTTATGGAGCACATCATGGCGGCAATTTTGAAAGAGATTGAAATCCAAGCCTTGCAACTGTCGCCTCCGGAACGCGGCGAGTTAATCCATCGCCTGATCGTCAGCCTCGAAGGCGAACCTGAAGAATCGCCCGAAGCCATTACCAAAGCCTGGGATGAGGAAATCACCCGCCGCGTGGCGGACATGGAAGCCGGGCGCACACAATGGACGCCTGCCGATGAAGTGATGACCCGACTCCGCACAATAATCAGCGCCGCCAAAGACGGCGCGGGTCAGTCTTAGCGACGAGGCTCAAGCCGATGCCAATGCCGCTGTCGATTGGTACATCGGCGAAGGCGCGTTCATCGCAGCGGGTGATTTCACCGATGAACTCGATCGAGCGCTTGGCCTCCTGAACCGGGGCCAAACCAGCGCGCGCAACGCGTGAACGCTGCCTCTCCACAGTTTTCTCTATTCCCTGATCTACTGCGTGCAAGTCGATATGATCCGCGTCATTGTCGTTGCTCATCACAGCCGCCGGCCCGGGTACTGGGCTGGGCGATGGTGAGTTGAATGCAGCGATGACGCGATTACTCCAGTCCATGTCGTTTTCCAGAAGCCGTATTAAGGCAAGCTCAAACCATTTGCACCGCTCTTGATTTCATCTGCTCGGATTTAATCGCACGGTATGAATGTGGTCCGTGAGATCGCCACCTCTTTTGGCTGCTTCCCATTGGTTTCAACTCGGCTCGATCAATTCCACACCTGTTGGTAGGCGGTCACGATGAGTGGTCACGAAATAATCAGAGAATGTGCGCGGCGAGCCGGCCAAGCCTTCGCGATGGCTAATTTCAATGATTGAATTTGGCAGTGATCGATCTGGCGTTGAAAAGTCGAGCAAGCGGTGTGCGGGGGCGCAACCGAGCTTGGCTTGACGCACTCGCTGGGTTGCATCGCTGTCGGTTCCCACGTGCTTGAATACATACAGCCCCCGGCAGGACATTACTCCCTTGCTGGCCGACCGGTCGTGATCCCACATGCTTCTCAGCGCATCCCACAGATGGGTTAGGTCGTCGTCGGAAAATCCGGTGCCTTGAGCGAGATTGGCGGAAACGAATCCTTTGGCAATATAGAGGCCATAGGGAATAAGTGATTTACGACCCATTGTCCTGAGTTTGTCTTCTTCCTGCTTACCTTCCCATTCTTCGTAATCGACTTTGGTCTTGGCACCAGCCACTTTTTCAGCCACAGCCATGCGTGTAATCGCCGCATCCATAGGCAGAATAGGGTCAATGGAACGCGAGAAAGCAACCTGTACAGGGCCGCGCACCTGTCCGGCGTTTGGGCCAGTGGACATAACTGCGCCAAAGGTACGCACATCGAAAAACTGCTGGCACATCCAATTGCGAGCATTCCCAACCTGAGCTCTGTTTCCCCCACCTGCGGGAGCACCGCCTGTAGCTTCGTGCGCAGCTGTAATCTGTTTGTTCAGATTGGTCGAATGCTCGATAAAAATAGCATTGGGTGCTTCATTACCGAAGGCTGCCTGAATATAGTTTCGCACCCGCCGTTTGATGGCGACGTCGGAAACCAGTCCGTGCATATCTTCCGGGTCGATGCGCGGGCTGTTGCCAGCGTCCGGGTCGCCGTTCGGATTGCCGTTTTCGCAATCGAAAAGATAGAGGAATTCATAACGGTTCTGGATTGCAGTCATTTTGTTTCTCCTTGTGCGGTGTCGTTGGTCTTTTTGCCTTCACGCAGTGCGGCAAGTTGCTGGTAATAGCCAAGGGCAAACAGCCCTTGGCCTTCAAGATTGAGTGTTTGTGGGAAACTGTCTTTGAGATTGCCCATGATTTCCATCATTGGTTTCTCAAATTTTGATCCGAGCCATGGCTTATCGGGCTTATTCAAATGGAACTGTGCATTGCGAACCAGGCGTCCAAGAATCAATCCTGGCATCTGGCTGGCGGCGGCATAATAACGCTGTACCACGCCGGCACCCACATCACCCAAAGCGGCATATTGAAGTTCGGCGAGCACTGCCAGCAGCCTTCCGCAGTGGTAAGCGGGTTCTGGGTGATCGGGATTGAGATAGGCTTTCATGGTACTGACACCCCCTTGTTGTAGACGAATGAAATAGGCTTTGATGAGACTCATGCGGGCATGGTTGAGCGGTGGTGAATCTTTATCAACCAGATCGGCACGAAAACGCGCCAGTGCTTGAGCCATTAGCGGTTGAGGAATGGGCAGGTGCTGCACCGCCACCTTCCACAACGTGGCGGCGGCGGGGGCGGGCAATTGCTTCAGATTTTCCGAAATAGACTTTTTCTGGTCATTTCTGACCAAAGCCAAGCAAACCTCATAGAACTTGGGATCGTGGGCAATTTTTTTCCCGTCGCAGTCTTTCCTATCACCAGCGATAACGATAGCGAAGTCGGCAAACCACGCCTCGACGTTACGCACCAAATCCTCGAAACGTCCTTCCATCCAGTCGCGCACCATCACTCGCCCGGATGCGCCGGAGAGAGTCAACGCATGATAATGGTTGTTCCCCAGATCAACGCGTTCGCCTTTGCGGATGGATTCAAGCAGACGACGCGCAGCCCCCAGCGCAGCCGCTTCCGTTTGTTCCTGAGACTCGAATCCGTTCAACCACTCCAGCGGATCATCTTGTGGGGTAACCTGCTCCTTGAACCAGTGAACCACCATAGCGTTGGCAAGTTTGTGTGAATGGTTACGAATCAAGTCGTTGAGGCCGTCCACATATTTCTGCGCAGCTTCGGCACCCATGGCGGCGTTGGCAGATTGATTCAGACCGAAAGAGCCGAAAGCGTCCTTGTCGAAGCCAACCATCACATCACCCATACTCAAGCCGCCAACGCCAGATAGACCAGTGATTTTCCGGTGCGTAGGCAAGGGCTGGATTTCATTGCCTGTCAGAAAGCAGACCATCGCGCCATCGACAGCATTACCTGAAATAGGTGCGGCATCGGGTAAGTCGCCGCCCATGTCTGACTTGCGCCATTTGCGCCACCAAGCTTGGACCATTGTGTCCTCGCGCGGATCAATGCCATCAACACGAAAACTGAGCCAATCGGCAGGCTTGGCCTTTCTCTCGGTCAGTGCTTCACGTATACCTTCGAGGCAAGATTCATTTTTCAGTGCTTTTACCAAAGCACCAAGTGCCGGAGCCGAATCGGTAGCCTTATCTAACATCTCAACAAAAAAGCTGTGCTTATCTTCGGTACCGGCAATTTTCTTTGCTTCCTCGTTGGTCTTGAACATGAGCATTACTGTCTGCACAGTCTCCACCAAAAAGTGAGACTTGCCGCCCGCATTCATGCCGTGCATATCCGGGCAACGATGATGCATTGCTCCGCGTTTGCCATCACCCAGCGGAAGAACGTTGAGAAAGCGCCCGTCAGTGGCAAGTTCGATGCACCAGCGTACTTCGCGGGTTTTGAACCCGGGTTCGGAGTCGAGTCCATTTCCGTAATCCATCAGTGCTTGCAGCATGGCTATTGACTCCCCGATTTTTTCACTGCCACGCTGTCGAATGGTGGCACTTCCAGCACGCCGCCCCGCACATGTGCATCGAACAGCGTGATGAAAGGCCTGTCGCTGTAACTCACTGCCTCTTTCCGTAAATCAAACACGTCGTAAAGCATGAGACCGAGATGCTGATCCAGGGCGGCAGGTGGCTGGACGTTTGCGCTTTGCGATTCAACGTATTCAAAAAATGCGGTAAACTCACGGCAACCGAAATAGGGTTGCTGAAAGCATTTACCCTGCTTAGCACGACGCTCGAACTGAGCGTTGAATTTCCCATAATCATGTGCGAAACCCGACTTGGGAACGATTTGCGCGGTAATCCGATAGCGTACGTTCTTGAGTGCCATTGTCTGGCGTTGGGTGCGCCCCGTGTTTTCATCATTACCGTCAGCCCAAAGCGGTTCGGCTTGCTCCCTGCCTGACATCCACTTATTGAGCGTTGCTGTGCCGGGGATACAGCCTTTCACCTCGTTACGCCGCAAAGCAATGTAGCGTGGTAGTTGCATCACCTCGATGCGTTTGATCTGCCAGTGGAAATAGGGGCGCATGACGGTTTCCTTGCCTTGCTTTTCCCGAATGCCATCCCAGTAGATCGCATCAAAAATACCGCGCGCCGCCGAGGGTGTAATGACCGGGTAGGAAAACCGCTCGACCTTCATTTCGGGGCGGGTAAAACAAGCGAAGTCGCCCCAGACTTCCAGAGTATGTGTGCCGTTGGCCATGCGCCCTCCTTATGCAATAAAAACCTGCTCACCCTTGGGCGGATTCAGCCCCAAGGTGTCGTCATAAAAATCTCCTTCAAGGATGAACCACTCGTCCGAGACACCGCCGCGCCGCAGCTTTGCGGGAACTGCCCATGCTGGAGGGCTGTCGTTAGTTCGATAGACGCTGACAGCAAGCCCTTGCGCACGCCGCATCCATTTGGCGGATATGCCTTGACGATCAGCCTCGGTACGCAGCGCATCTAATTCTTCCCAGCAATCCCCCCACGGCACTAAAATCTGAATGGCGCTCTGATCAATGAGGCGATAGCATCGGGCGACTTCGGCAAAATCCAGAGCCGTGATTGCATCGTTCAACACTTGGTTCTGATGGGCAGGGTCGTTCAAATCATAAAGCCGCCGGTAGTATTCGCGGAACAGCGCAGGATCGTTGATATCGAGCGCCCCGTGTTGCACAAGCAGTGTGCGGGTTACTTCTGCTGCCTGATAGTAGGAATGGGTTGGGTACCGCCGCCGCCAATTAGCCTCTTCACTCGGCTCGAACACGATCACGTTGCCCTTTTCTTTTAATCGGCCCTCGCGGTTGCAGCGACCCGCCGCTTGCGCAATAGCCTCCAGTGGAGCGAGTGCGCGATAGACAAATGGGAAATCGAGATCAACGCCTGCTTCAACGCACTGAGTGGAGATTAAGCGGCAGGGTTTCCCATATTTGAGTTGTTTTCGTACTCGATTCAAGACAACGCGCCGGTGTTCGGCGCACAGATTGGTGGAAAGGTGAAACACGCCTTCTGTCCCGCTCAGTTCATTGAGCAGAGCAAGGGCGTGACGTTTGAGGTTTACCACTACCAACGCTTGCTTCGTATCTCGCAATTCAGCGGCAAGCTGGGCCCAAGTGCGTTTCTCACCCGCTTCCGGCCAGCGCACAGTGACACGCTCCAATGCCACAAATAATGCTGGATGTCCCGGCACCGCTTCAAGCGGCTGCCAACCTTGAATAGCATGTTTCTTCACCTCTTCGTGCAGGGTGTCGAATGCAGGTTGGGTGGCAGTGGCAAACACCACACTGGCACGATAGGCGACGGAAAGATGTGACAACGCCGCCAGCGTCGGAACCGCGAGATTCGAGGGCAGATTCTGCGCCTCGTCGAACAAAATCACTGACTCCATCAGATTGTGCAGCTTACGACAGGCGGATGGCCGATTGGAAAAGAGCGACTCCAGCAACTGTACGTTGGTGGTCAACACAATAGGTGCATCCCAGTTATCGGACAGCAAACGCCGCTGACGTTCATTCGCTCCTTCCGCATCCCGCTGTTCCGCTTCAACTCCCAGTCCAGCCAGGCTGTGGTGTTCCAACACGAAATTCCCTTGGAATCCCTTTAATACCGTCCGGTAAGTACGCGCTGTCTGTTCGATGACCGTTAAAAAAGGGACGACCACCACGATCCGTTTCAGTCCGTTCTTCTTCGCGTGCTCCAGTGCGAACTTGAGCATCGCCAGCGTCTTGCCTGAACCAGTCGGCGCGGTCAACGTGAACAGGCGATGATTCTCCTGACTGGCTCGCGTTACAGCACCCCACAGAGTTTCACGTGCCTGCCGCACCGCCACCTGAGCACCCGTGGAAGCGCGCAATGTCGCCATGTGTTCATCAAGCGCGGCAAGTGCTGCATCGACGTCCAATTTTGGCCCTGCTACCCGAGGCTGCTTGCCCTTTGCGTCACCATTGAAATGCGCCTCGGTATCGAGAAAGTCGGCGTCCACCAAGCACGAAAAGAGCAGCCGCACATCGAGCATGGAAGAAACTGCATGCGCCATTCCGCTTTGGTGTGACAACGCTGTTTGTGCGGGTGTATGGAAGAGCAACCCATCTGCCTCTGCACGCCGCTTGAGTCGTATATGGTCGGGATCGCTCAGAGCAAGTCCGAATGGATGGTTTTGCGCGAGACTCTGGAGATTCATCTGGCGTAAAGCATCCGTGTTGGCGCGTTGCAAGCCGACATGATGCCCCTGAATCGCCAGCGCAGCAGCGATGGCTCGATGTTCGGCCAGCGCAACCCATGCCCCCTGTGACCAGTGATCCAGCCCCTGATCTTTCCCTTGCAGCCGCGCCTGGAAGCGATCTCCGTATTTACCGAGGTCGTGTAACAACCCGGCGAGTTTCACTTCGCTAGCCCAATTTGCCATGCCTGCAAAACCGTGCGCAATATTTCCAACCGCGTTCAGATGCTCGGCGAGAGGATGACTTTGGTCGTGGCTATTGCCGCTATGTGCGAAATACACAATTTTCTCTATTGTTGCATACGCTATTTCCGTCCCAACGTTAACCATATCACCCCCCAGGCTCAAAACATGAGCCTGCCGCAAACCCTTATCTGTAGCGGCTTCTGGCCTGGTCGAGCTGTTTTATTACGGTTTCTTTCAGCGCCTCGGGTGCAATCACTTCCACATCCGGGCCGTGCTTGAGAATGTCCATGATGAGCTCGGTGTCGCGTGAATAGGGGAGGCTGAGTTCATAGCGGCCGTCGTCGAGCCAGCGCGATTGCTGCTCGGGGTGCCAGGTTTCGTCGGCTACCCAGCGGGCGCGGTGGGCAGTAAAGCGCAAGACTGCAGTGGCGACTGGTGGGCCTGCGAAGATGCCGTAGGCGCTCGCGAGTTCGCGGTTGAGGGTGACTTCTATCAGGGGCTTGGCGGTTTTCTGCAGGGCGGTTGCCTGGCGTATGCATTCCACGGCAAAAATGCGCAGGGCTTTTTTCTGGTGACACCAAGCGTCGAGGTACCAGTTGTCGCGGTAGTGGGTGAGCCGTTGGGGTGAGATTTCCCGCGTGCTGGTTTGGTCACGGTCGCGGTTGTAATACTGGATGGAAAGGCGTTTGCGTTGCAGGACAGCGCCGGCGACCGTCTGAAAGTGGCGCATGTTGTTTGCGCGCGCGGCCATGGCCAGAATGCGGATGCGCTTTTGCACCTCGCCGCCGCCGAGGTGTTCGGTCTGGAGGATGTTGTCCAGCCGGGTGCGGATGGGCGCAAGCAAATGGTCCAGCAGGCCAGGCTGGAGTGTTTGCAACAGGTGATTGAGGCTGACCAGGGCATGCAGTTCTTCGCCTGTGAACCACAGACCAGGCAGGTGGTGGCGACCATCTGCTGTATCGAATCGGTAGCCACCGTGTTCTTTATCAAAGATGAGTGGAGCATCGAGTTTGTTCCGAAATTCGGTGATGAGACGAGTGAGTTTGGAGCGGGACATTTCCAGCTCCTCCATCAGCGTTTGGCGGCTGATGACGGTGCGGCGGCCATCCAGCAGGCGGTGTAGTTGGTAGAGGTCATCAAGTCTGCTCATGTTGCCTCGCTCATTTCAAAACCTGAAGCCCATATTGTCACGGTAGCAATGGCCTGTCACTCACGGGTGACAAGTGAAATAGCGAGGGTTCTATGACGTAAAGTCGTGTTGTCATGATGTACGGTACGCTTACCTGCTTTTGCAGCGTTTCCGGGTGCTGTCTGTAATTGGTGGCGCGAATTGCCGTTACGCCCTTACACTTACGTCCCGGGAGAACCGCCGTGACCAGACCGCTTTCGCACATCCGGGTGCTAGACCTCACCCGCGTACTCGCCGGCCCGTGGGCCGCGCAGAACCTCGCCGACCTGGGCGCCGAGGTGATCAAGATCGAGCGCCCGGGCGCAGGCGACGACACCCGCGCCTGGGGGCCGCCGTGGCTGCACGACCGCGACGGCAAGGAAACGCGCGAGTCGGCCTATTTTCTTTCGGTCAACCGCGGCAAGAAATCGGTGACGCTGGATCTGTCGAAGCCCGAAGGACAGCGCATCGCGCGCGAACTGGCGGCGAAGTCCGATGTGCTGATCGAGAACTACAAGGTCGGCACGCTGGCGCGCTACGGCCTGGGTTACGAGGACCTGCGTGCCATCAACCCCGGCATCGTCTACTGCTCGGTGACCGGCTTCGGTCAGGACGGGCCGTTCGCCTCACAACCGGGCTACGACTTCATCTTCCAGGGCATCGGCGGCTTGATGAGCATCACCGGCGAGCGCGACGGGCAGCCTGGCGGCGGCCCGCAGAAGGTCGGCATCGCCATCACCGACGTATTGACCGGCATGTACGCGAGCCTCGCCATCACTGCGGCGCTCACCCACCGCCAGGTGAGCGGCGCAGGGCAATTCATCGACATGGCGCTGCTCGACACCATCGTCGCCTTCGGCTCGAACCAGATTCTCAACTACTGGTGCTCGGGCGCGGTGCCGCCGCGCTACGGCAACGCGCACGCGAACATCGTGCCCTACGAAGTGTTCCCGACCAGCGACGGCCATCTGGTGCTCGCCGTCGGCAACGACAGCCAGTACGCAGCGTTCTGCCGCGTGGCCGGCCGGCCGGAACTCGCCGGGGATGCGCGCTTTCTCACCAATCCCGACCGCGTGAAGCACCGCGACATCCTGGTGCCCATCGTGCGCGACATCATGCGCACGCGTAGCCGCCAGGCATGGATAGAAGCGTTGGAGTCAGCCGGCGTGCCCTGCGGCCCGATCAACGACTACGCTG
>Ga0163199_1002041_pt1 | contig 12492 bp, 8 predicted proteins | sample PL_2010_150m_FD_113537 | JGI IMG/M metagenome (GOLD analysis project Ga0163199, IMG submission 113537) | Freshwater microbial communities from Powell Lake, British Columbia, Canada to study Microbial Dark Matter (Phase II) - PL_2010_150m | ecosystem: Environmental > Aquatic > Freshwater > Lake ... | reverse complement strand
TTCCACCGGTTAAGATTTTTGCAAATTCAGTTTCTTCACCAAGAAGTTTAACATTAATGCCAATAATTAAAGAAGCAAATTTATCTGCAATCGGTTTATCAAAATTAACAGGGGCTAATTTTGCTTTAGTTTTTTCAAGAACTGAATCTTTATATTGCGGCATTCTTTGTTCATCAGGCATCTTTGTCTGGTGTGCAAAATTTACTAATCGGTTTGCAACCTGGAAATACTCGGTAGAAAGACCTCTGCCGCTAACATTATAAGCAGCATTTCTCTTGAAGTATTCTTTTGCTTCGGCTCTGGTTCCGGCAATTTTATCCCAGAGTTCGCCATACTTTGCTTTCAATGCAGGTTTAGCCATAACAGCAGATTTAAATTTCGACTCAAAATCTTTTTTCTTCTGCATGAAGATAGGATTTCGTAATCCACCTAAAATTCCATTGTAAGCTTTCTGCGAATTTGCCATTCCAAACAAACGATCTTGCAATTCAAATTGACGGTCCGGATGTTCGGCAATTACTTCTTCATAAACTTTAACTGCGCCGTTTAATAAATCCATTGTTAATGGGTAAGCATAATCTCTATAATATTCAAGAACTGCAGTTGTTGAGAGACGACTTGTTCGTCCCGGATTTCCGACAACAAAAACAGCTTCACCTTCCGCTGCGCCGCTAGGCGACCATTTGAAGAAATTTTTAGTTTTTAACGGTTCGCCGTTCTCATCATAAACACGGAAGAAGGAACAGTCGAGATCATAACGTGGATAAGTGAAGTTGTCAGGGTCTCCTCCGAAAAATCCAATTTGGACTTCGGGAGAAAAGACTATGCGGACATCGTCATATTTTCTGTAAACATAAAGGGAATATTTGCCGCCGTTATAAAATGTAACAACTTGCGCAGTATAATCTTTGCCTTTGTCGCCAACAGCTTTGTCTGTAAGTTCTGAAAACTTCTCCTGTTTATTCTTAGCAATTTCAGCATCGGTTTTACCCGCATCAATAGCTGCTTGAACATCCTCGGTAACATCTTTAATTTCTATAAGTTGAGAAACGTATAATCCCGGAACTTTTCTTTCATCCGCTAAAGTAAGCGCCATAAATCCATCTTCCGGTAAATTTTCCCCTTCTTTATTAACTTTACCAACGCTTTCGCGTGCGCAGTGATCGTTGGTCATTACCAATCCGTCTGCAGAAACGAAAGAAGCTGAACAATAGTTGGCAAAACGCAATGCCGACATTCTTACATTGTTTAGCCATTCATCGTTTGGTGAAAAATTATATTCTGATTGGAAGTAGTCTTTTGGAGGAAAATCAAACGTCCACATTTTTCCGGTATCAAATTTTCCTGCTTTAACCGTATCCAAATTTAACCATTGATCTGAATGTGTTTTAGTTGATTCTGCAACAGAACTGCAACCAACTACAAAAAACGTCAACAACGCAAAAGCGCCGGCAAGAAGTGTTCTATAAGATTTGTACATCATAAAGGTGCCTTGTATTAATAATAGTTATTTAAAAATATTTGTTGATAATATCCCCACAAAGTTAGAAGAAAGAGTAAAACCGCTCAAAGATGAAATGATAAGCGGTAATATAAAATGAAAAAGGAGGGGCATTTCCTGCGAACTAAGTATATAAACCGGAACTGTATAATGGTTCAATCTCCCACTCATCTTCAACAGTACCGATACAATGAGAACATTTTTCAATACTGAATGTTACTTTTTCTTCAAGAGCGGATGCACGCACAAAGTTCAGAACCGTCTGACAGCTTGAGCACTGTACTGCGTGATGGGTTAAAACTTTGCTGCTGCAGGCAGGACATAAAAATCCAAGTTTATCCTGTTGTTCGTGCGGATCCAATAAAAAGATAGTATTACATTTCACGTTATTGCATTTTGTAAAATGTAAGGGAACAGTAGAATTATGTGCGATAAGTTACTCCTTATTTTTAGTTTTAAACTTATTCAATGAAACTGTTCTTTCCTAAGAAATAATTTTTCTCTCTTTGTTTCGATTGCAGCAGGAAAAGTATAATTTTGGAAACCGAATTTAATAAATCACCGAGAGGAAATAATGGAAAAAATAACATCATTTAAAGCATACGATATCCGCGGAAAAGTCCCGGGGGAATTAAATGAAGAATTAGCGTACAATTTTGGTCGCGGATTAACGAAACATCTTTCTTGTAAAACAGCGGTAATTGGTCACGATGTAAGAATCTCATCCGAACAGCTCTCTGATGCACTTGCAAAAGGATTTTTAGACAGCGGCGTAGACGTAATTGATATAGGCTTGTGCGGTACCGAAATGATTTATTTTGCCACTTCTTTTCTTGGAATGGAAGCAGGCGTAATGATTACCGCAAGCCACAACCCACCCGATTACAATGGAATGAAAGTCGTTAAAAAAGATTCTGTTCCTGTTGGTTACGATTCCGGGTTAAGTGAAATCGAGCAAATCATCTTACAAAAAGATTTTCTTCCATTTGCCGAAAAGAAAGCAACTCTTTCAAAACAGGATATCACTAACAAATTCATCGCAAACCTTGATAAATTTTTCGATGTTAAGAAATTGAAACCAATGAAAGTTGTTGTGAACGCCGGAAACGGATGCGTTGGTCCTATTCTTAACATTCTTGAACCGAACCTTCCTTGCGAGATGATAAAATTATTTAACGAACCCGATGCTACTTTTCCGAACGGCGTTCCTAATCCGATGCTTGAAGAGAACCGTAAACCAACGATTGATGCAATCATTTCTAACAAAGCTGATCTTGGTGTTGCATGGGATGGCGATTACGACCGCTGCTTCTTCTTCGATGAATTCGGAAATTTTATCGAAGGGTATTACATCGTCGGACTTTTAGCAAAATCAATTTTGAAAAAATTCCCGGGAGAAAATATTATTCACGATCCACGCTTAGTCTGGAATACCATTGAAGTTGTTACCAAAGCAAATGGAAATGCTGTGCAATCAAAAAGCGGACACGCATTCATCAAACAAAAAATGAGAGAAGTGAACGCTATTTACGGCGGTGAAATGTCGGCGCATCATTACTTCAGAGAAAACGCTTATTCAGATAGCGGAATAATTCCCTTCTTACTTGTGATGCAATTAATGTCCGAAGAAGGAAAAACACTTTCGCAGCTCGTTGGTGAAATGATGAAAAATTATCCTTGTTCGGGAGAAATAAATTCTACAATTGCAGACCCTGCAGCAAAGATAAAAGAAATTGAAGCGGCATATTCCGGCGGCAAACGCGAAACCGTAGACGGCATCAGCATTGAGTATGATGAGTGGCGTTTTAATCTGCGCATTTCCAACACCGAACCGATCATCCGACTAAATGTTGAAACTCGCGGTGATGAAAAATTGCTGAAAGAAAAAAACGAAGAACTTTTATCACTTATCAGAAAATAATTAAACCGGCACGCTGATTTTTCCTATCCGTATTAATCCGTTACACCGGTGAAATCAGCGTGCTATTTTCCTTTTTATGAAAACTTTAGAACGCATAACTGTTTACCCAATAAAATCTCTTGATGGTATCAATCTCGAAAAGGTTGAAATCACCCAAGGTGGAAGCCTAAAATTCGATCGTGAGTTTGCTTTCGTTGATGAGACCGGAAAATTTATTAACGGAAAAAAGTTTGAACAAATTCATTTAATTAGAAGTGTTTATTACCTAAGCGAAAGAATGGTTGAGTTTTCAATCGATAAGGAAAATTTCAAAAAGATATTTCATCTCGAAAAGGAAAAAGCTGAAATAGAAAAATTCTTCTCGAATTATTTAGAAAAGAAACTCACTTTCCGGCAGAACAAAGAAAGCGGGTTTCCTGATGATCTTCACGCGTTTGGACCAACAGTTATAAGCTCTGCAAGTTTGGAAGAAGTTGCCAAATGGTTTCCCAATATTCCGGTTGAAGAGTTATACCGGCGGTTTCGTCCAAATCTTTCGATAAAAAATAGTCCGGCGTTTTGGGAAGACAATTTGTTCGGAGAGAAAGGTGAAGAAAAACATTTTCGTATTGGAGATGTTCGGTTTATAGGAATAAATCCAAGTGCGCGATGTGCGGTACCGACAAAAAATCCTAAAACCGGAGAAGCAATTCCATTCTTCCAAAAACATTTTACTGAAATGCGAAAAACAACATTGCCGGAATGGTCAAATCTTTCTCAGTTCGATCACTTTTACCGGTTTTGCGTGAACACAAAAATTCCGGTTTCCGAAGCGGAAAAATTTTTATCGGTTGGTAGCGTTGTTTCCCTTTAGAAAAAAAATTAACAATATGTATCAGGATAAATAATGAGGTCAGAATTAGTAATAAAACAAGCAGTTGAAGAAGATGTTCCTTTAATTCTTTTCTTCATAAAAAAAATTGCCGAATACGAAAAACTCTCTCACGAAGTAATTGTAACAGAAGAAATCTTAAAAGAATCGCTATTCGGCAATAAACCAAGCGCGGAAGTTGTTTTTGGTTATTTAGAAAACAAACCGGTCGCTTATGCAATTTATTTTTATAACTTCTCTACATTTATCGGAAAAAAGGGATTGTACTTAGAAGATCTTTTTGTACTGCCGGAACTCCGCGGGGAAGGGATCGGAAAAAAAATTCTTCTCCACTTGGTTCAGAAAGCTTCGGAAGAAAACTGTGGAAGAATGGAATGGGCTGTTCTCGATTGGAATGAATCTGCTATTAATTTTTATAAATCACTTGGGGCAAAAGCAATGGATGAATGGACGACTTTCCGAATGGATGAAACGGCAATACGAAAACTTGTCTTACTTTAGTTATTGTTCTTCAAACAGGAAGTAAGTTTTTCTATTATTTCTATTTTCTCAAACGGTTTAGAAATATAATCCGTGAATCCGGCGGAGAGCAGAGTTTGCTTTTCGTTATCGAGCGCATAGGCTGTTACGGCAATGATTGGCGTTTGATTGTTCATTCCATCTTTTTTTATAAATTCCATCGCTTCTTTTCCATTAGGACCATTTCCCAAATTGATATCCATAAGAATTGCACTATACTTTTTCTCTGCTGCCTTCTGCAAAGCTTTGTCGGCGCGGTTGGCATATTCAAGCTGGCAGACTTTACGTAAGAAAATAGTGATCACATCGCTTGTAGCCGGATCGTCTTCTACTAATAAAACAACAGGCAAATCACTTTCAATTTTTGTTTCCTTAAAAAACTCAGTGAGGCTAAACGGCTTCTTTTCCTCTACGGCGGGCATCGGAAGTTGAATTTGTGTGGATTCGCTCATCGGCAATCGAACAGTGAATGAAGCCCCGACACCGGGTTCGCTTTTAAGTTCAACGGTTCCTCTTAACAGCGCGGTATATTTTTTTACAATTGTTAATCCAAGCCCCAACCCTTCATATCCGCGGCTGATACCTTCGCTCACCTGTCTGAAGTCGTCAAATATTACATTCCGGTTGTTCTCCGATATCCCGATTCCGGTATCTGTAATTTCAACTGAAAAATATTTTGCGCATTCATCTTCTTCTTTTCTGAGAATGATGGTAATAGTTCCTTCATTGGTAAACTTTATGGCATTTTGAATAAGTTGAGAAAGAATTTCTTCAAACATTAGTTTGTCGGTCTCGGCATAACAGAGTTCGGATTCATTTTCAAAAAACAGCTTCAAATTTTTCTGTTGCGCAAATAGTTTATACTTTTCTGTAAGGCTTTTAATAGATGCGTCTATTTCGAACAACTCCGTAGAAAGAATAATTTTTTCAGCTTCAATTTTGGAAAATTGTAAAATTACGTTTAATGTTTCGAGCAGCCGTTTCCCGCCGTACAATATATTCTGAGAAGATTCTTGAATAAAAGTATCTTCGGTTGAATCAGTTATAATTTCTGCAAATCCAAGAACTGAGATAAGCGGTGTGCGAAGTTCATGACTCATATTTGCCAGAAAGTTTGATTTCAAACGGTTCATTTCCTCGGCTTTATCCTTGGCATCAATAAGCGTCTGTTCGGTTTTTTTGATGAGCGAAATGTCCCTGACAACCCCAATGATGAGTGAGAATTTTTTCTTTGCGTCAATAAGCGCTTTACCGTAAAAATAGACTGGAACTTCTTCTCCGTTTTTCCGGTGCATCAGTAATTCGGTTTCGTAAAAATCCTGCTTCGCGTAGATCGAAAATGATTGTTTGATAAATGATTCAAAACGGTTTTCATCGCCAAAAAGAATTTCACTTCCGCGTTCTAACAATTCTTCTTTTTCATATCCGAATGTTTTTATCGCTGCGTGATTTACATTTTCAATTTTCCGTTCAATAGGATTTATAAGAAAGATCGCTTCCTCTAAACTATCAAATACTTTTTGTAATAATGTTTGTGAAAACTCCAGTTCTTCAACAATTTTTTTCTTCTCGGAAATATCGCGGATACTGTTCTGTATAAGCGTTTCGCCCCCAATCTCAATTAAGCGCGCTGATATTTCAACCGGAAATTCCTCTCCGTTTTTCTTTCTGTGCACGGCTTCAAAGATCACCCCTTCACGGCTTTCAAAGGCTTTAATAATTTTTGACATTCCGCGTATACTTTTGGGAGCAAAGATCAAAACTACATTTTGATTAATAATTTCTTTGCGGTTATATCCATACTTTTTTAGCGCCTGATGATTTACTTCAACGATCAATCCTCTTTGATCCATTAAGATAATATTATCGTTTGCATATTTGGTTAGTATTTGATAATGCGAAAGAAGGGCTTTTTCCGTTACTTCGGAATTAATAAAACCACGTAACTCTTTTATCCATTTTTTTTGATGTGAACGTGCAAGTACTAATGCGAAAATAATTACGGCTAAAATTGCGTATGAAAAAAGCGATAGTTCCTTATTCGGAAGAATGATTGCATAGGCATGGGTATTAAGGAATTGAAGATAATAATAAGAAGCCGTAACAATTATAATTACAAGGAAAATGAAAAATCCGATTAAACGATTTTTGTTTTTTTTTAGTCCTGTTGTATCCACATCAATTACAAAGTTTGTTTTCTTTCTTCTCAACATAAGAAATTTATGCTTTATTCTTTCGTTGCGTTAGGAATGTTCAATTGTTCATGGTTCGAGAAATTTGGTTCTGCGCTGCTTAAAAATAATGCAAAAGCAACCTCTTGCACAATGTTGATTTCGATTGTCTTAAATTTACTTATTCTAAATTACAAAAATTAAATAATATTCGTGTTTTATTGAAGATGGAGACCATTCATCCTAAATTGACGAAGCCTCCTTTGTTTTTGAAACGTAGTTTTTATAAGTTTTCATTCACTAAAACAAAACTTCGGGAAAGAAGCGTGACATTAAAAAAAGCAGTATTACCCCAGCCTCTAAAAATCAACGACCTTCGTTGGTTTTGCAATCCGCAAATTTTTGATTTTGAATCAACAAGCGAAATTGAACCGAATGAAAGCATCATCGGGCAGGATAGAGCCTTGCGCGCTATAAAGCTTGGTGTAAATTTGCGGAGTCCCGGCTATAATATTTTTATCGCAGGACTTTCGGGTACCGGAAAAGCCACCGCGGTAAAAAAAATGCTCGAGTCTACTTCGATGAACTGTCCAACGCTAAAAGATTATGCTTATGTAAATAATTTTAGCGACCCCGATTCTCCTATTCTGCTCACCTTTCCGCAGGGGGATGCAAAAGATTTTAAAAAAGAGCTGTTAAGTTTAATTCAATATCTAAAAGACAGAATTCCGCAGCAATTGGAAAGAGAAACCTTTGTGACGAAGCGGAAAAAAATTCTTGGAGAATACGGAAAAAAAGAAAAAGAATTGCTTATACTGTTTCAAAAGAAAATAAAAAAAGATGGGTTTGCTTTAGGTTCGGTGCAAGTTGGTGAAAACGCAAGACCGGAAATTATCCCCGTGATTAAAGAGAAACCTATTCCGGTTCAGCAACTGGAACAAGTTATTCAAGACGGGACAATTACAAAAGCAAACGCTGAAAACATCATCCAGAAGTACAACGAATATCAGCTTGAATTAGTTAATCTTTATAAAAAAGGACTCAAGCTCAGTCAAAAACTTCAAACGGAATCGCTTGAACTTGAACGAAAAGAAGTGAATGTAATGGTTAAAGGTTCGTTCTCCGCTTTTTATGAGAAATATCCCGATGAGAAAAGCTCTCTTTACCTGCATCAAGTTGAAGAAAGCATCCTTGATAATTTGCAAATCTTTAAAGGACAAAAACCCGAGAACGAAGAAACGCAGGAAGGTTTTGTTATTGACTATTTCCGCGAGTATGATGTAAATATTGTACTCGATAATTCAAACACAACTTCGTGTCCGGTTGAAGTAGAAATTACGCCAACGTACACAAATCTTTTTGGAACGATCGAAAAAGTAAGCGATGGGCGAGGCGGCTGGTATGCTGATTTCACGCGCATCAAAGCCGGTTCGTTACTTAAAGCGAACGGCGGTTTTTTAGTCTTAAATGTTCCTTATATTTTTGAAGAACCCGGTGTCTGGAAAACGCTGAAACGCATTTTGACTTTTCGTAAACTTGAAATTCAAGATTCGCAAAACTTCTTTCAGTTTCAACCCTCAATATTAAAACCGGAGTCAATTGATGTTGATCTAAAAGTTATCCTCATCGGAAGCAACCATATTTATTCTATGCTGGCTGAATATGAAGACGATTTTAAAAAAATATTTAAAGTAAAAGCCGACTTTGACTACGAGGTAAAACGCACCGGAGAAATTATTGATGAATATGCACGCGTAATTAAAAAAACTATTAAAGAAGAAAATCTTTTAGAATTTGATAAGACGGCGATTGCATATCTTCTTGAACTTGCCGCCCGATACGCCGGACAAAAAGATAAACTGACCGCCCGATTTTCTGTACTTGCGGATTTAGTGCGCGAAGCTCATTATTGGGCGAAGGAAGAAAACGTAAAGGTCGTTTCTGCACGGCTTGTAAAAAAAGCCTACGAAATGGCAAAAGACCGGCACGGTCTCTATGACGAAAAACTTTCTGATATGATAAAGGAAAAAACTATTTTAATTGATACTGACGGAGAAAAAATCGGTCAGATTAACGGGCTCGCGGTTTACGGCTCGGATTTTTACGCGTTCGGAAAACCTTCGCGCATTACCGCTTCTGTTTCCATCGGAAATGGATCAATAATTAATGTGGAACGCGAAGCCGGAATGAGCGGAAAAACTTACGACAAAGGGGTGCTGATTATTTCCGGTTATTTTAAAGAAATGTTCGGTCAGGAATTTCCTCTTTCCTTTTCCGCTAATTTGGTTTTTGAACAATCGTATGGAATGATTGACGGCGACAGCGCTTCGGCTGCAGAAATTTTTGCTTTGCTTTCTAATCTTTCTGGGCTTCCGATTAAGCAATCCTTTGCCGTTACCGGCTCCATAAATCAAAAAGGAGAAATTCAACCAATCGGCGGTGTGAACGAAAAAATTGAAGGATTTTACGGCATCTGCAAGATGAACGGATTTGCTAAAAATCAGGGAGTAATTATTCCTGTTCAAAACGTAAAAGATTTAATGCTGAACGAAGAAATTATCAATAGCGTAAAGAAAAATGAGTTTTCGATCTATGCTATTTCAAGAATTGAAGAAGGAATCGCTCTGCTTAGCGGAGTAACCGCAGGGCTGAAAAACAAGAACGGAATGTATGAACGAAACACGGTTTTTGGTTTGGTACAACAACGACTTAAAGAGATGTATAAAAAGGGAAAGAATCCCTTTAAAGAAAAAAGAGCAGCTTCAAAGAAGAAACTCCCCGCTAAAAGGAAAATAAAACGATGAACATAATCGCCGCAGAAATTTTTGCAAAAACAAAAATACTTGCAACACTTGGTCCCGCAACTTCTTCAACCGAAAAAATAAAAGCTATGATTGCTGTTGGTGTTGATGGTGTGCGCCTTAATTTTTCTCACGGCGAACATGCTTCTTTTGAAGAAGTTTTTAACAACATTAATCAAGCTTGCGTTGAAACAAAACAACCACTCGCTACTCTTTTAGATTTACAGGGACCAAAAATCCGTATCGGAAAATTAAAAGAAGATTTTTATGAAATTGTTTCCGGTGAAGAACTTGAAATAACCATAGAAGATGTTTTAGGGACAAAAGAAAAAGTTTCAACTTCATATAAATTATTAGCACAGGATGCACAGATAAACGATATCATTTTAATTGACGATGGTCTGCTTCGCTTGCAAATAAAAAAGAAAACCGATACTTCCGTAGTCTGCAAAATATTGAACGGCGGAATTTTAAAACCAAAAAAGGGAATGAACCTTCCCGGAATGAAACTCTCAACCCCATCAATTACGGAAAAAGATTTTAGGGATCTAGAATTTGCCTTGCAGTTTCGAGTTGATTTTATCGCTCTTTCATTTGTTCGTCAAGCGGATGATATTCGCCAACTTAAAGAATGGCTGAAGCAAAAAGGAAAGATCATTCCTATAATTGCAAAAATAGAAAAGAAAGAAGCGGTTGATAATTTAGAAGAAATTTTGCAAGCTGCCGATGGAATAATGGTTGCCCGCGGAGATTTAGGTGTTGAGTTAGAACCGCAGGAAGTGCCGCTGATCCAAAAAAATATTATCAGCCGCTGCAATGAAGTCGGCAAGATTGTTATTACGGCAACACAAATGCTCGAATCAATGATAACCAACCCTGTTCCAACGCGCGCTGAAGCTTCAGATGTTGCAAACGCAGTCTGGGACGGTACCGACGTGGTAATGCTCAGCGGTGAAACTTCCGTTGGTAAATTCCCGATCAAAGCGGTTGAAATGATGAACAAAATTATATTAAATGCCGAGCAGCATGTTCCGCAGAAACATATTAATTACGTTGTTCCCGAAAATGTAAAAGAAAATCTTTTCGATTCGATGAACAAAGGCATTGTTTCGATGAGCCGTCAGATCAATGCGGATGCAATTATTGGTTTTACATCGCAAGGCAAAACACCGCGCGGACTTTCGAAATACAGACCCGCATGCAAAATTATTGCTTTGTCCGATAGTTTTAGCACGATGAACGCCCTTTGTTTATCCTGGGGAGTAACTTCACTCTATTGCGAAGAAATAGAACAAAAGGAAGTCGCCATTTTTCTTGCAAGAAAATTAATTTTAGAAACAAAACTTGTTGAACCCGGTTCAACCGTTATCTTTACTGCCGGTGGTGCAAAGGCAGAAAAAACCCGCGAAAATTGGATCCGCTTTGAAGAAGTTTAATAAAATTATCTTCGCTAATTTGTAAGAGAGTCTTTTCTCATATAACTTACTCGTAAATTTTAGAAAGAAATCTCGATGACCATACGTCCCTCAAAAGTTGTAAATATTATTGGGTTCCCCGTCGATCTTGGCGCCGGAAGACGCGGTGTTGATATGGGTCCGTCTGCCATGCGCATTAGCCACATCTCTGAACGATTGCAAAATTTAGGGTACAAAGTTATTGATGACGGAAATATTCAAATTGAAATTATAGAACGGCAGGCACAGGGCAATCCACAATTAAAATATTTAAAAGAAATTATTAAACGGTCGGAGATCCTTGCCGGAAAAGTTGAAAAAAGTTTAGCCGAAGGAAATTTCCCGTTAGTCCTTGGCGGAGATCACTCAATGTCTATAGGATCTGTAGCCGGTATTGCTTCTTTCTGTAGAAAAAATAATTTGCGTCTCGGCGTAATTTGGATTGATGCGCATACGGATATGAATACCGACGAAACATCTCCCTCCGGAAATATTCACGGAATGCCGCTAGCCGCTTTGCTCGGTCTCGGAAATAAAAGCCTCACTCATTTTTATGGTTTTGCGCCAAAAGTAAAACCGGAAAACTGTGTCGTTATCGGTGCGCGCAGCATTGATTCTTTAGAAAGAAAAAACATACAACAAATCGGTTTAAAGGTTTATACCATGGCTGATGTTGATAAGATTGGAATTCACCGGATCATTTCGCGTGTGCTCAAGCAATTTAAGAATAGCGTTGATCACATTCATATTAGTTTTGATGTTGATAGTGTTGATCCATCCGTTGCACCCGGAGTCGGGACTCCTGTTCCGGGTGGTTTAAGCTACCGCGAAACTCATTTGTTGATGGAAGCGATTGCCGAGTGCGGTTGTATGTCGTCTTTGGAAATAACAGAAGTAAATCCAATCCTTGATCATAAAAATCAAACAGCCCTCTTTGCTGCAGAAGTTGTTGCTTCCAGTATGGGGCAGAGAATCTTGTAAGCGGCACCCCTATGTTATTTTCTAATCAACATATTAAATACGCAATTCTTTTTATACTTCTTCCTATCCTTCTGCAAATCTTAGGATTCATTGATGTCTCATTTCTTTCAATGTTTTCTTTTGCGTTTTTTTTTACCGGCTTAACAATTTATTATTATTCCTTTGGGGCAAGCCATGCTCTTCCGGTTTTTCTTGGTGCGGGAATATTTTTAACGGGTGTGTTTGCTTTTCTAATTCAATCGTTTCTTCTTGATCTAACTTATACATTTATTA
>Ga0163199_1002040_pt1 | contig 12494 bp, 8 predicted proteins | sample PL_2010_150m_FD_113537 | JGI IMG/M metagenome (GOLD analysis project Ga0163199, IMG submission 113537) | Freshwater microbial communities from Powell Lake, British Columbia, Canada to study Microbial Dark Matter (Phase II) - PL_2010_150m | ecosystem: Environmental > Aquatic > Freshwater > Lake ... | reverse complement strand
TGTCGTCAGGGCGACACATTGAGCAATGGTCGCGGGAAGAGGGGAAGGGGAATGGGTGTTCGCCCTCAAACAGGGCGATTGTCAGCAGCGCCGGGGCGCACGCACGCAGGCGGGTTCGAACGAAAACGGTACCGGCTGATCCGGAAACAAATTCCGCCGTTTCCGGATCAGGGTCGAGTCTGGGTGCTGGTTCAGCCCAGCAGGTGCTTCACGCCGTCGCGCTCTTCATGCAATTCCTTGAGCGTGGCGTCCATGCGCGTGCGCGCGAAATCGCTGATTTCTATGCCCTTGACGATCTGGATTTCGCCATTCTTGCAGGTGACGGGATGGCCATAGATCACGCCTTCGGCGATGCCGTAGCTGCCGTCGGAGGGTATGCCCATGGAAATCCAGTCTCCGTCCGGCGTTCCCAGGGCCCAGTCGCGCATGTGATCGATGGCCGCGCTCGCTGCGCTGGCGGCCGAGGACAAGCCGCGCGCCGCGATAATGGCCGCGCCGCGCTTTTGCACGGTCGGGATGAAATTGGTTTCCAGCCAGGCCTGATCATTGATCATCGGCCAGACTTTCTTGCCGTCGGCCTCCATCTGGAACAGGTCGGGATACTGGGTGGCGGAATGGTTGCCCCAGACGATGGCCTTGCGCAGGCTGGTCACCGGCTTGCCGATCTTGGTGCTGATCTGTGACAGCGAGCGGTTATGGTCCAAACGCATCATGCCGGTGAATTGCTTCGGCGAAAGGCTGGGGGCATTTTTCATCGCGATCAGCGCATTGGTGTTGGCCGGGTTGCCGACGACCAGTACTTTCACTTTGCGGCTGGCCACTTTATCAAGCGCCTTGCCCTGCGGCACGAAAATCGCGCCGTTGGCCTCGAGCAGGTCCTTGCGCTCCATGCCGGCCGTGCGCGGGCGCGCTCCGACGAGGATCGCGTAATCGGCGTCCTTGAACGCGACCATGGGATCGGAGGCCGCCGACATGCCGGCGAGCAGCGGGAACGCGCAGTCGTTGAGTTCCATCATTACGCCGGTCAGCGCCTTCTGCGCTTTCTCATCCGGAATTTCCAGCATTTGCAGGATGACCGGCTGGTCCTTGCCGAGCATGTCGCCGGCGGCGATGCGAAACAGAATGCTGTAGCCAATCTGGCCGGCGGCGCCGGTGACTGCGACTCGTACGGGTGATTTTGACATGACAGAACTCCCGAAAAAGGGTTAGCGGAAAGTGGCGTGCGGTGAAGGGAAAATGGTTGACTTCGGGGGTATTGGGTTGCGTGGCGAGCTTTGGGTGCACTGCACAAACGTCGCAGGATTCCCCCTGCTGAGTGTGTGGAATTTTAGGTTTAAGCAGCATGGGTGTCAATCAACTACCTGCCTGGATTTTTGTCATTTATATGATATAAATCAACTTTAATAGAAGCATTTGCAGTTTATGCGGAGAAATGCGGGCATGAGCACTTTGGCGCCGACTTTCAGCCCCCTGTACCGGCAGATCAAGGGGTTGATCATGCAAAGCCTGCAGTCCGGCGAGTGGCGGCCCGGAGAGGGCATCCCGAGCGAAATCGAACTTGCGCTGCGCTACAAAGTAAGCCAGGGCACCGTTCGCAAGGCCATCGATGAACTCGCTGCCGAAAAACATCTCCTGCGCCGTCAGGGCAAGGGGACCTTCGTCGCAAGTCACGACGAGGCGCGCGCCCAGTTCCGTTTCCTGCGGCTGATGCCGGAGGTTGGCGAGCAGGAATATCCGGCCAGCCAATTGCTGGATTGCAAGCGCGCGCGCGCCGGTGCGGAGGTCGCGCGCCTGCTTGAACTCAAAGCCGGCGACGGCGTGGTGCTGATTCGCCGCGTCCTCAATTTCGCCGACGAGCCGACCGTATACGAGCAGATCTATCTGCCGGGTGCGCTGTTCAAGAACCTCGATGCCGCCATCTTCAACGAATACAAGGGCTCCATGTACAAGTTGTTCGAGACCGAATTCGGCACGCGCATGATACGCGCGGAGGAGAAGATTCGTGCCGTCGCAGCGGACGCGGCGGCGGCCGAGTTGTTGCGCGTGCCGCTGGACGCGCCGCTGCTGTGCGTCGAACGGGTCGCGTTCAGCTATGGTGACAAGCCGGTCGAATTCCGTCGCGGCTACTATCGCACCGACAAGCACTACTACCGCAACGACCTCGGCTAGCCCGGGCTGATCGCCGGCCCCGCGCGCGGGCGTTCCGCCCGTGCGGCGCAGCTAATATTCCCGCCGGTATTGACGCAAATCAATACCAGCAGCCCATGTACAGCGAAAATCAACCATCGTGAACGACGCAAGGCGCGGGCAGTTCCCCGCGGTCCTTCCCGTACCGGAACCGAATTCGCTGGTTCACACCGTGGAGACAGGTACGCTATTGGACGCGGAAGAATGGAACCGGTTGCGCTGGCAATGCCGCCGCGGAATGCTGGAACTGGACTTGGTGCTGGAGCGCTTTCTGGAAAAGCACCGCGACCGACTGGAGGGTGAACGCTTGAGTTCATTCCGGATACTTCTGACTTATACAGACGATGAGCTATGGGATCTGGTCCGCGCGCGCACGGAATGCCGCGAAGCGCGCTTCGCCGAGGTGGTGCAATGGATGCGCGACTGCCGGGACCGCTCGGGCTCGCGACGCTAACAATCCCGAATTTGCCTAGGGGACACTCTTTTTAAACTCAGCAAGCAATAGGAGATAAGACATGACACAGGTATTGGACAAGGTGTCGGAAAAATCGCAATCGCAAGGTTCAGGGCAATCGGAGGCCGCTCAAATGACGCAGTTGAAGTCCAAGTTGTCGGAAAAGGTACAGGCGCACCGTCCGCGCATTGCCAAACTCACCAAGGAATACGCGGACGTTGTCATCGACAAGGTTGACATCGGGCAATGCATAGGCGGCGCTCGTGACATCAGGTGTCTGGTCACCGACATTTCCTACCTCGATCCGCAGGAAGGGATACGTTTCCGTGGCAAGACCATCCCCGAGACCTTTGCGGCCCTTCCCAAGGCTCCCGGCTCCACCTATCCGACCGTCGAATCCTTCTGGTATTTCCTCCTGACCGGCGAAATTCCCACCCAGGCTCAGGTGGATGAGGTCGTTGCGCAGTGGAAGGCGCGTCAGGAAGTTCCAAAGTATGTGTTCGAGGTGCTCCGCGCGATGCCGCGGGACAGCCATCCGATGGTAATGCTCTCCAGCGCCATCCTGGTGATGCAGAAGGATTCCAAGTTTGCCGGCTACTACAACTCGGGCAAGTTCAACAAGACGAACGCCTGGGAATACGTGTACGAGGATGCCAGCGACCTGGTGGCGCGTATCCCCGTCGTCGCTGCGTTCATTTACAACCTGAAGCACAGAGACGACAAGCAGACTGCCATAGATCCCAAGCTGGACATGGGCGCCAATTTCGCCCATATGATCGGCCAGAGTGAGTCGTACAAGGACGTGGCGCGCATGTATTTCATTCTCCATTCGGACCACGAATCGGGCAACGTGTCGGCCCACACCACCCACCTTGTGGCCTCGGCGATGTCCGATCCGTACTATGCGTATTCTGCAGGCCTCAATGGCCTGGCGGGCCCACTCCACGGCCTTGCCAACCAGGAAGTGCTCAGCTGGACCATGAAATTCCAGGAGAAGTACTGCAAAGGCGTGGAGCCCACCAAGGAACTGGTTACCAAAGCCCTTTGGGATACCCTCAACTCCGGCCAGGTCGTTCCGGGCTACGGTCACGCCGTCCTGCGCAAGACCGATCCGCGCTATATGTCGCAGCGCGAATTCTGCCTCAGGACCCCCGGACTCAAGGACGACCCGCTGTTCAAGCTGGTTTCCATGATCTTCGAAGTTGCGCCGGGCGTCCTTAGCGAGCACGGCAAGACCAAGAACCCGTGGCCGAACGTCGACGCGCAGTCCGGCGTCATCCAGTGGTACTACGGCCTCAAGCACTGGGACTTCTACACCGTTCTGTTCGGCGTGGGCCGCGCGCTCGGCTGCATGGCCAATATCACCTGGGACCGCGCTCTGGGCTATGCCCTCGAGCGTCCCAAGTCCGTCACCACCGACATGCTGGAGAAGTGGGCGGCCGAAGGCGGCAGGAAGTAAGCGGAGCTCGATCTGTCACGGGGCCATTTCAGCATCGGCGAAATGGCCGTGACAGAGGGAACACAAGGGGATGCACCCCGCAGGGCAGTCCCCTCGGGGCACGGTGATGAACGCTCGTGGCAGAGATTGGGGCTCTCGCTGAATAGAGGCCCCGCCCGTTAGGAATATTTGCGATGCTCGTGGCGAGCGGCCTCGTGAATGGGCAGCCCCGGATCGACCTGCCTGTATAATCGATTGGCACTTTGGCGCAGGCTATAGAGGCTGAACGGTGACGACGAGTCGAACAGGCGATTCCTCCCAGGCCATGCCCGATTACAGGGAAGGGATCAAGAAGGATGTTGCCGAAATCAAGTTCCTCATCCACGATCTTCGTGTCGAGGGCTTTTTCAACGAGATCCTTCACTACCACGTCACACTGAACACAGACCTCGAGATCTACAACATCGAGCAGGCGCAGGTTCTGCACGCCGCAGATGTTCAGGAATTGAAGTCCAAGCTCGGCGCGTTGCGCAAGGCGTTCCAGGACTACTCGAACGCAGTCAAGAGCTTCTCTCCCGACCGGACGGTACTGCTTCTGGGGCGGCGCTATGTCGACATCATCGACGAAGCCTGCCATCTCATTCTCAGTCCGCTGTGGGGGCGTTCGGACCAAGTGCTGTCGTTTCTGCCCGAAGAGGCGCGCTCCGTGCGCTCGCGGCGCCATTACCGCAACTGCATCAGCTGGCTCTACGGTGTGCATTTGCGCATCGCGGCATTTCGTGACGAGTCGGACAACCCCGACTCGCGCGAGGAGTTTGATATCGCCGAGGAGATCCGCGATTTCACGCTGGACGTCGTCCGCGGCTACGTAGTGGAGAAGTCCGAGGCGCGCGTAGAGTTGTTGCTCGAGCGCATGGACCCGGCGGTCATCGTCGGCAGACGCCCGCGCTTTCGCCGCATGTATTTCAACCTGGTCATGAATGCGGTTGACGCGATGAAAGGGCGCAGGGCGGGCGCGGTTCGGGTGAGCACCGTCGTCGCGGGCGAACGCGTGGCGCTGCACGTATGCGATGACGGAGTGGGCATGACGCCGGAGAAGATCGAGCAGCTCCTGGCAGAGCGCCACACGCTGGACGGGGACCTGCATTCGCTCGGGTTCGTGTTCGTGCGTCAGACAGTCGCCGAGTTCGGCGGCGAACTGTCGGTTGACAGTGCGATTGACGACGGCACGACCATTACCCTGCGCCTGCCCTACCTGAAGGGAAAGGTAGTGCGGCCAGACCCTGCCTACTGGAGCAAGTACCGGCTGCCGGAGAAATACCGGTCTCCGCCAATGGAGCCCAATTCAGTGCCTGCTTCGCCGGTAAAGGCGAAGACGGCCGGTGCGCCCGCGGCAGCCCCGGTTCCGGCCCCAGCTTCGGCGCCGGAGACGCCGGCAGGCGGAAGCAAGGACGCGGAACGCGCCTTTGGCAGCCTCGTGTTTGAATCCTACCGAAAATCCAGAGCCCAATTTCCCGGTTGCATCTTCGCCATCGCGGTCACCGAAGACGCGCGGGTCGAAATGTTTACACAGAAGCCCTATGCGAGCGACTTCAATATATCGCACGAGGATCTTTCGCCCATGTACTACCAGGCGACCTTTCGCGGCCGCATAGAGGAGGACGAGCTCAAGGCGCCCGTCGTGATACTCAAGCCGCCGCAAAGCGCCGGGGAATATTTCGACTTCAAGGAAGTCCCTGAGAACGAGCGCGGTCCCGAACACTTCACGCGCATGGTCCGTGACGAGGCGATTCGAATCGCGCGCAAGCTCATCGCGACGGGACTCGACGCGAAGATCGCGGTCCACCTGGGTAGCGCGCGCCAATTCTTTTCCACACCGCCGGAGTTTCACGGGACCGAACCGTTCCCGCTCGATCTTCTGGCGCGCCAGAGCCTTTCCGTGGAAGATAAAACCTGAAAGCAAGGCGTCTTATCGCGAGGCTCGGCGAACTTCCGGCCTCGTTTCACTTTTGAATTATACTCACGCAGGCCTGCTGCACCACATCCGTCCAGCACGCCGAGCGCCGTGATGCGCGGCGCGCCGAGGTGGCGGGGTGCTTGCGCGACTCCTGAATTGTGCCGGTTCCGTTTGTTTGATTAATGATCAATTAATGAAATGCAAAGGAGATGATGATGGAGTCAACTGGTAAAGCCACGCTCAACTACGGCGCCGGCAAGTCGATCGAATTCCCGGTATTCAGCGGCACCGTTGGTCCCGATGTCATTGATATTCGCACGCTCTACGGCAAAACCGGCATGTTTACCTACGACACGGGCTTCCTGTCGACGGCGGCCTGCAGTTCGAAGATCACCTATATCGATGGCGACAAGGGCGAGTTGATGTATCGCGGCTATCCGATCGAACAGATCGCCGGGCACTGCGACTTCCTGGAAACCTGCCATCTGCTGTTGTACGGGGAGCTGCCGAACAAGACGCAGAAGTCGGATTTCGAGAACATCGTCACGCATCACACCATGGTGAACGAGCAGATGCAGTTCTTTCTGCGCGGCTTTCGCCGCGACGCGCATCCGATGGCGGTGTTGACCGGTCTGGTGGGGGCGATGTCGGCCTTCTACCATGACTCCCTCGATATCAACAATCCCAAAGACCGCGACATCTCGGCGCTGCGACTGATCGCGAAAATGCCGACATTGGTCGCCATGTCGTACAAGTATTCCCAGGGACAGCCGTATATCTATCCGCGCAACGAACTGTCCTATACGGCCAATTTCCTGCGCATGATGTTCGGCACGCCCTGCGAGGAGTACAAGGTCAACGACGTCGTGGTGCGCGCGCTGGACCGCATATTCATCCTGCACGCCGACCACGAGCAGAACGCCTCGACCTCGACCGTGCGCCTGTGCGGTTCCTCGGGGACGAACCCGTTTGCCGCGATCGCGGCCGGGGTCGCCTGCCTGTGGGGACCGGCGCACGGCGGCGCGAACGAAGCCTGCCTGAACATGCTGCAGGAAATCCAGGCGCAAGGCGGTGCGGCCAAGCTCGGCGAATTCGTCGCCAAGGCGAAGGACCCGAACTCCGGCACGCGCCTGATGGGCTTCGGACACCGCGTGTACAAGAACTACGACCCGCGCGCCAAGCTCATGCGCGAAACCTGCTACGAGGTGCTGAGCGAACTCGGCCTGGAAAACGACCCCTTGTTCAAGCTGGCCATGGCGCTGGAAAAAGTGGCGCTCGAGGACGATTATTTCGTGAAGCGCAAGCTTTACCCGAACGTCGACTACTACTCGGGCATTGTGCAAAAGGCGCTGGGAATCCCGGTGTCCATGTTTACCGGCATCTTCTCGCTTGCGCGCACGGTGGGCTGGATCGCGCAATGGCAGGAAATGATCACCGATCCGGAGTACAAGATCGGCCGGCCGCGCCAGCTCTACAACGGCCCGACCCGGCGCGACGTCGTGCCTATCGACAAACGTTGAGAAGACTGAGAAGATAGGTTCGCGCGGCGAAGGCTGCGCGGGAAGGCCCGCGGGTTGCGGCCTTTCCGCACAGCCTTCGCCGTTTTTTCGGTTTCCGTTTATTGACTCCTTGGACGCGGGCTGCGCTTATGCTGAAACATTTTCAGAGCAACTCCTACCTGTTCGGCGGAAACGCGCCGTACATCGAGGATCTGTACGAGTCCTACCTGGACAATCCGGGCTCGGTGCCGGAACAGTGGCGCGAATATTTCGACCAGATGCAGCTCGTTCCGGGGACCGCCAAAGGCGCCGAGGGCCGCGACGTGGCGCATGCGCCCATCGTCGAGTCCTTCGCGCTGCGTGCCAAGCAGGGCACGCTGCGACCGGCGGCGACCCAGACCGATCTGACCGTCGCGCGCAAGCAGGTGTATGTGCAGCTGTTGATCGCCGCTTACCGTTTCCTCGGCTCGCGCTGGGCGCAGCTCGATCCGCTCAAGCGCCAGGAGCGCCCGCAGATTCCGGAGCTGGAGCCCGCGTTCTACGATCTGACCGAAACCGACATGGACATGCAGTTCGACGCCGCCAGCCTGTATTTCGGCCAGGAACGCATGACCCTGCGCGAGATCATCAAGGGCCTGCGCGAGACCTACTGCAGCGCGATCGGGGTCGAGTACATGCACATCAGCGATCCGGCGGAAAAGCGCTGGCTGCAGCAGCGCTTCGAATCAATCCGTTCCATGCCGGTATTTTCCGCCGATACCAAGAAGCATATCCTCGACCGGCTCACCGCGGCCGAGACCCTGGAAAAGTACCTGCACACCCGTTACGTCGGCCAGAAGCGCTTTTCGCTGGAAGGCGGGGAGAGCGTGATTCCCTGCGTCGACGAACTGATCCAGCGTTGCGGTAGCCAGGGCGTGCAGGAGATTGTCATCGGCATGGCGCATCGCGGGCGCCTCAACGTGCTGGTCAACGTGCTTGGCAAAATGCCCAAAGACCTGTTCGCCGAATTTGAAGGCGTCCATGTCGACGACCTGCATTCGGGCGACGTCAAGTACCACAAGGGGTTTTCCTCCGACGTATCGACGCCGGGCGGCCCGGTGCACCTGTCTCTCGCGTTCAACCCGTCGCACCTGGAAATCGCCAATCCGGTGGTAGAAGGTTCGGTGCGCGCGCGCCAGCGCCGCCGCGGCGACAAGGACGGCACCCAGGTGATGTCGATTCTGCTGCACGGCGACGCCGCGTTCGCCGGCCAGGGCGTGGTGATGGAGACGCTCAATCTTTCCAACACCCGCGGCTATGGCACCGGCGGCACGGTCCACGTCGTGGTCAACAATCAGATCGGCTTTACCACCTCCGATCCGCGCGATTCGCGCTCGACCCTGTACTGCACCGATGTCGCCAAAATGGTGGAAGCGCCCATATTCCACGTCAACGGCGACGACCCGGAAGCGGTGGTGCTGGTAACCCAGATTGCGCTCGATTACCGCATGGAGTTCCACCGCGACGTGGTCGTGGACATCGTCTGCTTCCGCAAACTCGGCCACAACGAGCAGGACACGCCCTCGGTGACGCAGCCGCTCATGTACAAACGCATCGCCGCGCATCCGGGCACACGCAAGCTCTACGCCGACCGGCTGGCGGCGCAGGGCGTGATTGCGGAAACGGACGCCGATGCCCTGATCAAGAGCATACGCACGGCGCTGGACGCCGGGCAGCATACCGCCGATCCGGTGATTTCCAATTTCAAGAGCCAGTACGCGGTGGACTGGGTCCCGTTTCTCGATCGAAAATGGACCGACGCGGCGGATACGGCGCTGCCGCTGGTCGAACTGCAGCGCATGGCGCAGCGCGTCACCGACATTCCGGCTAACTTCAAGCTGCATCCGCTGGTGGAGAAAGTGGTTGCCGACCGCAAGCTCATGGGTGAGGGAAAGCTGGCGGTGGATTGGGGGATGGCCGAGCATTTCGCCTACGCCTCGCTGGTGGCGAGCGGATACGCGGTGCGGCTCTCCGGCCAGGATTCGGGACGCGGCACATTCGTTCACCGCCACGCCGTGCTGCACGACCAGAACCGCGAAAAATGGGATTCCGGCACGTTTATTCCGCTGCAGCATGTGAGTGAGAAGCAGGCGCCGTTCACCGTGATCGACTCGGTGCTGTCGGAAGAGGCCGTGTTGGGATTCGAGTACGGTTACGCAACCGCCGAACCCAACGAACTGGTCATCTGGGAAGCGCAGTTCGGCGATTTCGCCAACGGCGCCCAGGTGGTGATCGATCAGTTCATTTCCTCGGGTGAAACCAAGTGGAACCGCGTGTGCGGTCTGGTGATGATGCTGCCGCACGGTTTCGAAGGGCAGGGGCCGGAACATTCCTCGGCGCGTCTGGAGCGCTATTTGCAGCTGTGCGCCGAGCACAACATGCAGGTGGTGGTGCCGTCGAACGCGGCGCAGATGTTCCACCTGCTGCGGCGGCAGATGATACGGCTGTTCAGGAAGCCGCTGGTCATCATGACGCCGAAGTCACTGCTGCGCAACAAGGAAGCCATGTCGCCGCTGGCGGAGTTCGCCAAGGGGCAGTTCCATACCGTCATCGGCGAGGTCGAGCACATCGATCCGGAATCGGTGAAGCGCATCATCTGCTGCAGCGGCAAGGTTTATTACGATCTGGTGGCGGCGCGGCGCGAGCGCGACATCAAAGGCACGGCCATCATCCGCATCGAGCAGCTGTATCCGTTCCCGCACAAGGCGTTCGCGGCCGAGATCAAGCGCTACCCGAACGCGACCCAGGTGGTCTGGTGTCAGGAGGAGCCGCAGAACCAGGGTGCCTGGTATCAGACGCGGCACTATTTCGTCGAGAACATGCGCGAGGACCAGAAGCTGCATTATGCCGGCCGGGCGTCCTCAGCCTCGCCTGCAGTTGGCTATTATGCCAAGCATCAGGAGCAGCAGAAGGCGCTGATCGCCGCGGCGTTCGGCAAATTCAAGGGGCCGGCGACGTCGAGCTAGCTGCACCGGCCGCTGCAGCAAGCAGTTTTGTGTAGTAATTTGCTAATGGACGCCTTGACTGGCGTCCAAAGAGGGAACGTGAAATTGCCGGGCGCGTTGCGCGCACCTGTTTTTGCGGTACGCCACCGAAGGGATACCCGACGGCGGCGAAAAAACTGAACGGAGCCATCATGTTAGTCGAAGTGAAAGTACCGCAGCTGTCGGAGTCTGTGGCGGAAGCCACGCTGCTCAGCTGGCACAAGAAAGTGGGCGACGCAGTCGCCCGCGACGAAAACCTCATCGACGTCGAGACCGACAAGGTGGTGCTGGAGCTTCCGGCGCCGGTTGCCGGGGTCATCACCAAGATCGTCAAAGCCGACGGCGGCACGGTCACCTCGGGCGAAGTGATCGCGGTGATCGATACGGCCGCCGATTCGGCGGCCGCCGTTGCCAAAGCAGCCGAGCGCCCCACGCCGCCGATCGCACAGGCGGCAAAAGAACTCGCGCAGCAAAGCAATCTGATGCCCGCGGCGCGCAAACTGGTCGAGGACCACAAGCTCGATTCCGCGGCGATCGCAGGCAGCGGCCGCGACGGCCGCGTGACCAAAGCCGACGTCATCGCCCACATGGAGGGCGGCGCAGCGGCGCGTCCGGCCCAGGCGGCGCCAGCCCCTGCCGCCGCGCGCGCGGCACTGCAGGGCGTTCCGGCGCCGATCAATGTCGACAAGCTGCTCGCCGGCCGGCCGGAGCAGCGCGTGCCGATGTCACGGCTGCGCGCGCGCGTTGCGGAGCGCCTGCTGCAATCCCAGGCGAGCGCCGCGATCCTCACCACCTTCAACGAAGTCAATATGCAGCCGGTGATGGATTTGCGCGCGAAACACAAGGCCAAGTTCGAAAAAGAGCACGGCGTAAAGCTCGGCTTCATGTCGTTTTTCGTGAAGGCGGCTGTGTACGCGCTGAAGAAATACCCGATCGTGAACGCTTCGGTCGACGGCAACGAAATTGTCTATCACGGCTATTTCGACATCGGAGTCGCCGTGGGCAGTCCGCGCGGCCTGGTAGTGCCGGTGCTGCGCGACGCCGACCAGATGAATTTCGCGCAGATCGAGAAGACCATCGCCGACCTGGGCAAGCGCGCCGGCGAGGGCAAGCTCTCCATCGAGGAACTCACCGGAGGGACGTTTTCGATATCCAACGGCGGCGTGTTCGGCTCGATGCTGTCCACACCGATCATCAATCCGCCGCAATCGGCCATCCTCGGCATCCACGCGACCAAGGAGCGTGCGGTGGTGGAGAACGGGCAGATCGTGATCCGGCCGATGAACTACTTTGCCATGTCCTACGACCACCGCATCATCGACGGACGCGAGGCGGTGCTGTCGCTGGTGGCGATGAAGGAGGCGCTGGAAGATCCGCTGCGCCTGCTGCTCGAACTTTAGGAACCGATTCGCCGCCAGGACGCACGGACATCGCAGCTCTTGCGCCAAACCGGCGCCCGCAACGATCAACCCAGAGACCCAACCATGCTGAAATCGTTCGAAGTCGTAGTCATCGGCGCCGGCCCGGCCGGCTATGTAGCGGCGATACGCTGCGCCCAGCTCGGATTCTCCACCGCCGTCATCGAAGAGTGGAAGAACGAAAAGGGCGAGGGCAAACTCGGCGGAACCTGCCTGAACGTCGGCTGCATCCCGTCCAAGGCGCTGCTGGAATCCTCGGAAAACTATGAACGCGTCGCCTACAAATTCGGCAATCACGGCATTTCCGTGACCGGGGCGAAGATCGATGTAGCCAAGATGCAGGCGCGCAAGGACAAGATCGTGTCCCAGCTCACCGGCGGTATCGAAATGCTGTTCAGGAAGAACAAGATCACCTGGCTCAAGGGCCACGGCAAGTTCGCCGGCAGCGGCGAGAAATACATGATCGAAGTCAGCGACGGCGGCGCCGGGGAAACCGTAGAGGCGAACCACGTCATTCT
>Ga0163199_1002038_pt1 | contig 12507 bp, 9 predicted proteins | sample PL_2010_150m_FD_113537 | JGI IMG/M metagenome (GOLD analysis project Ga0163199, IMG submission 113537) | Freshwater microbial communities from Powell Lake, British Columbia, Canada to study Microbial Dark Matter (Phase II) - PL_2010_150m | ecosystem: Environmental > Aquatic > Freshwater > Lake ... | reverse complement strand
TCACTACGGCCTACAACATCCTGCGCCACAACGGCATCGAAATCGGCAAGAGCGACTACCTGGGCACCTGACCGGCCGGCTGTGCCGCTGGCCGCCGAGTTCACCTTCATCGCCGGGATGGCCTTCTGCGCATTGACTTTGGTCGCCCTGGCATGCAGAAACTGCAGCGGCCGGGCGATGCCCGATCGTTCGGGGTAAACTGCGCGCCCCGTCCAAGCCCGAGCCGCCTTCGCCATGCTGAGCTACCGCCACGCCTTCCATGCCGGCAACCATGCCGATGTGCTGAAACATTTTCTGCTGGTGCAGTTGATCGACCATCTGTGCCGCAAGGAAGCGCCGTTCTGGGTCATCGACAGCCACGCCGGGGCCGGCTTGTACGCACTGGATACCGGCTATGCCACCCAGCTCGCCGAGCATGCCGACGGCATCGGCCGGCTGTGGTCGCGCGACGACCTTCCAGCGTCATTGGCCGAGTATGTCGGGCTGGTGCGCGGGCTCAATCCGGACGGCAAGTTGCGGGCATACCCGGGCTCGCCGTGGATCGCCTTCCAGTTGCTGCGTCCGCAGGATCGCCTGCGCCTGTTCGAATTGCACGGCAGCGACAGCCCGCTGCTGATGCAGAATTTCCGCGCCGCCGCAAAGCGCGTCACCATCTCCGAATCCGACGGCTTTGCCGGCCTCCGGGCGCTGCTGCCGCCGCCGCCGCGCCGCGCATTGATACTGATCGATCCAGCCTATGAGGACAAGGAGGATTACCGCCATGTATTGCACGCCCTGGACGACGGCTTGAAACGCTTCGCCACCGGCAGCTTCGCGGTCTGGTATCCGCAGCTGCAGAGCCTCAAGTCCCGGCAGTTGCCGGAGAAGCTCAAGGCCCAGATGGAGGCCTCGGCGAAGCCCTGGCTGCATGTCAGCCTGACCGTGCGCAGCCCTGCCGCGGATGGCTTCGGCATGCACGGCAGCGGCATGTTCCTGGTCAATCCGCCGTGGACCCTGCACGACACCTTGCTTGAAGTCATGCCCTACCTGGTGAGAGTGCTGGGGCAGGATGGCGGCGCCGGCTACGCACTGGAACAAGGCAAGACCTGAATCGTACCGACCTCTTGAAAGGCCCTCCCTGTCCGCCGCGCGCAACGAGAACTAGGCGGCATAGAGTAACTACCATGCAACCACTCAGTTCGAATCGTCTTCTTAAGAGACGCATTTTTCCAATTTGACTGCTTGAAGCAACGATGAGTCCTCGCAACCGAAATCCAAGTCGTCCTCAAGCTGCAATTAGCCAATCAGATGGAACTGGCAATAGTGCATTGGTATAGACTAGGTCATATCGACAATTGATAAAAATTCTGGCCGCCGGGTGATACTGCCTGTCAGACTCAGGCCCGTCTAAACAAAAGATCCTCGATGACGCGGAATACATACTATTCGGAATCCGACCTACTAGATCGGCTAACCGAGGGGACCGCCCAAAGCGACCGACAAGTGGTTTTCCTTGTGGGATCCCCAATTGCAGCTCCCGATGCAAATGGAGCCGCCGGCGTGCCAAACGTCGAGGGTGTAATCGACCTAATTCGGCGGATTTTCAAAACCAATCCGGCGGCCCTCGCTGAGCTTGGACGCCAAGTCAAAAAGAAACCGCTAACTCAGTACCAAGAGGCTTTTAGTTTCCTCCTCGGAAGGAGAGGGCAAGATGTGGCGAACGAGATCATTAGACAAGCTGTTCTCGCCGCACACAAACGAGGGGCGGAGCTATCAAACGACCTACGACAGCTATCTGACATTGATTTCCGGGCATTAGAGAGCCACGTGGACGATTGGCACCTTCCTCGCGGTATTCTTTCGCTAGGCCAAATTATACAAATGTATCCGAGGAGGTTCGGAAAGAGAGTACTAACGTCAAATTTCGACCCACTGATAGAACTCGGTATCGCTAGAGCAGGCGGTGTGTTTTCGAAGACAGTTCTATCAGGTGACGGGAGCCTAACCAGTACGGAGGCAGTGGGTTGCAACGTAGTCCACTTTCACGGGTATTGGTACGGTTCGGACACGTTGCACACTCCACTGCAACTCATGCAACCCCGGAAGATGCTCACGAGTTCACTTGGACAACTCCTCGATAACACCACGGTGGTAGTCCTGGCATATGGTGGTTGGGATGATGCATTCACGGATGCGCTCATTAATGTTGTGGGTGATTACACAAGTTCCCCCGACGTCCTGTGGACATTTCATGAAGCTGATCCGGGGAGAATTGAAAAGAATAAGGTTGCCGCGAGCGTTTTAAACAAGCTATCGCCAGGGCTTAGTAGGGGGCGGGTTACCCTCTATACAGGCATCGACTGTCACAGTTTTCTAGAAAGACTTCAATTGGCGCTGGGACCAACCGACTCAGCGTCATCTGAAGATAGAGCCACTTCAGTACGAAATCCGGATGGCCCAATAGATACATCCAAGTCCCAAGCAGAAATACTACCCGCTGAGAAGACAATTAAGGCATCGTCTAGAAGCCTGTCCGATAGCCCTCCACGCGTGGATGCTTGGGTCGGACGTAAGGATGAATTCTCAACACTGGAAACAACTACTTCCCCAGTGGTAGTAATAACGGGATTCGGAGGCCAAGGTAAGTCAGCACTCGCGGCAATCTATGTCAAAAGAGTCGCAACGGACGGTAATACTTTTGACAATTGGGACTGGAGAGACTGTCGCGAACAGGGAGACCGCCTTAACACGCAAATATCTTCGATAATCGAGCGGATATCAGAAGGTACGTTATCGGCAAGCGAGTTAGAGAATCAGGACGTAGACACGTTAACTGAGGTCTTCTTCCAAGAACTTGGCCAACGTCGCTATCTATTTGTGCTCGACAATGTCGACCATTACATAGATCTAGAAAAGTTGACCTTCGTCTCAACGCTAGGTGCCTTATTAGACAAGGCACTTACACGCCCTCACCGTTCTAGATTTGTTCTCACCTGCCGCCCCAATGTTCAAGCGGATAATCTCGGTCTTCTCCCCATACACCTTAAGACCGGATTATCGCTCGAAGAAACAAGTGAGCTTTTTCGGCTTCGGGGAGTACGGTTGCAACCTACCGATCCCCAAATCGAAGAAATCCGACGCTTAGTAGCCGGTCACCCGTTATGGCTAAATATCATTGCCGTTCAGCTCGCAGGTAACCGTACGACTGTAGAGCAACTGCTCGTTGCAATTAAGAAAGGGCAAAGAGAGGTCGCGGAAAGTCCCTTAGACCCAATCTGGGCTACGCTAAGGAAGAACTACAAAGTCATACTCGATCCAATCTGGGTTACGCTGAAAGACAAACAGGTAAAGATTCTCCGCACAATGGCAGAAATGGTTAGGCCCGAGACGACCAGGCGGTTAAGCGAATTTTTGGCACCTCAGATGCATTATGCGCAGTTCTCAAAAAATGCTCAGGCGCTAATTGGCCTCAACCTAATAGTGGTCAAACCTCGCCCGGAGGAAGATGATCTAATTGACCTCCATCCGATAGTTCGCGAGTACATCAGAGGAAGATACCGCGAGCAAGAGCAAAACCCGTTTATCTCATCAATCATTACCGTCCTCAACAAACTAATTACCCAATTAAGAGGCCATTTGGATCGGGAACCAACGCTCGACATTCTGGAACACTGGACCCAAAAGGCGGAGCTAAACATCAATAGAGGAAATATCGAAGAAGCTATCGAAACCCTTTCAGATATCCAAGACCATCTAATTGGCCGCGGCTACCCCGAGGAATTTATCCGAGTTGCACGAAGACTCTTCATCTCAATTAATTGGGAAACGGCATTTCAAGAAGCTGGCAAGCTCGATCAGGTCTTTGCCTTATATATCAATGTTCAAATTCAATTTGGGCAAAGAGTCGAAGTAGAACGTTTGCTCGGCCTTTACGAAAAAGCTATCCCCGGAAAAAGTTCGCAGTACATTCGACTATGTGATTTGAAATGTTATATGTACTGGTACGCAAAATCATATGAGGATGCGATCAAGTGGGGCGAGCGCGGACAATCGCTTGTGGATCAGACGAATGCTGATACCAGATACACGTGCGACCACAATCTGGCTTTAGCAAGAAGGGATTCAGGACAGCTACCAGAAGCGCTAAAGTACTTCTTAGGATCTTCAGCTCTCGAAGACGTAATAGGTAGCGCTGTGGCGGATAGTTCAAAGCACGCTAGTTTCTATGGGAATATCGGACGCTGCCTATACCTAATGAAGCGGAAAAACGATGCTATCAGTTGCTACAAAAAGTCGGCCTATCTTCTTGAACGCAGTACCTCCGAGCCTAACCTTCAGCTTAATCGAGGTTATGCTAGGCAATGGATTGGTGAAACACTGGAAGAGATGTCTCAAGCAAGAGAAGCTCTAATTTTTTATCGGGCTGCTCATCTGATATGGGAAAAGGTCTCTCCGGTAAGAGCCGGCGAAGCTGAGCGAAATGCAACGCGACTCTGTACTGAACATCCAGAGCTTAACGATTTGAGAAAGAACCTAGATTCAGACAAATTGGAAGAGGCTTGCCTCAGATGGCTAGCAGGCAAGCTAATTGGCAGCTAACCAAATAGCGAACCTGACTCCTCCTTCTTGCTCAGTATTCCTTGCCAGCCTCGGTCAGAATCATTGATTTCCAACAGACTGGTCTAAGTACTGGTCTGACTCAAGTCTGAACTGAAGGATATTCCATGAAGATCGAGATTGGTTCCTACGAAGCCAAGACCAAGCTGCCTGAGTTGCTGCGTCAGGTGAAGACGGGAAAGAGCTTTACCATCATCGATCGCGGGCAAGCCATTGCGGATCTGGTGCCCAGTTCGGGTGCGAGGGTCAAGGACAAAGTCGCGGCGGCGGAAAAGCTCAAGGCCTTCATGCGGGCCGATCCGGTGCGTACCCTCGGGGGCATAAACGGCGCAAGTATCAGGGAGCTCCTCGAGGAGGGGCGCGCGTGAGTTTCGTCCTCGACAACTCGGTGACCATGCGCTGGTTTTTCGGCGACGGCAAGCCACAGGAACTTGCTTATGCCGGCAGGGTGCTTGATGCGCTGAAGCACGCCAGCGCACATGTGCCAGTGACTTGGGGACTTGAAGTAGCCAACGTCATTGCCAAGGCTGAAACCAGAGCCCTGGTGACGGAGGCACGTAGCCGGGCATTCCTGGAGATGCTGGAAGGAGTGGATATCGTGGGGGATTCGGCCACATCTTCCGATGCGCTGTCCGATACTCTGCAACTCGTGCGACGTTATAAGCTCTCATCGTACGATGCCTCCTACCTGGAACTGGCCTTGAGGCTGGGCATGCCGCTGGCTACGCTCGACGACGATTTGCAGAAAGCATCCAAGAAGGCCGGCGTAAGAAGGCTCGTTTGAATCGAGAACAACCGGCTCCGCCTTGCACGCGGATGTATCCTCTGGGGCAACAACCCTGATGACCAATCATACTCATCTACTGGAGCAACCGGATGCCTCGCTCACGCCGCACCCCATCTACCTGGCACTGGACAACTCCGCCGCGGCAAGGCAGGCGCGCCCGCGCGGCCGGCAGCGCAAGCATGGTGGTGAGTCAGGCGTTGGCGGTGAGCAAAGTCAGCTGAAGCTTTGAATGCCTAGCCTGGCCCCTTTTCAACGCGGTAAGTTTTTGCTTGACCATGACTCTCGTTTTTCAAACGCGTAAGAATTCCCGTCGGAGTAGGATGATCCAGATCCCCGTAACACAGTAGTGTTGGATTGTTCGATCCGACGGAAATTCGATGTCATTTAACTTAGGAGCGCAATATGCCGCACACTTCAACGTTCCGACTCAGCCGCTTGTGGAATACGACCGTCCTTGCCACGGCCATGCTGGTAGTACCCGTCGTAGCCATCGGGCAAGCGCCCTCCGCTCTGGATACGGGTTTCCTTAAGGAACAACCCTATTCTAGGACGAAACGGCATGTCGATCTGACAGGGGTTACATCGGAAGCGGATCTTGATGTGATCAAAGATGGTATCAATCCCATTGTGTTTTTTTTCGTGAGCACCATAGCAGCAGACGTCCCGATCTGGCGGATGACCCTTATGGCGACAAATGCCGGGGCTCAGCGTCTTCGGCTCCCGCCGCTGGAACCCAACGCCCGGTCAAGGTACTACACTGAAAGAATGTACGACTGGAAAGTCACTGGAGATTCGACGATCACGGTCACTGCTAGTTTCCAACACCCAGTAAAGAAAGTCGCTTCGCCCTACACCGACACTTTCATTTTCGTGAAAGAGGACGGCAAGTGGAAATTTGATCGTCATCCGTAGAAAGATAGCCGGGTCCTCATCATCAAGTACGCTCACCACTCAATCGAAAAACATTCCATGTCAAAAACCGCCCACGTATTCTTCGTTCCGATCTTGACCCTGTTTGGATGTGGCGGGATCGCGACATCAACCAGCGCTGCGGCGGAGTCAAAGTCCCTGCCCCAGTCTCAACAGTTAAAGGGGCCAGGCTCGAATACTCTTGCCAGACTAACCCAATGCCCCCCGCCCGCGCATATCTCTTGACCAAGTGCCTCTGCAAATCGTTCAGCGCGGGCATAATCGCACGTGCAAGAAGGACCAGGTTCGAATTGAATCCAAAACCACGGCCACCATGAAACCCTAAACCCAGCGCCCGCTCATCAATCTCTTCCACTACTTAACCGAGGAGCCTCCGTGCAGAAATCCGCCCCAGCATTTTTCGCCTTGATCTTTAGCCTGTGCACCCTCGACGGGATTGCGCAGACCGCCGCCACACCCTATGAAGCACAAGAGACGGTACTTCGAGACGACTCCGTATATGACGTGCGGACTGATGGCACCTACATGCTGGAGCGCTTCAAGCAGGTTCGCATCAATAATCAGAAGGGCGTGCAGTCAAGCAGCCAGGTTTCGTTGCCTTACAGCACCACCCTGCAAGAACTGGAGGTGGTGGAGGCTTACACCACAAGCAAAGACGGCAAACGCGTCGATGTCGCCGCCGACAAGATCATGCTGCAACAGAGTCCGCAAAGCGCAGGCGCGCCGATGTTCGACGACGCGAAAGTGAAGATTATCGTGTTCCCCAACGTCGAACCGGGCGCCATCCTGAGCTCTCGCGTGCGCATGAAACAAAAATTGCCCCTGTTCCCCGGTGCCTTCTCGCTGAGCCGGGAGTTCTGGAAGACCTGGCACTTCCAGGCGGCCAGCGTCACGGTGCGCGCCCCCGAGGCCATGAAGCTGTATATAGAGGCCATCGACTTGCCGGGCGGCGAAGTCCAATCCGACCAGCCCGGCACGAAGATGTGGCGCTGGACGCTGGAAAACCCCAGCCTGCACATCCCCGAGCCCGGTTCGGTTGCCGCCACCGACTTCAGCCCGCGCGTGGCCGTGACCAGTTTCCCGAGTTATGCCGCCGCCGCGAAGGCCTACCTGGATAGAGCCAAGCCCAAGGCCGCGGTGACTCCGGATATCCAGAAGCTGGCCGACCGGATCACCGACGGCATCACGGACAGGCGCGCCCAGGCCGATGCCTTGTATCGCTGGGTCAGCAAGGAAATCCGCTACGTCGGCATCTTCCTCGGTTTCGGCGGGGTGGTGCCGCACGCGGCCGACGAGATCGCGAAGGCCCGCTATGGCGACTGCAAGGATCATGTGACGATACTGGAGGCGTTGCTGGCGGCGAAAGGCATCCAGAGCAGCGCCGTGCTGGTGAATGCCGCCGGTTCTTACTGGCTGCCCAAGGTAGCGATCACGCCGGGTCAGTTCAACCATGCCATCACTTATTTGCCCGAATTCAAGCTGTATGTGGATTCCACTGTAGGCATGGCGCCGTTCGGAGTGTTGCCGGTGCAGGAACTCGGCAAGCAGGTGCTGGTCATCGATGACGGCACGGGCCAGTCCGTCATCGCCGCCTTGCCTCTGGCCAACGCCCAACGGGATCGGATCAAGGTGGTCAGCAAGGTGGAGGTGACGTCCGAAGGTACCGTCAAGGGGGAAAGCAGCATCGTCAACTCAGGCGTGTATGAACTCATTGCCCGCGGCACATTGTCGCGTGTTCCCAAAGGCACTGAAGAACAGGTCGCGGCGCAAGTCTTGAACATGACGGGACAGCCTGGAACCGGAACCTTCAAGTTCGGCGATCCGCGCGATTTGGCGCAACCCTTCGATTATTCCACACGATTCAATTCGCCGAATTTCGCCCAGATGCCAGGCCCGGGTGCAATCCGCGTCCCACCGGGGTTGGGGAGCCTCAGCGGGATTGTGGCAATAGCGGGTGCATTGGGACTGGCGAAACGGGATTTTGCCATGGGTGCATTTGGCGGCTACAAGGAGGAAATCACCACGCTTAGCTTTCCGGAGTCGGTCAAGATCACTAGCTTGCCGAAGCCGGTTGTCAAGGAGAATGCTTTGGGCAAGTACACGTCGACCTATGCGATGGAAGGATCGACGATCACCATCAAGCGCACCTTAGAGGACAAGCTGAGCAAACCAACTCTATCCCCGGATGAATTTCTGCTCTACCGCGAGTTGGGTGAGGCGGTGGCCCGCGATTTTCGCGCGCAGATTTTGTTTCAATGAAATAGGCAAGGTCCTTGAAATGGTGATTCTCGAAGCTCACGCTTCCGGCGCGTGGCCGGTGGAAGAACAGCGTAAAGCCGCATAGACTTACTTGCAACTGCCTCTCAAGAAGGGCCAGACGTTGGCGGTGAGCAAGGGCGGTTGGCGCCTTGAAGGCGAGCTTGGCCCATTTTTCCTGTTCCTCTTTCCTGTTCGATCCGACGGAAATTCGATGCCACTTAATAGCTCAATCGAGTATCGGCAGGCGTGAAGGCTTGATCAGGCAAAGTATCCTAAATACACTCGTAAAACCTCGATTCGTGAATAAATCCGCCATCATCCTTCTGGCATGGATATGCAGTTGCCAAGCTGCGGGGCAACCCTCTGGCGCAGATCAGAACGCGAATTCGGTTGCGAGGCTTTGTTCCCTGATCGAATCCGGCGCTGAGCAATCGCCACGTGGAGTCCTGCTCATCGGCGAAGTGCATGGGACTACCGAAATTCCGCGTGGCGTGCAATGTGCAATTGGACGAATGTCCGCCGCAGGAATTCGAGTGGTATTAGCCGTCGAGATTCCGGCTGATTCAGTCAGAACCGCTATCCTAGCAACCGGGGACAAAAGCAAACGGCTTACTGGTTGGCAGTGGGAGAAAGCTTGGGACGGACGTACAAGTGTGGCCATGCTTGACCTAATTGGATGGGCACACGAGCATGGAATTGAGGTTACGTCATTTGCCCCTACTGAACAATCATCGAATATATCCGAGAAATCCCAATCAGTAATACTCGGTGACGGGATTGTCGAACAAGCGTCCGATCTAGCTGTTCGGATACCAAAAACGCGTTGGAAGCTAGTCTCTCTCATCGGTCGGTATCACGTTCTGAAACTTGGCGAGAGCGATTTCGCCGACAAGCTCTTGAGCCTTGGCATTGGTAAGCCAACTATGTTGGAGGTTCGGATTAACAGCGGTACAGCCTGGGTGTGTCGAGGTGGCACCTGTGGAGTTTCTAAAATGCGGGATGGGGACTGCAAAACTGATATACAGGCGGGGACGCGTTCACTAAGTGTTTGCATTACGGATTCCACTGCCTCACCGCCCGCTGTATTACACATCAAGTACTCAGACTGATAAAAGCAAAGGGGTCGAATATTCCTGTTTGATTGCCCTAATGCCACGTCGCCCGCGCATCCATCTCGACCAAACGCCGCTGCACATCGTGCAGCGCGGACACAATCGCGACCCGTGCTTTTCCGCCGAAGAAAATTATTTCACCTACCTGCACTGGCTCGGCGAAGCGCTCAGGGAAATCTGCATACGAGATTTCTCGGCTAACGATAGCGCCAGTGCAAATCGGGGCTATCTGCCTATACTGAAGAAGTGAGCATGATTGTTCAGCAGAGAATATGGACCAATCGACGGAACCGTTTGTCATGAGCAACATCAAGAAACTGGTGATCGTGTTGGCTGGCATTGTTTCGCTGGCATTGGGGACGCCGCAAAGCGCCACGGCAGCCACCAGCGCCGGCACCGTGACCGTGACGCCACGCATTGCGGCGGGGGTAGCTCACACCGTTGCCCTAAAACCCGATGGCAGCTTGTGGGCATGGGGTAGAAACGATTATGGCCAACTCGGGGATAGCAGTAAGATCGACAGCCTCGTCCCCATACAGATCGGCACCGGCTACGCGGCAATTGCAGCGGGGTTTCACCACACTGCCGCTCTCAAGTCCGACGGCAGCCTGTGGGCTTGGGGGTACAACGCATATGGTCAACTTGGCGACAGTACTACCACCGATAGCCTCGTACCCAAACAGATCGGCACCGGCTACACGGCGATTGCGACGGGATCCTTTTCGACCGTAGCTCTCAAGTCGGACGGCAGCCTGTGGGCTTGGGGGTACAACACGAGCGGTCAGCTTGGCGACGGCACCACCGCCACCAGCCTGCTGCCCAAGCAGATCGATACCGGCTACACAGCCATTGCCGCGGGACCCTATCACACTGTCGGCATCAAGTCCGACGGCAGTCTGTGGGCATGGGGATCCCAGTTGGCTGGCCAACCTGATGGCAATTTCACGACCTATAGCCTGGTACCGGTGAGGCTCGGTACTGGCTACACGACTATCGCGGCGGGATCATACCAAACCGTCGCGCTAAAGGCTGACGGCAGCTTGTGGTCATGGGAACCCAACAATCACGGTCAGCTCGGCGACGGCACCCCCTCCACCAGCCTTGTGCCCAAACAGATCGATACCGGCTACACGGCGATAACAGCGGGTTCCATGTACGCCCTGGGTATCAAGCGTGACGGCAGCCTGTGGGCCTGGGGGAACAACCTGTACGGACAGCTTGGCGATGGCACCACCTCCGCGAGCCTTGCGCCCAAGCTCATCGGCGCGGGCTACATGATGGTTGCAGCAGGGGACACTCACACCGTTGCCATCAAGGCCGACGGCGGCTTGTGGGCGTGGGGGAACAACTATTCTGGTCAGTTTGGTGACGGCACCACTACCGCTAGCCTGATCCCCAGGCCGATCAGCACCGGCTACACTGTGCCGGACAGCGTCGCGCCCGGCATTCCCTCCGGCCTTATCGTCATCCCGGCAGGCGCGACCCAGGTCAACGTCTTCTGGACAACGCCCCTGGATAACGTCGCAGTTGCAGGATACAAGGTGTACCGAGATGGAGTGCTGGTCGGCAGCCCGACCCTGACCAACTACAGCGACACTGGGCTGACCGCCTTGACCGCATACAGCTACGCCGTCGCGGCTTGTGATGCATCTGGAAACTGTTCCGCGCGAAGTACTGCGGTGTCGGCAACAACCCTGGCGCCGCGCGACATACATCTGCCGACGGTGCCCACCGGGCTGACGGCGACCGCGATCGGCACGACTCAAATCGATCTGGCGTGGACGCCCGCGACCGATAGCATCGGGATCACGCAGTACAAGATTTCCCGTCGCATGTACTACCCGTATTACTGCCCGGTATGCGACGTGGTGGCCCCACTTCCTACCGTGGTGACGCTCTCCGGCACGCCGCCGGCAACCAGCTACAGCGACACGGGGCTATCGCAAGCGAGCAGATACTACTACTCCGTCCAGGCCTGCAACGCGGCCGGCAACTGCTCGGCGCAGAGCGAGACGGTCCACGCGACGACGCAATCGATACCGGGATTCATCGCGATCCCGACTATCTATGTCACAGAAGGCGGGATTACCATTACCAGCCGGGCAATTATCGTCACCATGCTAACTCCGGCAAGCGTTCTCGACCTGCGGGCCAGCGTGTTCGCGGTGGCGATCACACCGTCATCAATGGGCGGCAAGATTTATCTCTTGTCCTCAGATGGCAGTTGGACCCCCTTCACTGCCTGCGCCTCAGCAGCGGCGGCGTACTCGGGAAAGCTAGACGCGTTAGTTCAACTTAACGTGGTACCCACGCTCACAGACCTTTCCGCCTGGGTGGGCACCTCGATCTATGTCGGCTATGGCATCGGGAATACATCCGCCGCCACCTGCGCCGACATGCTCAACAAGGCGACGACAGCCCCCCCTTTCACTATTCACTGAGTTCGCCGGACGCGATGCTTTGTCGGTGTATAGGCGAGCCGGGATTCGGATGCCAATGGGCGGGAGGCATTCACGCATTACCAGCGGTCACGGAAATCCCGATTGACCAATTTCCAGAATTCGCAAAATAACTCTGCCGATTGCGGAAACACCCTGTACAATGCGCGCCTTGCGTTGCCATGAGTAACCCTCGGCATCCGCAAGCAGTTGAAAACGCGCTTCGCAAACCGCAGCAGTCACGCAGCAATCTTAAGCTCCCCCCGCCTCCTGGTGCCGATTCCCGAGCACCGCCCCGGCGCAAAAGCTTTTGTGCCGAAATCTCGCAGAGTATCTGTTGGCTATTTCGTTGGTTGGCGTTGCATTTTGAATGCGTCCGCTCGCT
>Ga0163199_1002037_pt1 | contig 12512 bp, 11 predicted proteins | sample PL_2010_150m_FD_113537 | JGI IMG/M metagenome (GOLD analysis project Ga0163199, IMG submission 113537) | Freshwater microbial communities from Powell Lake, British Columbia, Canada to study Microbial Dark Matter (Phase II) - PL_2010_150m | ecosystem: Environmental > Aquatic > Freshwater > Lake ... | reverse complement strand
GGGGACGACTGGCGGATCGACGTCTGCGGCTCGGAGGCCGCGGGGATGCATCCCGTCTGGCTTCGCCACCACTCGCTGCGGCGTAACTGGCCGCAGGTTGAGACCGCGGCGCCCGTCATCGACTCCCTGGAGCGCCTGCTCGAAATCGAACGACTGGTTCCAGGAGGAGAAAAATGACGGCAAGGGTGATCATCTGCCTGGATGGCTGCTCCCCGGACTATCTGGCAGGAAGTGAGACGCCGAACCTCGACGCCATCGCCCGGGAGGGGTTCCATACGCTCGGCGAAGCCGTCGTCCCCACCGTGACCAACGTCAACAATACCTCCATCATCACGGCGAGCTTCCCAGAAACCCACGGGATCACGACCAACTACCTGCTTGATCCCGTCAGCGGCCAGGAGTGTTACATGGAATCCGCGGATTATCTGCTGACGCGGACCGCTTTTCGTCATCTCGCCGACCGGGGCCTAAAGGCCTGTCTCCTCACCGCCAAGGACAAACTCAAAAGCCTGATCCGGGATGGAGCGGCGATTGCGGAGTCGGCGGAGAGGCCGTCGGCATGGCTCATCGAGCAAATCGGCGCGGCGCCGGGGATCTACACAATCGAGGTGAACCACTGGCTCCTGCGCGCGGCCCGCGACATCCTCCGGCATCACCATCCCGATTTTCTGTACGTCTCGACGACCGATTACGTGACCCATACCTATCCGCCCGAATCAGACCAGGCCCGGTGGAACATCCGGGAGATCGACCGCCTGATCGGAGATATCGTCAATGCCGATCCGGATCTCGAAATGGTGGTCACCGCCGACCACGGGATGAACGCCAAATCGCGGGGGCTCGATCCGGAGGCCATCCTGGCCGCCCGGGGGATTGCGGCCCGCGTGATCCCGATCATCAAGGACCGCCATGTCGTGCACCACCGGAATTTGGGGGGCGCCGCCTACGTCTACCTTAACGATCCCGAAACGGAAGAGCAAGCGTCGGCGATCCTGCGGGAAGAGACGGGGATTGAGGCCGTCCTGACCCGCGAAGCGGCCGCCCGGATGTACCACCTCCATCCCGAACGAATCGGCCACCTGTTCCTGCTGGCCGATCGGGAGACGGTCTTCGGCGATCTGTTAGAGACGCGCGAGGAACTGCAGGTCCGTTCCCACGGTTCCCTCCACGAACGGGAGATCCCGATCTATGCGCTGGGAAAGGGGCCGCTCGCCGTCCGGCCCCTGACCAACGCACAGGTTGCCTCCTGGATTTTTTGATTCATCCGGTTGACGCGTACTTCTCTCGCTTACCAACAACTCCGCAATTTTCGTTTTGGTGTTATGGTGAAGATTACCATTTGTTATCAGTAACAATGATTATGATATATAGTGAATAAAACAAGCTATCTCTTTTCATATTCGATGTAGATTCACTTGAAGGCACCGGCATAGTACAGGCGGCGGCGAATCACCACTACGGTATCCCGGAGGAGTAACGAAAATGACTGGCGGGTCCCTCCCATGAAAAGACTATACCGGCATCGGGTAGGGTAGCGTTATAACGTTGATGGGTATCTCATAGGCCGCGACGCGCCGAATGTTGTCGGCAAAGAAGCGGTAGCGGATCGTGATCGATTTGTGAGAATCCGGTTCCCCGGCAACGTGGGGGGTCAGCAGGACGTTGGGCAGAGACCGGAGTGGGCTGTCCGCAGGAAGAGGCTCGGTCTCGAAGACGTCCAGACAGGCGACACCGATTCCTCCTTCCTTAAGGGCCTCGAACAGTGCGGCTTCGTCCACGACACCCCCCCGGGCCGTGTTCACGAGGCAGGCATCCCCTTTCATCCGTGTAAACTCCGGCCGGCCAATCAGATGCCGTGTCTGCTCATTCAGGGATACGTGGAGCGTCACGATGTCCGACTCCCGCAGGAGCGTCTCCAGGTCGACGGGACGGATGCCTGGTTCTTCCTGCAGAAAACGTCCACCCCACCCGAGAACATCCATACCGAAAGCCCGGGCAAGCCGGGCGACCTCCCGGCCTATTCTTCCTATCCCGATAATCCCGATCCGTTTATCGGATAATAACACCCCCGTGCGATCGGCCGTATCCATCCAGCCATCTTTCTTGACGATCCGGTCAAAGTGACCGATGTTCTTATACCAGGAAAAAATGAATGCAAAAACATGCTCGGCAACCGCACGGGCGTTTATCCCGGCGGCGTTCGACACGGCGATCCCCCTCCGGGCGCAGGCAGCGAGATCGACATTGTCGTAGCCGGCCCCGGTCTGGACAATACGAAGACGGGGTGCACTTCGCAGAAGCGCCTCATCGACGATGTGGTGCTCAGGAATCAGGGCGTCTGCATCGGCGATCTCCGCCCGAAGACCCTCCGGCCCGGTCAGGACAACTTTCCATTCCGGTGGAAAGGTCGCCCGGATGGTCTTTTCGATCTCTGCCGATGGTTTCTGAACGATGACGACTTTCATGGTTTCCTGCCTGCCGGCCTTTCTTGATAAGGTATCATCTGTTATCAAATTCGAGCGATGATGGTTTAAAAGAGATGACAAGAAACGTAATGTCCAGGCTGAATCTCCCGGAGTTCTGGATCGGTTTTCCTGCAGGCTTCGAGTCGACTCGGGCAGCGACTGTAGAACCTGCATCCCGGGGGTGGGTTGATCGGGCTCGTCACCTCGCCTGTCACATCGAAGGAAATCCTTGACTGCATGATGTTGGGATCGGGAAAAAGCGCCGATGAGAGGAGAATTTTCGTATAGGGATGCTGATGAGACTGGTATAGAATGTTTTTCGGGGCCAATTCGGCGATCCGTCCCATGTATAATACTGCAATCCGGTCGCTGATGTATTCGACGACACTCAGGTCATGTGAGATGAACAGGAATGTCAGATGGAGTTCCTCCTGCAGTTCCTTGAAAAGGTTCAGCACCTGAGACTGGATGGAAACATCGAGGGCGGAGACAGGTTCGTCTGCCACGATGAATTCAGGATTCACGGCCAGAGTCCTCGCAATCCCGATGCGCTGCAACTGCCCCCCCGAGAATTCATGGGGATAGCGATTCATGTCGGAAGATTTGAGACCCACGCGCTCCAGCAGATAGGCAACCCGCTCTTTTCTTTCCCCCCGGTACAGATCCTGCACCTTCATCGGGAAGGTAAGGGTGTTTCCGATCGTCATACGGGGATTGAGAGAGGAATAGGGGTCCTGGAAAACGATCTGCATTCGGCGCCGCAAAAGACGCAGGGCTGATTTCGATATCGTGTGGATATCGGTTTCGTCGAAAAAGACTTCCCCCGCTGTCAGGGGAAGGAGTCTCAGGATCAATCTCCCGATGGTTGTTTTCCCGCATCCGGATTCCCCTACGAGTCCCAGAACTTCTCCCCTGCCAATGCCGAAGGTGACCCCATCCACCGCCTTCAGGACGCTATCTTTCCCGATCCTAAAGTACTTGCTGAGGTCCTTCACTCGAATGAACTCTTCTTGGACCATCATTGATCCTCTCTCTTGATCGGATAGTGGCAACGGACCCGGTGACCCTCATGGACGCTGATCAGTTCCGGCGCTTTGTTCCTGCATTTCTCCTGGACATACCGGCAGCGGGGCGAAAAGGAACAGCCGGGAGGCAACCGATGCAGATGGGGCGGCTGGCCACTGATGGAGGCAAGGCGTCTCTGTTTTCCGCCCAGTCTGGGAAGAGAGAACAACAAACCCTCCGTATAAGGATGGGCCGGGGTGTTGAAGAGCGAAAAGACATCCGTATTCTCCACGACCCGACCCGCGTACATGACCGCCACCTGCTGACACATATAGGCCACCACACCCATGTCATGGGTGATCAGCATGACCGATGTATCATGCTCCCGACAAAGCTGCTTGATCAGTTTCAGGACCTGGGCTTGAACCGTGACGTCCAGGGCCGTCGTTGGTTCATCGGCAATGAGCAGAGCGGGTTTGCAGGCCAATGCCATGGCGATCATGACCCGTTGGCGCATACCGCCGCTCAGCTCGTGGGGATAACGAAAGACCACCTCTTCCGGAGAACGGATCTCGGTCGCCTTGAGCATGTTGATTGATGCAGCAAGGGCCTTCGCCCGATCAAGGCCCTGGTGGAATCGGAACACCTCCGCGATCTGGTAGCCGATTTTCAGAACCGGATTGAGGGAGGTCAGGGGATCCTGGAATATCATCGATATCTTCTCACCCCGGATCTTCCGTATCTCCTGGTCGCTGATCTTCCGAATATCCTGACCCTGAAACTCAATGACGCCACCCAGGATCCTGCCGGGCGGCGATTGGATCAGTCGCAGGATGGAAAGCGCGGTGACGCTCTTTCCGCATCCAGATTCCCCCACTATTCCAATAACTTCTCCGCTTTTGACCTCCAAGTCTACCCCATCCACGGCCTTCATGACCCCTTCACTCGTGAAAAAATGGGTCTTAAGAGCCGAGACCTTGAGGACCGTTTTCTGTTTGAACTGTTGGTTCATTTTATCCGCCGTGGGATGCCTACCGTTGCGACAACCTGGGATCGAGGGCATCTCTCAGTCCATCCCCAAAGAAATTAAAGGCAAGAACAGCAAAAATGATAGCTATTCCCGGGAAGATCGCCAGCCAGGGCGCCATTTCCATGTAGGCCCTGGCCTCGTTAAGCATCTGTCCCCAGGAAGGCTGCGGCGGTTGTGTCCCCAGGCCAAGGAAACTTAGCCCTGCCTCGGTCATGATCGCTGTGGAAAGATTGAAGGTGGCCTGGACAATGACCGGACTGAGCACATTGGGCAGAATGAATTTGAACATGATGGCTGAATCCGTGGCACCGACGGATCGGACGCCTTCGATGAAATCCTTCTCCTTCACAGACAGTACGGAACCTCGGACAACCCGGGCAAACCTTGCGCTGAAGATCATTCCCATGATGAGGATGAGGTTCAGCAGATTGGGACCGAAAGCGGCCACGGCCGCCATGGCCAGCAGGATGGTAGGAAAGGCAAATACGACGTCCAGGATCCGCATGACGATGCTGTCGGTCTTGCCGCCGAAGTAACCGGAAATCAGGCCGATGATCACACCCAGGATGGTTGAGATGGCGACTGTGCCGAAGGAGACGGTCATCGAGGTTTGCGTTCCCGCAATGATGCGGCTGAACTGGTCCCTGCCGAAGCGATCGGTTCCCATGAAGTGCGACGAGCTGGGTCCCTGGAAGGAATCCTGGTAAATCATTTCAAGCGGCGTATAGGGCAAAAGATAGTTGCCGAACAGAGAGACGACGATAAGCGACAGGACCATCAGGGCGCCGGCTATCCCGATCTTGTCCCGCTTGAAACTCTTCCACCCCAAACGCCAGGGCGAAAGGATTACCCCCTCGGAGGCTATCGAACCGTTCTTTGCTTCCATCACGCGTTCCTAATACTTGATTCTCGGGTCAAGAAAGGTGTAGGCGATATCAACCAGAAGGTTGACAACCACGTTAACAACCGCCAGAAACATGATCCCCCCTGTTGCCATCATCAGGTCCCGCTGTTGAATCGACATCAGCAACAAACTGCCTACGCCCGGCAGAACAAAAACCTCTTCGGTCAGGACGAATCCTCCGATCATGATGCCGACCTGAACGCCCAGAATCGTCACCACCGGGATCAGTGAATTTTTCATGACATGAACAAACAGGACCACCGATTCGGAAGCCCCCTTTGCCCGGGCCGTTCTTACGTAATCCTGCCTTAACGTGTCCAGGGAGCTCGACCTGGCCAAGCGTGTGACGAAGGCGAGTGTGCTCAGGCCGAGGACAAATCCCGGAAGCAGCATGCTCTTGATGTTGCCCACGGGATCTTCTGAAAAAGGAACATAATTCAGAACCGGCAGCCACTTGAAATAGACGGAACCCAGCAGAACGACAATGGTCGCTGCCCAGAAATTGGGAATCGAATATCCCAATGTGGTGGCAAGGCGCACGATATGATCAAACCAGGAGAACTGCCTGTAAGCGGACAAAATCCCGATAGGTATGCCGATCAGGATGATAAAGAACATAGCCATGGCGATCATCTGGAAATTGACGGGGATCCTCTGTAAGATTTCAGATGACACATTCTGCCCGGAGATGAAGGAAACCCCGAAGTCCCCCCGGAGGACTTTCCCCAACCAGAGGCCGTACTGTACATAAAACGGCTTGTCGAGGTTCAGGCTTTTTCTCACGGTTTCCGCGGCAGAAGGGTCTCCCCAGGAATTGTCCCCCATCATGATATCAACCACATCCCCGGGAACGACCCAGAAAAGGGAAAATACGAGGAGCGACACCCCAAGCAATACGGGAATCATGGCCGCCAAGCGATAAAGGATGTACCTAAACATATTCCGGCTTTGGGGAGGGGTGTTCCGGCTGTCGGTCTTTCACCCGACAGCCGGATTCCAGTTGGCTATTTTTTGTCGATCCAGGCCTGCCTCAGGTAGGCACGTCCGTCATTTGGCATGAAGAAATATCCCTTCACATGGTCTGCCACGATCTCGAAACGGGATGCCATGGCATAGGGAAAGATTCCGATTGCCTTTTCCGCGAACTTGTACTGGAGTTGCTTGAAATAGTCTTTCCTTTTTTCCTGATCTACAGTCGTCAGGCAGAGATCCATCAGTTTATTGATTTCCGGATCGTTGGCCCCGGTCTCGTTGGCCTGGGATTCCCCATGTATGTAGGTGTAAAAATAATCCGTCGCATCGGCCCGCCAGCTTCCGGCAAAGAAGTTGGCCTGAAAATCGATAGTCCTCCGGATCTTCTGGAATGCACCCCACTCCATCTGTTGGATCTTTGCCTTGATCCCCGCCTTGGCCAACTGCTGTTGGATGATCTCGCAGGCCGGAACATAATCCGGGCTGTGGGGAGAGGTGATGATGGTGAATTCGAAACCGTTCGGATAGCCGGCTTCTGTCAGGAGTTTCTTGGCCAGGGTATAATCCTGCCGGTAGAAGGGCAATTTTTTAATTTCATCCTGTGAAAGGATGAAATCACTCTCGCTGGGGGGGATTAACGTCGTGAGGGATCCGTGGCCGAGGAGAACCTTGTCGATGATCGCCTGGAAGTCGAGCGAGGCGGCGACGGCCTGGCGCAATTTCAGATTGTTGAAGGGAAATGTTTTGTTGTTGAGCCAGAACCGTCCCTGCCTGGCAGCGGCACTCTCGATCAGCGTCGTTCCGGGGGTCTTTGCCGCCATGTCCGCCATATCGACGCCCTTCAACCAGCCGATATCGAGAACGCCCTTGCGGATGCCGGCGAGGCGCGAAGCCTCATCCTTGATGACGACAAAATCGAACCCGTCGAGATAGGGAAGACCCGCTTCCCAGTAATTTTCATTCCGGACGAAGGTGGCGCTCACCCCATGCTTGTATTCTTTCAGCTTGAATGGCCCGGTACCGATCATATCCTTTTGGAGTGTCCCACGCTTTTGAACCTCCTCCTTGGGCACGATAGCCGAATTCCTCACAAAGGCACAGTAATTTAAAAAGGCGGGCATTGTTTTTTTCAGAATAATTTTTACGGTATATTTATCGGTAGCCTCAATAGACGAAATCAATTCAAAGGTAGCCGCCGATGGCGAACCGGTCTTGGGATCGAGAATCCGCTGGAACGAGTAGACCACATCGTCGGCCGTCATTTCCCGGCCATTGTGGAATTTGACGCCTTTCCTCAGGTTGAAGACATAGGTCGTATTGTTCGGCAGTTTCCACGACGACGCGAGCGAAGGTTCCAGTTCGCCTTTGTAATTGTATCGCAGCAGTGTGTCATACACATGCTCGGTGAAAGTAAACGTTGAGTTTGTGATGCTCAGGTGCGGATCCAGACCCATGGCGGTATCGTCGGTCGCCACCTTGATCCAGCCGCCTCGCTTCGGCGTCTGGGCGAAACCGGCAGTCGTTGCCAGGAACACGGCAACCGACAACACAACCAGAAAAAACACGAACGACCATTGTTCACGACATCTTTTCATAAAGCCTCCTTTTCTATTTAGGATTCTCGAAAATGAACTTTCTGGGAAACCATTTATTCATCGGGTCCTACTGACTCCACTGATAGATGGCGGTCGCCAAGACCTCAATATTATGGATGAGGTCATTAATCCGGATGGATTCGTTGATCGTATGGGCTTGGTTGCCGGTGCCGGGACCGAAGACTGCGGCTGCCATTTTCCCCTGGTTCGCCTGGTGGCGACAGTCGTTGGCCGACATCCCTGCAACAACCGTAGGTTTATGTCCCAGAACTCGCTCCCCTGCCTGCTGAATGACCTGAACGATTTCCGTACCCGGATCCATCCAATGGGCATCATCGTGATGATAGAAAAGGATCTCCGGAGGATGCTCTCGCAGCCACGGATCCCGTTGAGCGCTTTCGACCACATGTTTTTGGATCTGACTCATAACGTTGCCCACAGAACCGACATCGGGACCGAAATAGACGCTGCCGCGGAGGGTGCAGGCGGCGGCACTGGCCGTATCGTAAGCGCCGCCCCAGACCCTGCCCATGGTGATACTGAACGGTTTCATTCCCCGATAAACATCGTTCACGGTCATTTTATTCTGCTCCGCTTCCAGCTCCAGCAGGGCATTGATGACCACAGCCAACTTTTCAATTGCACTGACTCCCCGCAGAATATCTCCCTCCCAACGGCCCTTGGTGTGTAGAACCCGCCCCGCCAGTTTTATACCCCAGTACACCCCCCCGCAGGAACCGACCCTGATCTGATTGTCGGACGGTTCCCCTGAAATGACGGCATCCGCAACATATCCCTTCGCAATACAGGCCAGCGTTCCATTACCTGCATGCTCCTCATTGACAACGCTCTCCAGGATCACATCCCCCCGAAGCCGGATGCCCAGGCGTTGAAGACATCTGACTGCCTCTATGGCAGCAATGATCCCCCCTTTGCAATCCGAGGTTCCCCGACCGTACATGATACCGTCTTTGCTCTCGGCGCCAAACGGATCGTAACTCCAGTCGGAAGCGGGTTCAATAGTCACGGTATCGATATGGCTGTTCAGGATAAGCGATTTCCCTCCGCCGGATCCTTTCCAGATACCGACCACATTGGGGCGATCTTTATAATTCAGGACATCTGTCTTACCGGATGCCGTCCATGCTTCAAAAGTCGGCAGATCTTTATAGGGAAGAATCAGATCATGTTCCCAATTGCTCGGATACTGGGCCACATCAGGATATTTTTTAAACAGTTCTTTGATATCCGGTTCCCAGATATCTAGATCCAGCCCCAATCCACGGTACTGCGATGCCACATACTCCTGGGCCTTTCCCTCCTCACCGGTACGACTGGGCATCATCACCAGCGTCGCAAGATTTTTTACGATCGAGTCCCTTGCAGCTTCGACAATCAGTTTGATTTTATCATCGACCATCGTCTCGCTCCTTTACTGGATAAAAGTTCACTTTTTTACGAGCCGGGAGGATACGATGGGCGGTCTTGTGAGTCAATGAAATAATAATCATGGAATAATGATTTTTGAATCGAGTCCCCCGTCAAGAGTGAAGGTCGGTCTAAAAAACCAGCGTCCAAGTTCAGCGCGTTTCCCAAAATATTTTCCTGAAATAAATATTGACAACACGGGATATTTCTTCTATGCCTACTCTACTCAACATCTTTCTGTCAACATCTCACGGTTATACAAAAAAGGAGGATCCCATGAAAAGGCGCGTATTGGTTTCGATTATGATCATGATCTGTTTATTTGTAGCCGCCCCCTCCGCGAGAGCCCTTGCGGCGGATGAGTTTAAGGTTATCCGCTTTGGCCTGATCCCTTCGGAGGACGCCGATAAGCTGGTCGCCGATTCCAAACCGTTCATCAGCGCCCTGGAAGCGAGTATCGGTATCCCCATCAAACCGTTCGTTGCAATAGACTATAGCGCCGTCATCGAGGCCCTGAAATCCAACCAGTTGGAGATTGCCTTTCTGGGACCGGCGGCCTACGTCCTGGCAAAGGACAAGGTAGGCTGCCCCATCGAGGCTATTGCCCGCGGCATCATGGCAGAGACGGGCAAGTCGAGTTACGAGGGCTACATAGTCACCCAGGCCAACAGTTCCATTAAAACCCTCAAGGATCTAAAGGGGAAAACCTTCGCATTCGTGGACCCCGCGTCGATGTCGGGCAACTTCGTCCCGCGCTACATCTTTAGTCAAAACGGGATTGATCCGGAAAAGGATTTCAAGTCCGTATTTTACTCGGGAACGCATCAGGCGTCGCTGATTGCCGTCCGCGAGGGTAAGGTCGATGCCTGTGCGGTCGCCTCTGAGGTCTACGATCTGGCAATCTCACGCGGCCAGATGAAGCCTTCCGACATTAGGGTGATCTTCAAGTCCCAGCCCATTCCCGGATCGCCATTCGTCATCAGAACAAACCTGCCGAAGGATCTTCAGACAAAGCTTTCCAAGGGATTCCTCGGTCTTAAGAATGTTCGGTTCGGCAAACTGGGGGTCGTCAATGCGATGGATCCGGCCACGGATGCCGATTACGACATCGTGAGAAAACTCGTTGAACTGGAAACAACGCTGAAGGCGAAAAAGAAGTAGGATCCGATTCCGAACCATTTCCGGGTATCACGCTGTCTTTATCCCCATCATACAGCGGAAATCAGGACATCAAAAAAAGGGCAGACTCCGCCAGGGGTAGGGGTCTGCCTTGGTCGTGTTAACGGGATCGCTTTGACCCCCGAACCCGGATAACCGATATGCAACCGAATATTGCCATCCGCAAGGCATTTGCCGGTCATATGAGGAGACACGAAATGACGCTGCACAGCCCGATATTACTTGAGATCAGAGGGCTTCGAAAGGAATTCGGATCTCAAGTAGCACTCGAAAACATCACTTTTACCGTGAGGAAAGGCGAATTCATTGTCGTGCTCGGCAGAAGCGGCGCCGGGAAATCGACACTGATGAGGTGCATCAATCGTCTCATTGATCCCACGGCAGGGGAAACAATATTTGAAAATAAAACTCTTGGAAACGACGCGGAGGAATTGCGGCTCCACCGTCGCCGAATTGGTATGATCTTCCAGCATTTCAACTTGGTCAAGCGTCTCTCCGTTCTGAAAAATGTCATGATCGGGAGTTTGGGTTATAAACCGCTGCTCCCTTCCCTCTTTCACATCTTTAGCCGCAGGGAAAAACTGGAGGCCCTTCAATGCCTCGATCGTGTTGACATTTTGCACAAGGCTTACCAGCGCGCCGACACCTTGTCGGGAGGAGAACAACAGCGGGTTGCAATCGCCCGCACCCTGAACCAGAAACCCTTACTTCTGCTGGCCGATGAGCCTGTGGCGAGCCTCGATCCAACGATCGCCAGGACGGTCTTGAACTATCTGAAGAAGATCAACGAAGAGACGGGGATCACCGTGCTTCTCAACATCCACCAGGTAAATTATGCCCGAGAGGTGGGTCGGCGGGTCATCGGTCTCGCCCACGGAATTGTGGAATTCGACGGCGATATAGCGGATTTGAACGATGAAGTGTTATATCGGATTTATGGAGGGAGGCCTGAGGAAACGTACGATGAAATCAAATGACCTGCCCGGGAAAATAACCGATCCGGACTATCCGGAACACCTGACGAAACTGCTCAAGGAGAATATATCTCCCGAAAAACGGTATTCCCGGTACGCCATAAAGTTCAGTATGGTGCTGCTCGTGATGCTTGTCCTTTACTGGTCCGGGAAAGGCGCTGACATCAGCGCCTCACGTTTCGTCAGCGGAATACCGGCTATTCTCAATTACCTTTCGAGAATGCTCCCGCCCGACTGGTCCTATCTGAAGGTTATCTGGATTCCGACAATCGAAACCATCGAAATCGCCATATGGGGTACTCTGCTCAGCATTTTCGTCGCCGTGCCGCTCGGCTTTCTCGCCGCTTTGAACATCGCACCTCACCGCGTTATATTCGAATTCTCCCGTTTCACGCTGAACGCACTCCGTGGCGTCTCCGAGTTGGTCTTTGCCCTGGTGTTCGTGTCGGCAGTGGGCTTGGGACCATTCCCCGGTGTACTTGCCCTGGCCCTGCATAATGCCGGTATGCTGGGGAAATTCTTCGCCGAGGCGATTGAAGCCGTCGACCCGGGACCCTTGGAAGCCCTGAAAGCAACTGGGGCAACCTGGTCGCAGGGTATTGTCTATGCGATCATTCCCCAGATCATTCCGCACTTCGTCACCTATATCCTGTACCGGTTCGAGGTGAGCATCAGATCTGCAACCGTCCTCGGCCTTGTGGGTGCCGGCGGCATTGGCTTTCATCTCATATCAAGCATCCGCTTGTTTGATTATCAGACGACATCGGTTATCTTAATTACGATCGTTCTCCTGACGGTGATAACCGATTTTGTCGGTACAAAGATCCGCTCAAAAATTATCTGACCTATCTCATTATAGCGAATAAGTGTGATTCACGGATGGCTTTATCTGCCGCCTTGACCCTCTGACGTGAAGGTTTCCCCCGACTTCAGCCCGGTCTCTGCAGCGAAAGTGATAGC
>Ga0163199_1002036_pt1 | contig 12516 bp, 6 predicted proteins | sample PL_2010_150m_FD_113537 | JGI IMG/M metagenome (GOLD analysis project Ga0163199, IMG submission 113537) | Freshwater microbial communities from Powell Lake, British Columbia, Canada to study Microbial Dark Matter (Phase II) - PL_2010_150m | ecosystem: Environmental > Aquatic > Freshwater > Lake ... | reverse complement strand
TTATTTGTCCAGTGATCTCTATGACGATGTTCTCTCTTAATAAAAAAAGATTGTTGTTGGCAGCTTTACCTACACTGTTTCTGGGTTGTGCATCCCTGTCTGGGAAAGATTCAAGGCCTTTGAGTGCTGAAATGCTCCATGGTCTTAAGGACATGGATCCCATGACCTGTGAGTATCAAAAGACCTGGGTGAAGGATCAAAAGACGTTCCATGCGAATTGGTATTTTATGCGGCAACCCAATCGCACGGAAACGCGCGATCTTGCGACCGACCAGGGTGAAATCTGGGAGCGTGACAATCAGGATCGACTGTTTAAGATCCGGCTCTTCAATCAAGATCGGGTTGCACTCGAATACACCGATGGGGATCTTAAGGCGTCCAATCGTTTAGTCCCTTGGTCAACGATCTGGTCGATTGTCGATACCCGTCAGTTGGGTAAGGATCTTAAGTTGGCGGCTAAAGAGACCTCTTATGGCGTGATCCTCGAGACCTATCAGGGGAAGCTGGATGGGGTCGATGTCAAGATGGAGTGGCTCCCATCACTCAAGCTGCCGAAATCAATCTCAAGGCATGGGCCGGCGATAGATGAGGATTTAGACTTAGTTTCTTGCAAGTCACCATCGACAGCCTCGATCAAACCGATGACGACCGCCAAGCTCAATGATTACCGCCATATCGATTTCACCGATCTCGGGGATATGGAGCAAGACCCCGCGGTTCAGAAAATCATGCGGTTGAGTGGCGAGCACACCCATGATCATGGCGATCATCACGAATAGTGAGCATGCAGAGTTGCTACCACGACTTTGAAACAAAACCGTAACAAGGCATACATAGAATGGTCATGCCATGAAGGTAACCAAGTAATGAGGTTCCTAAGGTGACTCACGGTAAGAAAGCTTCAAAATTTTAGAGCCAAAGGCTCATCCTTCACGAGACAACGATATGAAAAAAATGAATATTTCATCCATGCTGTTGGTGGCATTGATGGCGACGGGATCGCAGGCGTTCGCCCGCGATAACTATGCGGATAACTATGGTTCAACCAAGCCATTTTCCATGGCGGTCTTTGGTGACTGGCCTTATAACGCACTGCTTTTGAATAACGCCAAACTGCTGATCGATTCGATCAATAATGATCCAAGCAAGATCACTCGCGTCTTGCATGTGGGTGACATCCACTCAGGCAGCATGCCTTGCACGAGCGCTGGGATTCTGCCTCCGATTGCAACCTCTGACCCAGGCTGGAACCAGGGCGTTTTTGGTAAGTTCCAACAATTCAAAGCACCTTTGGTTTATACCCCAGGCGATAATGAGTGGACAGACTGTCAGAAGACCAAGCAGAAAAGTGCCGGTGCTCCTCTCAATGAATTAACCGCTGTTCGTCAGCTGTTTTTCTCAGTACCTGGCCGTACCCTCGGTATCAATGATCAACCTGTAACGACGCAGGCGAGCGACTTTGATCCTGCTTTCCCTAAGGATGCGCAGTACGTTGAAAACGTGATGTGGGAAACCAACCGCATTGTTTTTGTGACCGTCAACATGCCAGGTTCTAATAATGACACCCTGCCATGGGCGGCTCCTTTTGTGAATGTAGCCGCTCAGGCTGATGAAGTCGCAACGCGAACCGCTGCTGATATTCGTTGGCTCCAGAAGGCATTTGACCTTGCTAAGAAGCGTCATGCAAAGGGTGTGGTCATTGGTATTCAGGCTGACATGTGGGATCCTGCTGCCTTGCCACCCGCTGGTGATGGTCTTGCAGGCTATACTCCCTTCGTGAAGGCATTGGCTAATGCATCAGTGGATTTTGGTAATCCGGTTCTCCTTTTTAATGGTGATTCTCATCTTTATGGGAAGGACCAGCCACTGGCAGATCCCAACAGCGCTTCAGGTAAGATCCACAACACCCAGGCGGTGACGAATCTCTTGCGCGTGATCGTCCAAGGTTCAACTAATGCACCGGCTGAATGGGTTCGCTTGACGGTTAATCCACGCAGCAAAGATCTTTTCACTGTTGAAAACGTTCCATACTGTAAGGATCCTTTGACGACCTGCAACTTTTGATAACGGGTAACTAAAGCCCCGTTCCTTAGGGAACAAAAAAAACCCGGCCAATGGCCGGGTTTTTTATGCCTCTTTTTATGAGACCAAAGGATTTTATCGGCTTATGGCCAAGGACCCTCAAGCTTTAGGTTGGCGTTCCCTTTGACGGACACTTTCTTAATCACCGTGCCATCTTCTTCGTCGATATCTTCAGGGGCAAAGGCAAACTTATAGATTTCCTCATCGCGCCCTTTCCACTCGACCTTGGCCATCACAAAATATTCGCCGTCAGCGACATTTTTAAAGGCGAAGTTGCCGCTATCATCACACGAGGTTTTTATGGTTTGGGCCATGAAGGCTTCATAGCCAATGAATTTCTGGTCGCGGGCACGGTGGGTCAACTTGTAGGCCAAATCGGTCACCGGCTTGCCGTAGTATTTCGTGGCCCATTCGCGGGCATAGTCGGTGTAAGGAATCAGGGTGACTTCGTTGCCCTCACAGCTCACTACGGTGTTGGGGTATGCGAAGACATGGCCACGATCCGGTTCAAAATGAATTTTGCCGCTAATCTGGTTGTTGCCTTTAGCCAACATGGTTTTGGCTTCCTTCGCGTCAAATGGAACGGCTAATTGGATGGGCCCCGATGCACACCCCATGAGGGAGGCGAGGAGGGTGGCCGACAATGGAAGAGAAAACGTGTTCTTGTTCATGAGTAAGCTATCCAGGATTTAATCGTTCCAGAAAGTATGGGTGTTAAAAGGAGATGTCGATGAGGCCGCCGTGGGTTCGGGCTATACCCGTTCGGAGAATCGGTAACCGAAGCCTCGAACCGTTTGGATTAGTTCACCTTTATGGTGAACGTCCAGAATGTTTCGAAGGCGTCTGATGTGAACATCGACGGTGCGCTCTTCAATGAACACCGACTGGCCCCAGACCTTATCAAGCAATTGCCTTCGGCTAAAGACTTTCTCGGCGTTTCGCATGAAGAATTCGAGGAGCCTAAACTCCATGGGTCGGAGCAAGGCTTCCTTCCCTTCAATGATGATGCGGTGTTCATCGAGATACATTTCAATGCCGCCTAGTTCGAGATGCCCAGACGAAATGCGATGAGATCGCTTTCTTAGAACCGCCTTGATGCGGGTGATCAGTTCATGAGGGTCAAGCGGCTTATAAATGGTGTCATCAGCCCCAGATTCAGGGCCCCGAAATCCCTGACCATTGTGGCGATGGGCAACGATAATCGCGGGAATATCCTCAAAGTCTTTATGTTGCCGAAGTTCGGCCATGAGTTCTGAGCCAATAAGATGGGGGTCATGATCGGGGACGTCGAAGACGATCAGGTTGGGAGGCGAGGCTTCAATGGTTGACAGCGCCTTTTTGGCGTCACTGGCGAACATCACCCTCATTCCGGAATTTTCCAGGGTTTCACGCAAGATCGTATGCCGCTCATTTATACCTTCGATGATGAGAACCGCAGTCAATTGGTCGCTCCAAGCAAAATCAAAACGAAAAATTTACCCCATAAATGTGACAAAGGTGTTACCTCGCGCAAAATACGATGAAGAGATGGGTGAGAGGATGACTGGTTGCTATGGGCCTACAAACCGTAGAGTTCACGTAAATGTCACATAATCGTGATTATTTAGTAACAATTGACCACTAGGCTACAGCGGAGTTTGGAGGAAGGTGCCCTTTGGGGCGCCCTGATCGGTGCGCTCTGATCGCAGCATGAAGAGATTTGATGGATGTTTTCATTCATAAATGAATGGGCAGGCCCCTCGGATTGATGTCATTTGCCGTTACGTTTGCAAGGTCTTCCACCAAAAATTACCACTCTCTCAACTGAAATGAGACCGAATATGAAAAAGACAAATGTTCTGTTGCTGGCGGGCCTTTTGGCCGCAGCGAATCAGGCTGGTGCCACCATCAGCGCTTCTACCTCTGGACCCAGCGAACTCTTCTTGGTGGTCTATGACAGCACCTCTAAGAAAACCTATTACAAGGATCTCGGAATCACGGCGACTGACTTTGTTGCTGGAGCCGCCACGTCATGTGTCGATGGCAATATTGCAGGCGATGCTAATTTCGCCAGCTTCCTGTCTTCAGCCACCACGGTGTTCAACGTCGCTGCCTTTAACCCCTATGTTAAAGCTAACGACAACGATTGGGGCTACATGCTAACGTCAGCGACGGATGGCACGATCTTCCCAACGGCCTCTAGCCTCGTTGATCAAACCACCCAGAATGTCCAGGGTTATGCGGTTGAACTGAACGGCACCAATATTGGTAACCCTTCAGCTAACCTTTCAGGTGTTTACGATTCAACCGGCGACCCCCTGGCGGGCTACCTTGGCGGCGCCTGGGGCGCTCAGATCAATCTGAGCGTCAAGGGCAGCACCGAGGGTAGCAAGACCTTGAACCCTGGCTTCTTCTTTGTCAGCGGCAAGTCAAATACAGCGACCAAGCTCGGCACCTTCTCACTGGCTTCAGGTGTTCTCTCGTTCACCTCTGCAAGTGGTGCGGGTACGACTAAGATCTGTAACTACACCCCAACGCCGACTCCAACGCCGACTCCAATCCCGACTCCAGTCCCAGCTGCTGATGTGAAAGTAACGGCTCCTTCGACCGGTAAGGTTGGAAAGGCTGTGTCGGTCAGCTTCACCAAGTCAGCCGCTTATGCTAATGAAAAGGTCGTTGCAAGGATTAACCAACGGTCATTGGGTCTTAAAGCTGCAAAAGTGACCAGTTTCACCTTTAGGCCGACTCTTAAAGATATCGGTACTGACACCATTTCAGTTTGCACGCAGAAGACGCTCAAGTGTGGCACTGCAAAGATTACGATCAGTAAGTAATCGCCTCGCAACTCATTAAAAGTGATAGATCGGAGTTTGATCATGAAAAAAATTAGTTTTGTACTTGCTGCGAATGTCGCGGCATTACTGGGTTCTGGAAGCGCCCTGGCGGCCCAGGACGCTCTCAGCAAAGTACCTCAATATATTGTCTACTTATCTGGTTCATCTGCACAGAAATTGAATCTTGATAACGCCATCCTGAACGGGGTGTGTCAGACTGGAACCTATGAGAAATATACGAATGCCCTGGGTGGTGATCGTTATATTACCTATTACTGCTTGTCACAGGATATCAGCGGTATCAGTAATGGCACGCCAATTATGGTTCGGTACTCAGGCTATACCACCGTGATTGGAGCCACTACTTTTGCCCCAGGCACTAGTGCGGGTGGGTCGATTCTCGGAGCTAACCCTGTCATTAATGGGTCAAAGATTCAATTCATGGCGGTTTCACCTAGCACAGCGGCGCTTTGTGATGCGAAGAATGTTTGCGACGACTCAAAACCGGGTCTCGTGGATGTATTCGTTCCACAGCTCGGGCTGACGGATCTTCATCCAAAATGGTTCGTACTTCAGAACGCGCCGGTTGAAGCTGGGGCTACTCAGGCTACTGGTTTGAGTAAGATGAAAATTACGTCAGGGATTGTGACACCATTCAACACGCCAGTGTCTCTAAATCTAAGAGATGCATTGCAAGATAGCCAAATTAAATCAGGTGCTTTGGCCGCTACGTGTTCTTCGACCCGTGAATTGGGTGTCTGTACACCCAGCTTGACGGCAAGCCAGTTAGCCGACATCTGGACTGGTGCTGTCACCTCTTGGGATAAGGTGGATCCGAACCTTCAAGCAAAGCCTATAACGTTAGCGCGAAGAGAAATCGGATCTGGTACCCAAGCTTCCCTGATGGTCGCTGTGCCAAGCAAGCTCTATTCTGATATGAGTAAGGCTTATCCTTGCACCACCGGCGCTCAACCTACCGCCCTTTACGGTAAAAATATAAGTACGTCTGGAACAACTGGTGAAGTTGAAACCGCACTGGTTAACGCTAATCTGAACGGTGATTACGCGATTGGTTTGGTGTCAGCACCCAGAAATGGAACAGGTGCCGATGCAGCTCAGACCAAGAATTACCGCATCATTAAGATTGATGGGAAATCACCGACGCTGACTGAAATAGCTTCTGGGGGTTATAAATTTGTGACCCAGGGGACTTTCCAGCGCCAACAGACGGGGGCCGGAACGGCTGCTGAGGTTGCGATTATGGATGCGATCGTCCAGAAAATGGTCGATCCTTCGATTATCGCTAAGGGAAATGCGAGTGCTGGCTATAAGCTGAACTTTGGTGATTCAGGCTATATGGCCGTAACGGATGGTGCTTCTTGTAACACCACCAACACGTGTGCAACGAATCCGGTGACTAATGTTCGGTTTGCTAAGAATGCAGCTGATTTCCCCAACAATTGTGTTGCGCCGACCTCTTCTTGGTAATGCACTCGGGGAGTTTCCTGATAGCACCATGATCTGGTGCTGATGGATAGATTGAAGCCGATGAGACTTTTGTCTCATCGGCTTCCTTTGTTATGAAAGAAGTGGTTTTTTAGCAAGTTGTCATGGGCTGAAAATTGGTTTAGTCCACCTTTGATTGCGATACTTACTCTCAATTATGTTCAAAACAATGCTTTTGGTCTTTGTTCGATGGGTGCTCATCACTCTGTGGTTCATGGCGATCACTCCTGTTGTTGAAGCCAATATGACAAAGGCGCCAGCTGATGAGTCATCGCATCCCTTTGATGTCTGGGAATTCCGTATCGAAGGCAACACCATTCTTGATAACCAAATTGTCGAGAAGACGGTGTACCCATTTTTAGGTAACAATAAAAACATTGCTACCGTCGAAGAGGCCCGAGGGGCCCTCGAAAAGGCCTACCATGATGCAGGCTATCAAGCCGCTTTGGTCGACATCCCTGAGCAGGATGTGAGGGAAGGGGTCGTTATCCTCAAGGTCACTGAAGGCAGCGTGGATCGCCTTCGAGTGACGGGTTCACGCTACTTTTCTCCGGGTCACATCAAAGAAAAAGTACCGGCATTGGCTGAAGGCAAGCCTTTAAATCTTCCTCAGGCTCAGAAGGAGCTCTCTAAGCTCTCTGCTGAAAGCCCTGATCGTCAAGTGACCCCTGTGATGCGGGCCGGTACTACGCCCGGAACCATTGATATTGACCTTGAAGTCAAGGATGAGCTTCCCATTCATGGTTCTGTCGAATTGAATGCACGTAACAGCATCAATACGACCCGTCTTCGTTTGCCGGTGATGCTCCGTTATGACAACCTTTGGCAGTTAAATCATAGCGCTTCTCTTCAGTATCAGGTCTCCCCCGAGGACACTCAGAACGTTCAGGTGTGGTCTGGAACCTATGTGATGCCCATTGACGTGATTGGGTCTCGGCTTGCGATGTACGGGATTGGTCTTGACTCATCAAGTGATGTCACAACAGCCGGTTCTCTCAATGTCGTGGGTAACGGCAACATCTTTGGACTTCGCCTTAATAAGCCCCTAGAAGAAAATAAAGATATCATTCAAACCTTGAGCTTTGGTTGGGATTACAAAGATTTTGGGCAAAGCATCAATCCAATTGGGGATACCTCACAGCCAGGTCAAAGTTCACCGGTGCAGTATTCTCCCTTTCAATTAGGTTACAGCGCGTCGCTCTACCAAGAGGGTGGTTCACTGACGCAGTTGAATACAGAGCTCAATTTCAATTTTGCTGGTATGGGTAGTAGCTATGAACAGTTTGCCAAAAGGCGTTATGGCGCAACACCCAATTATTTTTATCTCGCTGGTGAAGTGAAGCATAAGCAGGCACTCCCCGAAGATTTAGCCCTGCAGGTACGATTGAGTGGCCAGGTTGCTAATGAACCTTTGATCAGCAACGAGCAGATGGGTGCCGGCGGGATGCTCACCGTTCGTGGCTACCACGAAGTCGAGCGATTGGGCGATAATGGTGTGGTGGGCTCGATGGAATTCTGGAGCCCCGACTTTGGGGATATGGGTCTTGATGGGCTCGAGTATCTGAATGATTTTCGAATGTTAGCCTTTACCGATGCTGCACAGCTTTGGTTGATTGATCCCTTACCAGGGACGGATACTGGCTATGATCTTTTTAGTAGTGGCGCTGGTTTTCGCTTGAGAGCCTTTAGGGGCCTCGTGAGCGAACTCTATTGGGAATACCCCTTTGTCGGGACGCAGTATGTGCAACCCGGCCAACAGCGCATCGATTTCAGGGTGGCGTATGAGTTCTAAGACAGACTTCAAAGAAAACAAGCGGATGTGTGGTATGACCCCAACTTCGTTTAATCTCCCGCGATACACCCTGAAGTTGTCTGTCAAGGGGGTTCTGTTCGGAATTCTGGTCGATGGGATTTCGATTGCAGCGGCGGGTGAATTGCCGATTCCTGCAGCTGCTCTTGCCACCTTGGGCCGTGCGGACCAAGTCACCACCGGCAGCAAGATGATCATTAACCAGTACACGGATCAAGCGGTCCTTAACTGGAAAAGTTTCAATATTGGCGCCGACAGTTCTGTGCAGTTCAAGCAGCCAAACGCATCATCGGTTGCCTTGAATCGGATCTTCCAAAGTGATCCCAGTAAGATTTTTGGAAAGCTGAGTGCCAATGGCCAGGTCTATTTGGTCAACCAAAACGGTTTCGTTTTTGAGAAGGGCGCCCAGGTTGACGTCAATACTCTATTGACCAGTACCCTTGATATCAGTGACGACACCTTTCAGCGTGGGATTACCAAGGTCATTAACCAAGATGGCCGAGTAGCCCTGGTCGGTTCCGGAGAGATCTATCGAAAAGATGCTCAGGGCAATTTCGTCCTTGATGCCCAAGGCAATAAGCAAAAGATTTCAATTCAGATCTTGGAGGGCGCCAAGATCACTTCGGGCAAGAATGGTCGAATTATTGCTGCTGCTCCCTCCGTCCAAAATGCAGGGACTTTAACAGCACCGGATGGCCAGATTCTTCTGGTGGCTGCTAAAGATAAGGTTTATCTCCAGGAAGCGAGTGGCGATCCCTCTCTCCGTGGGCTGGTTGTCGAAGTTCAGACCGGAGGTGATGTCACGAATGCAGGGCAGCTCATTACGGATCGTGGCAACACCACCATGATGGGTTTCGCGGTCAATCAGCAGGGAAGAATTACGGCGAACACCTCGGTTTCAGCCAATGGCTCCATTCGCCTTCTTGCAAGGGAAGGGGCAACCGTTCAAAAGACCAGTAGCGGCTATTTGCTGCAACCTGGAACGACCAAACGCGATCAAGATCAAGGGGATGGTCTAGGGCTTGATGCAACCGTTAATTTGGCCAATGGGAGCCAAACGATTGCAACGCCGAATCTCAAGGATAAAACCACGGCGGTGGATGGCCAGACCCAATATCAGTCCAAGATCGAAATTCAGGGACAGAAGGTTAATATTCGTGACAAGGCATTTGTCCAGTCAAAATCTGGTCAGGTTGACATCACGGCCACCGATAGTCCCACCCAGCCTTTAGCGGTAGGTGTTAAGAATAAGAGTCAAATTAATATTGAATCCGGTGCAGTGATTGATGTTTCAGGTGTAAAGGACGTCAAACTTCCGGTTTCAAGGAACGTCGTCACGGTGGAGCTTCGCAGCAACGAATTGAGAGATTCACCGTTGCAGCGCAAGGGTCCTCTCTATGCGGAGAAGGTTCAAGTCGACATCAGAAAAGGCACCCCCTTTGCAGATATTAGTGGTGCCATTGATCGTATCTCAAGAACCGTCGCTGAGCGGAGTACGCTCGGCGGGAGCTTGAACCTCAACGCTGAAGGCGCGGTATCGGTTGGTGCCGGTTCAAAGGTTGATTTTTCGGGTGGATCCCTCTTTTATAAGTCAGGCTACGTCAATACTTCTCGCCTGGTGACGGCGGACGGTAAAACCGTTGATATCAGTAATGCGGATCCCAATCAGCAGTTTGTTGGGATCGCTGGCAAGGTGACTCAATTCTTCAAGGACTTTAATAAGAAGATTGTCTATGACCGGGCGGGGCCTCAAGGAACGGGGCGTTATGAAGAGAGTTATGTTGAAGGAAAGTCAGCGGGATCTCTCAACATCAAGGCGGCGGTTCTTGATCTTCAGGGTGAGATGGATGCAACGGCCGTCAATGGACGTTTGCAGCGAACGCCTCTACAAATGGCAAAGGGCGGTTCTCTGAATATTGATCTTGCTAGGACGCTTGATAATAACCAATCGGTCTCATTTGCCAATGCCCCAGGCCTTACGGCTCCAACCCTCGAGAACCCTTCTCCTCTAGTGTTTGCCGGCGATACGCTTCGCCAGTCCGGTATCCTTTCAACCACGATCAAGACCAACAGCACGATCAGTCTTGAGAAGGACACCGAACTGAAACTCTTGGATGGCAGTGCGATCGCTCTGACGGGTGGTGATGTGAATATCGAAGGGCACATCATCGATCATGCAGGCTCCGTGGACCTTCGCTCTGTTTTTACCGGCTCCGGATCGACTAAAGGTGAGATCACCCTCAGTGAAACAAGTCGGATCGATTTGACCGGCAACTGGAATAACGATCATCCGCCATTGACCTCGCGGGGTCAGAGGCTTGATTCGTCGCCTCTATGGACGAATGGCGGAAAACTCTCTGTGGTTGCTCAGGGTGATGTGAGTGTGAAGGCCGGGAGTGATATCGATGTCAGTGGCGGTGCTCAAAGAACGGCAAAAGGCGCGATCAAGGCGGGTAATGCAGGGGCCATTACTCTCAATGCACAGGGAATTGAAGGATCAGATCTCAACTTTGAGGGCAAGGTTTCAGGTTATGCGGTAACGGGCGGCAAGGGAGGAACGCTCTCACTCGCTTCAGATCAGGTTGTGGTGGGTGCCTTTGATTCTCAGCTGGCTTCAGGATCTTTAGTCAATCCCTCAGTCATTGATCCTTCGCTATTCAAAGCGGGTGGATTCCAGACGTATAACATCCAATCCAATAAGTCAGGCTTGTTGATCAGTGACAACACCGATGTGAAGGTCGAGGTCGAAAGCCGAGTGATTGATCCCATTGCTGCAAAAAGCTTTACCGGCACGAACATCAAGGATTTGAGTCATGTGGAGCTATTGCCGGAGTTGTCGCGCCCTTCGGGTGAATTGAACCTGAAATTGGGTCTTAACGCTGTTCTGCCTGCAGCTAACGCGACACTCACAGTCGGTAGCGGTGCAAAGATCAGAACGGATGCAGGCGGCAAAATCAATCTAAGTTCTGATACCAGTATTATTTTGAATGGAGAATTGAGTTCTCGTGCTGGGAGTATTGGCCTCCAGGTCACCCCACCGACTGATCAAGGTGAAAAGGGATTCCTGGCGAATCAAGGGATTTGGCTTGGAGAAAACAGCAAGATCGATGCCAGTGGCATCGCACTGACCTACCATGATGGTCGTGGCAAGACCCTTGGTAAGGTATTGGATGGAGGGGCGGTTAGCCTCGTTGCTGACCGAGGATTCATTGAGGTCGATCCAACCGCTTCGATTGATGTATCTGGAAGTTCAACAGTCATTGACCAACCCTACAAAGGATCTAATGGGAGCATTGCTTATGCGCCAACGGTCGTTGGCTCTGATGGCGGAACGATTAGCCTTGTTGCGGCTGAAGGGATGCAGCTGTTGGGTAATCTTAATGCTCAGAAAGGTCAAGGTGAAGGTACCTCAGGGGGAACACTTAATGTCGAACTCAGTATTCTCAACCGACGAGATCCTATCTTTATTGGTGCCGGTCAGCGTTATTTCCCTAATACTACAAAGATCGTCAATGTTATTCAGTCTCAGGATCCAGAAACTATCGCTAATAAGCGTGAGGTGGGTGTCGGCACCTCCCAATTTGGTCTAGTCGATATTGCCGCTGACCAAGTGAGCGGGGGTGGCTTTTCGAATCTTTCACTTAAAACGCTCGACAAGCTTCAGTTTACGGGTGATGTCGCGCTATCAACGAATCGTTCCATCGCATTGAATGCTCCTGTCGTATCCTATAAGGCTGATGCCTCAGGTTCTCCGGGGGCTGTTAATGTTAATGCTGCCTATGTGGCATTAGGGTCTGATGTGATCAGGCCGGGTGTGGCCTCATCCAAGGGTGGTTCTGCTGATCTGGCTATTAACGCTGATCTCATTGACGTCCGGGGTGAAAGTGCCCTTCAGGGTTACGGACAGGCAGATCTTGTGAGCCAGGGCGATATTCGCCTTCAGGGTATTAGGCTTCTTGAAAGTCAAAGGGATTTCAAGGGCGAACTCCTGTTGTCGGGCGATCTTAATATGACCGCCAAGCAGATCTACCCCACCACTTTAAGTGACTTCCATATTGGACTTGAAAACAACGCCGGTGGAACGGTAACTATTCTTCAGGGTAATGCCAGTGACACGCCCGTTTTATCTGCTGCCGGCAAACTCACGATCGATGCCCCTAATATCGTTCAAAGCGGTACCCTGAAAGCCCCCATGGGCGAAATAATTTTAAATGCGGCAAATAACCTTGATTTGACGCCAGGGAGTATCACTTCAAATTCAGCCAAGGATTTAGTCATCCCATTTGGTCGTGTGCAGGGTGGGCT
>Ga0163199_1002035_pt1 | contig 12523 bp, 15 predicted proteins | sample PL_2010_150m_FD_113537 | JGI IMG/M metagenome (GOLD analysis project Ga0163199, IMG submission 113537) | Freshwater microbial communities from Powell Lake, British Columbia, Canada to study Microbial Dark Matter (Phase II) - PL_2010_150m | ecosystem: Environmental > Aquatic > Freshwater > Lake ... | reverse complement strand
CTATATATCAGCGCTATATAGTTTAAATGAATTGATCAATTTAAAACATGACGCCAAACATAAAAAAACATGATGTAAAGCAGTTTTTGAAAAAAGTGCCTTTAGCGGGCAGAAATAAAATGTTGTAGCTTTGAATTTCCGAAAGTTGTAATGAATGGGAACACAAACAAAACTATCGCGAAAATTATTTATCAGGATACTGGGAGGTTTTGGTACAGGCTTGTTCGTTTGGCTGTGGTACCGGTTGAGCGATAGGGAGTCTCAAAAATATGACCGTTCTGAATTCAGGCACAGTGGGAATATTTCAATGGGAGTAAGTCACTACGGTAAGTATTACCTGTTTCGCAACCAGGATGGCGTGTTTGCATTTTCTACCACCTGCACCCATGCCGGATGCCGGATTGGAAGATCAAATACCGGAATTTTGCACTGCGGTTGTCACGGATCACAATTTAATGCTGCTTCAGGCAAGCCGGTAAAGGGACCTGCCATACTTCCCCTGCAGCAGCTCGAATGTAAATTTGAAAAAGAGACGGGACAATGGGTTGTGAAATTGCATCCACCAGGGGATTCACATGATAATTCCAAGATACAGGGATCATAAAACGAGGTATTTTTTTGTGAAATTTTTCATTTTTCGTTGACTCCAATGGATTTTAACAAACTAAAAAAATTTGTACAATTTGATACCGCCGGATGGATCGCTGTCTCTTCGCTGTTGTTGTGTGGTTTAAGCGGAACGTTGCTGGCTATCCCATACGATTTTGCACGGGCATACCAATCGCTGTTCGAGTTGCTGCTGTTCAATCCTGCGGGTATATTTGTGCGGAATCTTCATTATTGGAGCGCACAGGTGTTTTTTATCTTCAGCCTGCTGCATATTTGGGATCACCTGAGCAAATCGACAGAATCAAATATAAGGGGGAGACGTACCTGGTTTATCTTATGCCTTGTCTCGGTCTTTCTTGGTTATGAGATGATTTCAGGATTTATACTGAAGGGAGATGCGGCTGGAATGCAGGCCAGAAGGATCCTGGCATCCTTGCTGGGGTCTGTACCGTTCATCGGTAAAATGCTGAGTAATGCATTTACTGGCACAGAAGAACATTGGTTGGTGGTTTATGTTCAGCACATTGCTGCCGGAACCATCCTTCTATTTATTGGATTTTACGAACATCAGAAATCAATTTGGCCCAGGTCGAAGACTTTTATGATCGTGATGTCTGTTTTGTTTTTTTTAAGCCTGATCTTCCGGGCACCTCTGGGACTTGCCGAAAGCGCCCAACTCAAAGGACCATGGTTTTTTGTTGGAATCCAGGAGTTGCTGCATTGGACCAGTTACCCAGGGGTAATAATGATCCTGTTTCTGGTTTTGTTTGCAACACTCTTCTTTCTGAGGGATTTAAGTGAAAACGCAAGGTTCTGGATTAAAAGGGTTTTACTTGCAGTGGCTATTTTATATCTGGTGATGACGGTGATGGTCTTACTCTTCCGTGGAGAAAGCTGGGAATGGCAAGGTGTCTCAAATAGTGGACCTAAAGATGGACCCAAACTGATTTTCGATCCGGTCAGGTTCGGAGAGGAAACACCGGCCACCCTTCCTGCAAATGGGAAAAGCGAGGGATGCATGTTGTGCCATGGCGCGATGAAAGGTCTTTCTGAATCCCACAATCCTGCAACTATTGGCTGTTTTGCCTGCCATAGGGGAGATCCTTTCACTTCAGACAAGAAGACTGCCCACAAAAATATGATATTGGTACCCGGTAATTTTTCGAATGTTCTGCAGACGTGCGGGACCCAGGACTGTCACAGGGAAATCTCCGAAAGGATAGTTCGGTCTAAGATGACTACCCAAAGCGGAATCATCGGGGTCGACAAGTTTGTCTTTCAGGAAACCAAATCTTTGGACGATTCATTTCATGTCAGTGAATTGGGTCACTCTGCGGCAGATACCCATCTTCGCAATTTATGTGCCGGTTGTCATCTTGGCAAAGAAAAGAGCTCTACCGGCAATGTCGCCTGGTTGGACAGGGGAGGGGGATGCAATGCCTGCCACCTTCAATACAGTGAGAAGGCTACAGCCAGTATGAAACGGATGCAATCAAAAACATCTGATCAAGCTGAAGAAATTCACCCTACCATCGATATCCAGGTTTCCAACGAACGGTGCAAAAGCTGCCACAGCCGCTCAGGAAGGATTTCACTCAGCTATGAAGGTTGGAACGAAACATCCTTGAAACCTTCAGAAGTTTCAGATACTGTCCGTTACGGGATTCTGCCGGATAATCGTGTGCTCGAATTTATTCAGGCTGATGTCCATCATCTGAAGGGTATGGCCTGCATCGATTGCCACACATCCTATGATATCATGGGAGACGGGAAACACCACAACCACAAGGAGAGTGCTGTACAGGTGCAGTGCATCGACTGCCACCCGGCCGACAAACCAATATCGGTCCCAATCGGGAAGCTTTCGGATCGCGAATCCCAAATGATTGCCTGGTTGCGGAAATACAACCCCAGGGAACGTGTTGTTGTCACCGCCAAAAGGCAACAATCCTTGCTGAACACCAGGGTAGACTCAATAGGCAGGATCGTGCTGACAGATAAGTTAAACAGCAAGGCCCACATTTCGAAACCAATGTCGCCAGTCTGCAGCAAAGGCAAGGGGCATGAACGGCTGAGCTGCCAATCCTGCCATACAGCCTGGGTTCCGCAGTGCATAGGCTGTCACAATAGCTGGGAGAAAAACACCCCGGGATTTGATCTTCTGACAGGTAAACCAACTAGCGGCAGTTGGGTAGAGTATGCCGGAAAGAGCTTTGCTGAGCCACCCGTGCTGGGGATCAATGAAGAAGGAGGCGGCAAAGTTGTGACAGCAATGCCGGGAATGATCATGACCATTGATCAGGAGTCCTTTACAATGGGAAAAGGAAACAGTTTCCACAGGTTGTACGCACCTGCATCCGGGCATACTACGCAGCGTGAAGGACGCAATTGTAAATCCTGCCACAACAATCCGCTGGCCATAGGTTTCGGAAGGGGAGAGTTGCGGTATGATCATTCACGAACCTCCGGCCAATGGACTTTTGAACCCCGGTTTGCCTTGAATGAAAACGACCATCTACCGGAAGACGCCTGGGTCGGGTTTTTGAAAGAGGCCAAAAGTCCTTATGCTACTAGAAACGGTTTGAGGCCTTTCACAGTCAAAGAACAAATGCGGATACTGGAAGTGGGCAGCTGTCTGACCTGCCATGACGAAAAATCGAAGGTAATGGAGCGGGCGCTGGAGAATTTCCAACAAACGCTGGCCGGGCGAAATAAAAAGTGCCGGAATTAACCCGGCACTTTCAAACTGTCTAATCGCTAAAACTATCTAAAGAACTATCTTGTTTTCGGGAGCGGACGACCAGTCGGCATAGGAGCCAACATAGTTCCCAACATGCTGAAATCCGGCGATTTCTTTGAGTGCGATATACAAGACTGCTGCCTTAATGCCTGAATTACAATAAACAACGACCGATTTTTCGGGTGTTGCACCGTATTTGGCTGCCGCAGCAATAATCTCGTCCTTCGATTTGTAAGCCCCAGTTGCGGTCAATACTTCCTTGAAGTTCATCCAGACGGCTCCCGGGATATGGCCTTTGCTTTTCTTCGCGGCATCGGCACCTGCAAATTCGTCTTTCTCCCTGGCATCTAACAGCAGGGTACTTTCGGCAAGTTTTTGCACATCAGCCATGGTCAAAGCCTTGTAACTGCTTTCGGTGACGGTGAAGGTGGTGGATTTCAATGAAGAGGAAGTTGAGGTCAGAGGAATCCTGGCTGCTGCAAACTGATCCATGTTGAAATGCAGGATCGATACATTGGTAGCGCCGATCGACTTCAGTATCCACCATACCCGGCTGTTGTAGCGGTTAGAACCTTCATCATACAGTATAATTCTACTGGTGTTTGATACTCCTTTTTTACCAAGAATGGCTGCCAACTCTTCTACTGGCTTAATCTGACCTTCAACCGGTCCGGCTTTGTAAAGATCCTTGTGCGGCAAATTGACAGCCCCTTGTATATGCTGTTGAGCATAGATATCGGCTCCATTCACATCCATCACAACCAGACTCTTGTTGGCTTTGAGTTCGGCTGCAAAATCTTTGGCCGAAATGACCGGATTCTGAGCCATGGTGTGAATGGATAGCATCAACATCGCCAATGGAAAGATTATTTTTAACATAGATGATTTTTATTTTAGTTTGAATTGCAATTGAAATACCAGCATGTCGTTCTTGATTTCATTGTATTGCGAATAGTCGGTCGCTGAGCTGGCTTCAAGGTTGTACATATAATTCATTTGTATACGGGTCCAGTCGTTAACGTAGTAGCTGAAACCAAATATCCAGGAACTTCTTCTGAATTCCTTGTGATCTGAATCGGAGAGGTCTTTGTTTGGATCATAGGTTTCGAATTTGACGACTGGTTCTATTTTCCAGGGAGTCTGAAGCATCATTTGAGAATAAAAACCATTTCTTTTAAATGAACCCTGGACCACTTCAGGAGTACTTCCACATCCACCGCCAATCAGCTTGGAACCCTCATCTTTTCCGAAAATGTATTCAGTTTGTGAGAGCAACCCGAACCTTCCTAAAGATTTTTTTAGTTGAAGATCTGCTCCCCATCTGGACAAGACATCTGCTTTGGTAATGGTTGGATCAGGATTTTTCTCCTTACCATAGTGATAACTTCCACCTATCTGAAAGAAGTCGCAGGGAGCGAAGACAATACGGCCGATAATATCCTTCGATTTGTTGTTATCCATCGTGTTTAGGCCTGTCCCATTGGTTAAGGCAAGCGAGTAGGATAAGATATTTGGCTTTTCGATGCCGAAAATCTGTATGGAATCGGAACTGCCGCTAAACATAAGTCCCTGATCGCGGAATGGAGAGGCTAATTCATTGACTATAAGTGATCTGTCGACAGTGTAAAGGGACTGGCACGGGGTTGACAATTCGAGACCAAAAGGCGACTTGAATTGACCGACCGAAATTTTCAGATAAGATTTGGCAGCTTTCCAGCTAAAAAAGGCATCCAGAATATAGGGACCTTTAAAAGTTGGACTCAGTTCGGTCATAACATAATAGCTGAAATTGTAGGGTATGGTTCCGGTTACACCAACCCTCGCCCTTCTGAACGCGAAGGAATTTTCTGTCAGGTCATTTCCTGAAGCATCTGCTCCCAGAAACTTAGTGATGTTTTCGGCCTGAACATATCCGATTATTTGAGGACCCGTAGTGCTACTGGGAGTATCCATACAACCCTGTGAGAAGGCATTTGGTAACCCGACTGCCAGGATGAACAGAGCAGCAAAATATATTTTCTTCATGGAGAAAAAATTGAGATAGGTAAAGACTTTGAACAGGAGATAGATGAATAAAACCCGGTTCCGGCATAAAATTTCAAAATTTAGGCAGGAACCGGGTTTATGTCAATAATTATTGTTGTGTTACGGTCCAGGTTTTGGGCCCTTTGTAGATTGTTTTGCTGGCAGCCTTAAGGGCAGTGTAAACCAACCGGTTTGCACCAAATCCAATTCCTTTTGTTTTGTAGCCCAGTACATTGAGCCAAAAGGATGCTACACTTGAGGTTTGGCCGGTCCAGCAGTAAACCAGATTTTCCTTGGAAGGATCAAATCCTTTGATTAAATCGCCTGCCAGTGAGATAGTTGGAATATTGAAAGCACCCGAAAAATGTCCAAAGGTGGTGTAGTCGGCAGCTGCCCAATAGTTTACGATGGTAGATGATGCCGGGGCCGCCAATACAGTTGCACCGTCGGCCGTTGAGAAACCTGCATTGAGAACTGCCTGTACACGTTCTTTCAATATAGCGGCACCATCGGTATAAGTTGATGCAAAACTTGGTTCTGCGAATGTTCCTGTTGCAGGTGCAGCAGTGGTCACCCAATTTGGACTGCCAACAGCCAAATCACCTGAGGCAGGTGTAACAAAGCCTGAGTTGTTCACCCAGGGTGTCTGGAAAGTAGCATTCCATCCTGCCATGCCCCACTTCAGAACGGCTGCATTTTTCCAACCCAACAGACGCAGGGCCATTACTGCCTGGCCTGCGGTTTGTCCGGTTAAGCAAACGACCAAAATCTTGGCATCTTTGGCAAGGGCAAGTGTTTCTGTAGTGGTGATTACATCTTTCAATAAAACGTTTTTGGCATTCTTAATTTGATTGGTTGCAAAATCTGCAGCAGAACGAATATCATAAACAGTATAACCAGGAATGGTACTGGTAGCATCATCTACAATTCCGGGCGGGGTTGCAGAGGTACCATTGGGATCGAGTACCCAACCTGATAACAAGGCCGGCAAATCCAGATTGTTGGCAACCATGTAATTTTTTAATGTTGAATAGGCATTTACTGGTTCCGGTGGTGGATCCTTTTTACAGGAATGTAACAAAGAGACCATAATTAACATGCATAGAATCGTGCTTGTTCTGATAAAATTTTTCATGACTAATTTAGATTATTAAGATTGTTGCTATTTAATTGTCTGACATTCAAATAAATAATTACTCCTTTAGAATATTTGATTTTTCTGGTCGTCAATTAACAAAACTATCCGGTCGGAGCCGAAGTATCCCAATTTGGATGTTGTTTTTGGTTGGGTAAAAAGCTAATTTTAGTCAGTTATAATATGATCCGAATCAGTTATTTTTATGATCTGAAAATCACACCTCTTGATCTATGGAAAAAATATGTACCCTCAAAGGCATAACCAACTGCTCAGCATTCGATTTTGACCAGAGTTGGTACGAGCTCTTAACGGATGACGAAAAACTGCTGATTGATGAGCATTCAGTTAGCATTAGTTTTAAAAAAGGTGAAACGGTTTGCAAACTGGGTGCTTTCGCATCACATATCTTTTTCCTGGAAGAGGGGTTGGTGAAAGTTTATCTGGAAGAGAAGAACAACGTTTTGATATTGATGCTCTCCACAAAGAATAATTTGCTTGGACTGTCCGCAATTTTTGATGGGAACAACAAGCTGCCCTACTCAATTTCAACCTATACCGATTCACGGGTAAGAATGATTGACATTGAAGTCTTCAGACAGCTCCTAAAGCAGAATTCCGCTTTCTCCTACCGTATCATCAATCTGCTGAACGAGAATACAGCTCAGATATACGGTCGCTTTTTCTCATTGACCCAGAAGCAATTGCATGGCCGGCTGGCAGATATATTACTTTGTCTGTCGAACCGGATCTTCAAATCCAAATCGTTTGATCTTCCGCTCACAAGAAACGACATGGGTGATTTGACCGGTATGTCAACGGAAAGCGTTATCCGGATGATGAAGGAATTTAAGGATGACGGGCTGATCGAGATGTGTTGCAAAAAAGTTGAATTACTGGATATTGGCAGGTTGGAGCGGATCAGTGAGTTTGGGTAGGCTTAATCTTTTCAAGCAATCCCATCAGTCTTGTCTGATAGATTTCGATAATCTGCCCCTCATGTTCCCCTATTGGCTTAACAGGGATCAGGTCTATTACCTGGTCAGGCAGAAGTCCTGATTCAAAATAGAGATTCACAGCCGCTTGCAAAGTTTGTTGTACCGCAACATTACTTTCTTCCTCTGTCAAACCCATTTGATCGCCCATCCCGATCAATTCTTTCCACTGGAACCAGAAATAGGTTGGCAGCATGGCAGATAGCATGGCATACGCTTCCAGCTTATGTTCAGCGACTTCGAAGGTATTTCCAAGCAATTTTAGTATCTCCATTAAATGCAGTTTATCGTTCTCTGCAAAACCCTCTGAAATGGTGACCGGATTGTAACCTTCATTAATATAGGAAGTTGCATTGGGAATCATGCGGACAATGTTCGGCGTTTTTAACTCGGATGCGATTTTCTCTATGGTAATTTTTGGAGCCAGCGAAATAACCATTGCATCGGCAGAAACAGATTCGGCAATCTTGCCAAGTGATTCCATGATCATTGGTGGATGAAGGGCAATAAAAACAGTTGACTGTTTCGCTGCCTGTTCAGGGGTTTCAGCAACCACGATGTGTGGAAAGCGTTTTTTCAGTGCACCCATTACATCGATATTGGTGTCAAACACGATAACCGATTTGAATTCAACTTTCTTATTGGCAAATGCCTGAAGAAAGATCTTGGTGATACGTCCACCACCAATAAATCCAAGCGATGTTGTTTTCATGGTTTGTTTCTTTAAAGTTTAGAACCCATAATTAGTCGAAATCAGAGTTTGTATTCAAAGCTAAGTAATAGGTGATGCTGAGCAGTCAGGCTGTTTTCATCGGGCTTCCAACCCTGATAATTCAGAGACAGGTTAATCCCTTTTACAGGAGAAAAGTGGACTCCACTAATAAGCGCTTTCCCCGTTTGGGAACGTAAATTCCAATCTGAGGACGGATCGTTGTGATTGATGTTGGCATTCAGACGGTCAAAGCGTGCGAATAGTTCCCAATTTTTCCTGACAGTTAAGCTTCCGTAAACCGAGACACCGTACAAATCTTGGTTTCCAATAAACTGGTGGTTGAAACGGTAGTTATACTCAGCGCCAATCCTGAATTTATTTTCTATTTTGTAACCTGCAAAAAACGATATAAGTTGTTGCGTGGCTGGTTTTGCAGGATTTTTCGAAGAGGTATTATCGTAATAGAAACGGGTTTGCAGATTTTCTACAGGAAGAAAATCGATACCGCCAGCCAATTTTACATCTCCATAAGGATCCTGGTCGAAACGGAAACCTTCGCCATTTGTCAACGCCAAATCGAAACCCACTTTTTTATTTGGGGTGAAATAACCGATCAATCCCAAATCGCTACTGGGAAGTGAGTAATATTTATCCTGAAATGTTGGAGCTAGATAGCGATAGCCCCAGAATTTCTCTTGCGTCATATAATGGTTTTGCATAATTCCTCCAGCCTGAAACCTGATTTGTGTGTTGGGTTTCCACTCCAAAGAAGCATATTTTAGGGTCATCGTGTAATAGCTGCCTTCTTTCGATGTGTTGGTTACATTAAAGTTTTTTCCTAAAGCATCAGTAACTGTAATTTGGCCAACCGATGTTGGCCTGCCCGTTTCGAGGACAATTTTTCCTGAAAGTTGTTGACTAAACTGATATTCATACCCAAAATGGGCACGGCCAAACCAAAACCCGTAATTCTTTTGGGCATTTTCGGTAGCGTTGTAATCGAAGTTCCCGAATACCTGGATAATGGGTTTACCTGAAGGTTTAAAAGCAGTATCATTCCCCTGGCCAACGACATGAAGGCAATTAAAAACACTAATTAGGATCACTAAACAAAAATGTAGACTCCTCATTTGTAAAGTATTAGATTAATTACTACAGTTGCTATTCTTATCAATTTGCATGGAAGGACATTTTACAGTACCATACGAACAATACACACAACAATCACCCGGCTTCGGTTTCAATATGACATGACAGTTTTCACATTCGTAGAAAAACTGACAAGAGTCAGTGGGCATTGGTTCTGTTTTACTAATCCCACAATGAGGACAAGTTATTGTTGATTCCGGAATAATGTTCATAAAATATGATGCTTTTTGCATTTGTTATTTTACTCCTTTTGTTTTCAGAACCTCCGTCAATTCTTCTTCAGGAAAAAAGCCCACATGTCTTGAAAATTCTTTCCCATTTTCATCTAAGAATACCTGGGTTGGGATTTGCTCAATTCCGTATTTTTCTCCAAAAGGTTTTCCTTCAGGTGTCCAAACATCATGAAATACAACCTTAACCTGACTGGCATATTTCTTTTCAATCGATTTCATCACCGACTGCATTTTCTGGCATGGAATGCAGCGGACAGAACCAAGTTCAATAAATGTTACCTTGTATTTAACCACCTCTTTTTTAGACGTTTTGTTTTGTGCATTTACTTCGGTCAGCATTACTGACAATAGAATGAACGCAATCAATAACCATAAAATTTTCATCTTTCCCATATCAACTCCTCCCTGAATTTTAAAATATGTAATTGAACAAATACCCGACTAGCATTATTCCGAAACCGACGATTCCGATGAAAGTGAATATCAACGGGAGTTTCAACACTTTTCTCAGGATAATCATTTCAGGAAGTGAGAGACCAATCACCGACATCATAAAGGCCAGTGCTGTTCCCAATGAGGCTCCTTTTTCAATCAGAACCGAAACAACCGGAACAATACCCGCGGCATTGGAATACAACGGGATACCGATCAGAACGGACAGTGGGATGGAAAACCAGGCCGATTTGCCCATCAATGCAGCCATAAATTCCCCTGGGACATAGCCATGGGCACCGGCTCCAACGAGGATTCCGAGTGCAACATACATCCAGACTTTACCGACAATCTCTTTCACAGCATCGTATCCGAGTTGGATGCGATGGGCAAAGGTAAATTTCTCTTCTTCCAGTCCGCTGTTTCCCATTTGTGTTTGGTACACCCAGGGTTCCACCCATTTTTCCAATTTCAGCAAACCTATGATCCAACCGGCCAGAATGGCAATCGCCAATCCGGTACCTACATAAATGGCTGCAACTTTCCAACCAAACATGCCATAAAGGAGAATGATGGCCACTTCGTTGATCATGGGGGATGAAATAAGGAACGAAAAGGTTACTCCCAGCGGAACGCCGGATTCAACAAATCCTAAAAAAAGCGGAATTGCAGAACAGGAACAAAACGGGGTGACAATTCCCAGCGCGGCCGCCATCACGTTGCCGGTAAATGTTTTCTTTCCTTCGAGTGCTTTTCGGGTTCGTTCGGGTGTAAAGAAGGTGCGGATTATTCCGACAAAGAAGATAATAAGTGTAAGTAAGAGCATCACTTTGGGAAACTCGAAAATGAAAAAGCGCAGGGCTTCCGTAAGATGGGCTCCTTTTGTCATTCCCAGAACAGAATCAATCAACCAGTCGGTCAATGGTTGAAGATAATGGTATATCAGGAACCAGAACGGCAACAACATTACAGGCAGAAAAAGCTTTCGATAGGAGTTTATTAGTCTCATTGTTAATTCGTAAATAAACGAACAGTATTTTCAATTTTTCTCACAGTAATCCGATTGGCTACTTTTAAATCACTGAATTCTGAGTTTTTCATAGTAACCTGAATATCAAATAATATAACCCTGTACCTATAAACAAAACAGCCACCACACGACGGAACCAAATTTCAAAACTCCTCAGCTTATTGTAGACACCCCCGATTGAACCAACCGAATAGGCTAAAAGCCAGGCAAAAATAATGACCGGTATCCCTGTTGCAATTGCAAAAACAATTGGTAAATAAAGCCCCGAAGCACTTGAAACAGTTAATGGAATTAGCATACCAAAATAGAGCACTCCACTGTAAGGACAGAATGCCAATGCAAAAATCATTCCCAGCAATAAGGAATCAAAGGTTCCCCAATTGGTTTTGGATTCCATTTTCGAAGTCAGTTTATTCATGCCGGGGAATTTTATCTTAAGGACATCGAGCATCAACAATCCGATGATAATCAGCAAAGGACCAAGCACCTTTTCGCCATACCGTTGAAAGAAACCGGAAAATTTAAGCTGATCAGCTCCAAGATAGATGATCAGCGCAAGGGCGGTATAGGATACTGCACGTCCAAGCGTATAAAGCAGACCGTTGATGAAAACACGATTACGGTTCTCTATGTCCTTGCTGATAAAGCCAACTGCCGTGATATTAGTTGCCAGCGGACACGGACTGATGGCTGTCATGAAACCCAGCAACAAAGCAGTTAGCCAGGGCATCGAACTGTTTTCCAAAAGGGTGGTCAGGAATTCCATCAATTACTTTTCTTACAGATTATCAACTTTTTGTTTGATAATTGATTTGAGCTTGGCCGGATTTGTCGTTGCGTACATAAATCCCTCATTGGTCAGATTGACTTGTTTGTCCCCTTTTACCACCAGCAATGTTTGTCCGGAAATTTTGAGCTTTTCTGCAATGGACTTGCTGGAGGCATCATCCAGATTGACGGCTTTGAAAGTTGCTCTTCCTGGATACAGCGTTTCAATAGCTGCCTTTGCTTCAGCTTCGACAGCCCTGCACGTTTCGCATCGGGCATTGAAATGAAAATAGTAGGCTTCAATTTTATTGGAAGCAATACCTGACCCTTCTTTCCTGAGGGTTTGGGCATTACTTGTCATGATTCCCATAAGCACAATGACAAAGCTCATTATCAATCTTTTCATATCCCGTGATTTATCTGGTTAGTAATTGTTTGATCTCATCTGAAGATGGAACACGGCCTTTCATTTCCACTTTCCCGTCAACAACCAATGCAGGTGTCGTCATAACACCATATTTCAGGATTTCTACAATATCTTCCACCTTGGACACTGTGGCATCAATACCATTTTGTTCTACCACTTCCCGGGTCAGTTTTTCAAGTGTCTTGCATTTAGGACAACCCGTTCCCAAAATTTTAATTTCCATGATGATGCTTTATTTATTTGTATGACAATCCGTTGGATTACCCTG
>Ga0163199_1002034_pt1 | contig 12523 bp, 16 predicted proteins | sample PL_2010_150m_FD_113537 | JGI IMG/M metagenome (GOLD analysis project Ga0163199, IMG submission 113537) | Freshwater microbial communities from Powell Lake, British Columbia, Canada to study Microbial Dark Matter (Phase II) - PL_2010_150m | ecosystem: Environmental > Aquatic > Freshwater > Lake ... | reverse complement strand
TTCTTTTTAAGAACATCATCTACCTTATGTAATAACTCAGTCTTTCCGCTGGCATCTTGTCCTTCAAAGCTTACAAAATAGCCGTTGTTCATTTATTTCCCCAGAATAAACCTATAATGTTTCTTACGCTTTCAGTAACAGAATATTGTCCTAATTTATTTCTGTCAACAAAAGCATAGTTATCATGTTCACTTAATTTAATTTCCAGAGGTTCATGCACCGCTACTGCAAAGTTGAATTGTCTGGTTTTTTTACCGCTTTTCGATTCGTAATCAAAGCTTCCTATATAATTTATTATCTCTTTAATCTTTAATCCTGTCTCTTCCTCAACTTCCCTATTCAATGCCATATCCAATGTCTCTCCTTCCTCAACTTTACCGCTTGGAAGTTCGTAAATCCCTCCCATAAAATCTTCTTTCGGTCTTTGAAGTATTAGTATTGTAGAATCTTTGGCTATTACTGCACCCACCACATATCGTTGTACCCCCTGTTTTTGCGCTTCTTCAGCTAATTCTTTATAGGAAACTCTTTTCATACTATATCAACTCTTGATAATTCTTTATTACTTTTTTAAAGGCTTTGTTATATAAATTGATAATCTTTTCATCCTTTGAATCGTGCCATACAGGCAATTTCAGTGAATGCTCATGAAAATTTTCCGCTACAGGAAAATCTCCTTTTTTATATTTTATTTTTCCTTCGTATCGTGGAAATAAAGGAGAAGGATTCTGGAATAGTGGATGATAATTTAAGCGAAAGAAATATATACGGCAAATGTTGAATGTAAATGATTTCATCCCGCATGTATCTCCATCACGTCGTCGTCCTTTAGCTTGTGCTCCAGCCCGACTTTCTCGCCCGGAAATTTGGTAGAGCCCCATATCCGCGCGAAGCGGAAGAATTTCAGGAAGTCCTTGTGAATGTCCGAGACGGCGTCGCCAACGGTCGCGCCAGATTTCAGCACCATCGGCTTTTTTTCCGCCTTTTTTCCAGGCTCCTTTGTATAGACTTTTATCAGCCCGAGAATGCTCCAGATTTTTCTTTTTATTTTTTCCGAGTCATCTTCTAGCGCAATGAAACAGGACGGCTTCTTTATGCGGAATTGCTCTATGATATTTTTCATCGCTTCCCTATCGTTTTCGTTTCTTGCCATAATGACGACCGCGTCGCAGTTCTGCGCAATGCTCATAAACTCGCGGCGGAATGACGATGGGATTTCTATGAGCTGGAGCTTCACGCCGCAATAATCCGCCACGCCGATTTCCGGCTTTGTTGTCGTATAAGGCAAATCAGAGATTTTCGGCTTCGCGTTTGTCAGTTTGCGCAAGAGCGCGGATTTTCCCGACTGCGTCAGCCCGAGAATGCATATCTGGGCGTCAGCCTCTTTCGGGATGTTAACCGATTTTCTTGCCGACTTCTTCTCGCTCTGCGCCTTCAGCTTTGCGAGCCGCTGCTTCAGCTGCGAGAGCATCGCCTCCGCGCCCTTGTGCTTCGGCGCAGCCCTTATCATCTCCTCTAATGCTGCAATTTTCTCCTCGCGCGTTTTTGCGGCGAGATAATGGCTCTCGGCTTTAAAATATTCTGCTGTTGCGTTTACTGGCATAGATAGAATTAGGAGTAGGAATTTAAATTGATTCTATTTGTCTGCCGTTTCTTAAATCTAAAAATCCTTTTCTTGCAAGACAATCTTCGGAAGAAATATTTTTCAAGCTATAATTTATACAAAACCAACATCCATAATTGCGTATGCTGCTGCAGTCTGCAAGAGTGTATGGCGTGCGAAACACTGATGACATATTGTATCAATAATACCTGAACAGAAAAGATTAAATCACTCCTCCCTTGCTTCGCGCGCCTCGAAGTCCGCGGCTTTTATCTTTATCTCCTCCTCGGGCGTTCCGCGGTTCTTCAGAATCTCCTTTGCAAGAAGGTAGTACAGGAGCGCTATGGATTTTTTCCCCTTGTTGTTCGAAGGTATCACGAAATCGATGTTCGAGGTCTCGTCAATCGTGTCGCAGAGCGCGACTATCGGTATCCTTGTCTTGACAGCCTCCTTTATAGCCTGCGAATCGATGGCAGGATCCGTTATAATGATGACGTCTGGCTCGAAAAAATTCCTGAAGCTCGGGTTTGTGAGCGTTCCCGGAAGGAACCTTCCTATGGCGTCTTTCGCGCCTGTCGCCTCGGCAAACCTCTTGACAGCCCTCTGCCCGATGGGTTTCCTCGACACGGCCATTATGTTCTTGTGCTTGGCGAGGAATTTTCCGGCTATTTCAATCCTCTTCTGTATCGTCTGCACATCGAGGACAGCGAGGCCGTCGGGCCTTATCTTGTAGATGAACCTTTCCATGTCCTTCGTCCTCTGCTTCATCCCGATGTGCACTCCCGCTGACAAAAATTCGTCCAATGCCATGATAATCACTTTAACAATTATTTACCATATCTGCTCGATAGCAGTTCGTATGACAATCATACTTGTTAAATTACTTTGCAGATAAGAATACTATTTTGAAAGGTTTAAATAGGTTCACTGCTATTCTTTCTTCATTGCGCAATATTGAATGTATCGTTTGCCCTTTTCTGTTATTTTAGCTTTCTTATAATTCAGTTTTGGAAAGTATAATATTTCAATCATCCCTTTTTGTTCCAAATATTTTAATTTGTCTGCAGGTATTTTAAGGATAAATCCTGACACCGCCGTTTTATTTTCTGGATATAATATCGGCGGATGTTTTCCTATGTATGCATTTTCGATTTTCAGCAAAAGTTCGTAATAATAATTCATAAACACAGTTCGTCAGAAAAGGATTTATGCTTGATTTCTCGCATGTTTAACTCTTTTCTGCCAATTCATATCTTCAGCTTCGCCATCTCCGGCCTTCTTGCGCTGTTCCAAATTTCCATCAAACGGTTTATTTTTGCCGCGCGCTCGCTTCCCATTATCCCGCATTTTATCAGCGGCGCGCCTATGCCGACAGCCAAGTCGGAGATGAAAGAATCGCAAGTGTCTCCCGAGCGGTGCGAGACAACAGGAACGAAGCCGCCTTTTTTTGCAAGCTCCGCTGTTTCAAGAATTTTAGAGACCGTGCCCGCCTGGTTCGGCTTCAATATGACTGCGTTCCCGGCTTTCATTTTAATTCCTTTTTTCAATCTTTCCTGATGCGATGCGAACAGGTCGTCGCCGCATATCAGGCACCGCGCTTTTTTTGCAAGCTCGCTGAAAGCGGAAAAGTCGTTCTGCTGAAAAGGGTCTTCGACGTACGCAAGCCTGTATGTCTTTATCAGATGGACAACGAATTCCATCTGCTCGCCGACCGAGAACCTCTTCCCGAGTTTCCCGTAAACATATTGCCCCCTGCCGTAAAGCTCGGAAGCCGCAAAATCCAGCCCAACTCTTGCGCCGAAATCCTCCGCTATCTCTGAAACCAGGTCAAGCGTTTTCAAATCATTCAATCTTGAGACGAGCGCGCCTTCGTCGTTCTTTCCCGCGACAAAACCTTTTGCTTTCAGCGCGTTTTCAACGCGATGCCAGATTGCAAAATTAGTTTCCGCAGCATCCTGGATTGATTTTGCCTTTATCGGAATGACAAGAAATTCCTGGATGTCGGTGCCGCCGCCGTGCGCTCCGCCGCCAATAACGTTTCCGAGAGGGAACGGGAAATATTTTGTCTGCCCAAAAAGCCTGCAAGGATTATTTTGCGAAGCCGCCTTGCAGACGGCTTGCGAAAGCGCGATTGAAAAGTTCCCGCCGATTTTCGCGAAATCATCCCCCCCGGACTGCCCGAGCATCTCGTCAACAACGGAAAAGTCCGCTTCCAGCCCGATAAAGTTCTTTTTCAATTTCGGAAACATTTTTTCTATTTTTCCGACTTCAAGATTTTTCGCCTCATACTTGCCGGAGGATGCGCCGTGCGGAGCGCAGCTTGAGAACAGCCCTTTCTCCGTCAGGACGGAAACCTTTATGGAAGGCTCGCCGCGCGAGTTATAGATTTTGGAAAGAAAGATATCTTTGATAATTGATGCCATGGAAATGGTTTAGAAAAGGCAAAATATAAAGCATTGTCGAATTGATTCGCAGAGGGTGCGTTCAAACATATCGTTTAGCAAATATATGTAGAAAATAAAACATAAAACCGCAATTTCATATATCACCTTTTCAATATTAATGCCGTCCTGAAAGGCGGTATTATGAAAAAATATTTTCTGATTTTGTCAGTTTCAATATTATTCTTATTCTCGATATATGCTTCTCCTTCTTTTGCCACTAATCTTTATGTTCCGGCTCCATGTGAAGATACTACAAGTTATTGTAACGCAGCAGGTTTATCATATGACTCAAGCAATTGCAAAGAGAGTTGTATAGATGGTAATTATTGTTTTAATAGCTTTGTAGGAACATGCAGTTTGCAAATAGGTCCACAGGGTTGGACATGTAATTATAGATATCAAGACTCTCCTAAACCTTCTTGTGGTACTTGTGGTGTTCCAACCTGTTCTGGTGGAACTGGTTGGTGGTGCAGACCAGATAATACAAAATGTTCTGGCGGAAAAGTTTGTGATGCAACAAATAATTGTGCTTGTCCTTCTGGAACATCTTGGGACGAAACAAAATGCTCGACAATAACGCCGCCAGCCCCCACACAATGTTCTGACGGCACTCTCGAGGGTGCGTGCTGCGCAACGCCGGGAACGAGGTGCAAGAAAGACGCGGGCAATAATCTGGCTTGCCAGAACGACGCGACCTGTCCGCTCTGCACCGACACCGACGGCGGGAAAGTTTCCGGAACAAAGGGAACCTGCAAGGACGTTTCCGGCGGAATATGCGACTGGCGAAAGGGAGGATGCACTGACACGTGCGCGAGCAACGAAATTTGTTAGGGAATTTCTTATCGGAGAAATCAAATGCCTTATATTATGGAAAACCGAATTATAATTCGAAAAACCATAGAGTGATTAAATTATGCTTCTAAACTTTTCTCTTACTGAATTAATGTCTTCGTTCTTTAAATTCTGTATTATGAGTTTTATCTGAATAATAAAAGTTTCCGCCTTTGAAAGCATATCTTGCGCGCTTTCCTTTCCAAGAAAATTCTGTTTTGATGTCACATAATACTGCTTGTCTATCCTTTCTTCTTTGGCAAAAGAAATTATCCTGAACAAATCATCTCTTCCAAACAATTTCATAAACACCAAAATAGAGCCGGCATGATTCTCGCATTTTATCCCTGCATTGAAAAGCAACGCAGTAAGGGAATTATACGTGGTGTAATAAGACATGGATACGGAATTCTCAAACAGATTGTTTTGATAAAGCAATCTTGCTGCTTTCAGGCAGTTATCAGCCTTCTCCAAATATGAATTGCATATCTCATCAGAAGGCTCAACCAGTTCAAGCTTTCCCTCCCCTTTCAGCTTACTCAAAAAATCCGGTTTTTTCATAAAAATCCTCCACGCCTCTCAATATGATATGATTTTTCATTATCTCTTTTATCAGCATGGAATTCAAATCAAAAGGGCCTATTTTTGCCTTTATTTTTGAATGCAAAGATTCAACTTTATCTTTTATTTTCCTGTTTCCGGTTTCTATGTAGATGTCAATATCGCTGTCTTTTTTTGCAATGCCTTTTGCGTAGCTTCCGAACAACAAGACAAGCCTCTCTTCGCAGTTCTTCAGAATGCTGTCTATGATTATGCTTAATTCAGGATATTGCTTTATCAGTCTTATTAATTTGTATCTTTCCGCATTGAAAACATAGTTCTTTGCCTGCAGGTTTTTTCTGATAAAGAATATTTTGTTTCTGCCTTCTTTCCTGAAGTCTATTACATTCTCTTTATAGAGTTTATTCAATGCTCTTGAAACAGTTGAATGCGAGGCATTAAGCTGCTTTGCTACGCCTCTCAAATGACTCTCGTTTTTGAGCAAAACCAGCATTATTTCCAAATCCATACTGTCTCTATTTTGAACCATATGTACCATTATTGATACAGTAGTATAAAAAGCATTAGTTCGCCATTCGCCGTACCCTCTTGCTCCGCATTTATATACCACTTAATAAAAACCTATGATGGCACAATAAAAGGCATTTGCTGCACGATTTCATTCTATGCCTTGTTTTGTTGTACAAATCAGACTTCCATATTTCTTTCAAAGAAGAATTGAAAACATTGCCAATTGGTTTCTGATACAGACAAGGATAGACACTGCCTCTGGCATCAATTCCGCAGAAGCTGAAGCCTGCAAGACACTCAAATCTTAATGCTTCATTTTTCAAAAACCTTCTTGCAAGCTCTAAATATATTACGCTGTTTTCAATAAAATTTGGATTCTCTTTTTTCAGTTCCATCAGCTTATCAATGATTCTGTCTATTTTCTTATATTTTGATTTTGGTATAGACAAATTGCTTTTGTCGGATTTTATGCTAAAAGCTGATTCACTGCCTTGCGAATGCATCGGCTGCATTACAAAGCTATCAGCGTGCATTTTTTTAACAAGTGCAATCAAACCCGACATATCATTAAGATTTTGATTCATCAAAACAGATATGACAGATACCCTCAATTTTCTGCCTTTTATTTCTAATAGGTTTTTCATATTACCGATTGTTTTTTCAAACATTCCTTCCTTTTCCCTTATTTTGTCATCAACATCTTTTGTGCCGTCTATTGAAAAATAAATATTGTTTAAACCTGATTTTGACAGTTGTTTGGCAACTGTTCCATTTACCAGTGTTCCGTTTGTTACTATTGATGTATTCATTCCCTTGCTATTAGCATATTTTATTATCTTGAAAATATCCTTTCTCAAAAACGGCTCGCCGCCCGTATGTTATGTTTTTAACGCCTAAAGAATAAATTTCATTTATAATTTTCTTTATTTGTACTAAGCTCTCTTCTCTATTTTCTTTTGCTTTCCATATGTCGCACATTATGCATCTTGAGTTGCAGTTCTTTCCAACTATGAGCAAAACATTTAACGGCGGATTTATCATCTAATCACAAAGAAACAAATTTTATTTTATCAGGCGTGTCAATTACAGCAGCCTTGAGCAAGTTTTCCATATGTCCGGAACCGGCATTCACGCATATAGTTTTACCTATTCTTGCCGTACCTGTGAATTCATGTATATGCCCGTGCAAACTTAAGAGAGGCTGATGCTTTTCTATAAATTTCCTTATTGCCAAGCTTCCTACATTTTTCCCTTCCACAACATCCAAACCAGAATTGTATGGCGGCGCATGTGAGACAAATATGAAGGCTGAATCAAAACTAAACTTTTCCAGCCTTTTGGATATTTCGTCTTCGCTCAAATCCCAGCCTTTATTTTCGAAAGGAGTTGTATTCACATAAGAAAATCCTAACAATTCTATTGAACCAAGGTGCGAAATCTTTTCATTGATATAAAATTTGCTCTTAATTGCATTTCCTTCAAGTTCCTTGAAATCATCGTTCCCAAATATAAAATAAGGATTCATGTCTTTGAATTCATCCAAGAAATTTAATAAGAATTCATGTTGGTGTTTTATCTTAATTCTCTTTATAGCATCAGCATCATTTTTTACATCTTCAAATTCCTTATCTGAAAGCTTTACAGGAATTATTCCAATTTCTTTCAGTTTTCTCTTCATTAGAACTTTTTCATTTACGGGTGGAAGATTGATTTTTCCGTTTTTAGTTACCTCAAGCCAGAAAGCACCTTTGCTTGTTAGTGCAGCAAATCCTTTGGGACATAAGTCGCCGCCCAAAATCATAATATCGGGATTTACAGTCTTGTACAATTCCTTTAATTTTTCTAAAAGAATCAAATTGCCGTGAATATCTGATGCAAAGAGAATTCTCATATAACTGCTTAATGCCTTTAAACTTAAATAGATTGCAGTTATAAAAATAATATGACAGAGATTGTCAAAAGGAAAGAGGTTTTCGGAACGCTGAAATATAACAGGGAAACCGACAAGGTAACGATTGAGCCAAACAAAAAATACAAGGATTACATTGAAGACAAAATTAACCATCTTTCCGCGCCGATATATGTCGGTTTTGCTCTTTCTTACAAATGCAATCTGAAATGCAGGCATTGCTATTCCAACGCAGGCAGCAAAATATCAAACGAACTTTCAACAGACGAGTGTTTTGATGTCATAGACCAATTGGCTAAGATGAAAGTATTTCAAGTCGGCTTCACGGGCGGCGAGCCGCTGATGAAGGAGAATATATTGGATATAATAGAATATGCCTGCAATAAAAAGGTTTTCAATGTTTTCATCCCGACAAACGGGACATTGCTTACAGACAAGATGGCAGAGGCATTAAAAGATAGAGGAGTCTATTTGGTCAGGATTTCCCTTGACGGGATAACTCCAGCAACACATGAAAAGTTTAGGGGTGTAAAAGGCGTCTGGAAATCTACAATGAATGCTTTGAAACTTCTCAAAAGATATGAAATGCGGATACAGCTCAGCACTTGCGTTAACAGGAATAACATAAACGAACTGGAGGGAATCTATAAGTTTGGAAAAGAATTGGGAGTTCATCATTATTCCATTTTCAGGCCGATGTTTCTCGGAAGAACGGACAAAAATATTATGCTAACCAAAAACCAATATGAAACCCTGTTAAAGTTTGTTGAGAAATATCCCGATGTAGAATTTGACGATTCTGTGATTGTTCCTTTGGGAAAGGCTGAAAACAAACTGAGATTTTTAGGGTGTGCGGCAGCCAGAAACCAAATGGGGATAACAGCAGACGGCTTCATCATACCATGCCCCCTTTTCAAGGAATGCAACGAGGTGCTTAAGTTTGAAGACAATGTAAGGGAGAAACCGATAGCTAATGTTTGGAACAATGCAAAGTTATTTAAAGATATGAGAACAATAAACCACATATCAGGAAAGTGCGGCAACTGCAAATACCTGAATTTATGCGGCGGAGGATGCCGCGCGTCCGCCATCTTTTCATCGAAAGATATCTACGGCTCGGATTTGAGTTGTCCGCTTGCCGATTAAATTGGTGGTAAAATGAAACAAAAAAGTAAAAAAGACGGCAAAGAAAGGGATTTTAAGTTGGTCTGGAAATTCACGGAAGTCTGCCCTTCAACTTAGAATTGCCTGCAATTTATTATAGCCCGAGAAAATGATGTCTCTGGAAGAGGCAAATATCTTTCTGTATTCTTCGCTGGACAGATTATTGTAGCTTTTCCTGCTGTTTTTTATGAAAGTTAGATCTGCGCTAATATTCTCGTCAGGAATGTTTTTGTTGAACTTTTCTATCAATCTGTCTTTTTTAAACTCTTTTTCTCCCAATAATGTCAGCCCTCCCCTCAGAAACCTGAACAAGTGGTAAATGCTGTTTTTAGCCAAGAATTTGTCATCAAAGTTGGATTGATTAGCCGAGTAGATTATCATATAGTGCTTTGTCTCTTCCAAAAGTTTTCCCGCATCCTGCTGAAGAATATCTTCAGGAAAATCGGTTTGGAATTCTATCCTTTTCCCTGCTATCGTCTTGGCTTCGTTATCATAAGTCTGAAGAAAGACGGGCCTGAATGACTTATTGTAATTATTATTTCCTTTGTAAGGAATTTCCTCCGCTTTGTAAATATCAAACCAGATTTCTGTATTTTTTGGCAATGAAGAATGAATGCTGCTTAATTGTTTTATATCTGGCTCATCTGATGTTACAATCAGAAAATCCAAGTCAGAATAACCTTCTATAAAATCTTCCGTTACATAACTTCCCTGAAGTATTAGAGAATGCAGAGAGTTTGTTTCTTGTATTTTCTTTTTTACATCATTTATTATCTGTTCATAATCTTGCATAAGAAAGATTAATCATTCAATCTTTAAATCCTGATTGTTATTCGTTCATTGCCGTATCCCGCAGTCTCGCATTTATATACTACTTCTGCATAATAACATAATAGGGATTGGCGGATTTATAGAGCGGAAGCCTATATAATAAAAGTGGTTGATATGAAAAGCGATAACAACAACCAGTCTGGAACAGATTATGCCAGCCTTCTCAGGTTCGAATTAAACGAGATGGGGCTGATTTATCAAGACCCTTCATTGAAAAGCTACCAGAAAGATGTTGAGCAAAAACTTCTTGATGAGGAGTTTGATATAAGATTCAACACAAATAATCCTGAAGACATTCAAAGAAAGCTTTTGAATCTTGACAAGAAAGGCTTTGAGAGAAGGTATCAGGCAAGGATGCTTACAAAACAGGAATACGGCGATGGAATTGAGGATTTGAAAGGGCTTGAAAAAGAAATGTTTGTGTCTGCGGACGACAGAAAATATGGCGGATTATCGAGCGGGTTGCCAGATTTCTTGAAAAATGAGAACGCAATATTTGGATTTACAGGAGGCGAATTCCCGACACCGACCGGAATAAACTGGAAAGCGGTTATGGAAACTGTAATGGTTGTGTCCGCCGCGGTTGTAGGAGGCATTGTTCTCAACAAATACAGCACCGACAAGAAGTTTGCAGATGATATTGATTCTGGGATAACTAAAGCCAAGGCGCAAATATCAGGCGCAGCATCCGGATTCTTCGGGCTGTTTGAAAACCCCGCGCCGCCCGCCGCAGTTCCGATTGCGAACGTTACCGCGAAGGCGACGCCGATGGTTAGCGAGACGCCGGCGCCGCATCAATTCACGCCTGATTTGAAAGTTTTCGGAAGCGATGAATACAAGCAGAAAGTGCAGAATTCTTTGGACGAATTGAACAAAACCCCCGACAGCTTTCGCATAAACGGAATGACTGCTTATGAGTATGCGACAAAACATTTAGATGAATTTCATGAAGGACCTGAAGGAAACTGTGAAAAACCTCGAATAGGATGCGAGCGTATGCCTCTAAATATGATAAATGCAGAAAATCTTATTCATCTTGCAACTCATACAACAGATACTTTCGGCATGACATCATATCAAGGAGAATTAAAAGCTGTTAAAAATCAGAAAGAATGGGCTGCTGTAAGATATAATTGGAGTGAAGAACGCAAACAAAAAGAAATAGAAGATACTATGAAATGGTATGAATCTATTGGAACAAAAGCACCATAATCCGCGATTTTATATATCACCATTTCAATAATTATACCGTCCTAAAAGGCGGTATTATGAAATTAAAGCTTCTGCTTTTCATGTTTTCGTTTTTCATAGTTCTATCATTATCTTCCCAAAATGCAAGCGCCGATTGCTTTTATAGCGGTCTTCCATCAGGTACGTTACCGGATCAGGAAAGTATCTTTAATTGCATTAAAGTCTCTGATGCCATTTGTGATAGCAGCTGCGGCGCATAAGATTAAACTTATTTAAACTCTTGATTACAATAACTACAATGGTGAAACCTATGAAACTTGAGATGGAAGAAAAGCCTGAATTAAAAATACTGAAGCATATACAGAGCGATGTCTCCCTGATGAAACAGAAAATCATTATTATCGAAGAAGAGGTTGACGCGATAAGCGGCGACATGCATGAGGTTCGCCCTGAATTTATAAAGAAAATACAGAGCATAGAAAGGGAAGGCAGGTTCCATTCTTTCAAAAACATTGATGAGTTAAGAAAGGCAATAGAAGCTTAAGCCCGCAGAGATGTTGGGACGCACAAAATGCAAAAGCAATTTGGCGTAGCCAAAAACCAGAGGTTTTTGTGCATGTACGAAATTCTCATAGAAGAAAGGCTTCGGGAAGCACTCGGCAAGTTATACAAGAAAGACAGGAAGCGCTATGATATTTGCATGAAGAAGATTGAGGATATTGCAAATAATCCCGAGCAATACAAGCCGTTAAGATATGATTTGAAGAACATACGCCGCGTTCATGTCGCAAAATCATTTGTCCTTATATTCAAGGTCGAAGGCAATAGTGTAAAATTTCTTGAGATGGACCATCACGACAATATATACAAAAGATAGTTCGCTTCCTGCCGAACACTTCGATATGCCATTTTATAGCATTAATCTTAATGTTCTAAGAATCTCAAAACCTTTAAATCATTAAACATAAAATGTTTTATATGAGTAAAGAATATATCCAGAGTTTTTATTGGAGCAGAAATAAAAATAAACACAACAGATATATTCATATGAATGATGCATTATATAAGAAATTTGCAAAATATTATGATAAACTTTATAAAAACAAAGATTATTTAAAAGAAATAACTTTTGTTGATAATATTATTAAAAAACATATTAAAGCTAAGAGAAAAAATCTTCTTGATGTTGCGTGTGGAACAGGTAATCATACTTTATTGTTTAAACGCAGGGGATATGTAACAACAGGTATTGATAGTAGTTCTGAAATGCTGCGTATGGCCAGAAACAAGAATAAATTGATAGAATTTATCAAGGCTGATATGAAAAACTTCAGCATGAAAAATAATTTTGATGTTATAATATGCCTGTTTGCTTCAATTAATTATCTTAAAAACTATAACGATATTAAGGAAACGCTAACGAATTTTTATAATCAGTTAAAAAATAAAGGAATAGTAATATTTGATTTAGGTATCAAT
>Ga0163199_1002033_pt1 | contig 12524 bp, 9 predicted proteins | sample PL_2010_150m_FD_113537 | JGI IMG/M metagenome (GOLD analysis project Ga0163199, IMG submission 113537) | Freshwater microbial communities from Powell Lake, British Columbia, Canada to study Microbial Dark Matter (Phase II) - PL_2010_150m | ecosystem: Environmental > Aquatic > Freshwater > Lake ... | reverse complement strand
TGGCTCTACACCGCGAGCGGTGTGCGCGAGCTGAAGCCCGGCGCGGACGTGCCGGAACTGGCGCCGGTGGCGAGGTAGCTGGCCGTGCAAACGTTCTGCCGCCGGGACGCCCTCAAGTGCATGGCCGCCGCGGCCGCAGGAGCGATGGTTGGCGGACGCGTGGTGGCTGCCGTAGCGGAGGCGACGGCACCCGCCACGCCGCGCCGGCGAATTCCGCTGCTGCACCTCACGGACCTCTACCACCCGCCGCAGGATCCGGACGACCACATCGATCTGGCGACGATCGTCGGCTTTGCGGAATACGATCTGCGCGGGGTGGTGCTCGACGTCACAAGAAAATTTCTCGTCGCGGCGCCGGCCGGCTGGGACATCGCGCGCGAGCCCGGCTACGTCGCGGTGAACCAACTCGCGCAGCTCACCGGTCGCACGATTCCCGCAGCGATCGGGCCGACGGAACCGCTGGCCCATCCGGGCGATAACGCTCTCGACCGGCCGCGTGCCGAGCAGACGGGAATCACGCTCCTGCTCGAGGAGCTCGCGCGCAGCCGCGAGCCGGTGACGATCTCGGTCGTCGGCTCGGCACGCGTGCTCGCGGCGGCGTTCAACCGCGAGCCGGCGCTAGTGCGCAGCAAGACCCGCGCGGTGCTGCTGAACGCCGGCTCGACCGGCGGCCCGAAACGCGAGTGGAACGTCGCGCTCGATCCCGCCGCGTATGTCGCGCTCTGGCGCTCGGGGCTGCCGCTGCACTGGTTCCCCTGCGCGACCGACCGCGGCGCATTTGATCCGGTGCCGGAGCGCGGCACGTATTGGAAAGCTACGCACGCGGCGTTGTTCGCGAATCTTTCCGCACCGCTCCGCGCGTGGTTTGGCTATGCGTTTTCCGGCGCGCAACACGGGGACTTCGCGCGCGCGCTGACGGAAGACGGACGCGGGCCGAGGTGGGAAAAAGTGCTCGCGGGCGAGCGCAACCTCTGGGCAACCGCCTCGCTGGCCATGGGCGCGGGCCGGGTGCTGGCGCGGACGCCGGCCGGGTGGCGTTTCCTGCCGGCCGGCAAAGCCAGCGGCGCGGAGCAGTGGCCATGGCGACTCGATCCGATCCGCGCAACCGTGGAGGACGAAGGCCGAGTGGATTGGCGCGCGGTCGCGGAGCCGGCAGGCGCGTGGATCTTCGGTCGCCGCGAGGGAATCGGCTACGGCGTGGCCATGGCCGAGGCGCTGAACGCGGTGCTCAGGGAGATTTGAGCCTGAGACGTGAGGCGATCTTCGCTAAAATGAGATGAGCCGAACCACGTTTCACTTTGTGATCCTCTCCAACCGTCCCGTGCCAACATCAGAGCCAGCGCCGGCGGAATTGCCTGCGACGCACGGGCGGGGGTGAAGTGGTAGAACTACGGTGAAAACCACGTAGTCCCGCATTACGCGTTAGCCGTAGGGTGTATACCCTAGTATCGCTTTGACGGAGGCTCGGCTAGACCCATCGTGAACAGCATGAAACACCTCAGATTCCTCCCTGCACTCATGCTGATTGTGCTACTGGTGGGAGAGGTAAACACCTCATACGCGGCCCCAGCGACTTCCTGCTCCTTTAATTCCCAATTGCTCTTTGACGGAGCGCGTTGGCAGGTCAAATCGACGATGGGTCCGGTCTATCTGGCCCGTCGGGAAGAAGGAGCCTGGCGGGTTCTGGCGGTCTTTGACGGGACCAACGGGAAATACCACCTGGATTGGCAAAATCCGATTATCGGCGAATATGCCGCGCTGGATTCAGCCGGGGCGTGTTCTGAGTCGTTCAGAGTTGTCGATGATCGAGCCCGGTCCGCAGGGGAGCCGATTGCCTCAACCACTCGGTCCTATTCCCAACCGGCGGGCCCCAACCAAGATTCGTCGGCGTTCCGCCGCCGGGTGGTTGCGATGCTGGGAAAACCATAACGCAATTCGCAGTCCAAGCGATTCTCGTAATGCCAAGGCGGGCTTCCGCCTTCGCCAAGGCTACGGCGGACAAGGAAGCCGTGCCTACCGTGAGACAAACCCGTGCCGCACGCGCCAGTGGCGGGTTTCGCCGGGGGCGAGATTCAGTCCGAGGTAGGGCTCGACGGAGATCGTGTGGCTGTTGGCCCACACAGGGCATTCTTCAGCGACGAAATCCACTTCGAAGGTCACGCCCGCGAGCTTCGGGTGATCAAGCGAAACGGCGAGGGCGCGGCCGGGTGGGAGCGTGAGGAGCGCGAATTGGCTGTCCTTCGGCTCCACAAAGGGCCGCTTGAAGGTGAGCATGCCATCGGTGGCGACGGTGAACCCGGGGTTTTCCGGAATCGTCGTGCCGGCGGGAAGCGCGAGGCGCGCGCGGTTGCTGGTGAGCGCCCAGAACGGATGCGGAAACCACTGCAGCGCGAGCGGGGTTTCGCCCACGTTGGTGAGCTGAGTGGAGGAAGCGATGGTGCGATCGCGCAGCTCAATCTTGCGCGAGAGTTCGTAGGAGAAGCCGGCGGCGGTCTGGCGTGTTTGGAAGATGATGTGGTCGGCGAACGGCGTGACGGTCCATTGGCATGGTTCGACCAGCGAAACGGAGTCGGCGGGCGAGGCGCTTTTGTTCGGGTTTGGCGTGATGGTGCCGGCGCCGATGGCGAAGCCGGTGTCGCCGCGCCACGTGAGACGGACGTTATTGTCGCGACGCGTGTGGCGGAAAGACTCCGGCAGGCCTTGGCCGTCGTAGACGGTGGGCGTGGGGCTGGGGTAGGACGGGCCGGAGAGGAGCGGGCCGAGTTTGGCGTCGGTCACCTGCCAGACGTAGCCGCCCCAGCAGTAGCGCCAGCCTTGGCGCGCGATGTCAGCGGGATCGGCGGGGTCGAGGAGGTCGAGGGAGAGTTCGCGGTTGGTGAGGTGGAGCATGGGGTGGAAAGGGACTGGGGACCAAGGACCAGCGACTCAAATGCAGAAAGTGAAACGCGGAGATTCTTTCTCTTTCGTCTTTCTCTTGATCTTTCTCCCGGGTTGAGGCGACGAGTGGTGTCCAGCAAGGCGACTGACGAAAGAGAAAGATAAAGAGGAACAAGAAAGAGGTGACGCAAATTACTTCAGGCGCTTCACGCGGACGGTGGCGCTCTTCTCGTCGAGCTTGAGCGCGAAGTTGCCCATCGGGCGCGCCTCGATGATGATCTGCTTGCCGGGCAGTTCGAACGGGATGGGGTCGAGGCCTTCCCAGACCTGGCCGTTGTCGAGGACGAAGCGGTTGCCGCCCTGCCAGCTGGTGACCTTGGCGGTCATCGGCGGCTGCGTGCGCCAGTCGGTTTCGGGGAGTTTGGTGAGACCGAAGCGCTCCCACAGGCTGGGGGCTGGACGCGGCATGGCGGCGGCGGCCGCGGCTTGGTCGGCGCGTTGCATGGCGGCAAGTGCCTCGGGGCTGGGCAGCGGACCGACGCCGGTGACGACCCGCATGTAATAACGGATGAGCGCGGCGTCGATGACGCCAAGCTCGTCGGGTGTGAGCCGCTCGAGACCGGCCCGCTTCTTTTCCGCGGCGGTCATGATCGCGCTGAGGCCGGGGAACGTGTCTTGGGCCACGACAGTGGCCGTGAGCAGAAGGAAAATGGAAATCAGACGGAGGCGGTTCATGGCGGGACTCAAGCGGGGGCGGAGCCGTTCGTCCAGCGTTGGTGCGTGCGGCCGCCGTGGAGTGACGTGTAGAATGGATCGCCGGGACGGATGGAACCGCGGCGGATGGTTTCGCCGGTAAAAGCGGATTTGTAGATCGCGGTGAGGAATTCGAGCGTGCGCCGCGCGTCGGCGCCGGAGGTGAGCGGACGCGTGCCGGCATCCATGCTCGCCACAAAGGTGTCGAGCTGCGCCGCATGGGTGGAGCCGACGTCCGGCGGGAAGCTCTGCAACGCCTGCGCGAGGCTGTTGCCCTCCTCCTGCGCGGTGGGCGCGAGCGTGAACCGCCAGTTGTCGCGCGTGTAGCTGTAAAGGTGGGTCAGCTCGACGGTGGCCTTCTGGTAGTCGAGGCGGATGTAGGTTTCCTGGCGCGGGCTGAGCGCGCTGTTGACGATAGAGGCGCACGCGCCGTTGGCGAACCGCACGAGCGCCATGGAAACATCCTCGACCTCGATCGCGCGATCGAGCGTGGCGATCGAGGCCTGCACGTCGCTCCAATCGCCGAGGAGGTGCAGCAGGTGGTCCATCGCGTGAATGCCGAGGCCCATAGTCGGGCCGCCGAGTTCAGTGGCCCATGTGCCGCGCCATGGCACGGCGTAATAGGCGGCGTCGCGGAACCAGAGGGTGTTGCACACGGCGACCAGCGGCCGGCCGAGCTGGCCTTCCTCAGCCAGGCGCCGGAGATGCGCGGTCGAGGAGGCGAAGCGCATCTGGAAAATGCACGCGGCGTAACGGCCGGTGCGCCGCTCGGCGGCCTCAATGTCGTCGAGTTCGGCCAGCGAGCCGCAGAACGGTTTCTCGCACAACACCCAGGCGCCCGCTTCCATCGCGGCGATGCTCATCGGCCGGTGGAGCGCAGGTGGCGCGGCGATCAGCACGAGATTGGGTTTCACCTCCGCGAGCGCGGCGGCGTAGTCGGTGCGCGCGAGCGGCACGCGATGGCGTTTGCAGAACTCCTCAACCCGCTTCGCGTCGATATCGACGGCGGCGACCAGCTCAACGCGGCCGCGGGTGGCTTCGACTGCCCGCACGTGGGCGTCGCCAATGCCGCCGGTGCCGACGAGGAGGGCGCGGTAGGTTTTGGGGCCGGTTTGTTTCATGCGGAGGAGTGGAGGGGTTTTGGGGCGGATTATCCTTGATCCGCCGCGTTGAGTGGTGGCGGGAATCGGAGCGGCGTGTTGGGGCAACGCGCCCTACCTTTGGGCGAGTTGAACAAGCTTGTTTCCGGTGAGACGCGTGGCGGGCGGGAGTGAATGGGGGGTCTTGCCGCCGTGAATTGCGGTGAACTGGCGGAATTTTTCCTGTGTGGCCTTGACGAACTCCTCGACGGGACGCGTCTCGCCAAACAGCGCCATGATGGTCGGCAGCCAGTGGTGGCCGTAGCGCACGTGGTTCTGTTCGTCGTTGCGATCGAAGGCGAGGAGCGTGTCGGCCTCGAAGTCGCTCAGCTCGCGCACCCGGTCCATCACGTGGGCCTTCGTCGGGAAACTGCCGGCCTCGAATTCCATCGTCATCATCGCATAACGCTCGGGCGGCGTCATGTGGACGAGGACGTTGTAGAGCTCGAGCGAGTGTTCGAGTGTCATGAGATCGACGCCGAGTTTTGGGAGCTGCCGGTAGCCAAACGCGCTGTGGCGCGATTCGTCCCAGAGGTGGCGTGCGAGATCGTGGTGGAGATCGAACGGGGCGGTAGGCGTGTCGTAGAAGACCGTGGCGAGGTAGTCGACCGCATCCATCTCCATCATCAGCCACACATAGACCATGAGGCGGATGACGCGGGCGTCGGTCTTCGGATCCTCGAGCCAGGGGCGGACGATCGGCGTCTCATCGGGATCGTAGCCGAACACGCTGGAGCAAATCGGGTATTTGCCGCGGTTGCAGGTCGAAGGATGGGCGTAGGCGCGGCGTGTGTGCTCCCACGTGAAATCGGCGGGCAACGGGATCCGCAGCAAGTGGCCGAGCCAGCCGCCGAGTTCCGCCAGCGCCAGAGACAGGTGCACGCGCCACACGGTGCTGTTGGCGGCGGTGCGGACATACGGCGCCATTTCGCGCGCGTGGCGCTCCTCATCGGCGATGAACTCCTCAACGAGTTTGCGCGACGGCCAGTCGGCGAGATGATGGGTGGCGTCGAGGTAGTGGCGATAGGCGCCGAGCAGGGCGGGCTTCAGCACGCCGTAGAAGCCGGCCAGCGCGACGGAGGCGTCGCCGGGCATCACCGCTTCGTTGAAGACGCGGCGCACGGAGTCGCGGACGTTTTCGCCGTTGCCAAAGCCGCTCATCTCGCGGCCGCGCTCGCGCAGGAAGCGGGCGTGCCCGGCGGATTCCCAGACGTGCTGGCAGAGGAGGAATTTCAGCTCGGGCTCGCCGGCGCGGTAGATGAGCGTGGTGGCAGTGCGGACAAATTCACGCTCCACCTCGAAGAGGAGGCGCTGGAGCCGCGCCATGTCCTGCACGGCGGCCAGGCGGTTGACGGCGGGCGGAGGGGGAGCGGACATGGCGGTGGGAGCAACCATGCTGAAAGGACGCAATTCAGAAGCCATGAAGCCGGGAAGAAACGGATTGGTTCATGGCTTTCTGGCTTCTGAATTTGCTTTCAGCAAATCCGGCCCCGCTTGCCGGCGGTGGTGTGGCCGGGCGGATTGACGCCGACCCAGCGTTCGTCGATCGGCTCGCTGGCGCGCTGGTAGCGCGCGTCGCTCGAGATGCGCAGGCGGTTCGCGGTGCGGTTGTCGAGCGAGGCGTGCACGAGGAACATCCCGAACGTGATGAAATCGCCCGCGCGATACTCGGTTGTGAGCCAGCGGCCGCCGAATTTGTCGCGGATCATCGGCGGGTTGTGCGAGAGCGTGCCGGAAAACGTCCAACCGAAGACCTTCGCCCCGCCCAGCGCATTGGCGACCTGTTCGGGCTTGTTCTCACAGAAGGAATCGACGTCGCGGAAGACGTAATTTTTCAAGAGGTCCATCCGCTTGTGCGAGCCTTCGAGCACGACGAGGCCGCCGAGGTCGAACGAGATGTCGCCGTAGGGCACCCAGCAGGTCATGTGCTGGTGCGTGCCGCGGCCCATGTAGGGCAGGTCGCAGTGCGGGTTGGTGCCCTTGCCGGGGCCGATCGCGCGCAGCCACGTGAAATCGTAGTGGCGGATTTCCTCGGCGAAGAACTTGCGGTAAAACTCGGCGAGCCGGCCGGAGTAGAGGAGATTTTGGACGGCGGGATTGTTCTTCGTGACCTCGGGCTTGAACGCATAGCCGCCGCCGGGCGCGGCGTAGCCCTCGAAGTGCGGATGCTTCGGATCGGTCACGCCCTCGGCGGCGAGCCGTTCGGTGAGCGTGGCGCGCGCGGCGAGCACCTCGTCGCGATCGAGGTAGCCCTTCATGTAGAGGTAGCCGTCCTCGGCGTGGCGGCGGCGGAGCTCGTCGAAATCGTTGGCGGCATCGGAGGAATCGCGCAGCAGGCCGACCTTGTCGTCGGCCATGTCAAGCGGATGGCCAAAGGAGTAGAGTTGGGGGATCGCAGTGAGCGTGCTCATGGGAAACGCGGGAGTGGGAGGGAAGGGAACGAAAGGAAAACGTCAACTGGGCGCCGTCCAACCCTCGGGCCAGACGGTGCCAGGGACGGGACGCCAATAGATGCTCTTGTCGATGCGCGGCGGATGGTGGCGGTATTGCTCGGTGAGCCGAAGCTTCGTGCGCAGGTGCTCGACCAGATTCTCGCCGTAGAAGAACGTCGTCTCGGCGACGCCCGAGAGCACAAGCACTTCGCTCTTCGTGGTCTCGAGCAGCTCGATGAGGCCGCGGACGTTGGCGAGCTCGAGGTCGATGGCGGACTGGAGTTTTTTCTCGCAGGCGGACTTCGCGGCAGGGTCGGTAGACTCAAGGTAACCGTAGACGTTCTCGCACCACGCGCAGACATTCCGGAGCGAAGTTGCCCAATGCAGATAAGCGCGCGCGCGGTCGCGGAGATCGGCGAATACGGCGCGCGCCTCGCCGTCGGTCGCGGCGACGACGGCGGCGAGCCGGTCGATCAGCGCGCGGACCCGCGGGAGGAGTTCGCGATCCATGTCGGCGGCCATCTTCGCGCCAGACTCGCGCGTGATGAGATCGAACAGCACGTCCTTGCCGAGATCGTTCATGCCGGGGTTGTTGAACTGGAAGCAGCCGTGGCGTTCGTAGTAATCGCGATCGGCGGCGGGCACGGCCTCGATGTCGGGCACGAACGGCCGGTCCCACGTGCGTTGCCAGCAGAAGCCGAAGGCGCAGTAGAGCCCGACGAGCGGTTGCCACACGAGGGCGTCCTCGAAGTCGCGCCATGCGTCGGCCAGGGTGGTGGCGTGTGCAGCGCCGACGAGGCGCGTCGCATAGTCGCGGAGGACGTCCTCGATCTTTTTCTCCGGAAAGAACTGCGCGGCCTGCAGCGCGGCGACATTCGGCCAGTAGGGCGTCTTCGCGACGTTCGCGAGACCGCCCAGCGCGCTGATGCGGCCGAGGCCCGCGTCGCGCATGGCGATGAGTTTGGCGTGGAGCAGCCGCGGGAACGGCGCGCCGAGCAGCGGCTCGTGGTTCATCACGCCCGAGACCGAGTAGTGGAGCACCGGATCGATGCCGCGGGCGCGCGACTCGGCGAGCGCGGTTTTTTCTGCCGCGTCGAGCCACGAGTGGAAGATGCTCCCGGCCACGCCCATGTTCTCCGGGTATTTCGGATGCGGGTAGGGCAGCGCATAGCCGCGCACCAGCAGCGACGGCGCCTCGTAGGTGATGTGCCCGCCCATGCCGGCCTTGATGTGGTCGTGTTCCACCTTGAACGGCTCGATGCTCAGGATGACGTCGAAGTCGGGATTCAACTCGGCGGCGGCGGTGCGGAGATTCTTCAGGTAGCGGACGATGCTTTCGCCCGCCGCCTGCGCGACCTTGTCGTGGTTGCGCCACTCGCGGATCATGTAGGGTCCGCCGTTGCGGCCGACGTAGAGGGAGGCGGTGTGTTCGAAGCCGGCGCCGCTGTCGTTCGTCCAGACCGACATGTAGCTGAGGTCCGGCACGGCGCGCATGATTTTCTGCAGCGCCTCGCGATAGTGCCGCTGCACGACGGGGTGATCCTGCGCCATCGTGAAACGCGGCAGCCGCGACCGGAACGGGTGGTCGACGCGCGCGCCGCGCAGCGTGGGATATTTCTGGAAAAACCGCTCCGGCATCGTGCGCGGCTCAAACATGCACACGCCGGGCTTCAGCCCGTATTTGCGGCCGAGGTCGGCGAGCTTGCGCAGGTGATTGAGATTCGCGTCGAGGTAGAGCGCGGGCCAGCAGCCCTTGGTGAGCGGGGTGTCGACGAAATGGTTGAAGCCGGGCGCGTAGGTGTAGAACTGCGAGTAGTATTCCCAGGCGACGAGATCCTCGTGCGGGAAGTGGGCCTGCAGGCCGTTGACCTCGCAGTGGGTGAAGCCGGCCTCGGCCAGTGCGGCGACATAGCGCTCCGGATCGAAATTGCGCGCCGAGCGCCAGTATTGCGTGTAGCACGCATCCCAGTGCGGGCGGTGCCAGCCAAACGTGGCCGGCAGCAGCACGCCGGCGGCGAGTTTTTCCCGCGACAGATCAGAGACGCCGTTCGCGAGCAGCCGCACGGCGGCGAAGAGAAACGAACCGTGGCTCGCGATGATTTCGCCCGTGCCGTCGCCAGCAATGCGCAGCCACATCCAGGCGGGCGTGGTCGCGGCGGCGGCGGGGAGTTTCGCGGTCCAACCGCGGCTCGCGAGCGTGACATTGACGCCGCGACCGGGCGCAGCCGCGGCCGAAACGGTGGCGCCGGCGATCCGCGCCAACTCGGTGGCAGCGGTGACTTCGCCAGCGGTCGCGCCGACTGCGTGAATGACGGACTTGAGGGAGGAAAGGGGTTGCTCAGCCATGGAGGGACACCGGTAGATGGTTGGCCGAACGGTCGCGCCCAGCCCGCCAGTGTCAAAATGAACAATTCTGAAAATTTCAGGCGGAATGTGCGGAGGGGCGCTTTTCCAAGCGCCCATTGGGAACGGAGCAAATCGGCGCTTGGAAAGCGCCGCTCCACCGGGCTATGAATCTTCCATGCGCTGGGAGGATTTGAAGTTCTTCAATCCGCGCGGTGCCATCGCTTTCAGCCAGAATCGTCTGCCACACTGGCAGCAACCGAACGGGATCTATTTTGTCACTTTCCGCCTCGGTGATGCCGTCCCGAAGCAATTGCTTGAACGCTGGATGACGGACCGCGCGATGTGGATGCGACTACATCCCTTGCCCTGGACTGACGAGGAAGAGAACGAGTATCACACGCGTTTCAGCTCCGCGATGGAACGTTGGCTCGACGCGGGTCATGGTTCTTGTGTGCTGCGGCGGCCGGCATGCGCCGAGATTGTCGCTGAGGCGCTGGGACATTTTGAGGGAGCGCGCTACGAGCAGTTGTCGTGGGTCATCATGCCGAATCATGTGCATGCGTTGTTTGCGCTGCGCTCCGATTCGTCTCTCGAAACCGTGCTGCATTCGTGGAAACGCTTCACCGCCCGTCGGATCAACGCACAGCTCAGCCAGACCGGCAATCTCTGGCAACGCGACTACTTTGACCGGCTGGTGCGTGATGGGACTCACTTCGCCCGTTGTGTGAGCTACATTCGTCGGAATCCTGCGAAAGCAAAGCTGCGGATGGGCGAGTATTTGGTCTGGGAAAGCGATCTGGCCCAGCAGGTCGGGTAAGGGAGGGGCGCTTTTTCAGCGCCCATGTCGGCGGTTGAAAACCGCCGCTCCGATGGGGCAATCCCGTCGAGGTCGAAATTTTCATGCGTTTCAGCCTGACAGGGCAGGCCTGATGCGCGCACAAGATGAATTGCCCGCCCTTCCCCTCGCATGTCTGCCACGCAATTCATCGGCCTAGATATCGGCGGCACGAAGTGCGCCTTGGGGGTCGAATCCCCGGGTGAAGCCGTCGCCGAAGTGGCGCGCTTCCCGACGCGCGGCCCGGACGAGACGCTGGCGCGGTTTGCGGCGGAAATCGCCCGACTGCCGCGTGCGGGTGAGCGGATGTTCGGCGTCTCCTGCGGCGGACCGCTCGATGCGAAGCGCGGGGTGATTCTCTCGCCGCCCAATCTGCCCGGGTGGGACAACGTGGAAGTCTGTGCGTGGCTGGACCGGAAATTAGGAGGGCACTCGCGGCTGATGAACGACGCCAACGCGTGCGCGCTCGCCGAATGGCAGCAGGGGGCCGGCCGCAGCGTGCAGAGCATGATGTTTCTGACGATGGGCACGGGCATGGGCGGCGGGCTGATCCTTGATGGCCGGCTCTACGAGGGCGTCAGCGGCAGCGCGGGCGAAGTCGGGCACCTGCGGCTGGCGGCCGACGGTCCTGTGGGCTTCGGCAAGGCGGGTTCGTTCGAGGGATTCTGCTCCGGCGGCGGCATCGCGCAGATCGCGCGACGGCGGGTGCTGGAGTTTGGCGGCGCGAGTGCCCTGAAAAAGGTCCCGGCCGAAAAGCTGTCCGCGCGCGAGGTCGGCCTCGCCGCGGAAGCGGGCGATGAACTCGCGCTCTCGATCTGGCGCGAGGTCGGAGAACGGCTCGGCCAGGCGCTCGCGATCTTCATCGATGTCCTCAATCCCGAGCGGATCGTGATCGGCGGGATTTTTCCGCGCTGCGAGCCGTTCATCGCTCCCGCGATGCGCGGCGTGATCGCCCGCGAAGCGCTCGCCCCGAGTGCGCGCGACTGCGCGGTGGTGCCGGCGCAGCTCGGCGAGGAAATTGGCAGTCGCGCCGCAGTCGCGATTGCGCGCTATTTTGCGAAGTAGGCGTTTGTTCAACTCCAGACTCACCCCATGAAAACCACCCGTCGGACCTTCCTGCAGACCACCTCGCTCCTCGCCGCGTCGCTGCCGCTGGCGAATCTCCGGCTCGCCGGCGCCGGGGCCGCCGCCGCTCCCGCGGGCGGCCAGCGGCGCGGGCTCTTCTTTGACGAGAGCGATCTGCCGCGCATCCACGCCAACACCACCGACCCGCGCTTCGCCGCCTACTGGCAGTCGCTGGTGAGCGCCGACCTCGCCGACGACACCGATTTCCTCGAGCACAAGGTCCGCTTCAACAATCACGTCGCCGACATGATGCGCGTCCGGCAGATTCTGGAGCGCACGGCCTTCGTCTACGCCGTCAACCACGATGCGAAGCAACTCGCCGTGGCAAAACTCGCGGCGCGCAAGATTCTCGATTACCCGCGGTGGGATTATTTTCTCGAGGGTGGAAAGCAGACCATGGGCCTGCAGCGAGCGCCCGAGGCGACCATTGCGATGTGCTGCGCACTCGACTGGCTCGGTGATGCGCTCACGGCCGCCGAACGCGCCGCGATCGAGAAAGGCATCGCTGAAAAGGGCGCGCCGGCGTGTTTCACGACGCTCTACGGCATGAAGTTTCCCGACCGCGTGAAAGGCTGGGGCTTCGATCCGGAGGACGATTATCCACAAGCCTTCCGCGTCAACCTCGCCCGCTGGCCGCTGATTCTCAACGCCACCAATCTCAAGGTCATCCCCACCGCGGCGCTCGGCATCGCTGCGTGTGCGCTACACGGCAAGCACCCGCAGGCGGAGCAGTGGCTCGACCTCGCGCGTTCGAGTGCGAAGGCGTTTTCGACGATGTTCGGCGCCGACGGCTCCTACGACGAAGGCGTGAGCTATTGGGGTTACACGGCGATGCATCTCGCGATGTTCGCCGAGGTGCTCTGGCGCACGCGCGGGATCGACGATCGCAATCTCATCAACTATCCGGGCAGCGTCCGCTACGCGCTGGCGCTGACGATGCCGACGGTCGGCACCGGGCTCACGCCACCGGGCGGACCGCGGAACCTCGCCGTGCCCACGGCCCGCGCCGATTCGAAG
>Ga0163199_1002031_pt1 | contig 12530 bp, 14 predicted proteins | sample PL_2010_150m_FD_113537 | JGI IMG/M metagenome (GOLD analysis project Ga0163199, IMG submission 113537) | Freshwater microbial communities from Powell Lake, British Columbia, Canada to study Microbial Dark Matter (Phase II) - PL_2010_150m | ecosystem: Environmental > Aquatic > Freshwater > Lake ... | reverse complement strand
GAAATTGGTGACATTATAACAAAATCTGGATTTGATAAAACATTTCTTGGCAAACTTGCATTTGGAAATTCTAAATTCCAGTTCATGAATGAAATAATCTCTGGCGGACTAAGTGCTGATATGATGGACTATTTACTTCGTGATGGCTATTTTACAGGTTCAGAACATGCCAAAGTAGATTTTATGCGAATAATCCATTCACTTGATGTTCATAACAAAAAACTTTCACTTGATAAATCAGCCCTTTACTCTTTTGAATCAATGATGATCTCAAGATATCAAATGTTCAAGGCAGTCTATTTTCACAAGACAGTAAGATCTGCAGAAGTAATGTTGCTTGAGTCAATGCTTCTTGCAGACAATGAACTTGATCTTACCACCAATGATCTAGAAAAATATGTCCAACTTACTGATGAATTTGTAATTTCAAAGCTTATCTCACTTACACCACGAAATGCAGATCTTCGAAGAGCAAGACAGCTTGCTGTAGAATATCAAGAACGAAAGTTGCTCAAATGTGTCTATGAAAAGATCTTTACACGTCCACGAATGGGCAAAGTAAATGTGCAAGATCTTCAAAAAGAGATTGCCAAAAAATCAAAGGTAGATGAATGTGAAGTTTTTATGGATATATCGAAGACACCATCTATTCCACTCACTCCATCAAAAAAAGAATCACATTCAATTATTCTTACTACAAAGAAGGGAGAAGGTCCCAAAGAGTCCTATGAGCTCCCAATATCTGAAATTCCTCTAGTTTCTGCAATTTCTGGCTTTATGGATACACTCAGGGTTTATACTAGACAACAATTTAGAAAAAAGGTTGAAATTGCAGCACACGTCATTCTTGGTGAAAATAGACAATGAAAAAACGAATTGTAATAAAATTATCTGGAAGTTTGTTTGGTCTTGAAGATGCAAAAACATTAAAGCAATATGCCGAGTTTTTTGTCAAGATAAGTAAAATCTGTCAGCCAATCATAATTGCAGGCGGAGGGAAAATTGCAAGACATTACATCACCCACGCTAGATCCTCTGGGGCAGATGAATCAACACTTGATGAGCTTGGAATCGAAGTTTCAAGACTTAATGCAAAACTTTTGATCTACGCATTACAAGAAAAAGCATATCCTCATCCTCCAGTTAATCTAAAAGAAGTTGCAAATGCAGCAGATACTGGATTGATTGTTGTTACAGGCGGTCTTCATCCAGGACAGAGCACAAATGCTACTGCTGCACTTATTGCAGAAAAGGTAAGGGCGGGCATATTTTTGAATGCAACAGACGTTGATGGAGTATATGATTCTGATCCAAATAAAAACAAGAATGCAACTAAATTTAAAAAAATACCAATAAAGAAACTGCGTTCTATGCTTGTTCACCAAGATTCTGTAGCAGGAGGATATGACCTGATGGATATTGTAGCACTAAAAGTGATTGAGCGTTCTAAACTAAAGACAAGGATACTCAAGGCAAACATCAAGACATTAGAAAAGGCATTCAAAGGAAGCCCAGAGGGAACTGAAATTACACTAGTCTAATCTGTCCATCATATTGTGGAATTCCAGCAGAAGTAGCTTTTTTCAAAATTTCTTTTGCTTCATCCTCTTTGAGGACTTTAGACTGTGACTTGGCATATCCTTCTTCATCAACTATTACTACAAGCCAGCCTTCTTCTGGTTTTTTAATAATGGCCACAAGTTCCTTTTCTCCTACAGGAACAAATGTTCCTTGAGATTTTTTTACAGTAAGTGTAAGCATGGCAAATCCTGCATGTGAAAATAGAGTCATCTGTGACTTTCTTGATCTTTCCTGACCTATTCTGATTGCTTGGTGATATTGCATAGATTTTCTTTTGAAACTTTTACTATAAGAGTTTTCAACTCAACATTTAAGAATTGAACAATTAGTAGAAATATTCGTGGAGAAGAAAATTTTAGTTTATGTTGCTATAGGAGTTATAGTTGCTATAATTGGTGTAGTTGCTGTTCTTCCAAGTTCGGGTATTCTTAAGAACATGACATCTCATAATGTAAATACACCATCTGCATTAACATCGGTATTAACCGAAGTAAAACCAATTATTATGCAATACAATGGCTCATCCGTATTATCAGTAACAAATAGGGATGCAATAATCCAGACTAAATTTAATATGACAAATCCCAATGATGATACTTTGATTATTGAAATGCTAAGCTATGATGTTTATGTAAACGGTATTACAATTGGACACGGTCAATATGGACAAAAATATGAAGGAGCATCAGATAGTTCAACATACTTGCCTCTTACACAGCACAACTCTGAACTAATTACAAACAAGGCACAACTAATCAATGATGGAAATAATCCGCAAGCTTGGTCCGCACTTCAAAATGGTACTGAACAGATTAGAATTAATGGAACTGTATATTATTCAACACATTCACCTTTTGCTGGACAGAGCTACTCTAAAGATTTTGATTTTAAATAAAACCCGACTTTAACGATTAGGATTGTATCTTGAACGAATGAACTTTACTAGATAGACAAAACCAAGTATTATCCAAGTAAACATCATCGCTCCCCATACAAGTACTACAATTTTTGGTATGGTTAGATTGAGTTGGGATATGTAGTTCAGATATTGTGCTGGGATTACCTTTTCTAGATAATAAAGGGGTAAAAGATACGGATTGACATCTTGTATGTTAATCAGAGATTTTCTGCCAAGTAATGTAATAATGGCATGCCATCCAAAGAAGAATGTCACAAAGAAAAACCCTGCTTTTCTACCAACAGGTTTTTTGTATCCTTTTTTCTCGAATTTTTCTAATCTCTCTTTGACTCTTGTAAGCTCCGATTTGAGTTCTTCAACAGATTTGTGATCTCCAAATTTTTTCTTTGAGGAACTCATGTATGTTGCTAACAATGAATCAAGATATTTTTTATCAGAATTGTAAAGTGATTTACCGTCTTGTAATGCACTTAGAATATAGTTGAGCCTTCCAATATCTCCCTTCTTAGAATCTATCAAATACATTACATTTTCAATTAGCTCGTCTGTCATCTCAAACATCTCTTTTCAATATGACATGATTTGTCAGAAGCGGCTTTAGATGACATTATCAACATTATCAAGCTCTTTTGGAAAGGGATTTTAATTATTATTGAGAGACTAGCCTACTTTCTTGAGGAAATTTATGATTGGCTCTCTGTCGTGATTGGATAAAGACACAAATCCTTCCAACAGCTCTCTTTGAGCATTTAGTGTGTCATCAAAGGCCATTTTGATGTTCTCCGTGTTGAATGGAACAAGCTTATCGATCTTTCCGTCACTGTATGATTCCACATACCTTCTCAATACTAATAAAACAAAATTTGGTGCAATGTCAAGTAATGTAATAATTGCATTCTTCAGATCTTTCTCCTTTGTGTTAGAATCTTTTTCAAGAAATGTATTCATAATCTGAGTTCTTTCATTATCTGTTTCTGATACAGAAGCTGCAACAAGCAAACCACTGTCCGTTAGTTGATAGTATGGAACTCCCTGCTCCTGGAGTGCTTTTGGACCGCGTTTTATTGGGAGTCTTCCAGCTTCTTCTACTAATTTCAGAGGAAGAAGAATCTCATCCAAATCCCTGAAAATTCCAGAGTAAATATTCTGCCACGTAGTTCCATTTTGTTCAGCAAGCTTGTGCGCAATTGCAGTACGGGTCTTTTTTGTTGGTAAAGTCTCTGCTGCAAGATGGATAATTATTCCTCGCTGTCGCATCGCTTCACCTGTAAACTCCTTATCCTTTGTCTTAAAAGTCCGAAAAACTGATAGACTTGGATTTTGTCTTTTTATCTTTGTCATTATTACTCACTATTTTTTAAAATGACTCTGACATTACATATCCATAATTTTTCATGGTTTGATAATCTAGAATTTCCATTTTGTGATATTATCCTATTTTACCAAGATATAAGAATTTGCAGCATGTAAAAATTATGACAATTTTCTTTTTCTTCAAATATAATTTGGATATATTTCTGGAAAAAAATTCTATTGTTTTTCATTTTATTCTCTCTAGTTTACTTGTAACAAATGTGAAAGGGATTTAGACTACCTTCACTTTAGATATGAAATATGCTAATTTCATCTAATGAATTGATAAAGAGGATTGAAAAACCAGATCTGATTCTTGTTGATTCAAGATCATACAAGGATTATCTGGAAGGACACATTCCGGGTGCTGTGAATCTTGATTTTTTCTATTATCATTGGTCTGATACCTCAAAAGATGGAATAAAGGCATTTGAAAAACAGATGGAACATCTTCTCTCTTTTTTGGGTGTAACAAATGACAAGACAGTTGTATTCTATGATGAAGTCTCTGGAATGAGTGCATCAAGGGGTGTCTGGACTCTGACGTATTTTTCACATCCTAATACATTCATGCTAGATGGTGGATTTAAGAAATGGAAGAGTCTTGAACTTGTCACAGAAACTAAGACAAATGGATTCAACCCAGAAAAATTTTCAGGCAAGATTAACAAAGATGTATTTGCAGGCTATGAATATGTCAACAAAAAAATTGGTAAAATCAAGCTTCTTGATGCAAGAAGTAAAGATGAATACGATGGAGTAACAATTCGAGCTGCAAGAAAGGGACACATTCCAACTGCTATCAATATTGATTGGATACTAAATGTCAATGATGATGGTACAATGAAATCAAATGAAGATCTTGCCAAAATGTATAATTTTTCAAAAGATGATGAAATTGTAACATATTGTCAGGGGGGATATCGTGCGGCAAATTCTTTTGTAGCACTCAAAATACTTGGTTTCAAAAATGTCAAGGTCTATCTTGGTTCTTGGGGTGAGTGGGGAAATAGACTTGACTTGCCAATAGAAATTTCCAAAACTTGATCTAATTATTATAAAAAATGTACGATGATCGCACATTAGTTAATTTTAAAAACATGAAATTTATTTAACAAGAATTAGATTAATATAGTCTCTTTCAGTAGCCTTGGTGATGGTGCTTAACAAGCGTTCAAAATTGTCGCTTTTAGTTATAGCTGCGGGATTGACAATTGCACTATCAACATTCGTGTCAACAACTCCTGCATTTGCTGCTGATACTTCTACTACTAGTAGTGGATTAACAAAACCACTTTTGGCAATTGCTGCCGCAATTGCAATCGCAGGTGGTCTTATTGGTACTGGTAATGCACAACAAGGTATTGGTGCTGCTGGTATGGGTATTATTGCTGAGAAACCAGAGAAGTTTGGTCAGGTATTATTCTTCTTTGTCATTCCAGAAACTCTTTGGATCATTGGTTTCGTATTAGGAATCATATTGTTACTTGGCATACTATAGTGGTTTTCAGTAATGAGCATTGAAACGTTCATTCAAGAGATAGAGAACAGAAAGCGAAAAGAGCTTGAAGGTCTAGAAAAAGATCTAACTGAAAAAAAATCAAAGCTCCAATCAGAGATGAATCATACCATCAAAGAGATTCAAGAACGTTTTTCAACTGAAGCCAAAATAAAATCTGAAAGAGAACAAGCAAGAATAATCGAGGCTTCAAAGCTCCAAGCAAAGAAAATAGTGTTTGATGCTATTAATACCAACATGCAATCTGCTTTTGTCGTAATACAACAAGAGATTGAAAACTACACAAAGAGTGCTCAGTACAAGAAAGCCCTTGAAACTATGATTAGCAATTCAAAAAAGAAACTTGGTCAAAATATTATTGTTCATTGCCGAGAAGAAGACAAATCAATTCTCAAAGAACTTGGAGTAACCACAAGCAAGTCAATTAAGACTCTTGGTGGAATCATTGCAGAAAACAAAGAAGGAACAAGAGAATTGGACCTTACTTTTGAAGAATTACTTAGAACCAATGAAGACCAAGTGAAGAGCTTTCTCTCGGAGAAAATGTAATGCCAACATCGCAATACGCATCATCATTTGGTAGACTACAAGCAATTTCACTTAATCTTCTTTCAAAAGACGTAATGCAAAATCTAATGAAAGCAAAAGACGAGACTGAGATGATAAAGACATTAGAGTCTACTTGGTATAATGCAGAAATTGTAAAGGCCGCATCAGTTTTCAAGCAATCTGAACTATTAGAAGTTGCACTTAACAGACATCTTGTATATATCAACAAGACTGCATTGGAGGCAACTCCATTTAGTGGAAAGTCTGCTGTTAGGGCATATCTTTCAAAATGGGATATTTACAATATTGAGCTTATACTTTCTGCAAAGAGCACGGGAAGACCAATCTCAGAGACAGAATCATTTCTCGTCTCAAGTAGAAATGTTCCTGCTGGAATCTCCGCTGGAAATATCTCTCATGATGAAATGAAGATAATTCTATCTCAAGCTGGAGTTGATGGGGTTGTAAATCAACTTGTAAAATACAATTATGGAACAGTTCTGATGCAACACATAGAAACATATCAAAAGACAGGCGATCTTGGACCTATGATGTCTGCATTACAGTCTTTCTATTATCATAATTTGCTAGAGTCACTCAAATTCTTCCAAGGTGATGAGGGAATAATCCGTGATCTGATAAGAGCAGAAATAGACAAGAAAAATATTCTTAGTCTTCTTAAAGGAAAAGAATCTAATCTTGACAAGGATATAGTAAGCAAACATCTAGTCGAGGGTGGCAAAATGACTAAAAATGAATTGCTAGATGTCTATGGAGCAAAAGATGTAGCAGAAATTGTAGGCAGAATTGAAAATAGATTCATGCTAGTCAATGCACTAGCACAATACAAGCAATCAAAGAGTCTGATCGACTTTGAGGTAGCACTGGATAAATTCATAAATTCTGAATATATCAAAAAATTGAAAAATATTGCACTTTCAATTGGTACTATATTCTACTTTATCATTAATACAGAACACGAGCGTGAAAATATCAAAAGAATCGCTTATGGTAAACGCTATAACCTATCACAAGAATACATTAATTCATTATTATTAATAGAGTGAGAAAATGTCAAAACAACAATCTGAAAGCAGTGGAAAAATAGCAGTAGTAGGGGAGCGAGAACTTGCTATAGGATATAATCTTCTAGGAATAGAAGACACTTTCATTACAAGTGGTGAAGAGGCAAGCAAGACAATTCAAGATCTCTTTGCATCCGGTAAATATAGTCTAATTATTGTAAGTGATGTCATTCGAAGTACCCTTCCTGCGATCTTTAAGAAAAGGATCGAAGGCTCGATCGAACCTTTGGTGATATTTATGCCTGCTTTAGAAGGTAATATTCAAGAAGAATCTATAGCCGTATTAGCAAAGAGAGTGTTAGGAATAAGTATCCCCTCGAGTTGATGATGATAAATGGCTGAAGGAATAATCACAAGAATCTCAGGTCCTGTAGTAATCGCAAGTGGACTTGAAGGCGCACAAATGTTTGACGTTGTCCGTATTGGTGATATGGGACTAGTAGGAGAAATAATTAGAATCGACGGAAGTAAGGCAACAGTTCAAGTTTATGAAGATACAACTGGTCTTCGTCCAGGAGAGAAGGTAATCAACACAAAAAGACCACTCTCAATGCAGCTTGGACCAGGTTTACTAAAATCAATTTATGATGGAATCCAAAGACCACTGGATATTCTAAGAGAACAAAGTGGTGACTTTATCAGTAGAGGAAAAGTCATTCCTGCACTTGACCAGAAAATAAAATGGGACTTTGTTCCATTAAAGAAAAAAGGAGATCATGTTTCTCCTGGAGAAATAATTGGTGAAGTTCAAGAAACTCCACTTATCATGCACAAGATAATGGTTCCTTACAATGTTAAAGGAACACTGACTGATATTTCTGAAGGCAAATATACTGTTAATGATATTGTTGCAACCGTACAAAATGGAACCAAGACAGAGATTGGTCTGTCCAGCTGGTGGACTGTAAGAACTCCAAGACCAGTTCTTCGCAAGTTACCTCCGGAGGAACCATTGCTTACTGGACAAAGAGTACTTGATACTTTCTTCCCAGTTGCAAAAGGTGGAACAGCTGCAATTCCAGGTCCATTTGGAAGTGGAAAGACAGTAACTCAGCAGCAGCTTGCAAAATGGGCTGACAGTAATGTAATTGTCTATGTAGGTTGTGGAGAAAGAGGAAACGAAATGACTGAGGTTCTTACAACATTCCCAAAACTTGAAGATCCAAAGTCAAAGAGACCTTTGATGGAGCGTACAATTCTTGTTGCTAATACTTCTAACATGCCAGTAGCTGCACGTGAAGCAAGTATCTACACTGGTATTACAATGGGAGAATATTATCGTGATATGGGATACGGTGTTGCATTAATGGCAGACAGTACTTCAAGATGGGCTGAAGCACTCAGAGAAATTTCTGGTAGACTAGAAGAAATGCCAGGTGAAGAAGGATATCCAGCTTATCTAGGTAGAAGACTGGCAGAATTTTATGAGAGAGGTGGAAAAGCAGTTGTTATTTCACCTGAAGAACGTATAGGTTCTCTTACACTTGTCGGTGCAGTATCTCCACCAGGTGGTGACTTTTCAGAACCAGTATCTCAAAACACACTTAGAGTAACAAGAGTTTTCTGGGCACTTGACGCAAGCTTGGCTTCAAGAAGACACTTCCCATCAATTAACTGGCTAACGAGCTATTCACTTTACGCAGACGGCATGGGAGATTGGTACAAGAATAATGTATCAGCAACATGGATTTCATCAAGAAAAGAAGCACTTGAAATTTTACAAAAAGAATCTGAGTTGCAAGAAATTGTCCAGCTTGTAGGTTATGATGCACTTCCAGAACCAGAAAAGGGCGTACTAGATACTGCAAGATCAATTAGAGAAGACTATCTTCAGCAGAGTGCATACGACGATGTAGATACATACACATCAATTGGAAAACAATTCTTAATGCTATCTACAATCTTAGAATTTGGTAAGATGGAAGCAGATGCAATCAAGAAAGGAGTTACATCTGTAAAGATTGGCCAGTTAGAATCAAGAAAAATGATATCAAAAATTAAATGGACAAAGGAAGATCAAGTTGAACAATTAGTAAAAGACACAAAAAGCAAAATGCAACAAGAATTTGCAACATTATCAACGGAGGCAACACGATAAATGACTGATATTTCATACAAAACAATTTCAAAGATTGCAGGTCCTCTAATGTTTGTAGAGGGTGTAGAAAATGCAGCCTATGGTGAAATGGTAGAAATAAAACTACCAAACGGTGAAAGAAGACAAGGTCAAGTTCTTGATACAAGACAAGGTCTTGCAATTGTTCAGGTCTTTGGTGCAACATTAGGTCTCAACATCGGTGATACATCAGTAAGATTTCTTGGAGAGACTGCACAGTTGGCAGTATCTGACGAAATGTTGGGTCGTGTATTTGATGGTCTTGGAAATCCAAAAGATAATGGTCCAAAAATTGTTTCTAAAACAAAAGTTGACTTGGTAGGTTCCGGTATTAACCCATATTCAAGAGAAGAACCATCTGAATTCATCCAAACTGGAATGTCTAACATTGACGGAATGAATACTCTAGTCAGAGGTCAGAAACTTCCAATATTTTCAGGTGCAGGTCTTCCTCATAACTTACTTGCAGCACAGATTGCAAGACAGGCAAAAGTTCTCGGAGGTTCAGAGAACTTTTCAGTAGTCTTTGCAGCAATGGGAATTACAAGTGAAGAAGCAAACTTTTTCGTAAAACAATTTGAAGAAAGTGGAGCACTTGGAAGAACTGCACTATTTCTAAATCTCTCATCTGATCCATCAATGGAGCGTCTACTTACTCCAAGACTTGCATTAACTACTGCAGAATATCTTGCTTATGAAAGAGACATGCATGTTCTTGTAATCATGACTGATATGACAAACTATTGTGAAGCATTAAGAGAAATTTCTGCTGCAAGAGAAGAAGTTCCAGGAAGAAGAGGATATCCTGGTTACATGTACACTGACTTGTCATCATTATACGAAAGAGCGGGAAAAATCAAGGGAAGAAACGGTTCTGTTACTCAGATTCCAATTCTTACAATGCCTGCAGACGATATTACTCACCCAATTCCAGATCTTACTGGTTACATTACAGAAGGACAGATTGTCATGAGTAGAGATCTTCATAGAGGAGATATTCACCCTCCAGTAGATGTCTTGACAAGTCTTTCACGTTTGATGAACCAAGGTATTGGAAAGGGTAGTACAAGAGAAGATCACCGAAGTCTTGCAGACCAACTTTATTCATCTTATGCACAGGGCAAGGATGCAAGATCATTGGCTGCAATTGTAGGTGAAGAAGCTCTTAGTGACCTTGATAGAAAATTCATGAAAGTTGCTAATGACTTTGAAAGAAAGTTTGTCAACCAAGGAATGGACGAGAACCGTTCAATTGAACAAACTTTGGATATTGGCTGGGAACTACTAAGTGAATTATCAGACTCCGAACTTAATCGTATCAAGCCAGAATTAATCGAAAAGTACAGAAAGAAATCTGGTGCAGGTGCATAAAATTGCCATCAGTAATAAACATTAGACCAACCCGTCTTGAATACATCCGTACAAAACGAAGAATTATTGTTGCAAAAAAAGGTCTAAAATTACTTAAGCTAAAAAGACAGGCACTAATCTTGGAGTTCTTTAACACAAGCAAAAGTGTAGCTTCACTTAGAAGCGGTCTTCAAGCAGAACTAGTAAAAGGATATCAAGCCATTCGAATGGCTGAGATGCTTGCTGGAGCTATGAGGCTAGAAAATGAAGCCATGAAGATCCCCCAATTAAATAAATTACAAATTACTCCAAAGAATGTTATGGGTGTTAGAATTCCTAAGATAGAAGGTGGACAAAACAATCAAGCTCTGACAGAACATCTTTTAGAATTACCACCTTCAATTAATGAAGCAATCAAAGCATTTCATAATGTGCACAGGATGGTTCTTGATGTTGCAGAAAAGGAAACAACACTTCGTAAATTATTGCTTGAGATTGAAAAGACAAAAAGAAAATCTAATGCTATTGAAAATGTATTCATCCCACGATTACTAGCTGCAATCAAATTTATCATATTCCGACTAGATGAGATGGAACGAGATACTTTCATGATGCTAAAGACTGTCAAACGAAAGATGGGTGAAAGAGAACAAGAAGCTTTACTGAAAAAGGAGAAAGAAATTCTTGCCTAGATTTGTAAATCAACAACAGAGAAAATTCTTTATGATAATTAGAGCATTTAAGATGGGAAATATTCTTGCTACAATCGGTTTGGCACTATATGCAAGCAAGCATTTTTGGAGTGGTTAAAATGTCTACATCAGAAAAATATGTACATACACTTACAAAAATAAAAGAAGCCGAAGAGAAGACTCAAAAAGAAATTGATGAACAAAAGAAGAAAGTAGTCGACGAATTAAAAAATTTTGAAATTCATGTTACTCAATCTATCACAACCGCAAAATCAGATGGAGAAAAATTAGTTGAATCATCTATAGAGCAGGCAAGAAAGAAAGCAAATGCTGAAACAGAGAAAATTGTAGAAGAGGCAAAAATTAAAGCAAAAACAATTTCTTCAAAAATTGATTCTCATATAGTTAAAGAAATAATTGATATTTTATTAAAAGAGGTATAGATCTTGGTTCTAAAGCCAGTTCCAATGGGAAAAATTGCAGTGCTTGGGCTTAGAAAAGAAAATCAAACTGTAGTGTCTATTTTACACGATCTTAACGTTGTACAGCTAGAACCACTCTCAAAAGATGTTATTCCCCTGATAAGAAATGAGCGTGATAATGACCAATTCAGACTAGTCTCAGATCAACTTTTACGAATGAAGGCTCTGAAAACTGTACTCCCTACAAGAGAAGCTACACAGTGCCAAAGATTTACCTCTGTAGACCAAATTATGCAGGCAACAAAATCTATCAATATAGATGACAAAGTTGCAAGCTTGGAAAAAGAAAAGGAAAGTCTTCTGACACAACACAACGAGACAGAAAGTAATATCAAATTAGTTGAAGAATTCTCATTTTTCCAAGAAGACTTTAGTGTTCTTCAATTAAAGATGGCACACTCTTATTTTGGTAGACTAAATTCAAAGAACTATTCTGCTTTCAAAAAGGCACTTGATGTTAACAGCCAAGATGTCTTTATCTATTCAAAAGAAGGAAAAGATACTACAAGTATAGTTCTTGTCACATTTCCAAACTTTCCACCACATGCACTTGCTACTATCGTTCAAGAATATGATGTAAAAATAGAGGCAGTTCCAAAGCTAGATGGAAAGGCAGACCAGCTAATTCAAAAACTCAAAGCAAAACAGTCTGAGATTTCCCAAAAACTAAAAGAAGTTGAGAGACAACTTGATGAAATCTCAAATGCTAATTATGTTAATATCGTATGTATAGAAGAACAACTTGAAATTGAGAATAGAAAACTTGAAGTCATTGATAACTTGGGAGTTACATCAGACTCGTTTGCACTTGAAGGCTGGATACCAAAATCAAAAATAAATCAACTAAGAACAGTATTTGAAAAAAATACCAAAGGTACAATGCT
>Ga0163199_1002029_pt1 | contig 12536 bp, 10 predicted proteins | sample PL_2010_150m_FD_113537 | JGI IMG/M metagenome (GOLD analysis project Ga0163199, IMG submission 113537) | Freshwater microbial communities from Powell Lake, British Columbia, Canada to study Microbial Dark Matter (Phase II) - PL_2010_150m | ecosystem: Environmental > Aquatic > Freshwater > Lake ... | reverse complement strand
GGCAAAGCGGGTACGGATTTCGCGCAACAATTCGAGGCCATCCATCGGCGTCATGCGCAGATCCGAGACCACCATGTTGAAGGCGTGGCGTTTCAACAGTTCGAGCGCCTGCGGCCCGCCTGCGGCGGCATGCACCGCGTGGCCGGCCGTCTCGAGGGTGATCAGCAGGGCGTCGCGCAGCGCGTCGTCATCCTCGACGACCAGAATGTTCAAGTGTTCAGACATAGCTGTCTTCGGATATTTCCGCCGGGATCTCCGGGTCAATCGCCGGCCTCGCCAGCGGCAACGTAACGATGAACTCGGTGCCACAACCGGGCGCCGAAATCGCTTCGATGTTGCCGCCGTGGGCGCGCGCCACCCCGCGCGCGATGGCCAGGCCGAGGCCGGTACCTTCCGAGCGGGTGGTGAAGAATGGCTCGAACAGGCGCGCGGTCACCGAAGCTGTCAGGCCCGGTCCGTTGTCGCGTATCGAAAAGGCCAATCCGTCGCCGGCGCGGTGAACCGCCAGGATGACTTCGCCACCGCCGTTTCGCAGCGAATCCGCCCCGTGGCTGGCGGCCTGCAGGGCGTTTTCGAGGAGATTGGTGAGCGCCCCGGTGATCGCCTTGCGGTTGCCCTGCAACGGCATGTGGCCGATGACCTCCTCGATGCGAAAGGCGACTTCGGCGGCACGCGCCAGCGGCTCGATGGTCTGGCGCAATTCCTGGAACAGCTCGGTGACGACGATCTCTTCCCGGCCGAGGACTTCGCCGCGCGCGAACAACAGCATTTCCTGGATCAGCCGCTCCAGATGCTTCAGGCGTGCCACCGCCTTCTGGGCGATGCTGATGCGCAGCGTCTCCGGCAACTCCGGGTTCTCCAGGTTGGCCGTGTACAGCAGCGCCGCGGCCAGCGGCGTGCGCAACTGATGGGCCAGCTGGGCGGCCATCTCGCCCATCGCAGCCAACCTTTGGTGACGCTCGGCCTGTGCCTTGAGGCGATGCGCTTCGGTGATGTCGTGCAGCAGGACAATCCGACCGCCCGCCGAATCCAGCGCCGTCACGGTCACCGCGTAGCGCCTCCCGGCGTTGCCGGAACCGTCGATGAATTCGCCCGGCGTGTCGCTGGGGACGAGGTGGGTCCGTTCCACCTGCTCCCACGCTTGCCCGGCCAGGGCGACTCCGAGGGTCTCCTCGGCGGCCGGGTTGGCCTGTACCACCAGACCCTGGGCATTGAGCACCACCACGCCCGCCGGCAAGGCAGACAGCAGCACCGACAGGCGTTCGGTCAACGCGGCCTTTTCCTGATATTGCTGGCGCAGCGCGCCGTTGGCGGCCGCGAGTTCCCCGGTCAGGGCTTCGACCTGGCCCTGGAGGCTGGTATAGGCAGTGGACAGTTCTTCCGAAGCCTGGTTGAAAATGCGAAAGGCTTCGGCCAGGCGTTGCGACTCTGGCTGCGGTTCCTGCTCGGTGGGGACGTTCGGCGGGTGGTTGGTCATGGTATGTCAGAAGCTTATCGGCAAATGATGGCAGATTCGTTAGTGCGAAACAAGAAAATCGGAAATGGCCGCCTTAAGCCTTGAATTACAGGTTAAACACCGCCTTTTTTCCGGAACCCGCACTGGAGCGTCGGGGCATAATCCGCCAAGAAGTGATAATGGGCTTGAAATATGAACGAGCAATCGGGACATTGACAATATGGCCAGCGCAGAACAGACCTTCGCTCTCCCTCTTTCCCTAGGGAAACACTGAATAAGTATCAAACGCTGTGAACGATCTATTCGTCGTAGTGTCAGACGAAGAGTACTGATCACAATGGACGAGACGATGAAGCAAATCACGCTGGCGGTGGCAAAGGGATTCGAGAAGCACAGCCGAGCGACGCGCAAGGCGGAGTTTCTGGCACGCATGGAAAGCCTGATGCCGTGGGCCGAGTTTTGTTCTCTGATCGAACCGTACTACCCGAAGGCCGGGAATGGTCGGCCGCCGATAGGCCTGGAGCGAATGTTGCGAATGTATTGTGTCGCCAACTGGTTCAATCTGGCGGACGAAGCCTGCGAAGACGCCCTTTACGATGTCGCTGTGTTCCGTGACTTCTGTCGGATCGACCTGGGGAGGGAGCGGGTTCCCGATGCAACGACCTTGCTCAACTTCCGTCACTTGCTGGAAGAACACGGACTGGGTACTGCAATGTTTGCAAAGGTGGGGGAACTGCTGCTGGCCAACGGCATGAAGCTCTCGGGTGGGACGATTGTGGATGCCACGCTGATTGCCGCTCCTCCGTCGACCAAGAACCAGGACAAGACCCGCGATCCGGAGATGCACCAAGCCAAGAAAGGCAACGAGTGGCACTTCGGCATGAAACTGCACATTGGGACGGACAGCGCGACTGGTCTTGTCCATAGCGCGAGCGTCACTGCCGCGAACGTTCATGACAGTCACGAAGTACCGAATCTGCTGCATGGAGCAGAAACCCGCTTCTACGGCGACAGTGCCTATCGGGGTAAGGAGCAGAGGGAGCGACTCAAGATCATCGCGCCGAAGGCGAAAGACTTCACCAACAAACGCGCTTACCAGAATCGCCCCCTGACTGACGCAGACAAGGCAACGAACCGCCGCAAATCCAGTGTGCGCTCCAAGGTCGAACACCCCTTCCTGACCATCAAGCGTCTCTGGGGGTTTGCCAAGGTCCGCTATCGCGGGCTCGCGAAGAATGCCAACCGCGCCTTCGCCATGCTGGCGATGCTCAACGTCAGCAAGTGGGGACGACCTCTGACGGGAGAGGTGCGTCCGGCATGAGCAAGATGCAAAGAAATTCCTCGCTAACAGGTCAGCACAAGGTCGCATATCCAATGAGAATCTCTCTTGCGTCACCATTTACTATCAATTTGCATTTTCTGCCGCGTTCTTCGGTGGCTTGTTCAGCGTTTCCCTAGACGTTGGTGGCGAGTCGTTTCCAGCGATGCAAATAGTGTGTCAGTGGGAACGGGTCTCCCGATGGATAGCGTAGCGGTGACGAAGTGGTTCCAGGCGCATACTTGAACCCTGGTGGCGCCTTTCCGGAGCGCATATATTCAGATGTCAACGCGATGGGAAAGCTGTCGAAATAGCTAGCCAACCACCTATGGTTACCAACTACTATTCAGACACGAGGTAATATCCGAATCCTAAAGTAGCGCTAAGATCCATAATTTGGGGGGAGTGTTATGGCTGACTTCGTCGCGACGAGGAACACATGTTTTGCGCTTATCTCTGCGATCGAGGACGATTTCCGTGCGCTAATTGCAGCAACGGTCACCGTAACCCGTCAAGCAGACGAACTTCTCCCCACGGATGTTCGAGAGGTTGCTTTAATACGTCGCGCAAGTGATCGCAGAATGGACTCAATTGCATTAAGCGTTCAAGACGTTGAACTACTTCCCTACATCGATTTCGCCGATATAGCAAAGGTTCTCGGTTCAAGATTGGCCCCAAAACTCGATCGAGAGCGCGAGTGGTTGCTCTTGACGGCTCAGCAATTGGTTGCGTTGACGCCTGTAAGAAATCGTGTTTGCCACACTCGACCGTTAGAACCCGATGATCTTCCAATGACGCTAGACTTCGCGCGTTCGATGGTCGGGCCGGCGTCCCCATTTCAATTTCAAGCGGTATTGCAGGCAATTTCCAGACTTCGCGATGACCCTGGATTTGTCCTTACGCTGCAAATCCCGACCTTCTGGTCGGTAGATCTCCCGAGAATTCACCACAATCTGCCAGTTCCGGAGTTCGATGAAACCGGATTCTTGGGACGAACAGTAGACCGCCTACAGGTGATGAGGTTGTTGAAATCCCACTACCCGGTAGTGACAATTGTCGGCGAAGGCGGTATTGGCAAGACAGCACTTGCGTTACGTTGCCTCTATGACTTGATCGAGGACCATGCGTGCCAATTTGAGGCCATCGTGTGGATTTCGATGAAATCGGCTGCACTCACATCAACAGGCGTGAAAGAACTGACCGGTGTGATTTCATCAACCCTGGGATTGTTGTCGGGAATAGCGACGCAATTGGGTACGCCAGATTCAAGAAATCGCACCGAGTCTGAATTGATTGACGAAATCGCGGAGTACCTTGATCTCTATCGAATTATGATCGCAATTGACAACTTGGAGACCTTATCCACTGGATCTCTCAGGGATTTGCTCACGCGCATTCCCGCCCATTCCAAGATACTACTTACATCAAGAGTTGGCGTAGGTGAATTTGAAGCAAGGTACCCTCTTCAAGGATTGGATGAAAAAACCTCGAGTACGTTGCTTCGGAGTTATGCTCGGTTGCTCCGAATCGACGAACTTGCAAAGACGGATGAAGGCACGGTTAGAGGCTATTGCAAGCGGTTATTTCATAATCCGCTGTTGATAAAGTGGTTTGTTTCGAGTGTTGGGCGTGGGTTGGAACCTTCAAGACTTCTGAAATCCAATGTAGATCAATTTTCTGAGGCATTGTCATTTTGCTTTGACAATCTATTTGATCGATTTGGAAAACCTGAACGGACCGTAATCGATTGTCTAGCGAGTGCAAGGAAATCACTGTCGTCGGCAGAAATCCACTATCTTTGCCCTCAACTCAGCAGTGTAGAAGCGGAAGTCGCGCTTAGCGCACTTCACAATTCAAGTATCGTCACAAGATCAAAGACTGTCGGTGATGGATCTGAGTATTCACTGTCTGAATCTGCATTGAGGTTTCTAAATGCGAAGGCTCCGCCAAGCGCAGAGTTCTTCAAGGCCGTTCAGGGCAAGATGAGGGACCTTCGGTTGGTGCTCGCACAGGAGGCAACTAGAGAGTCCAGATATGACTACGACCCATATTTTGTTAGATCGGGCGCAAACCGCGATGAGAGGATTTGTGCAACATACTTGCGAAATGCGCTTGATTCCTTACGACGTCGAGATTTTGGCGCTGCGCGATTGGCAGTCGCAGAATCCAAGCGACTTGCTGCAGGGAGTTGTGAGGCCTGGCGGATCGGAGCGCTTGTCGAAGAGGACTCTGGTGAGTTATTTATCGCCGTGGAAAATTACGAGCAAGCTGTCGGCTTGGATCCGCAATCAAAGATTGCCAGGTATTGTTATGGGATGTTCTTGCTGTCTGACATGGAGGACTCGGAGGGAGCCTTGATTCAATTCGAATATGGACTTCAACTCGATCCGGGTGCCCCACCTTTCCTAACGGCCAAAGCAATGGCATTAACAAGGCTTCACCGATTTGAGGAATCGGCAGGCATTCATGACATTTTGCTGCCGCAACTGAAGAATCGGGAACGTCGGTGGAGAATAACGGGAACTGATCAGGCAGCGGATTGTTATCGCCGTTGGGGTCATAGAGAGTGGGAAAAAAGAGAATACGGCGTTGCCAAACAGAAGTTCCAAAGAGCCCTGTCGATATTACTGGATGCGGCAGAGCGCGGCGACATAGATGACAAACTTCTGCAAAGGGTGGCCAAGGTAGGGAACGAGGCGCTGTCCAAGAGAGAGTTGAAGGATGATGACTTCGTCGAATACGTTATCTCGACGCTCGAGAAGATCGCGGAGGTCTCGTCGAGTGTCTCGATTCCCGTAACCGCTGACGCCGCGTGGGCACTGAAGAATCTAGAGGCCAATGAATCGTATTGCAGGCGACTTCTTGCATTGGACCGGTCTAATGCAAATCGAAACGTGGTTAATGAGAGTTCGACCATGTCGAAGAGTTCAATGGAGAATTCGAGGTCACCGGATACTCAACGTGGGACCGTCCATAATGTCGCCGATCGTGGAAGCTATGGATTTATCATCGATGCGAACGACGATCGGTGGTTCTTCCATGCAAACTTCTTACGAGTCCCGAGTGATTGGCCAAATCTGACGGTTGGGTCTACGGTCTCGTTTCGCATCGGCCAAAACGCAAAGGGTCTTTGTGCCGTAGACGTTTGTCGTGATTAGGACTATTAGGAGCCACCATAGATTTCGATCCCCTGCTTTACGCGACCCACCTTGGACGACTTCTTGGATTAGCAGCAACGATGAACGAATTGTCAATCATGCAATGTGCCGAGCGACCGACGAATTTCACCAAATTCAACGAACAAGGGATCCAGACATTCTTGTCCCTATGCTGCCGACTCGTAAACCCAAATCTCCGTTTCAGGTAGATCGCAGCAAACTTTTCCTTCAATGGAAAGACGCGTCCAGCTTGCAGCAACTGAAGAGGGGTTTACGGATGGATTCGCGGGGCAAGTTTTGCAGTAGTTCAGAGGTATATCAACTCGCGCCACGATGCCGGTGCTAAGGAGGACTTAATGCGCCGAGCCAAACTTCTCGATCTCGATCGGAACGCAACTTCACTCAATGAATCAAACAAAACATTACTTACCTTCTGCGGGAAGTCCGAGCAATTTCCGTAGAACATCCACTTCATCAATTGCTGAAAGCTCAGGAGATCGCACGTCTAGTCGGTAGCTGACGTCTACAACCATAGTTGGAAGGGTGTCACCCTTAAAGCTTGTGAGGCGCACGCGATCCAATTCACGTTCACGAAATAGCTTTGGTTGGAGGTGAAAACTCAGGAATCCAGGACATGATCTATACAGCGATTCCCGTCCTCGCTGATAGCCGTATATTTCAAGCTTCTCGGAGATCTTGGTCTGCAAATCATAGTCAGGGCCACCCTCGGTGAGCACCAGCAAATCCATTACGTCTGCCACGAAGTCAGGGAGCTTTTTGGGGGCGCTTGAATCAAGTTTGATTCCCAAAGAAAATAGGAAGACGTCCTCATTTCCTTGTGGCTCCAATTGAGCTAGAGATCCAACTTGATGAACGCGCGAATCGTTACTCGTTGTCTTCACTTCGACGGCGACACCGGGACCAGAGAAATCCCGTTTTGCCCTGTCGAATCCGTGCCAATGTTCGATCACCGCTGAAGGCGGTACAAGCCGCTCCCTGCCATGAATTAGTAACTTTCGAAGAAATACCAATTCACCTACAAGCCCTTTCTGCTGATCATCTGACAGAATACCTTCACGATCACCAAGCAATTCTAGAATCCAGCGTACGTCGGATAGCAACACCTCATTTGTCACTCCCGAATCTCGCTCAAGTCGCTGTTCAAGCTCGTAAGCAACATGCGCCATAACTCTATTGCCAAAGGTTACGCTTGAACTTGTCAATCGAACCGCCTGGAGGGTTACATTCTCCGGCACGGCTTCTATGGAGTCGCTAAAATCAATACCAGAAATGCGCGGAAGAATCCCGAATGATTCCCGAGGACCAACCAGAAAGATCGAGAAACGTCCGCTATGGTCCCTGCTTAGGTAGACGCGACCTTCTTTAAGTGGGTGAAGGTTAGATCGACTTCGTCAATCGATGTCGCTACTAGGTAATTGTCTTCCTCCATCGGCTCGCTGCCGAAGTCCGAGTAATAGCAGTCCGCACCTGAGTACCAATTGTCGGCCGACGACTCCACAAACTGAATTGCATTATCTGCTCCACCTGGGTAGCGAAGTAAATATGTCCAATGGGGGTAAAGTGCCCAACCAGGATGCTGAAGAAGATTTGCCGCCGCGGTTGCCGTATAACCAACATAGGCGACTGGTGGGGTAGGTACAATGTGACCCCAAAGGCTAATGATGCCATCTGGAATTGCCTTCTCTTGCAGTCCGGCCGGAACGGTTGCCTCATCACATTCGTCATCGAGAATCAACGTTGGAACAGCTTCGGCACCAAATTCAGAGTACACATCGGACATCACCATACTGAGATCGCTTAGACTTGCCGGATGCTTCTTGATTACGACCACACAGGGCTTCCCACGCTTAAGTGCGCGGATCATCCCCGGTGCAAGCGGTGCGTAGTCATGGCAATCGATATAGTATGGTGGCGCGTAGGCATGAACGTGTCCAGTGCTGCCCTGCGGTTTTCCCAATGTAGTCGCGCCCGCCACACCGAGTATCGGATCACTCTGAAGTAGCAGGTCGGTATTGAACCGCCGTGCCGTTTGGGTCCGCAGATCGTCCTTAAGACCCGCGAGTACGATTACAACTCGATAGCCATTATCGAGCGCTGTTGCGACGACACCCATCATACTTTGAGTCTTGCCGCTTTGAACGGCGCCAACAACGAGGCCCTTGAACGGTCTTGGTCGGTCATTGTCTCCGATTTGCGGAAGCAACCCGGCGATGTCTCGGCTTGTACGCGTCAGTTCCTGAATGGCGACCTCGGATAGGTGTCCCGACTCAAGCAAGCCAACATAGAACTGTTCCCACCATGCTCCCGACTTTGGAACAAAGCCCGCCTCATTCGGGGGGCTTTGCGTGCGATCCCAAAGGAAAGCGCGAGACGCCATTGACATTGCTACTGCGTGAGTGCGTCACAGCACTCGTTCTCAATCAGCTTGATCCATTCGGATTGCCGGTCCCAGTGCGTAGTGGTATTCTGCTTTTCCTGCAAGACACCTCCAACATATTCATTCTTACTTTGGTCGAAGGTACCTTGAACAAAGGTGGTCCATTTACGCTCAATAATATCCTGAACCTTTTCCTCGGTAGTCCGGCCTTCGTCAATCCACTGCAGGGCCTTTGTCGTCGAAACCATCTGAATCGTAGCTACCCACTCGTGAAATGGAGTCTTTCCGCTCGATTGCTCAGCAGCGAGCGGTGCAGGATACCAATCCAAAGTCTTGTTAAATGAACGGATAAATTCCCTTCGGAGCAGTTCAACGTCACCATCCCCATACTCGCTCATCAGCTTGTTGATGGCGTTAGCCACCGAGCCACCTTTTACATGAGCAAAGGCCAAAACACGTCCAATGAAGTTGTAACACCCGTAACGTTGTACTTTCCCCTTCATTATCGTTCGCAGCTTAGCTGCGACCTTGCTTTCGTCTTGGTCTGACTGATCTCCCTTCATTTCGCCGGCAAGTTTATAGATCATGTCGTGAAGAGGAATGCGTTGATATACGGCATTGCGAATTTCTGCGGGGTTTAACTTGTCTCCACCAGTGTTGTATCTTTTGAAGACTTCGTAAAGTGTTCGCCTTTCAAGATTCATGAAAACACGGGCAGGCACACTAAACGTGGAAAATCTTCTCTGAATATCCTGTGGCAACTTATCGAAACGTTTCCCGGCGGCGTCAGATAGTGCTTGACCGTCCTCCCAGCCAGGCGTCTTCTTTCCGAAGGTGGTAAAGCTTCTTTTCTTGTCTCGTGAGCCTAGGCTGAAGCGATAGATTGTTTCGAGTCGCTGCCTCCCGTCGATCACATAGAGCTTGCTGTCCTTATCTTGGAAAAGAAGCACGGGAGGGATAGGTAAGGCCATGAAGATTGATTCGATGAAACGCCTCTTCCTCGGCGCCTTCCAGACATACGCTCTCTGCCAGAGGGGGTCGAGAACTAGCGTATTATCTTCGACCCATTGAATGATTGTCGTAACCGCAAGGTCTCTGGAGGAAACCAGAATCTTTGCAGATTCTGCAGCGAGTCCACCAGTAGCGTCGTCATCATCATCGTCGTCTTCATCGCCACGCTCACGATCGAGGATTCTGCCCATTAGGGCTTCATAGGCGTCCTGGGAGAGCCTTCCGTTGTCTTCATAGTCGTCGTCCCAAGTTTCACCAAGGTGCTCTAATACAGCTCTCGCCATATTTACCGACGTACCTTCCGGCACTGCCAAGGACATTGTTGCCCCAATAATGCGCCAGAAGGCCTCGGCAGTTGCTGGTACCTGACCACCGTTTAACGTAAGCTTACGCGTCAATTCCGTGGCGATGCTTAGTGCCTCATCAAGCAACGGCGTTGGATTAGTTTCGTTAAGCGATTCGGTAGACATTGTCACCTCTAGCAATGTTGGTGCTATTTAACTCCTTCGGTGCGTCAGGTAGCACCTCAAACACATCGTCAGATTGGCCTAACAGGCAGGCGCCAACTGCTCTGGCAACAATAACGTGAACGCCATTGCCAAGTGCTTTAAACGCTCCCGCCCGTGAACTGGGTAGCATATGATTGTCTGGAAAGCCCTGAAGTCGTAAGCCCTCCACCCGACTTAAGAAACGTCGTTTTGGTCCAAGAATGGGAATCTGTGTCGCGGTCATAGCGATAAGCGCCGGTGAGCTTGAGAATCGCTTGATGCGAAGTCCAGAAGGCCTAAACTGAAGAACGTGACTCCAGATATTACGCGTCTCTCCCTTTGCATTCCACTCCAACTTGCGAAGGGACGGTGGGAGACTTGCCAAACGAGACGGCCAGCCTCTCGGCGCGTAGCGGGCCACAACTGCCCACCAGGCGCGGTTTTTTTCGATGTAGTTGAGCTTCCATTGCCTAAATGTCTCGACCTCGTCTCGAGCATAGCGCGGAAGGTAACTGAACAACTCTTCCCTTGTTTCGCGCGTACCGGCCCGCCCGAGTTGCCGACGAAGGTCAGATATTGGACACGAATAAGGCGTGAGAGGGTAGTAAGGATATTTTATTAAGAATTCGTCGCCCCAAATTGGGAATGACGGTAACGGCAATTCCTCCGGTAACCTTGCTAGCAGTTCATTCCACAGGTTAATGCACTCAACCTGCCGTTCGGTCAACATCGTCTCTCGCCGGTCACTAGGAGTTAACTCGCTATCACCTTGCATGATCGTCTTGAGGGATGTTGCTTTGTTGGATTGACGCAGGGGTAGCGGCGGCAGAGGAAGTTGATCAAGAGAACCAACGATGAAGAAACGCTCTCTATGATGCGGTTCTCCAAAATGATGCGGTGAGAGCAGGCCGGAGCCAGGCATCCATGGCGCCAACTTGCTTGGCACTTTCTGAACTTGGCGATCAATTGAAAGTCCCGAGTCTCGCCAGTCCTTGTCCGGAAGGGGAGTTACATGTTCTGTACCAGCTACGGCGTATCCTAAAGACTCCAGTTGCCGTCGAACGATTGCCCATGTGCGACCATTGTCGTGCCTGCTGAAATTTCCTACATTCTCAAGCAATACATACCGTGGCCTCCTATGCGACAGAATGTCGAGAATCTCATGAAATAGCGTTCCGCGTGTTTCGTCGCTAATACCCAACTGCGAGCCCGACTTCGAGAATGGCTGACAAGGAAAGCCCGCACAGAGGACATCATGTGGCGGGACCTTAGACTTGAATTGGCGAATGTCACCATATACTCGACCCTTCATGCCCGGGAAGTTCTGCAAATATAGCGAGCGCAACTCCTCGTCGAGTTCAGACGCGAACACGCATTCGTGTCCAAGTTCGGCCAACGCGCGGTGGAATCCCCCCATTCCCGCGAATAGGTCTATGAATTTCAATTGGTGCATCTGTTCCGTTTGCTTTGAAGATTGGATTCTTCACCTTAGATGAATCATTGTAATTGAAGTCGCCATTGAGAAAGCCATTGAATCGACTCCCAAACGGCATCTAGTAATCCGCTGGGCGCGTTTCAGCACCATACATGCAAAGACTTTCGTTCGCGAATGGAATGCAGCATAGCGTGTTACCGGCTCACGTAGTGAGGCACAGATGATTGGCACCCCCCAAGCCCCATCGCTCCCCACCGGAGTCTTGGGGCTTTCCATTTCCATAACCCTACACAGGAGTCACTCCCATTGCCCTCGCATTTTTCGCCAAGACCTCCAAACTCGCCGCCAACCTGAAACCCATCTTCCGGCACGCAGGCAAGTTGTATCTCTCACTCCCCAAGCCGGACTCATCCTCTCCCCAATAGTCCGCTTCGCGTTGGTGCCGGATCGCAAGAACCAGCGCAGCGTCCTGATCCTGCTCGAAGCTATAAAGGGCCACGTAGCCAGTCTGTCCGCGAGATATCACCAGTTCTCGAAGTGGATACTCCACAGGACGACCGATGAGCGGATGGCGGACGAGGAGTTCAACGGCTTCCGCTATCAATCCAACGATCTCTGTTGCGAGGGAAGGATCGGACTCCATCAGGAAGTCGGTTAGCCTTTCGAGATCGGCAAGCGCTCGTGCCGAATAGCTTAACTTTGCCAAGCTCTGGCTTTCGGCTTCGCAGCTTTCTTGCCTGCAATGCGCGCCTTCAGGTAGGCGTGAACCTCGCCGGCATCGTATCCCTTCCCGGTCTTCAGCATCTGTTCCCGTGCCGTTCGAGCTTCGCTGACGAAACTGGCGCGACGTTCCGCCGCCGTGGCTGCCTGCTCTATCGCATCAACCATAAACGCATGCGGCGACACCCCCTTTTTCTCGGCTGCGGCAACGGCGCGTTGCTTGAGTTCGTCGGAAAGTTTCAGCGATGTGGTGGACATTGTTAGAGGCCTTTCTGTAGTGCGGTAACACTAAAGTAACACCGATGGGCCGTGAGTCGCAAGGGGAGCACTGGTTTGATGTGGGTAGATTTGGGGGTATCTGCGAACATGGGAAGACGTAGATCACCCATTCATGCGGGTTGTAGGCGATTGTTTGGCTGACCTCTTCCAATCCAACCCCCGCAACTCAACGCCTTAGCCGACTCAGCCGGACGACTTCAGCCGGGACAAGCGCTTTGAGGCGGCCCTCGCTTCCTTGAGCAGCATGTCCCAGTCGTCGGGAGGGTGCCCCTT